>Ga0207125_10098_pt2 | contig 12227 bp, 8 predicted proteins | sample Alteio_BWMinHeat_19_FD_153556 | JGI IMG/M metagenome (GOLD analysis project Ga0207125, IMG submission 153556) | Enriched cells from forest soil in Barre Woods Harvard Forest LTER site, Petersham, Massachusetts, United States -... | ecosystem: Environmental > Terrestrial > Soil > Temperate forest >...
GCGCCGACGTTTCCGAAGTTGAGGCGGGCTTGCGATCCGATCCGCGCATTGGTCAGCCACCAGACTACGAAATTCCGGCCATTCGGTCGCGACGACGAGCGCATCAGCGCCTTGGGCAGCTGTCAGCGCGTCTGGGGCAAATACCACCAAGGGGGCGAGATCATTCGGCAAAACAGGCACTTTCGGGTCGAAGGCCCGCACTTTAGCGCCTTCCTTCAACAACGCACGGACCAACTCAAGCGCCGTCGATCTGCGCAACGTGCTGGTGCCGGCCTTGTAGGCAAGGCCGAGCACGGCGACGGTCTTGCCTTTCAATGGGTGCAGAGATCGCCGCAACTGATTCAGGGCCCATTGGCCGTGCGCGCGGTTGCTGGCAAGAACACCGTCGATGACCGGCACCCTGAGGTGCTTCTCGCGTGCAAGATTGCCGAGAAAATTGATGTCGCGCGCCAGTGTGCCGCCAGCGAACGAAGGACCGGCTTTCACGTAAGCACGCTGACCAATGCGCGGATCGGATCGCAAACCCGCCTCAACTTCGGAAACGTCGGCGCCGACACTTTCGCAAATCGTCGCGATTTCATTTGTAAAAGTGATCGATATCGCAAGAAACGCGTTGAGGGCGTGCTTGACCATTTCAGCTGACTCAACTGTCATCCAGATGAGGCTTTCGCAGAATCGTCCTAGCAGCGGTTCGAGCGCAGACCGAGTGCGGTCGTCGCGTACGCCGACGATTATGCGGCCGGGATTCTGGAACACCTGAATGGCTTGGCCAAGGCGGAGATTTTCCGGGGAGGATGCAAAAGATACACGACGTTCGGCGTAGCGAGCGGAAAAGCGCTTCTCCAACGCTCCAATTGAGCCGACCGGGAGCTGCGCTGACACAAGAACGATAGCGCCATCCTTGAGCTGGTCGAATATGCCCTCAATACGGCTGGTGACGAACGTCACGTCGGCGCGGTCTTCATCGTCGACCGGAGTGTCGTAGCATACCCACAATACATCGACTTCACTCACCGCGGCTTTATCTGTGGTAAAGCTCAGCGTTTTGGCGTCGAGGCCGGCGCGCACAAGTTCGGCGAGGCCCGGCTCAAATAATGGTGGCTCACCACCTGCGAGCTTGGCGACGCGCTGGGCGTCGTCGTCGATGCCGACAGTTACAATTCCGGTGGCGGCCGTGCAGGCAGCCGTCACCGTGCCGAGGTGCCATAGGCCAAGAACTGCGACCTTCATGAGCGTTTCGCAAAAACCCATTCATTGGCGGCGAGCCAGTCGACGGATTTCAGCACACCTTCGCGAATTTTCACACGGGGCTTCCAGCTGAGCGACTGGATGCGCGTCGTGTCGAGGAAAATGAACGGATTATCGCCGATCCAGCCGCGCTGTCCGCCCGAATATTCGAGTTTCGGCTGGACGCCGAGATGACCGGTGATCCAGCCGATCGAGCCATTGACTTCGGTATACTCATCATTGCCGAGATTGAATATATTCACCTTTTCGTTCGTGCGCTCGATTGCGATCAGCATCGCTTCAACGCAATCCTTCACGTAGATATAAGACTTGCGCTGATGCCCGTCGCCGAGCACCTGCAGTCGGCTGGGGTCCTTCCGCAGGCTGCGATAGAAATCAAATACGTGTCCGTGAGTGTATCGTTCGCCGAGCACCGAGACGAAGCGAAAAATGTACCCCTGATAGCCGTAGCCCTCGCAGTACGCCTGAATCAAGCCTTCACCAGCGAGCTTGGACGCGCCATAGAGTGAAGTCTGGATCGGGAAGGGTGCGGTTTCGGGCGTGGGGAAGGTCTTCTGTTCGCCGTAGATCGAACCCGTCGAGGAAAAAGCGAGGCGCTTGATTCCGTTTGAGCGCATGGCTTCCAAAACGTTGTAGGTGACGATGGTATTCTGCTCGAGATCTTTGCGCGGATGCTGGGTGCCGAACCGTACGTCGGCATTGGCCGCAAGGTGGAATACGAAATCCGCTCCGCGCATTGCTTCCGTTAGCGCCGCAGTCTCCGCGAGCAAGTCGCCCTTGAATAACCGGAAGTTCGGATTAGCGGATGCCGTTTCCAGAAATTCCGTCATCCCGGTCGAAAAATTGTCGAAGCCGACGACTTTGTTACCCCGTGCCAGTAAGTGATCGACCAGGTTGCTGCCGATGAATCCGGCTGCGCCGGTGACGAAATAGGTCTTATTGCTCATGGCCAGGACTCTGGACCCCCGGGAGTTGCCATAGGTCGAATGATATCGCGTACCAATATCGAACGGGTGCGGTCAACCAACGGGGGGCATCCCGGTCGGCGGGGTTGCGGGACTGCGGTGAGAGTGCCAATCGCCGAATACGAACACTCCATTGATGGCGCCTGCGAGGATTAAGGTCACCCCCCAGATAGCCGAGAGCGCCAGCGCTTGATTGATAGACAGGCCGGTTGCGACGCCAACGGTCGCGGCCATTGCGATTTCGCGTCCGCCCCAGCCCATATAGAGGAACGGCACGCCGTTGACGATCTGCAGAAATGGGACGAAGCAAGCAATCACCGTGAGATTCGTGGTGAAACCGATGGAGCGCAATAGGCAATAAAGAGTTGCAAAAGCCAGCGTTAAGTTGGCCGCGGAGATCACCATCTGGACCGCCGATCGACGCAAAGGAAACATTATTTTGTAACCCGAAAAAAGCCGCGCTAATTTCAGGACAATCTTGTGGTCGAAGATTCCGAGTAAGTTCGGAAGAATGAGCAGAACGACGATCGCGACCACGACACTTGCGCAAACCAGAAATTGAATCCCGATTGAACCTCGCGGTACGTCAAGCGCCCACTGTAACGGCAGCGTCGCAAGGGCGAACAATGCCATCCACTGCACGGCAATTACGCGGTCGAAAAAAGTGCATCGAATGGCGTGCGAAGTTGACATTTGACCGAAATATTTCAGCGCCCCGATCTTCGCGACATCCGCCATTAGTCCGATCGGTGCAGTTACCGCAATGAAGGCGCTGCTCAAAGTGACTTTTAAAATCAGTCGAAACGACGGAGGTGCTGGTGATCCAGGCTGCATCAACCAATGCATCACGCAGTTCATGCGGAGGGCGGTAATGGGGTTTTGGAGCCAATAAGCGAATATAGCGGGTATCAACCAGCGCCAATCAATACGTCGAAAGGTGCTCAGGATCTCAGGCCCGCTGATCCAGCGATACATCACGAAGGCGCCGCCAACGATCAGGACGCCGCTGATGCCGAGCGAGAGGAAACGAAGATAAGACGGCCGGCGCTGCGCTGCGATCAGATCGTCATCGATATCCGTCATCACGGGCGCCCGCCTCCAAGCGGCGAGAAGCGGGCCCTAAGAATCGTGAGCACCCAGGTCAGAGCATCTCGCGTCACGCTTACCTTTTTGCCCTCGGCAATAGAACGCGAGACATAGTTCACCGGGAGTTCAAGCGGAGTATAACCTTTGCGAACGAGCTTGATGACCAGCTCGATATCGAAATCGAACCGGTTACAAACGAAATCGAGACCGTAAAGCGCGTCACGGCGGCACACCTTAAACATTGTGAAGGGGTCCGCCATTTTTGCATTGACGACGATGTTGATCATCGTGCGGAAGATCGAATGCCCGAGATTGAATATCGCCGCAGTGATCGGCGCATTGGAAAAGTTACGAATCTTCCACCCGCCCTGATGGCGAGAGCCGAGGACAAACATCGATTGGCGAGCGAGCAGGGGCGTGAGCAAGCCATCGTAGTCGTCAAGATCGTATTCGAGATCCGCGTCCTGAATCATCAGGATGTCGCCGGTTGCTGCTTTCAAGCCTTCGCGCACGGCGTTTCCTTTGCCGCGCGGGGCGGGCTGGTAGATCACGCGGACATCCCGATGATTCTCATAGGCGCGCACCAGGTCGCGGCTGCCATCCGTCGAGTTACTTTCGACCACGATAATTTCCTTGCGGATACCCGGTAGTTGCTTCGCCAGGAGGGCATCGAACAGAGTCTGGAACGTCGTTCGTTCGTTGAATACTGGCACGACGATTGACACGACGGTCTCGGTCGAAGCCGGTGCGGCGGATGCCGTAACGACAGCACTGCCGGACGGGAGCGGGAATTCAGTATTGCGTAGATGCCCAGGAAAGATGTCGCGCAACGCCTGGAGCGCGCGAAACCATATGCTCGCCTCGTGCGCCGGGCGCAAGCGTTCGATCAAATGATCAAGGGAATAATTGCGGCGGATCGTGCGGAACCAAATATGTTCGAATCCTGCGGCCAGCAGCAAAAGGCTTAACGTCTCGCGGGTAAAGAACCATAGATTGGGAACCCGCCACTCGTGCCAGTTGCGACCCATCAGGCGCGCCTGACGGCCGTCAAGCAATGGCAGGCTGAGGATGAGCGGCGCGCCGGGGGGTAGACGACGCCGAAGCGCCTCTAATAGCGCGCGCGGACTTGACGCGCGCATAATGGCGTCCGAGACAATGGCTGCGGCGAATTTTCGTCCAGCCGGGATTTTTTCAAAACCTTCCGCATTGAATACACAAGTGACGGCAATGCTCCGTCTGCCGAGCAAACGAATAATTTGATCGTCGGCATCGGATAGGACGAGCACTGGACCGGTGATAGCAAGTTCTTCAAGCGCCGCGATTAGGCTGGTGTGATCCTTTTCAGTTCGCTCGAGCCTAGGGCGTTTCCGTGAGTTTTTCGGCGTGTCAGGGGGCGATTGTTCAGAAAGACGAGTACTGAAAGTCAACGCGCACCCGGTGCAGCGCAAGACGCGGATATTGCGAGCACGGAAAATGTAGTTGGCGCGCGTATTCTCGCATAGCGGGCACGAAAAATCAATTTGCGTGGCCGCGTGCTGCTTGAAACGAAGCGTCTTGCTCATGGCGCTTTTCGAAGGTCCCTTTAGTGCGGATCGTTTGTTCGCGTTCGCCGGCCAGGCTCCGATCGCGCGAATTGATTTAAATGGGTTGGCCTATTAGTCAAGGCGAGACGCGAGCGATGGTCTTGTTTTTCGTGTATCGGCTTGACGTCCCCGCCATTCTGTCACGATGGAACGTGCTTATTCTTCGGCTTCGTCTCAATTGCCTTCGCATCGACCTTCTATAGGATACCGCACAATAGCACAGAGAGAGAGAATGGATCACGTCACATCGTCACGAAGCATCCGCGTGCGCGTCGAACGATGTCCAGTGTGCGGCAGCAAGGCATTCGCCGACCGCCTCCGTTTCCCAAACATGACCATCATGACCTGCCAGGGATGCGGACTTGCGTTTCAGAACCCGCAACCAAGTGACGATGAATTGACAGAAATTTATTCGCCCAATTATTTCATTGGGTCGGGGGCCGACAGACGGCTTACCGTCCAATTCGATGTCGTCAAGCGTGGAACGGCGCGGATGCAATTGAGCCGCATCGCGTCGTACCTGAGCAGGCTCGGGCGAGCGAGCCGGGGCGGTAAGCTTATCGAGATCGGATGCGGTCACGGCAACTTTCTGATCGAGGCCAAGAGCCAGGGTTACGATGTCCAGGGCCTAGAGTTTTCCAAAGACGCCGCGAAACAGGCCAATAAAAAGCTTGGTTCCGACTCCGTCATGGTCGGAACTACACTTTCCATCGACCTGCCGTCAGAATCTTACGATGTCTGTATTCTGGCCGACGTGATCGAGCACGTCCGCGATCCTTATGCGACCATATCCTACGTCTCTCGCATTCTGAAGCCGGGTGGCTTGGTCTTCATCGCCACACCGAGTACGGCTAGTTGGTCGGCGCGGCTTTTGGGGTCGTCCTGGATGGAGTTCAAGCCGGAACACCTTTTCTATTTCGATCCTAACTCATTGACGCGGTTGCTGGCCCGTGCAGGATTTCGTGACATAAAAATATCTAGCGGTCGGAAATCTCTCACCGCAGATTACATCGCGGGGCACTTTGAAAAATTTCCCGTGCCGGGCATTAGCTGGGTCGTCTGCACAGCCAATCGGCTACTGCCGCGCAGCATCAGCGAGCTGCCGATTTCCGTGACGGCCAGCGGCATCGATGTGTTGGGGCTCAAGGAGTAGTTACGAATTAGGCTGTTCATCATCTCTTTTGCATAGCGTCCTCAATCCAGGCTAGATCCTCGCCAAGCCAGCAGCCGTTGAAGCCTACGACGTGTCTCGGGAGCATAAATGCAGACGATCTCGCTAGCGGCGACCCCGGCCGCGTTCCTCCTTCCCTCCCGCTCGATCCACGTTACCGCCGGCAAGCTGGCGTTGATCGGCATGCTCTTCACGACCTTCTTCCTTTTTACGGCCGGATATCATTTTCCGGGCGGCGCAAGCCATTACCCAAATTGGGCGCTCGCGATCGTGGATGGCGCAAAACTTCCCGCAACCGTTGCCCAGCGCGAGGTCGGCTTGCCGCTCCTCTACATTCTTGGGGGCTTCCCATGGTCGCGCTCATTTGTTGGGATCACTTTAATCTTTGCTGCATTTGCCGTTCTAATTCCCGTCCTGGTTTATTGGTCTCTGGTACGGGCGTCTCCGACGGTCGCTTTTTACATGGGCTTGGTCTGCATTGTTTCACTTTCACCTTTCACATACCTGAAGTTCTTTTACCCCGATCAGGCCGATATGTTCTTCAATCTGCTGGCGGTCACACTGCTCATTGAGTTTTTTTGGACCGGCCGGTTTCGGATGCTGTATTTCTTCACGTTGGCAGCGCTGGCAGCCTCCTTCACGCGCACGGCTGGAAACCTGATGTATCCGGTACTCATGGCGATTGCGTTCGTCACGGTGCGCGGACGGTTACGCCATTATTTTGGTTGCGCGCTGATCTTCGTGCTGGCCACAGGACTTTATCAGTGGCACCGCTACGAAATCTTCGACATGCGCAATCAATCGAGCGCGCCGAGCGGCAAGGGGATGCAAATTTTCTACAGCACGTATCTCTATCTCGGTGACTTTGGCTATCGCCTCTCGCCCGATGACGGACCCAATACAAAAACCCTGCTGGATAAACTACGGCAAGAGCTGCAACCCAACGTGCGAGAATCGGCGTTGGTAAAGCGCGCATTACCTGACGATCCTCCGGAGTTTATGGAAAATCACGTTTATGCAAACACACCGGAGGAATTATTTGAGAAAATCGCTACACAACCAAACGAAGAGTATTGGGCGATCTTGATGGGTATCGAGCCATCAGACCAGTATTATTTGGATGTCGCAAAGGAGATTGCCCGATCGCACCCGTGGTATATCGTCCAGTATTCGATGCGTAACCTTTGGCATGCCCTTTTCGATCCCGGCTATGCGACGACGCGATATAATACGCTCGGTTACATCCAGACCGGGAACGACTTCATGCCCGGAAGTCAAGGCTGGGGCGTTCGCTCGGAAGATCCAGTCACACAATACGGCCTGCGCGCGGCCCACGAGATGGAATATTTTCCGCTGAAAGGTCAACCGCACGCTGTTCAGTGGATTTTCACCGCCGTTGAGAATCTCTGGTTAAAATATTTTTGGAAGTACATATGGATTACGTCGCTGCTGATCGGCGCGGCATGGACCGGTGCTTTCTCGGGCGCGTTGTGTTGGGCGGTTCCGCGCACAACGGATTGCCGGGCCCTGGTGAGAGCCGGTGTAAATAAACTGATGGCGCCAGTCATCGCCGCGTCCGCATTGTTGCTCTATCAGGACTTGGCCACGGCGATGTTCTCCCAGCCGAACCACCGTTATTTTCACATGACGGAACCGTTACGACTGGTGATCGCAGGCTTCGGCGTCGCCTTCGTGATGGGCGTGCTGTCTTCCGTCTGGCCAACGAGAATAGCGGCAATCGGAACGAGTCCCGACCAACCGAAGCGCGAGGGCGTCGTTTCCGCGATCCAACAATACGACGTTCTCGATGGATATTTTGGTTCTCGGCGAGCCCAATGGATATTTTGGCTGGTCCTCGTCAACGCGGGCTTGTTCGTATGGTGGACGTTCAGCATGATTGCTCATACATGGGTTACCTCCCCGCCAGCATAGCCTCCGACGGCGGCGACCCTGATCCTTTCCCCCGCTATCGAGATTGTCAGCGCGGTAAACGCCGGCGAGAAATTGAATCCGAGAGACGACGAAGGGAAAGATCGCCACGATGGTCCCGACGGTATCATGCAAACGTCGCAATTGCGGTAACACTTGTATTATAATCGCTAGTCGGGCGCTTAATTAAAGGGGGGATCCATGGAATCAGAACCAACGAAAGTGGTGCAGCAGCGTGAACCGGGCGGACCGATCATACCTTTCTTGATCAAGACCGTGATCGTGGTCGTAGCGATCATCGGGATACTTTCCTACATTAATTCGTTGGCGGAAGAGCAGGTCATCCAGCTTAAGGAAACCTTCGGACATGTGGGCGGTCGCAGCTTCTGGACTAAGGTCGAGGCGCAACTCGATAGTTTGGCCGATCCGAAATCCGACCTCACACCGGAGAAAAAACAGAAAATCATGACGCAAATCCGCGTCATTTCGGATCGTTGGCGACCGTTTCTGAACGAGGCCTTCGGGCCTCTCCCTGGAAACCCGAGCAAACCGTAACATCCTCATAGGGAGTAGCGGTTCATGAGATAGGGCGTGATTTTTTGGACGTGCTTGCGGGCCACGCGCCTCGAACGGCCACGCCGTCGCACCCACACCCCGGTTCTCGCCCGATGAAGAAAACCGCGAACCTGCACCGGCATGGCGGGGGTATAGCGCTAGCTCCCAAAGTAGGCCACTTGGGGCCAAAAGCTAAAACTCTTGAGGATTGGGGATCGCTAAAGCCGCTGGGGATGTCGATACCGGCCAAGTACGACGATCGTGACAACTAGGAGTGCGGTGCCAAGCGAGCCCGACTCTGGGATCGGTCGCTGGATTTCGACAGCAAGTCGCAGATCACGGCGTTACTGATGAGCGCCGCAAACAGAAACGCGGCAAGCGCCGCATTCCGCCAGGCGGAATAACTTCGGATTTCCTAGCCTTTTCGGCAGACCACAAACAATGTATGCGAGGTGGACCAATTGAAGTGGCATGCGTTGAACTAACTGTAGAACGGTAAGCGTAAAGTGCGGATGGTATTAATTGAAAGTTTGGAATCAATGCCATGACCTCGAAGCGAATTTCGGCATTGCTTCTGCTAGGCATGACTAGTTTCTTTGTAATTGCATCGTTGTTCGGTGCATGGCTGCGCCCACCATTGGATGAACACAATGTCCTCCATGCCAAAATCGAACTCGCTCTGCGCTACCCCGAAACGAATATGGTCGCTATCGGACCAAGTTACGTGGAGATGGGCTTCAATCCAGAAATCTTCGACGCAGAGATGAAGGCAAACCACATCGAGTCGCGTTCATTGAACATGGGAATGAACAGCTTAAGCGTCGTCGAAATGCGCTTTGTTATCCAGCGTTTGGTGGAGAAGCTTTGCTGCATCAAGTATTTTATTATTTTGCCGTGCTACGAGTGCCTTTCCGTCGCGGCAAACCCTGACAGCCAACGCAGCATTTCGTACCTCGATTGGCGTCATGGCCTGACATTTCTGAACTACATACTTCAGTATGACGTCATGCCTCCCGACGGGGTTTCTAAAAAGACCACACTAGTCAGAAACGTCGTGTCATCGATTTTCCGCCACTACACTAATTTGGGACTTGCCGCGGACTATTTTGGCTTGTCGTCTTTTGCGAGTGGCGAGCGAAGACTGACACCCGAGATGTGGATGAGACTTGGGCCACGCGGCTACTCACCGGCTGAGCCTCGATGGAATCAAGACGAGGTACGAGACTATGAGAACTCCCTTCCGGGTTATCGTCGTGATCGGGCCGCACTCGTACTGGAAAAACAGCTTAGGCCAGACAACACGCCACGCATTGTCACGGACACAATGTTTGACATCCTTATCGAGCAAGTTCGATTCTTGCGCGGCAAGGGTGTTAAAGTGCTTGTAGCTACTCCGCCAAATGACTGGGCGTGGCCCTTCCATGCAGCTCTTGTTGCAAAGCTGCGTACCCGTTGCCAGGACGACGTTCCCTTTGTCGACTTCGGTGATTCCGAGAAATGGCCCGAGCTTTTTTTGCCGCCAGACGTGCGCTTAAACAGCGCCCACCTGAGCTCGAAGGGGGCAGCGCTATGGAGCAAGGCGCTGGCCGATCAATTCAGTACGTTCGTGTCTGCAACGGTGGCAGCACTGCCCAACCATTCAATCTGCGCACAGAACTAAGTTGGTTTTTAAAGCATATAACAATCGATGGTCTTCACCGACGGGATTTTTTTGTTTTATTTCCGGTCACATTCGCCGTCTACTGGAGCATCAGGAATTTGGGCGGCCCGACATACAAGTTGATCTTGCGGCTTCGTATTTCGCACACCATTGAGCGCAAGTGATTTCCCCCGAACCAACCATCGAAGCTTACGACCTCTCCCCGGAGCATAAATGCAGACGATCTCGCTAGCGGCGACCCCGGCCGCGTTCCTCCTTCCCTCCCGCTCGATCCACGTTACCGCCGGCAAGCTGGCGTTGATCGGCATGCTCTTCACGACCTTCTTCCTTTTTACGGCCGGATATCATTTTCCGGGCGGCGCAAGCCATTACCCAAATTGGGCGCTCGCGATCGTGGATGGCGCAAAACTTCCCGCAACCGTTGCCCAGCGCGAGGTCGGCTTGCCGCTCCTCTACATTCTTGGGGGCTTCCCATGGTCGCGCTCATTTGTTGGGATCACTTTAATCTTTGCTGCATTTGCCGTTCTAATTCCCGTCCTGGTTTATTGGTCTCTGGTACGGGCGTCTCCGACGGTCGCTTTTTACATGGGCTTGGTCTGCATTGTTTCACTTTCACCTTTCACATACCTGAAGTTCTTTTACCCCGATCAGGCCGATATGTTCTTCAATCTGCTGGCGGTCACACTGCTCATTGAGTTTTTTTGGACCGGCCGGTTTCGGATGCTGTATTTCTTCACGTTGGCAGCGCTGGCAGCCTCCTTCACGCGCACGGCTGGAAACCTGATGTATCCGGTACTCATGGCGATTGCGTTCGTCACGGTGCGCGGACGGTTACGCCATTATTTTGGTTGCGCGCTGATCTTCGTGCTGGCCACAGGACTTTATCAGTGGCACCGCTACGAAATCTTCGACATGCGCAATCAATCGAGCGCGCCGAGCGGCAAGGGGATGCAAATTTTCTACAGCACGTATCTCTATCTCGGTGACTTTGGCTATCGCCTCTCGCCCGATGACGGACCCAATACAAAAACCCTGCTGGATAAACTACGGCAAGAGCTGCAACCCAACGTGCGAGAATCGGCGTTGGTAAAGCGCGCATTACCTGACGATCCTCCGGAGTTTATGGAAAATCACGTTTATGCAAACACACCGGAGGAATTATTTGAGAAAATCGCTACACAACCAAACGAAGAGTATTGGGCGATCTTGATGGGTATCGAGCCATCAGACCAGTATTATTTGGATGTCGCAAAGGAGATTGCCCGATCGCACCCGTGGTATATCGTCCAGTATTCGATGCGTAACCTTTGGCATGCCCTTTTCGATCCCGGCTATGCGACGACGCGATATAATACGCTCGGTTACATCCAGACCGGGAACGACTTCATGCCCGGAAGTCAAGGCTGGGGCGTTCGCTCGGAAGATCCAGTCACACAATACGGCCTGCGCGCGGCCCACGAGATGGAATATTTTCCGCTGAAAGGTCAACCGCACGCTGTTCAGTGGATTTTCACCGCCGTTGAGAATCTCTGGTTAAAATATTTTTGGAAGTACATATGGATTACGTCGCTGCTGATCGGCGCGGCATGGACCGGTGCTTTCTCGGGCGCGTTGTGTTGGGCGGTTCCGCGCACAACGGATTGCCGGGCCCTGGTGAGAGCCGGTGTAAATAAACTGATGGCGCCAGTCATCGCCGCGTCCGCATTGTTGCTCTATCAGGACTTGGCCACGGCGATGTTCTCCCAGCCGAACCACCGTTATTTTCACATGACGGAACCGTTACGACTGGTGATCGCAGGCTTCGGCGTCGCCTTCGTGATGGGCGTGCTGTCTTCCGTCTGGCCAACGAGAATAGCGGCAATCGGAACGAGTCCCGACCAACCGAAGCGCGAGGGCGTCGTTTCCGCGATCCAACAATACGACGTTCTCGATGGATATTTTGGTTCTCGGCGAGCCCAATGGATATTTTGGCTGGTCCTCGTCAACGCGGGCTTGTTCGTATGGTGGACGTTCAGCATGATTGCTCATAC
>Ga0207125_10194_pt2 | contig 12215 bp, 13 predicted proteins | sample Alteio_BWMinHeat_19_FD_153556 | JGI IMG/M metagenome (GOLD analysis project Ga0207125, IMG submission 153556) | Enriched cells from forest soil in Barre Woods Harvard Forest LTER site, Petersham, Massachusetts, United States -... | ecosystem: Environmental > Terrestrial > Soil > Temperate forest >...
ATGCTGAACAAAGGGTTCATAAACGACGTGACATTTGCGCGTCTGCACTCAAACCCACGCGCGAGAAATGCCCGCCCTTCTACCTGATGCCCAAATCTCATCGCTTGCAACAAGCAAGCGACAAGAATCACCAGCGCGATCAACGACCCGGAAAACGCGCCGACCAAATAGTGCGACGTAGGACCTTCGTGATCTCCGAATCGCGTGACTTCCGGCCTAGATCGGTGCGGCCGTTTTGCCCACCGTTGTCAATCGTCAGAAAAGCCTCGCATGAATATTGGCGATCACGCGTGCCGACTTCCGACGCGACCTCTTTCGCCACTTCCTGAGTCGTTTCGTTTTCTACCACCGGCTCCACTGCGGAACCGGTGCAATACGATGCGAAGCAGATAACCCACAACTCCGACACAAAAATAGCCGGCGATCTGGTCGATGATGTCCCCGCGGATCATGATTACATCCCTTTCCGATTATGACGTGCCTCGCCACGACGAGGCCGACAGGTCCCGTAATGTGTCGTCAGATAACTCGCATCACCTATCGACCCCTCTGTCTTGATCATGGCCGTGCACGCTTCCCCGCGACGCATACGAATCAAGAACCGCTTGATACTGACCAACCAGCCCACGGTCGGCACTGATTTCCTGCATCGTCGGTGAAAGTGGAGTCCCTGGCTCGGAGGCGTGCTCCGGCTTCCCGAAATACGTCTCCATCAGCGTACCGCGAACGTCCTTGATCGCTTCGCGTCCCATTGCCGCGAGTTCGGCCCCGAGTGAGGGCTGCTGGTCGTGGTTCGTTTGAACCCACTCCTTTAGCCGATCCGCGTAGGACCGTTTTTCCTGTTCGTCCTTTCGCATGACGTCTCCCTTCTGTGACTAATCGACCTCACCTCGATACCGCGCCACGAGGTAGCGCTGTTCGATTTCCGCGTCGCGCATCGCCTGAAGGCGTTTGTTGTCCAATTGCCGGTCGATCACCGCTACCATCAGCAGCGGCAAGGCTCCCCAGCCGATGAACAGAACGAATTTGTCCGAAGCTCCAAGTTGCTTGAAGCACAACGCCGCGATGACGCACGCCACCGGCTCATAGAAGAACTTCACGGTCCATCGGTTCTTAAACAATTTGCGGTCAACATCGCCGTCGTACCGGCTGTGGCGGATGACGCCACGGCGCATTGCTCGAATGGTGCTCAATCGCTGGCACATCATGGCAAACAGCCACGCGAGGAGATACGGCCACATTTCCGGAATGCGTCCGAACGAACCAACGGCAATAATGATGAAGAAGGCGTAAAGACCTGGAAATCCAAGCGCTTCGCTGCCGAAGTTTCGCCGGATAAATGGCGTGAAACATGTGCTGTAGCCCTTTGCCAGCGAGTAGGCGATGTTGAACCGGTCCTTCGGGCTCAGCTCGAACTTGTTCCCGGTGTTCTGCGTGTTGGACATGTTCTCCCTTTCTTGAAAAAGACACGGATGAAACGGAATTCAGTTGCTGCGCGCGTAGTCCCTCCAGTCCCGCCTGCGCGGGATCATTCAGACAAAACTTCGCATCGCCGTCAGTTCCTGCTCGGATCGAGCCATCTCAGCATTCGATTACGCTCGATCTCGAAGTGCTCGATGCCAGCCTTCACACGCGCGTAGATTTCCTCGAACGCATCGCGATGCTGATATTCCGGAATGCACCGTGCGAAAATTTCCAGTACGTGCAGGCTCGTCGCAAATGTCACGTCGTTTATGAACCCTTTGTTCAGCATCGTTGTCACCTCCGCCCGAATGCGACCTGTAAGAAGTTCTGACCGTTGCTGAATCGTTCCGGCCGGATAACGATCGCATCCGCGACGCCACCGGAGCCCGTCCGAAGATTGTGCATGAACACACTTGGTTGCACGACCGGCTGATACGTTTGCGTGAAACTCCCGCTGAACTTCGTGTGGCCCATGAGCGTGTCCCACATCGAATCCTCGGGCGCAAGAGATCCGCCGATCATCGTCTCCAATCGCTGGCCGAGAAGCCCGCTCGCCCAGTCCGCGCTTTTTGCGTCGCCCAACGAGCAGAAGATGCGATGGGCGAAATTGGTTAACAGCGCGTTCGCGGCATGCTCCGCCGCGTGGCCGCCCTTAAGTGCGCTGTAGTACGAATGCAAGCTTTGCGTCAGGACAATCATGCATCCGCCGTGCGAGCGGCACTCGGCGAGGTATTGCGAATCGAACGAATTCAAATGATGCTGAAACTCGTCGATGAAGATTACCGTGACCTTTCGCTTATCCGCCGCATGACGCCGTAAAACGTGCCGTTGGGTCGCCAGGTGCCAGATGGCGTTGATCATTTGCCCTGAAGCACCGTGACGCGAAATGGGCATGTCAACCAGTACCCATTTGCCCTGGTCCATGACCTCGGGCGACACGTTGGTAGTCGTCGCCATCAACTCGCGGACAATGCCGCTGCACATGACGTGCAAGATGCCCTGCACTTGCGTGCTGATACTCGACCGCGTGCGGTCGTTGAGCGATGGCGTCTCGCCCAGCCAGTAGGCCAGCACCTGCTCGAAGTCGGCCACCTCGATGGGCGACTTCCGAACGTTAAACGCTCCCTCGAGTACGCGGTTGTGGAATCCGCCTTGCCAACCCGGCGTCGCAATCTGTTCCGGCGTCATCGCCGCGCCGGTAATGAACCGCTGCACGTCAACCGGCGACAGGCGGCACGTCGCAAGCCGTACCGGCTCGATGGCCATCTGAAGCATGCGGTCGGACTGCGATTGAAAGAACTGATCGTTCTGTTGAGCGCTCCCTTCGCCTCGGTGCAAAGTCTCGCCCGTCGTCATGAGGAGGTTGGCCAGCTCGCGACTATCGGCGCCTTGGCGAAGTTCGTGATCGAGCACGTTGAAGCGGAACCCATGTTCCGGACCGAACACCAGCAGGTCGCGTTTGCGGCCCGCCGCCTTGAAAATCCCCTGCCAGAACCGCAAGTCCTCTACTGGCTTCGAGGCCAGGATAAGCCCTCCGATATCGCGATCGCTCACTAGCGCTTTCGCGATCTGGTATCCGACGAAATTGGTTTTCCCCGATCCGGACGCACCCTGAATGCAGACGGATCGGAGCAAATCGCGCTTGGTGAAAAAGTCGCTTGCCGTCCATCTAAAAAGTGGAGCATCCAGTGAGCGGTCGGCTCTTTTCGACGTGCCGAAGAGCATCACTCGCCTCCCTTCAACGCGCGGCGACGCAACACGGCAGCGAACGTCTTGACGTCGAGATTCTGGTCGCGCGCCTTTCGGGCCTCCTTTTGCGCCATTCCCAGGGCGTCGATCAACTCATCCAGTCCGAGTTCCTTCCCAGAGACCATCACAGAAAGCTTGTTGCCAAGGTCACATTTGACACGGTCCATTCGAACGGTCAGCTTGTCACCGTTGATTTGACGACGAGCGTGAATAGCCAGCTTGTCTCGGCTCGCGCCTTTGAGTTTCATCTCCAGGGCAGCTTCTTGTTTATCTTCAGCGAGGCGGCTGATTTCGTAGCAATGCGATATCCCGATCTTTCCCTCGGCAAGGGCTTGCTGAACGCGCTCGATGCACTTCGAGGGTGACAGCGAGCGGATCACCATCGACGGGTCAATATGCAGCTGCTCGGCCAAGTCTTTTTGCGTCCAGCCGGGGTTCAGGCGAAGCAGCTCCTCGCAGGCCTGAAATTGCTCGTGTCCCGTCAAACCCTGGCGCTGCACGTTCTCTGTTAATTGCAGCCGCCTGAACTCGGCTTCCGTGACCGCATCCTCGATGATCTTCACTTCCAGTTCTTTAATGTCGACGAGAGGGGCGGCGCGATACCGCCGCTCGCCGCAAACAATCGTTCCGTCAGGTAGACACACAAGCGGCTGTAGCTGCCGGACCTTCAAGCTTTCGCCGAGCCGTCGAAGCTCGTTCTCGTCGAACTGCTTGCGGGCTTGAGTTTTGACCTTGAACCAACTCAAAGGTTTTTTAACCATCACAACCATCCGATACCTCCTCGTAAGCGGCTGATCGAAGTTTTCAAAGCCGCCGCAGTGGACCTTGATCGCCGTCGTGAATCCGGCAGCCAAGGCCGCAACGGCCACGACGACACCGATCACCAACGCCAGGTCACTCTTGAAACTGCCTTGCATCGCCACTGCTTCCCTTTTGGTGAAGCCTTCCGTCTACGAACAACGGCGGCCCAACGACTTAACCAACCAACGCATCGCAGCGAGAATTGCCGCCACGATCACCGCCAGGCAGGCAACCTTGGTCGAGTCGATGTTTTTTGCCGCCTGGGTCGCCGCCGCTCCGGCTGCTTCCTCCAGCGGCTTTACGGCGTTTTCCGCGAGCACTTGCGTGATGTCCTTCGCTCCGCGGATATAAGGCTCGGGATCGGCGATGAACGCGGCTAGCAAAGCACCCGACGCCAGGACCTCCTTGTGTCGCCACAAAAATTCCATCGCGGGATTGCCGTATTTCGCGATGATGTCAAGGATCTCGGTTGACCGTCCGGTCGCGGCGAGCTCACCGCCTTCGGCGACCATCGCCAGCCGACGAACGTTTTGCCCGGTCGAGAGCGCCTTGAAGGCACCGACGCTCGGCTTCCCAAAGGCCGCGAGAGCGGGCTCGGCGACGCCGCGTGTTGTGGCCATCACGGCCGCCGCTTCTTCGCCATGCCGAAGAAACAGCTGCATGGCGCGCGGGCGAGACACCACCCACACCGCGCCGTCCTCGCCGTAGCGACTTAAAACCGCGATGACCTGAGGCGCGTGCTCGCCACCTTCCTCGACGAGCCGAAACGCGGTGGGACCGACTTTCCGAACCGCGGCGTAGAACTCGTCGCCGTGGCGGAGAGCATACACTTCAATGCGGGTTGCCAGCGTCTCGGTGCCTTCGCGGACGACCTGACGCCCGAATTTCTGCATCACGTACTCAGCCGCTTCCTGCGCCAATTTGCTTTTCGCATCCGCGAAAGCCGGCACCGCGTCAACTGCGACGATTACTGCCGCAAGGGCGACCGTCGTGACGACGCGGCGCATGAAATTCTTTTTGACACATGTCATTGCACGACTCCTTCCAAAACCAATTTCTTGATGGATTCGCTGCACAATTTGAAACGCGCCTGATGCAGCTTGAGCAATTCGCCGCGCAAGCCGGGCACGCTGGTTTGCGGGTCGCCGTCGAGAAGAAGTGCCTGCGTCTTGTCCAAAAACTCGCGCATCTTGGCCGCGAGTTCGCCTTCTGGGTCGTAGCCCGCTTCAAGCATCCCCCACTTGAGTATCCTGTCAAAGACAAATCCGGCCAACATCCCGACGCCGAACGTCTCGACGCTAAGCGCCGCTCCGGCGCCGAGAATTCCAGCCGAAAGTCCCATGCGAGCGCCCACTACGCCGAGAATCCGCACGTAGATAGCGACGCCGACTTCATAGGCGAGAAAGCCCGGCAATTGACGGGCCACCAAGACGCCTGTGTCGAGTTCAACGGCCGACTGGATTTGTTCCGCTATTTGGGCGTACGCCGTCTTGAAGCTCTCATCGCTCTTGATTGCCAGTTGCAGGTTGAGGGGGATCGCCTTGCCGTCACTCACATCAGCGCGGATATCTATCAGCAGGCGATCTTCTATCCCATTGAGTTCACTCAAGTATTCGCGCACGACAAACTCAATCAATCCCTTAAGTTCGTCACTCCTAAAAATGTGCCGCTCGAAACACGCGCACAGATAGCGGCTCTGTTCGTCGCCGTCTGACCACGGCAATTTCGAGTTGACGAGTTCCCACTCGCCCCAGAGGGAAAACGCGTCATCCGCGAACGGCCGTGCTCCCTTCTTCCGCTCCGCGAAGAACGCCTTCACGCGCCCCACATACTTATCGCCGGCCTGCAACGAGGTCTTCTCGGCGCTGGCCAGTTTCGGGGCGACCTTCTCCCAGGCGATTTCGTTTGGCGACTTCGGCTCGGGTTCGAGGTCCAGGACGAAACCGAAGAATGCGAACACACCGACGAAGATGACGACTACGCCGGTGATCGCCACTATCCCCTCGAAGTTGGGGTGCCGACGCCAGGCGGCAAGGGTGGGTCTGAGCTTCATGATTTTCCTTTCGTCACAAGAGTCGGAAAAGAAGTTGGAGTCCGAGTGAAGCACTACTTACCATCAGCCAAGCCTTGTCAGTTCGACAAATGAACGGCTGGATTAGCCGCTTGAGGCATGAGTTCGCCAAAGACCTCAATTGCTTTCATCTGGCCCAGGTCAAGCCGCGCATTCGATCTCAATAATGTCGCGCACAGCGGAACCGACATCATCTGTCGCATACGCACTTCTCTGCTTGAATTCAGGCTTTGGAGAAACGGTTTTCGGCCGGATTAACGTGTCTTGCCGCGCAATGCGTTTAGTACCCAGCACCTTCCAGTGTGTCGCACTGGCGCGCGGCAGTGGGCGAGCAAAAGTTCGTCGCCGCAGCCAGCCGCTTCCAATGCGTCCGCAAGCAAAGGCATCAGATCCATCATTCTGCGTTTGCAGATGGCGTGCAAAAGATGACCTATGCACCGATCGTTCCAAGTAAGCCACGCTGGGTTGAAATGGCTTACCAATCCCTTTTCTTCCGACGGGCTGGCTGTACAGACTGGCTCATGCATACGGTCGGCTTCTCGCCGCACGATCGCGAAAAGTTTGTCGGTCTCCCCACCGTCAACGAAATATCGAAGCAGCCTCAACGCGCCGGCAATGCCGCGCAATTCTGGCGTCTTGTCGCTTCGAGGTGTCCGAGGCGGTAACACATCGCCGCGGTAATACTCAGCCGGCCGAACATTGATTGGCCACGAATTGGCCAACGGTTTTCCCCGATCCTGCGCTCGGCGACGGCGAGTGTAGACTCGCGGCACGCCCATTACGCGCCCAATCCGATTACATACGTCGGTGAATCCCTCGCCGTGCTTCCTATTCTCTCGATCATCGTAGTGCTCGATTTCCGCCAAGTACTGATGAATCATCTCGTGCAACAAGATGTCGTATACAAACAAGCGATTCCCCTCCGCCGGCCAAGGTGTGAGAACAAATTTGCGGCTAGCGGTAAGAATGCGTGCGTCAATCGTGATCTGGGTTCGTCCGCCATAGTCGGTCAGGGACTTGAAAAAGCCCAGCGCTTGTGGCGGTCCGGCTGCAATGGTCAGGTGCGGCACTTTGAGGCGCTGATTAAAATGCAGCTCGTTTAAATCCTGCCACGTGTGATACAGGTCACGCAGTGGCCCACGGTACAGTTCGTCCGCGTCATTCAGCACGAATTCCAGATGCCGGTCTACCTCCTCGGCGGCGGGGTCGATTGAGGGAGGCGCTTTTAAATGCGCCCCCACGTCGGTCACGTGATCGCGGACCAAATCCATTTCCCTTTCGTAACTGTCCAATCCCGCGCCCGTACATGTATTCGTGGCTTCGCTCATGATTTCGCCTCGCTGTTCATTCCCTGCTTCAGACATCTCAAACCTAAGACCGATACTTCTGAGACCCAGACCATCGTGCTGCTTTGCTAACGACTGCCTCCGAGTCGGGCCCACGCCGACGACCCCTCATTTACGGTCGGGTTTTGGCTTTTCGTTTTCTGAACTCCCGGCCGATGTCGCTGGCAGATGATCGGCAATCGTCTCGCCGAAGCAACGCCTTGCGAACCGATAGGAGCGGTAAGTCGCGTAATAGCCAGCCTTCGCCGGATGCTGAGCGAAGCACAATCGCCTTTTTCGACTGACATCGCCGGCGATCCGCTTTCCCATCACATCTCCAAATTCGCCTTACCAGCTAATTCCTGTCGAACGCCAGCCACGTTTATCACGTTGCTTGTTCCCATGCGTGCCTTGCTTTCACCCATGCTGAAAAATAGACACGATTCGTGGAGTTGTCGATTGTGCGCAACGCGAACAATGCGGGCTACCGGCGGCGGCTCTTGGCTCGCTGACCCTGCCGTGCTCCCTGTTCCTCGATTTGCAGGATCAGCAACCGCGCGGTTTCAGGACTGTCGGCCAATTTGAATTGTTGATAGAGCGTCTCAAGCTCACTCTTAGCTTCATTCATGTCCCGACGGCAGTCCTCGTTTAGCGTTTCGCTGGGATAGGGATCAATTGCGTTATAGAATGCGTAATCGGCGAGTGTTCTTTCGAATGAGATGATATCATTCAGCTTCACGAGGTGAACGGCCTCAGCAACACCCCCTGGATTGAAAAAGTCGCTGAACCCGCTCGACAAGCTGCTCCCATTGTCGAACCTGTCCGGGAAAAGTGTGCGCAACCGCTTCACAGTGAGAGAGTCGCTCGGAAACTCAATTTCAGCCAAATTAATAAAGACTGGGCGTTCCGGAATGTTCGATGAGTTTCGTTTGTCTCGCGATCCAGGCATAGAGTCAGACTAAAGCGATTTGAGAGACCTCAACCTATTCATGATCTGGGCAAACTGTCAACTCGTTTTTGCCATCAATCACTGCCAATTGTGATCGTGGGCAGCAAGTCCTCCAGCGTGAGAAACGTATCAACATACACCCAGCACTTTGACGCCTTGGCCGTCCACCGAGCTTCAACGCGTTTGCCGTGCAAAAAGTCGGGCCGCAACTCCAGTTGCCGCTCTTCGTCCGACCAGGCATGAGAATAAAACGGCTCTTTGTCAAACAGGCCGTCTAAATTGGGAATGGCATTGCTGAGATAGGTAACACCAGTGGGAAGCGGTACGAACTTGAACAAGGGCTTTAGTTCAAGCAACCTACGGCTCAGCTTGTGCCATCCGATCGCGGGGCCTGCCGACTCCATCGCCTTGCGCTCGATCCGTCCTACGCACCAGAATACCTGGAGAGGCGTTAAATACTCTGCCATATTTACACGCTCATCGTTGAACCAGGAGAGAATCCGTTTGTCCTCGTCGTTAAGAACGGATTTCCGCGAGTTGGCCGGTGTAATGGCTTCCAACGGAATCGCTGCCAGAGTCTCCAATGCCTCTTTTTGTGTCCATTCGCTATGCCCGCTGGCGCCGCTTGCAACCCGACGAATGGCCTCCAGTACCTTTCGGTCATAGGCACCAATGCTCTTCAGGGCCCAAAGTGACCAGCGACAGTAATAGTCGGAAGCGTTCAAGATTGGCAACAGTCCTTCCACTACGTCTGGATGGGGAGTTGCGAGTTCGCGTAATGCTTGCATGGTCGCGATGACCACATTCATATCGGAATCTCGTAGACCAACAGCCAATCCTTTCAGGACAACGGGCGACGGAACACCGATCTTCCCCAATGTTTCAACCACGAACCTACGAGTCGATTCCTCTCGAACACTGACTGCCCGTGCCAGCGCTTCTAGCACAACCGGATGAGACATCTTAATTCTCTGGCAAATCCAAATGGCCCGCCATCGGATGTCATTCCATCGTCCTACGATAACCTGAGCAAGGCCTGCGAACGGCTTTTCATGAGTCGCGCCGATTTTATTCGCGAGTTTGCCAACAGAATCCAAATCATGCCCATATACCCGCGACGAGTCATTGGCAGGACATTCCCATATCGCGCGGACTTTCATCAATTCTTCGATTGCACGTTTACTTGCCGCCACATCTGCGCCGCTGAAGTCCGTCATCAATTGTCCAAAGTCAATTGGATCAGGTTGAGCCGCCAGCGCCGCTCGGACTTCACCAGGATGGTTTTTTTCGATCTTCTTTAGCGCCGATCGTGCTTCCTTGGCAACGTTTTCACGATCATCCCGCAGCGCCACGATTAATGCTTCAAGCACCACCGGCGCGCACGAGCGCAACCTACCAAGAGCGAAAGCAGCTCTCACGCATAAGCCGGTATCGCACATCTCAAGCCGGCCAAGCGTTTGCGTTAACGCCTCTAGCACGACTGGATGACCTGTCTTGAGGAGCCCACAAGTATCAATAGCTATCTCTTTGAATTCGAACGCGTATGCAGTTGTAGCGTTAGCCAGATTCTGGAATACCAATTCGTCAGGGGATTCGGCTGTATTTATGACTGCCGCGACATCGCCAGGGCCCAAATGTCGGCATTGCAGTTTCGTCGCAATACTCGAAAGAACGTATTTGATTTGGCCAGCTAAGACGAGTTTGCTCAAAGCCTTCCTGCGAGCCTTCTCAGACCGTCCCCTAAAACGTTCCCAGAGCCACTTGTCGTGACTATCGCTTAATGTCATTTGCGACCGCTTCTTCCGATAAGACGCTGGTCAGAGAAAGAGTTTATCGCTCGGGAATGGCGGTTAGCTGCGTCAAATGTCCAGGGCAACTTCACCAGCACAGTTCAAATCGGTCCAGGGTGGAATGACGATGCCTTCTTGCTGAGCCACTCCCGTAGGGCGTCATTCGATTCGAACCCTGCAATGTCGATACTGTCGATGGTCGGACCCGTTTCACCGACTCGCCGGATTTCCTCCTTCGTCATTTCTTTAACCCAAAGGACACGGTGCCTTTGCAAGCCAGCGTGCGTCAGATTGATCGAACCTTCTTTGAGCGGCTTGTCGAGATTGCTGCCGCGAATCAGGACAACGTACACGAGGTCTCCGGCGAATTTCAGCAACAGCCCCTCACTAGGGTTGTACTGCCACATACCCATGAGGCCATACGGGAAGAACATGCTGTTGCCATCGCGAAACCGGAACTCTACTGACGTGGCGTGATCGCGGATGCCGCGTAGGTAGCCAAATGCCTCACACGAAGCTTCTCCGTCGTCGCCGTCCACCGTCTGCCTTGGTGGTTCGCCGTTGCCTTGGGCTTTCGCGATGTTCCGAAGCCGATCCTGATAAGTCTTATCGGTCATGATCGAGCCCTCGTTCCGCCTCACGTGTCTTCGGCGGATTGATCACCAGGTGTTGCGGCACCGCCGCGAGTTGCCGATTCGTTGCCAGCATTTTCCCACGCCCGCCGCGAAATCCTTTCGCTGGCTCCATCAGTTGAGCGAGCTGCGTCGCCGAGAGTGGTTCGTCGATTCGGCTGATCGCCTTCAGCAGTTCCTTTCGGTCATCCGTGAATATGGTCGCTTGCTCCTTGCCGCGAGTAACCGCCACGTATGCCATTCGTTGCGATGTCGCCGGCAGCGATTCGCTCGACACGGCGACGAGTACCTTATCAACTGTGACGCCTTGGCTGGCATGACTAGTTATCACGTACCCGTGATCCAGGTGACCGAAATCGCGGTCAATCACCCAGTCGTGATCGACGACAATATCGCCCCGCTTGGTGAAGCCGTGAACGGTAAACATTGACCCGTTGCTCAAACGATGCTTGGCGTCCTTTGTTTTTCCACCTGCCGTGATCCGGATGCGATCGCCCACCGCAAGGGACAGAATCTTTGGCCGGTACGCTTCAAATCGCTTCGCGAGTTCGATGGGCACCTCAGTGCCGTCGCCGACGATGAGCCGTGAGCCCTTCGTGAATCCCGTCGCGTTCTGGTGAAACTGAATCAGATCGCCGATGTCGTATTGCGTCAGGTCAGTCTTTTCGGCGTCGGTGAGATGCGTGGGCACCCACGTCGTGACGATCCGTTCCTGTCCGAGCTTACCTTGCTCCTTGAGCCCGGCGCGTATGGCCGTAGTGATGTGGTCGCCCTCGGCGTGTGTGGGCGAAACAACGAGCGCCGTTTTGGCCTTGCCGCGTTTCTTTTCGGAGATGGCCGATAAGTAGGCTGACGCCAGTTGCTCGTCGCGATCGCGGTCGCCGAGCTGCTTAATCCATCCGAGCTTGTCGAGTTCCTGAAACCCAGCCTCGACGCGGCCTTCGCTCAGTGCTTGTGCCGCTCGCTTGTAGTCACCTTGCTGGCGTAGAATCTCCGTCACTTCGGCGACTTTCAGTCCGGCCGATTCCTCGAGTAGCTTCAGCGGCTCACCAGCGGCGACGCTGCGATGTTGTCTCCGGTCGCCGACCAGCAACACGCGGGAATTTAATCGCTCCGCCGCCTCGAAAACCTGAAGCATGTCGCGCGTGCCAAGCTGGCTAGCTTCATCGACCAGGATCACGCCACCCTTGGCGGCTTGCTGCATCTTTTCGTCCTTCAAGAATCGCGCCACCGTGTCGGCGTTTGCAAATCCCGCTTCTGTCCGCAAAACTTCGCGACTGGCCTTCACCGACTGTGCCAACGCAACCACCGGCTTGCCGGCTTCCGCAAGCGCTTCGCCGATTTCTTGTTCAAGCGTTGTTTTCCCGGTGCCAGCCACGCCGCGGATAATTATCACGCGATCGCGCGATCCAAGAACGTGCCGCACCGCCGCCT
>Ga0207125_10119_pt1 | contig 12168 bp, 12 predicted proteins | sample Alteio_BWMinHeat_19_FD_153556 | JGI IMG/M metagenome (GOLD analysis project Ga0207125, IMG submission 153556) | Enriched cells from forest soil in Barre Woods Harvard Forest LTER site, Petersham, Massachusetts, United States -... | ecosystem: Environmental > Terrestrial > Soil > Temperate forest >...
GAGTTTCCCGTCGCGGGTTTGAGGGATTGATCGCCGACCTTCACGTCGAGAGTGTCGGCTTTGGGATAGACGATGATGTTGGCGCCGTAGACGGCGAGTTCCTGGTGGATGCGGTCGCCGATGGTCGTGGCGAGTCCGAGCATCGCTGTGACGGCGGTCGCTCCGAGCAGGATGGCGATGCCCGCGAGCAGTTTGCGGCGGCGCTGGCGGAGGAAGGATTCGAGGAGGAGGCGGAGGAACATCTCAGGCGGCCTCGGGGGAAAAGCAAAGGAAAACGCCACGAGCGCAACGGACGTAAAGGGAACGCCACGGAACCCGTGGCGAAAACGTTGCGTCCGTTGCGCTCTTAGCGTTTTCCTTTCGCTTGCCTGGCTTCGATGATGATGCCGGAAGGTGGTTTCCGGTCACGACAGCGCGGGGCGGCATGATTATTTGCCGCCGAAGATGGCAGTGAGAGGCTGCAGGTCGGCTTTGGCGATGACAACCTGGCCGCCTTCGATGGTCGACTTCAAGGGGATGGGGTTGCAGCCGCCGGGTTGGCCCATGGAACTGGCGACCAGCGGTGAGGAGCACATCTTGCAGGTGATGCCCTGCTCACCGATGTAGAAGCCGACCGGGCCGCAGATGTGGCAGGCGTCGGCGACCGAAACGAGGTTGCCGTCGGGCTTTCTGAAGAGCAGGAAACGGACTTCGGTGGATTTGCCGTCCGCGCCGTCGATGTGGACGGAGTAGCGGTGGAGTTTGTTGTCCGTGACCTCGGAGGTGGGGACCGTGACCTGGGTTCCGATGAGGGTTACGGGAGTCGCCGCGCTGAGTGCGGTGGAGCTTTGCGCGTAGATGAACTCGGCGGTCGAAAGGAAGATGAAGACGAAGCTGACGGCGACCACAGCGTTCATCCAGAGCTTTTCGCGGCGGGCAAGCCACTCGGCTTTGCGGCGATCGGCCGGCGTAGCGGTGGTGGGGACGACGACCGGCGAGCGTCTTTTGTACTCGAACAACACCATCAGGCCCGCGAGCGCCAGCATGGTGACGAAGAAGAAGAGGTCGTTGCGGACGATGGGGCCGATGTAGCGCATTTCGGCGGTGCTGGAACGGATGACGCCGTTTTCGGAGAGCTCGTGGAGGCCACTGACGACCAGTTGAAAGACCACAAAATAAAGGATTACCGTCGTGACGCGGAAGAAGCGTTGCAGGTTGATCCGCACGCTGCCGCGGATGAACATGACGCCGAAAACAACGGCGGAGGCGATGCCGAGCAGGGTCCCCGTGAAGCTCATCAGCTCGGTGGAGTTCAAGGAGACGCCGGCGAGGATCAGCACGGTCTCGACGCCTTCGCGGAGGACCATCAGGAAGACAAAGCCGAAAAGGCCGAATTTTGAGCCGATGAGTTTGGAGACTTTGGATTCAATATCGCCGCGCATGGTGCGGGCGGTTTTGTGCATGAACCAGATCATGCCGATGACGAAAGCGGCGGCAACGAGCATCACCCAGCCTTCGAAGATGTCCTCGTTGAAGTTGAGGTGGGAGATGACGATGGCAACGCCGACGCTGGCTGCGATGGCTGCGCCGAGGGCGTAAAAGACGGTCTGCTTGAGCTCGCGGCGGTCGATTTTATCGAGGTAGGCGAAGACGATTCCGACGATCAACGCTGCTTCGACACCTTCGCGCAGCGTGATGATAAAAGCCTGTAACATGCCCGTCTTTCTGTGCCTGGGCGGTACCCCGTTGCCCACGCTCAAAGGCGTTGAAAACCTTTGGTTCCAAGGTTGATTCTAATGCGGACTAAATCAGTCGTCAATTGACCGGCAGCGATGCGGGACGTCTCCGGGGTGTGAGGCACGGTGGCTCTGGCAGTTCTTATAAGGGTTCCCGGGAAAATCAATACAGGATCAGGGTCTCAGGGGCCAGGAATCGAATGCTAGAGTCTCATTACATGACACCGCTGACAATCAGTGTGGTTATCGTCGTCTTTAATGGCGAACGATACCTCCGGCAGGCCATCCAGAACGCTCTCGATCAAACCTACCCGCCTCATGAGGTGGTTGTCATCGATGATGGGTCGACCGATGCAACCCTCGAAATCGTCCGTTCCTTCGGCGATAAGGTGATTTGCAAAGTACAGCAGAACCAGGGCCCAAGCGCAGCGCGAAACTTCGGCACCGAGGTCAGTACCGGCGAGTGGATTGCCTACCTTGATGCGGATGATTACTGGCTTCCCACCAAGTTGGAACAGCAAATCGCGGTGGCGCAGCGCGATCCCTCCGTCGGTCTGATCTATACCGGCCGGACGCAGGTGTATGAGGACGGACGCAGCGTGGTGATTCCCGCGAAAGACCCACGCTGGAATAAAAGAAGGCTTCGCTTCCGGAATCCCATGTTTCCGACAACCGTCCTGGTGCGTCGATCCCTCGCGCTGCAGTACCCCTGGGATGTGTCGCTCCGTTCCTCGGTAGACTGGTGGTTTTTTTATCAGCTATCGAAAGTGACGGAGTTTGCGGTGATTCCTGGCTCAACCGCCATTTATCGCGTCCATTCCGAGAGCTTGACTCACCGGGATTGGAGATCCGTACTGCATTACGCTCAAACGGTTGCCGTAAGGATACAAGGTGACTTGAGCGGATTCGAACGGTGGAAGTTGAAGCGAAGAGTGGATTGCCGATTGTTTGGCAGTGCAGCCATCTCGGCACGGACACAGGACTCGGGAGAATCTCTGCCCCTGATCACACGTTCCATCGTTTCCTGGCCATTCCCCGATGTGTGGCCGGCGCGCTATAAATTATTTCTCCACATGCTGTATCGATCACTGCAGGGATAAGGAACCTACCGCAAATCACCTATCGGCGAGTTGGCCCGGCGTGGAAGGTAGGTTGTAAGGGAAGGGGTATGGTGCGCCCGGAAGGAGTCGAACCTCCGACCTTTTGGTTCGTAGCCAAACGCTCTATCCAGCTGAGCTACGGGCGCACATTGCAGGAAGCAACTAAGACAGAATAACCGATGCTGCGCCCCGGGGCAACCTGTGAAACGAACAGCAGGTCCTCTACGAGGATGACAGCAAGAAAAGCCAAAGCCGACTCAGCTGGCGGAGGGTGCTGCAGCCGGCTCAGGTGCGGGTTGTGGGGGGATGAGGGAGACGCGCTCCACGATGTCCAGGCCGGAGCGGCGGAGGAGTTGGTGGATGATCGCCTCGGTGAGGCGGGTGGCGTCGTACTCCACGCGGACGGTCTTGTCGGCTTCATCGAACTCCACCCGGCGGACGCCATAGACCTCGCGAACGCGGCCCAGCGCCATGGTTGCGTGTTCGGTGGGCGGTGTGAGGTAGCGGTACTTTACGTCAAGCTGGGTCATGGCGCTATTTTATCAGCCGCCTGGGAGCGAGCGATTTGGCAACAAGCGCGGAAAGGAAAACGCAAAAGAGTGCAACGATGGCAACGTTTTCGCCACGGGGGCCGTGGCGATCCTTTGCGTCCGTTGCGTCCTTTGCGTTTTCCTTTTGTCTTCCCGGCGTAGACGATTGGGGTTGTCTCCACGTCAGGCTGCGAGTTTCTTCAGGAAGTTGACGATTTCGGGGCTGGTCCAGTCCTCCGGGCCGATGAACTTGCGGCGGATGATGCCGGACTTGTCGATGACGTAGGTTTCGGGCGGGCGAAAGGTGTTGAATTTGGCGTTGGCACCGTCGGGGCCGTCGAGGATGCTGAAGAGCTCGACGTGGTAGCGGACGAGGAAGCGGCGGTAGGCCTCGGGGTCCTGGTCCATGCTGATGGTGATGATCTTGACTTGCGGAAGATCGCGCTGGAGAGCAGTGAGGGAGGGCAGTTCCTCGACGCACGGCTCGCACCACGAGGCCCAGAAGTTGAGGACGACGACGCTGCCGCGCAGCTTGGCGAGGTCGACGGATTGCGTGCCGTCGTTGATGGCGAATTCGGGCGCGGGTTGACCGAGTTGCCCGGGATGGCTGCCGCGGTCGCAGCCTGCCAGCAGGACTGCCGCCAGGCCGAACGCCGCGCACTTGGTTGCTCGTTGTACAACATGCGTCTGCATACGTTCCTATAATACGAACCTGTGCCGCTTCGCCGCTCATCGCCGCTTGGACTTGACCTCGGACCGGAGACGGAGGTGCGTGTTGCCGCGCCTGAGGCGGAGGGACGTGAGGCGCCGATTTTTGAGCTTTCGGTCATCGTCCCTGCGCGAAATGAGGAGGCAGTTTTGGGCGGATGTCTGGCATCGTTGTTGGCACAGGACGATGCCATCACGTTTTCCGTGGGACGCGACTGGGAACTGTTAATCGTCGATGACGACTCGGCGGATGGCACGCGGGCGATCGCGGAAAAGGCGGCGGCTGAGCATGCGGGAGTGGTCGTCCTGAGTGCGCCGCTGCTGGATACGAAAGTGTTTACCGGGAAGTCGAACGGCTGCTGGTTTGCCGCGCAGAAGGCGCGTGGGCGCTGGCTGCTGTTTACCGATGCCGACACGCTGCATGAGCCGTCGAGCATGGTGCATGCGCTGCATGAGGCGAAGAAGCATCATGCGGCGTTGCTGTCGTACTCGCCGCGGCAGATTGTGCGGGGTGTCGCGCAGCATACGCTGATGCCGCTGGTGTTTTCGGAGCTGGCGACGGTCTATCCGATGGCGGAGGTGAACGATCCTGACCGGCGGCTGGCTGCGGCGAATGGGCAGTTTTTGCTGGTCGAGCGCGACGCGTATTTCGCGGTGGGTGGGCATAAAGCGGTGGGGAAGTCGGTGCTCGAGGACGTCGATCTGGCGTTCAACATGAAGCGGTCGAAACGCGTGATTCGCTTTCGCTATGCGCCGGACGCCCTCTCGACGCGCATGTATCGCGGATTTCGCGACATGGTCGAAGGCTGGACGAAGAACCTCGCGCTGCTGTTCCCTCATGCCCTGGCGTTAGCTGCGTGGCGGCTTCTCGATGTTGTTCTGTTGCTGCTTCCGCTGTTGATTTTCGCGCTGCCGTACCTGGTGTTCTGGCAGCGGGCGGCGATCCTTTTGCTGTGGTTGCGGACCCTGGTGCGGTTCTATAACAGGGTGGCGCGGTCGCATTTTCCGTTTCTCGACTGCGTGTTTTCGGTGTTCGGGCTGCCGCTGTTTATTGCATTGCTGATGCGCAGTTGGATGAAGCACAAACTCTTCCACCAGGTTGCCTGGAAGGGGAGAGAGTACCGCACGTAAACTCGACAGTGCGCAGAAATCGCAAGCGCCCATGTAACCAATTGGGCCGTTGCGAATCTTATGGATGGGACGGAAGTTCCAGCTATCGGAGTAGCCTGTAGACAGCACCTATGATTCTCCTTACCCGCAAAGCCGATTTTTCCTCCGCGCACTTCTACTGGAATGATGCCTGGACCGAAGCCGAAAACTTTCGTGTCTTTGGCAAGTGCGCCAATCGCCAGGGCCACGGGCATAACTACACCCTGGAGGTCACCGTCGCGGGCAGCGTCGATCCTACCTCCGGTTTTGTGGTCGATCTGAAGCAGCTTAAGGACATCCTCGAGCGCGAAGTTGTTTCGGTTTACGATCATCGCCACCTGAACTACGAGGTGCCCGAGTTCGCGACGGCGATTCCAACAACCGAGAACATTGCGATAGCGATTTGGAGGCGTCTGGAGGGCAAGATACCCAATGCCAGGCTCCATCGCGTGCGTGTGTACGAAATGCCTGACCTCTTTGCCGACTATTACGGAGAGGGTGCATGAAGCCGGTTGCCCACCTCAGTCGCCGTTACCATTTTTCCGCGTCGCATCGCTTGCATGTCGACGCGCTTTCGCCGGAGCGCAACCGCGAGATGTTCGGCAAGTGTAACAACCCGTTTGGACACGGCCACAATTATGTGGCGCAGGTGACGTTTTCAGGGCCGGTCGACGGCACGACCGGCATGGTGACGAACCTGAGCGACCTCGACGAATTTGCTCAGCGGGAGCTGCTCGACATTTTCGATCACGCGAATCTCAATACGCTGGAATGTTTTCGCGATGTCGTTCCCAGCACCGAAAATGTATGCGTCGAACTGTGGCGCATCTTCGAGTCGTACCCGCACGCCAACCTCAAGCGTATCCGGGTGGAAGAAACCGGTAACAACTCCTTCGACTATTTTGGCGAGGGCGCTCCGCTTAGTCACGAAGAGTAACTTGACCAATCGAAAGGCCGCAATAGAATGTCTCAGCCAGACCCAAATTCGAACCTTGCGCTCAACGCAGCAACTACGCAGCAGATCTACGTTGAATTGCTGAAGCGTATGGGCGAAGATCCTACGCGCGACGGCCTGGCGCGAACGCCTGAGCGCATGGAGAAGTCCACCGCCTTCCTGACGCAGGGCTACAACCAGAAGATTGAAGATGTGCTGCATGGTGCGCTCTTCGATGTCGATTATGACGAGATGGTGATCGTCAAGGACATCGAATTCTACTCGCAGTGCGAACATCACCTCATCCCCTTTTTTGGCAAGGCGCATGTGGCCTACGTGCCGCAGGGCAAGGTGATCGGCCTCAGTAAGATCCCCCGCATTGTGGATGTTTTCGCGCGGCGTTTGCAGGTGCAGGAGCGCCTGACGCAACAGATTGCCGAAGCCATCGATAATGCGATCAAGCCGCAGGGGGTGGGTGTGGTTCTCGAAGCCAGCCACTTGTGCATGATGATGCGCGGCGTGCAAAAGCAGCACTCGTCTACCGTGACCAGCGCGATGCTGGGCGTGTTCAAGACCCAGATGCAGACGCGCAACGAGTTCCTGACGCTGATCCGCCGCAACGGCGGTACCGTTTAATATGAATGGTCTGCTGATTGTCGATAAACCTGCCGGCATAACCTCGCATGACGTGGTGTCGATTGTGCGTCGTGCGACGGGTGAAAAATCTGTCGGGCACCTGGGGACGCTGGACCCCATGGCGACAGGCGTCTTGCCGTTGCTGCTGGGAAAATATACGCGCCTGGCGCAGTTTTTTGGCCAGGCCGAGAAGCAGTACACAGGGACAATCCGGTTCGGCTTCGCTACGGACACCTTCGATGCGGAAGGCGAGGCTGCAAATGAACCGCGGCCGCTCACGTTGTCGCTCGAAGAGTTGCGAGAGCTTGCGACGCAATTTCGCGGAGAACTTGACCAGATGCCGCCGGTGTTTTCCGCGAAAAAGATCAACGGTGTGCCTGCACACAAGCTGGCGCGTGCGGGGTTGGAAGTTCCTGTGAAGCCTGCGCGTATCTTCATCCACAACTTCGCCCTCACAGCGCTCGAAGGGGATACAGCCAGTTTCGAGATGCAGGTTTCCGCGGGTGGCTATGTACGTTCGGTGGCGCATGAACTCGGCCAGCTTGCCGGCTGCGGTGCGCACTTGTCGTCGCTGCGGCGAACGCAGGCAGGAGTGTTTACGCTGGCGCAATCGTTGACGGTCGAAGACCTGAAAACACTTTCTCGCGAAGCGATTGAGGCACGGCTGCCGCATCCGCAGACGCTGTTGCCGGAGATGCCTTCGGTGATCGTCGATGAGCAAACTGCCGGGAAAATTCATAACGGCATGCAGGTGAATCTGCCGGAGTTTTCCAGCGCTCCGCTGGTGAAGGCATTTGCTGCGCCGCGGGAACTGCTGGCAATTACGCGTCGCATTGCGGGGACGCTGATGCAGCCGATCGTTGTGCTGGGCTAGATTTCGTGGACAAAAATGTTTTCACTTACCTTTGGCCGTGAAACAGTGGCACGAAGAGTTGATTCACCACAGTCGCACTCACCACCATGACATCACCACAAATCTGTCATCCTGAGCGTAGGCTCGCGGCTTCATGCGAGCCGAAGCCGAAGGACCTGCCAAGCTGTTTGCATCATCAGTACTGATCGAACCGTTTAACCACCGCGCTTCTGTGCGGTCGCAGTCTCTAACGTCGAGGCAGAAAATCCATAGCATTGCTAAAAAGGGCCGAAACACTTACACGTCAAATCGGTGTTGCAGGTCCTTCGGCTGCGACTCGCAAAAGCGCGAGCCTACGCTCAGGATGACAAATTAGTGAGCGCGCGGAGCGACCTGCCAATTCAGACACTCGCTACTTCTTCAGAATTGACGCAATCAAACCCTCGATGTTTTTGGCGACCTGCACATTTCCCTTTGCAGTCGCGTGCGTGCGGTCGTCCTGAATGTAGCCGGGGACGCCGTAGACATCTTTGTAAATGAAGGGGAGCAGCTTCACGCTGTTCTTTTTCGCGATGGTGGGATACATGCCGTTGAAGCGTCCTACGTAATCCGGCCCGTAGTCGGGCGGGAGCGTAATTCCGGCCATGACGACGCGGGTCCCGCTCTTTTTCAGAGTGCTCACAATCGTGTCGAGGTTCTTCTCTGTCTCGCCGATTGGGAGACCTCGCAGTCCATCATTTCCGCCAAATTCCACAACGACGAGATACGGGTTTAACGCCAATACATTCTTCATTCGTGCGAGGCCGTCTTTGGTGGTGTCGCCGCTTACCCCCATATTCACGACCCGGTATTTATAACCTTTTGTATCGAGGCTTCGTTGCAGGTCTGCTGGATAGCTCAAATCGTGATCGACGCCGTAACCCGCCGTCAGGCTATCGCCGAAACACACAATGACGGGTCGCTTGTCCGCGACCGGCTGCTGCAGGGCAGGCGGTTCTGCCGCGAATGCCGAGGGAACATTCGCTCCGCTGGATGCGTAACCGAAGATGACCGTTAGAATGAGAAGCACACCGAGTCGTTGCACATCTTCGATTCTACCCAGAGGCCACCTTTGCCCGAAGTGACATCCGCATCTTCTTCCATGATTTCCGTTGAAGCCCTCCGCAAATCCCTGCGCACCGGCAGTACCACCGTCGACATTTTGAAGGGTATCGACTTCAGCGTTGCCGCGGGCGAGTTCGTCGCCATCATGGGTGCGTCGGGGTCGGGTAAGTCGACGTTGCTGGGCTTGCTGGCGGGGCTGGATAACCCTACGTCGGGCGATGTGCGGCTGAACGGCGTGGCCATCAGCTATCTCGCCGAAGACAAACTGGCGCAGTTGCGTGGAAAGACGATTGGGTTTGTGTTTCAAAGTTATCAGCTCATTCCGACGCTGACGGCGCTGGAAAATGTGCTGCTGCCCTATGAGCTCAATGACGAGTCCGGCGACCGGAAAGCCGGGTTGGAGCGCGCGCGCGAACTACTCAACTCGGTCGGACTTACGGAGCGCGTTGACCACTACCCGATACAGCTTTCGGGTGGGGAGCAGCAGCGCGTGGCGCTGGCTCGGGCATTTATTTTGCGTCCGCCGATCGTGCTCGCGGACGAGCCAACCGGCAATCTTGATACGAAGAACGGCGAGCATATTTTGCAGCTCTTGCTCTCGTTGAACAGCAAAGAGGGAACCACGCTTGTCCTTGTGACGCATGATCCCGCGCTCGCTGCGCACGCAACGCGGCGGATCGTGCTGCGCGATGGTCTGGTGGTTAGCGACGAACGCTCGCCGTCTTCCTCGGCGCCACAGCAGGTCGTCTAGGATGGCCGCGCTCAGCTACGGCACCGCCGCCCGCATTGCCACACGCGAACTGCACTCCTCGCGGGGAAAATTCACGTTCGTCATCCTGTCGGTGGCCATCGGAGTCGCCGCGCTCACCGGCGTGCGCGGCTTCTCGGCGTCGTTCCGCACTATGCTTACACTGCGCGCGCGCAGCATTATGGCCGGCGATCTTTCGGCACGGGCTTCGCAGCAGCCTTCACCGTTGGAACAGGCCGGGCTCGACAAAATTACCGCGGAAGGGATTGACTCAACCCAGGTGACTGAGTTGAACTCGATGGCTTCGTCGCCTGCGACACTCGATCCGCTGCTGGTCTCGGTCAAGGCTGTTGATCCGAGCAAGTACCCGTTTTACGGGACGGTCGACCTGGAGCCCGCACTTCCTCTTGCACAGGTGTTGACGCCTTCTGCGGTTGCGGTTGCGGATGATCTGCTCGTCCGGTTGCACCTCAAAGTTGGAGACTCGATCAAGCTCGGCAATGGTCTTTACCGGATCACCGCCGTGGTCAACAACGAACCCGACCGCCTGAGCGGAAACTTCGCCGCCGGACCGCGGGTGCTCATCTCCAACGACGGCCTGAAGGCTGCCGGTCTGCTTGGTTTCGGTTCGCGTGCGACGCGGCGCTATCTGTTCAAGATGCCGCAACCAAAACCTGGACAGCCGAGTTCCGATGCAGCCGTTGCGGCGATGAAAACGCGTCTTGAGACATTGCTTCCCGAGGCGCAGATCACTGACTATCGCGAGTCCAGCCCGGCAATTACAAACGGCCTCGACGCCGCTACCGGTTTGCTGTCGCTGATGTCGCTGGTGGCGCTGGTGCTGGGCGCGGTGGGCGTAGCGATGGCTATGCGCGCGCACCTGCAACAGCGGCTCGACAGCATCGCCATTATGAAGTCGCTCGGCGCACGCTCCGGGCAGGTGATGAAGATTTACGTGCTGCAAACGCTGCTGCTGGGGCTGGGCGGAGGTGTGCTCGGCGTGCTGCTCGGTATCGGCGTGCAGCTTTCCTTCCCACTGTTTCTGGCGAAGCTGCTGCACATCACCCCAGACTTTCGCATCGATCCCCGCTCCATCGCCGTTGGCATCGGCGCCGGCCTGATAACGACGCTGCTCTTCACGCTGCCGCCACTGCTTGATATTCGCGGCATACGGCCGATCCTGATTCTGCGCCGCGCGGTCGAGGCAAACGACGATCCGTTTTTTGCTCGCATGGTGCGCAGATTCCAGAACAATATCGCCCAGATCGTTGCGATGATCTTCATCTTCGCCGGCATCATCTTTCTCGCCGCAGGTGTGGCGGGGTCCATTCTTGGCGGACTGGGTTTCTCGGTAGCGCTTGCGGTGATCCTGCTGATCCTGCTCGGAATGTCGGCACTGACGCTGTTCCTGCTCAAGGTTTTTCTGCGCAACACCCGGCTGCATCTGCCGTCGTCTGTACGTCACGGTCTGGCCAATCTTTATCGTCCCGGCAACCCATCGTCGGCGTTGCTGGCCGCGCTGGGGCTGGGCGTGATGCTCATCATGACCGTCTACTTTGTGCAGCAGACGGTTGTGCGTGAGCTACATTTTTCGATTGGGAATAATGTGCCCAACATGTTCCTGGTGGATATTGCGAGCACGGAAGTCGACGGAGTTCGCGCGTTGCTTACGCAGCAGCCAAGCGTGCATGGCCAGCCTGAAATTATTCCCGTCATCAGCGGGCGCCTGACCGCGGTCAACGGCAAGCCTCCAGCTGAAGTGCAAGGGATACGCACGCCTCGCGGCATGATGCGCGGCGTCAGCCTGACGTGGGCGCCGGCGCCAGACCAGCCGCCGCCGGGCGATAAGGTGATCGAAGGCAAATGGTGGAGCGCCAAGGAATCCGCTGACTCGGCGAGCCATCCGCTGGTCGCGATCGGACAGTTCCAGGCGCTGCGTCTGAAACTGCATCCGAAGCAGAACATTACGCTTATGATCCAGGACCAGCCGGTCGTTGCGACTGTCGCCGCAATCTTTTCGACGGATAGTCAGCACGCGTTTTCTCGCGCGGACTTTGTGCTGACCGAGCCTGTGCTGAAAGACTTTCCGGCGATCTGGTATGGCGGCGTCCATTGCGACCCCGAGGCGACCAATACGCTGCAGCGTGTGCTCTACGCGCACTATCCGACGATCACCGTAATCAACGTTGCCGCAACGGTAGAAGTGGTGCGGCAGGCCATTTTGCAGATCACCTACGTCATTCAATTTCTCGCTGCGTTCAGCGTTTTTGCGGGCATCGTCATCCTGGCGAGCGCGATTGCAGGCACGCGATATCGGCGTATCCGCGAAGTGGTCGTGCTCAAAACGCTGGGAGCCACGCGGCCCCGTATTGCGACGACGTTTTCGATTGAGTTCGCCGTGCTCGGCTTGATTGCCGCGACGGTCGGGCTGATCTTCGCGAACGTGGGCGCGCGGCTGTTCCTGCATTTCGTGCTGAAGATCGACTACCACTTTCAGGCCGGTCTTACGCTCTTCGCATTGGCGATTACCGCGCTGTTGACCGTGGCCGCGGGATGGCTGGCCAGTCATCGCATCCTCGGCCAGAAACCGCTCGAAGTGTTGCGCGAAGAGTAGCGCGGCTGTACACTCGTTGAGGCGGCTGATTGTGGCTCCCGCCGAGCCTGCAGCTGCCGTTACAACCTGTGTTGCCC
>Ga0207125_10162_pt2 | contig 12157 bp, 12 predicted proteins | sample Alteio_BWMinHeat_19_FD_153556 | JGI IMG/M metagenome (GOLD analysis project Ga0207125, IMG submission 153556) | Enriched cells from forest soil in Barre Woods Harvard Forest LTER site, Petersham, Massachusetts, United States -... | ecosystem: Environmental > Terrestrial > Soil > Temperate forest >...
CTCGCGGCTGGTGCAAAAGGAACGTTCCGGACCGGCGCAAGTTCCTATCGTAACTACAACAAACCCGCCGGCGACCAGCGCGCCGGTATGCTGCACGAACCACGATCAAATATCGGTCCGGTAGTGGGTGTCCAAGCGCCAGATATTACCCACCTCCTAAAGGCCTTCGATCTTTGCCGGTTTGCGGGGATAAACTTCTTAGACGAGACGCTTTCGACCAGCCGAGCTGACTTTAGGACGTTGTTGCGCCCTCGGATCGTTCGGCTGCGATATTCAGGTGGTAGCGCGTATGCCGGAGCTCGCCAGTTTTCGTGAGAGCGCCTTTATCGACCAGGTCTTTCAGGTCGCGTGTCGCGGTGGCGCGTGAGGCCCTGGTGATGCTGATGTAGTTTTCGGCGCTGAGGCCTCCCCTGAAGCCGTCGATGCCTTCACGAAACATCCGGGCAAGGGTTTTGTCCTGGCGCTCGTTCAGCGCGTCGCGGTGCTTCTCGTAGAACTTCGCCTTGGCGATATAGAAATCCACGCGCTTGATGGTGTTCGTCTGCGCGTCAAGAATGGTCTTGCCGAACCACAGCAGCCACTCGGTTATCTCGTTGGCTTTATTGTTGCGCTCCAGCATGCCGTAATAGGCCTTGCGGGCGCGCTCGATCGTGTAGGCCAGGGCAATGAGGCTCGGCTGTCCGATATTTTGCGCTAGCGATTTTTCCGATATCGCGCGTCCGATACGACCATTACCGTCCTCGAACGGATGGATGCTCTCGAAATAGAGGTGCGCCACGCCGGCGCGTGTCACGGCAGGTAGCGCGTTCTTTGCTTTTGGAGCAGTGGCATTGAACCACTTTACGAAGGAGTTCATTTCCCTTTGCATCGTGGATGACGGCGGCGCCTCGAAATGCACCTTCGGCTCGTGCGCGATATTGGAAAGGACCTGTATTGGTTCGGCATGGGTGCGGTACCCACCGACCACGCCGATGCGCTGGTCGCCGGCTAGCAGCATCTTTTGCAAGTTGAAGAGCGTCTCGTGTTTGAGGGGTGCGTCATAGGTCCGGTAGAGATCGACCATCATCTCTGCGATTCCACGCTCGGCAGGTGGCACCGGATGGTCGTCTTGGCCGAGGCCAAATTGTTGCCGGAGGGATGCCTGGACGCTGTTTCGATTGAGCACTTCCCCTTCGATTTGCGAGGTGTTCAGTGCTTCATCGCTTATTAGTTCGATTTTGAGAGCGTTCTGGTCGTTCTCGCCGACGTGTTTGTAGGCGCCGATAAATTCGCCGGAACGCAGGAGGAAATCGCGCTCCAAAGACTCCAAAGCCTTTGAATCGTATGTGAATTTTGGCCAGTCGGCCTGCTGCCAGTTCCACATCATGAGTTATAGAACCACTTTCTATAGCTCATGATAGCTTAAAATATGAGTTATAACAATGCCAAGAAGAGCTATAGAAGTCTATAACTCATAGCCGCGGGACTGCACTGTGCGTCGCCGGCCAGCCGTGGCGACGCCCGCCGAGAGGCCGCGGGCTAAAAGCTTTTCGAAAGGCTCACGGCCGCAAAGTACCTCGACACTCCGCAAAAGCGACCGGGACTTGGATGGTTGCGGGAAGGCAGGGTTGCTGCATTATATGCTGCGGCGAGACCGGCTAGCCAATTCGGCGATCCCGAAAAACAGGCGAAATGGCAAAAAACGCGAAAGTTTGACCATCGCTTTGTTATGTAAGCCGGGGACGATCACGCGATCTCCGCGCATGAAGCCTTCATAGCCCTCGCGCGCCACGTGACCCGCGGAGCGCACCATATAGCGCGGGTATTGACCAATGGAACGCCCGGCACGGGCCAGAAATTGGGTCGGCACCGGGCCAGGGCACAGTACGCTCACCCGCACCCCGCGGGGCTTAAGCTCCTGATGCAGCGCCTCGGTGAGTGAGATCACATAGGCCTTGCAGGCGTGATAGACGGCCATGCCGGGGCCAGGCACGAATCCCGCGATCGATGCGACATTGAGTATACCGCCACGATGACGCGCCATGCTGTCGATGAAGCGCAGCGACAGGTCGGTCAGTGCGCGTACATTGAGATCGATCATGCGAAGCTGGGCGCCAATATCCAAATCGGCCGCGTTGCCGGACAGTCCGAAACCGGCATTGTTGACGACAATGGCCGGCTCGAGGCCACGTTCCGCCAGCGCCCGCGCAAGGCGCTCCGTCCCGCCGACGGTTTCGAGGTCGGTTGCGACAACATGCGGCTGTTTTGCGCCGGTGGCCGCGATGTCATCAGCGAGTTTTTGCAACTGCGCTTGACGCCGCGCGGTCAGAACCACCGCGTGGCCATGCTGCGCGAACACGCGCGCAAGTTCGGCGCCAATTCCGGCCGATGCTCCGGTGATTAAGGCGACGGGTTGCATGGTCAAAGGCCCGTCTGATCGCTGGAAAAAATTTTACGGCTGCACAACGATCGGTGAGGCAGAGTCTCGGCTAAGATGTCGAAACCTTGCAAACCAACATGAGCAGGAGAGCTAATAGGTGACGGGAGGCAAGAACTTTGACGGCGAGGCATCACGGCTGCACGATGACAGTCGCCCCTATTTTTGTTCGATCGTAGAGGTCCATGACGTCCTCGTTGGACATGCGAATGCATCCTGAGGATACGCCAGCGCCAATTTTCCACGGCTCATTTGTGCCATGGATGCGGTAAAGCGTCCCACCAAGGTACAAGGCCCGTGCACCGAGCGGGTTATCCTGACCCCCTTCCATATGGCGTGGCAGATTGGGAAAACGCGCCAATATGTTTGGGGTCGGTGACCAGTCTGGCCATTCGCGCTTGGCGGAGACCGAACTTACGCCGGTCCAACCATAGCCTTCCATGCCAACCGCGATCCCGTAGCGGATCGCCTTGCCGTTGCCCAACACGTAATAAAGGCGGCGCTGGTTGGTTTCTATAACGATAGTCCCGGGACGATGCTTGCTGGGAAAATCAACCGCTTCATTTGGTATGCGACTGTACACAATCCCGAAGGGTGTGCGCATCGTCCAGGGATCGCTCTCTCGGGCTTGGCGCGCGCGCGTGGAATGTCCTGAGCCGGATGCCTGCAGCGTATTCGGTGCATCATTGCTTGCGCAGCCGCCCAACCACCCGGTAGCCAAAACTAGAAATGCAACAACCCTGAAGAGTCTCACCACGCTACGAGCTCCAAGCAAAACCGGGATAAAGAAGGCTAGTGGGCAATACCAAAATACAGCATGGCTGCCCCAATATCTCTAGTGCACAAATACCACAGGCTCATCGTTTTCTATGGGGGAATCGGCTCATTCCCTTACGTTTGAATTGTCGAGTTTTGATCCTTGGCCAGCAATCTGAGCTCTTCCAGGAGAACCGAGTTGAGGATTTCTTCCAGCCGCGCAAGCGCCCGTGCCACATTTGCTCCATTCATCACCCGGTGATCGTAGATAATCCGGACATCCACCATTCCTTCGGCATTGATAACCCCGTAATTTAGCACCGTCGTCAATGGCGAGAGGGGATGCAGGGATTCAGCGTCGAGGGCGGAGTAGACCGAAACCATAAATGTTCCAAAGAAATGCCCCCGACCCAGGCCAATGTTCAGTCCCAGCCACCATAAAAGCCGACGCAATGGGCGAGGCAGGGCGGCGATCCGCAAGGCTCGACGAAAGTTCTCGATCTCGCCCACCGGCGCGATGGTGGCATGGTGAAGCAGGCGTCCCAGTGCAGGCAAGGACCGGCCTGCGGGATTCTTGATCAGTATCGAGAAGGGGCAACGCTCGCCTTTATATTCCCGTTCAATGACGATGTTGGCTTTGCTAGTGGGATATTCGTACAGGTGTGGCCAGAGGCCTCCGATATAGGCACGTCGAAGATCCGGAATTTCTCGGGCAACGAGCGCATAGGCTTTTGTAAATATGGCGGTCCATCGCGGCCGCTCCCGGCAAGCCGCTCTTGCAGCAAGAAGCGGTCCGAGCGACATCCGCCGCTGCACCGGAATGGTGGGCACGGCGGCTGCAAAATGTAACAGATCGATGACCGTGCGCCGCGCTAAGGAAAAGCGGATTGGTCTGCCGCGCATCGTCTATCTCGATGACGTGCGCAGCATCATAAGGTCCAGGGGATGATGCGCTTGGTGTGGGCCATATAGGCGCGATATTCATCGCCAAAGTTTTCAAGCATCATCTGCTCTTCTCGGAATACCCGAAAAACGAACAGGGCTCCCGCACCTACCAGTCCGGATATCCCCGCCCACCAATTTGATAACAATAGCATTTGCGCAAGGCCGAGAAGGAAAAATGAGGAATACATCGGGTGTCGAATATGGCGATAGACGCCGGACTTTACCAAAACATGCTGCTTACGGACCTTCAATGTAACGGACCAGTTTCTGCCAAGATCGACATGGCTGCGGCGAAAGAGCCACAACGCGCCGCAGAGCGGCAAAAGCCCGAGCCAGGCGATCGCCGGGACAAACGGGCGATCAAGCGAGGCGGGAAATCCAGTGACAATGTAGATTGCGGGAATCAGGAATAAACCAATCGACGCAATCGCGAGAAGGGCCCACTCGCGCCAATCCAGGCGCGATTCTCTTACACGCAGCTTTCTGGCCCGGCGTCCATACGGATGGCGAATGATGTACCATCCAACGAGGCCAGCGAACCAAATAACGGCGGCAATGGTCTTGGTCATAACGAATATGGGCCGCGGCTAGGCTGTCGGAACAGCAATGGCTCGGGCTCCCGGGTTTGGCTTTGGTCGGTACATGATATTTTAGCCTGAGGGGGAAAATGGATGGGAAATTTTGATGGAGCCTTCTCCATCGTTGGTATTGGGTATGAGTTGGTATTGGATATAATAAGAAGCCCGATCTTCACAGACTACATATTAATGTAAGTGGAATGGATTTAAACATGCGCCTCTGTTGGTTCGGCATTTTGACCGTTGTCGTTGCAATCGTCCTCGGAACGGAACCGGGCAGCGCACGAGAGGTTGTGCGTTACAATGCCTATTCGGCCGGCACGATCGTCGTAAAAACTAGCGAAAGGCGCCTTTATTTTATTCTCGATGACGGCAAGGCGATCCGATATCCGGTCGGGGTCGGTAGAGCAGGCAAGGCCTGGGCAGGAACGGCTTTCATCGCCGGTAAATATCTAAAACCCGGTTGGTCAGCCCCGGCAGAAATAAGACATGATAAACCTTCGCTGCCCGACGTGATTCCCGGGGGCAGTTCGAGGAACCCGATGGGCGATGCGGCGCTGGTCTTGAGCGAAGGTGAGTATGCGATCCATGGCACAAATGCTCCGGGCTCGATCGGCGGGTTTGTGTCTTATGGATGTATCCGGATGTACAACCAAGATATTATGGATTTGTATAACCGGGTCAGTTTTGGCACAAAAGTCGTGGTGCTGCGGTGAGAGGCATGACTGGTAGAAATGGCTGGTAGAATGAGTCGCTGTTTTTGGTGGCGAAAAAAACTTCTGGCAACGCCGCTGGACTTTTGTTTGCCGACCCGATCGTTTGCCCCAGGGTGGGGCGCCGGCGTCTTGGTGGGCGTTGCGGTATCTGCACTTTCGGTAGCGCCAGCGTTGGCCTACTGGCAATTTTTCGAGCGCCCGCCGGGCATTGAGCGAAAAGCTTCCCCGCGATTTGCCAGCCAGAAAGAATGCGAAGCCGCGTTCAAGGTGGCCGAAGCTGCGCTCAAAAAGGCCTATCCCGATCGCTATCCTCTGGTTGGCAGCTGTGAAGAATATCGGTGAATAGGCGGCTTCGGTATTTCTGCCGGGATCATCCGGCGCTGATCGGTCCGCCCGTGCCTGCTGTGGGCCATTGTTTTCGTTGGATATTTTTTAGGCAACGCCGAGACAATTGTTCTCTGTTTGTTTCGGGTCAAAATCACCTCGAAATGGCTGAATAATTGTGTGGAGTGTGCCTTTTCCGCACTAGTCTAGAGCCCTTCTGCGCAATATCAAAAGTAGGTCTTAACATTGAAGAACTCACAACTGGGGTGCGTCATGAAGAAATTTCTTGTTGTTCTCTGCTCGGCGATTCTCGCCTTCGGGCTTGCTGGCTGCGCCGGCAAAGGAAAGTCCCCGATTGGCAAGGGTAAGGCCCCGGTTGTCCAAACCAAGGGATAAGATTTAACTGAACGCGACAACAATGCGGAGAAGGCGGGCCCGTTTGTGCCATGCCTTTATCCGCGTTGTCGTGACGGTTTTTCTGACTTCTGACGGGCTGAATGGGCAATGCGGACTTAAAGCTAACCTCAAGCAAGGTTAGGGAATTGAGATGCGTTATTATTGCTACAAAGCGGGCATCAGCTTGCTGATTGGCTTTGGTGTGACTTTGATGTCTTTGGGGTTCAATCTCCCCGGGGCGAGCGCAGAAGAGATCAACACCGACAACGCAATCAGTTCTGGGTCGGATACCACCCAGCCGGCCATCACCGACAAAATAACGCCGAGTTCTCGCAGGTCGTATTTCGTTGAGTTTAGAGCTCGCTCCGCTGCGACCTACGGCCATATGTATGTTCTTTATGGACAGGTGAACGGTCGCGGCGAAATCGTAAAGAGCGACATTGCGGGCCTCCATCCGGCGGGCGACTCCAACAATTGCGAAAATTGTAGCGTGGTTCCCTGGACGGTCGGACACATCCTATTTGTGCCTTCCGAATTTGGCGCGAGCGACGGCGATCTTGAAGAAAAATATGTCGCCGACCGTTATCGCGTGATGGTGGATAAGCCCACTTACACTCGGGTCGCCGCCTACATCGCCAAAGTGCGGGCCGAAAATCGGCAGTGGCATGCACTCTGGAATAACTGCGTCGCATTCGGACGCGGTGTTGCGGAGTTTATGGGTTTACGCACGCCCGCTTTTGTTTGGCTGGAACCGAAGGACTTCGTGGAAAGCCTGCGCGAGATGAATGGCGGGACGAAGCAAGGTCCTCTGAAGGACGCGCCCACTGTGGCGAAAGCCTCGGTGTCCTCACAGCCCGTTTCGGCGACGTCCGGATCATCGTCGCTGCCTCAGAAGCCGAAAAAGCAGCCTATGGCAAAAACCTCGGCGGCGGCAGGAGTTGTGTCAGGTACTTCTCACTGATTTACCGGCGCGGACGCAACGAAAACCAAGAAATATTTCAAATTTTTGGATCTGCGGTCAGTCCGAGGATTACTCACCAACGTTCGGGTTGAGGCGTTTTGCCGCTGCCATATCGGCCCGGGCACCGACATTGTCTCCCATTCGCTCCTTATCGAGACTGCGGTAGAAGAAAGCTTCGGCGTCGTTCGGATTGAGCAGGATGGTCTCGCTGTAATCGGCGATGGCCCGCTCGTAGTTCTCCTTATTTTCATACGCCAGGCCGCGGTTGTAATGTGCGATGGCAAGATTTTCTCTCGCTTCCTGACCCGATTGAATAAGCGCGGTGCAGCTCCTGATCTGCTGGTCCCAATCGATTCCCGGATTTCCGGTACATCGCTCCCACTCTGGCGCCAGCTGGGCCTTCGCCAGACTTGTCGCCGCTAAAAGCGTGATGGCAGCCGCGACGATGCGCAGGATGGCTGACCGTTTTCCTATTTTCATCTTTTGCCCGACATTGCGGTTAGTTGCATCATTCATCGGATATTCTGTAATCCCCCTTTTAGATTTTTTTGGGACGATAGATATTCCGAATAATTTTGCCATATATCATGTCGTAACGAGCTAACCAATCGGCTTGCGGCGAGCGTTAAGGTAAATGCTGGGTGGGGCTGGGCCTTAGCGCGGGGCGCGCTAGTCTGCGGCATATCGAGTGAGCGCTTTGCCTTGGGGAGGATTTGCTGTGCTTGGTACTTTGCGGTGGATTGTACTCGTCGCTTCAACAAACCTACTCTTGACCGGTATGTTCTCGGCGCCCGTCCTGGCGCGGGATGTCGTCGCATTTTCTGGCGTAACTCCCGCGGGCACGATCATGGTACGGACCAACGAAAGAAAACTTTATTATGTGGTCGGAAAAGGCCAGGCGCTTCGATATCCGGTTGGGGTGGGTCGCATCGATAAACAATGGTTTGGTTCTACTCGTATTGCCAGCATGCACCTTCGTCCGGCCTGGTCGCCGCCGGCTGAGATCAGACACGGCAGGCCGAACTGGGTCATTCCTTCCGATTCGCCTCGCAACCCGATGGGTGCCGCTGCCCTTGTCCTGGCTGATAATGAACTGGCGATCCATGGAACAAACAACCCAGCGTCAGTGGGGGGCTTTGTCTCGTGGGGCTGTATTCGCATGCACAACAGCGACATTATGGATCTGTATAACCGCGTGGGCGTAGGAACGCGGGTCATATTCGTGCGCTAGCTCGCTTGTTGGCCGACCCCCCGACGATTGACGAGTGGCTCTCGCGGCTGTCCGGCATTTAGTTGAATTTGGATTGCGATTTTCCGATTGGCCCGCTGGGCAAATTCGCGGAACGTCGACATCTCGCGTTCGGCCAGTTCCGGCGCTGATCTGATATTGTTATGGTTCGCGCGACTTCGGGCGTCACGCGGCGGGCTTGCGCTCGGCTGGTCTTGCCCCTCAAAGAGGCTCGCGATTACGATGTCCCCGCCGATCGTTCCGATCCTGCTGGCCGGTGGCGCCGGAACGCGGCTTTGGCCGGTGTCGCGCGACGCCCTTCCAAAACAATTTTTGCCCTTGATCGGGCAACGCTCGACCTATCAGGAAACACTGCTGAGGGTGGCCGACCGCAAGACCTTCGACGAGCCAATCGTCATTACTGGGCCAGATTTTCATTTCTTTGCGCAGCGGCAGGCGGAGGAGGTGGGAGTTGCTGCGACGATCGTGATCGAGCCGGTGCGGCGCGATTCTGCGCCAGCGATAGCTGCAGCCGCCACTATCGCACGGCAACGAGATCCGGACGCGGTGGTACTGGCGCTCGCCGCCGATCATTTCATCCTCGATGTTGATGCGTTTCGAGTGACTTGCGTCACCGGGCGCCAAGCCGCCGAGGCGGGCCATATCGTGACGTTCGGCATCCGGCCGAATGAGCCAAAGACGAGCTATGGCTACATTCTTCCTGGGACGCCAATCGGCACGCAAGGAGTTCGGGCCGTTGAACGTTTTGTCGAAAAGCCTGATTCCGCCACGGCCGCGCGTTACGTGCGTGACGGCTATCTTTGGAATTCCGGCAACTTCCTGTTTCGCGCGGATGTGCTGCTAGCCGAGATCAGGCAGTTTGAGCCCGGCATGGCGGCTGCGATCGAGGCCGCGGTCAGCGAAGCCAAAACGGATTTGTCGTTTCTCCGGCTCCATCCTGATGCCTTTGCACGCGCGCCGCAGAAATCGATCGATTATGCGGTGATGGAAAAAACCGACCGCGCCGCGGTGGTGGTCGGCGATTTCCGCTGGTCGGACATCGGAAGCTGGGACGCGCTGTTCGATATCGCAGCCCATGATGCCGCGGGCAACGTTGTGCAGGGCACCGCAGTCACGATGGATGCGCGCGATTGCGTGATCCACTCCGAAGGAAGGCTTACGACATTGATCGGCGTTCAGGATCTCGTGGTGGTGAGTACGCACGATGCAGTGATGGTGGTGCCGCGCTCGCGTGCGCAGGACGTGCGCGAACTCGTGGCCAAGCTCAAATCCGCCAACCGCCCGGAAGCGAGTGTGCATCGCCGGGTGCACCGGCCCTGGGGTTATTATGAATCGATCGACGTTGGCGAGCGGTTCCAGGTTAAACGCATCGTCGTGAATTCCGGCGGCGTGCTGTCGCTGCAGAAACACCAGCACCGCGCCGAGCATTGGGTGGTGGTGCGCGGCACCGCCGAAGTTACCATCGACGAACACAAGCGCGTCCTGCACGAGAACGAGTCGATCTATATCCCGATCGGTGGCGTTCATCGCCTTGCCAACCACGGCAAAATCCCGCTCGAATTGATCGAAGTGCAGACCGGCAGTTATCTTGGCGAGGACGATATTGTGCGCCTCGACGATATTTATAAGCGCAATTAGCCTTTGAAGAAACGCAACGCGATCATGGCCATCGGAATTTCACACTTCTATTGGAGGTCGAACCTCATCGCGATTGCCGCCGCCAGTTTCGCGGTGTGTGTCGCGATTGATCTGTTCTACTTTGGAAATTCTACTATGAGCGCCGACGAGGATCGCTTTCTTCGCTCGGCTTCCCAGCTGCTTGCGCAAGGCCAGTTCAGGGTAGGCAATGATGTGGCATGGGAGATGCCGGGCACTGCGATCTTTTTTGCTGCGGTTACTTCCTTGCTACCGATGTCGGCATTAACGGCCATTCGCATTGCAAACGCGGCGCTAGTCTCGCTTCAGTCCATCCTTCTCGGCCTCCTGGCAGCGCGAGTTTTCCAGGATCGACTGGCGGGACTATTCGCCGCCGCAATCGGTGGCTTCTACCCGTACATCCTGTTCACCCAGGGCATGGCCTTGAGTGAAACGCCTTTTATCTTCCTGCTCATTGCAAGCTTTCTCGCGTTGTATGTCTGGAGGGATCGAGGCGCGTTTGTGGACTGGACGATGGCGTTGGCCGTCGCAGTCCTCACCGCTGCCACTTTCACCAAGGCGACGCTCACTATTTTGCCGCCGATTCTCGTCGCCGCAGCGGCAATCGGCAAGCGCCGGTGGTCAGACGGGCTTCGCGTCTTTATCGCAGCAGCAGCTCTCTATACGGTACTGATGTCCCCCTGGTGGGTGCGCAATTACAGTCTGCTCGGTGAATTTGTGCCGTTTACGACCAGCGCCAGCCAAAACCTCTACATCGGCAACAGTCCAAACAATCCGCAAGTCGGAACCTATTTTCCTTATCTGCCGCAGAACTGGGCGGTCGACCAAGGAGTATCACTGGATACAATCCCGGGGGAGCTTGATCGCTCCAAGGCGCTCCGCGACCGGGCGCTGGCCTACATCGAACGGGATCCGGCGGATTTCTTTCGGCGTGCAATCATTAAATTGCGAGTTTTTTGGAACATCATGCCGAATGCGCCCGGATTTCAGAAGCCACTTTATAAGGTGATGGGAGCCGCGAGTTTTGGACCCGTCCTCGCGCTCGCAATCATCTGCCTGATCCAGCGCCGCCGGCAGTTTTTTGATCTTCTGCCCTTCTATATTACGATTGGATATTTCACTGTCCTTTACACCGTTACCATTCCATCGATTAGATACCGGCTGCCGATCGAACCTCTCCTCATTGTACTCTCAGCGGGCCCGCTGGCCCTCTTTGTCCGACGCGGAGCAATTGTCGAAATCTCGCGATGGCAAAATGGTCCACCGTCAGTTGGCGGCGGCCAACGCGGCGATAGGCAAACATAACCGCTGATAACTCGGACAAGAAATTCAAGCAGAGGCATGGATTGAGAAAATTCATTCGACAAACTCGTTCCTGCCAGCGCTAGATCAGGCCGCGCAAATGCAATAATCTCTCCATCACGCTGGTATAAAAAATAAAACGATGGTCCTTGTCCGAACCCTTGACACGTTAGACCGCTCACGCTTGTCGCAAATCGCGGACTGGCTGGTCGTCGGGGTGGCCTTCAGCCTTCCATGGTCTACCTCGGCAACCTCAATCCTCATCGGCCTCTGGCTAATCGCGTTTCTCCCCACCCTCGATATCGCCTCGTTGCGGCACAAGATTAAAACCGCAGCCGGCGGGTTGCCCGTTCTTTTGTTTCTCCTTGGTGTGATCGGGATGGCGTGGGCCAGCGTCCCCGGGATCGAGCGACTGCACGGCGCGCAGTCCTTTATCCGATTGCTCGCTATTCCGCTCCTCATGCTGCAATTTCATAAGTCGACGCGCGGATACCACGTCCTTGCAGCATTTTTCTTGTCGTGTGCACTGGTGCTGGTTGCATCCTATGTCGTGGCGCTGTGGCCGAACCTCGCGCCAAAGCAAAACTACGGAGTGCCGGTCAAAAACTACATCCTTCAAAGCGCGGAATTTACCATTTGCGCGTTTGCGCTTTTGTATCTTGCCGGCGAAGCCTGGAAGGCGAGGGACATGGCGCGCGTTGTGATTTTCGCGCTGGCGTCATTTGCATTTTTGTTTGACATTTTTTTTATTTACACCAGTCGCACGACGCTCGTCGTATTCCCACTCATCTTGTTGATCTGGGCGGCTCGGCAATTCGGGCTAAAAGGCGTGGCCATTGCAGCCATCGCTGGGATCAT
>Ga0207125_10214_pt1 | contig 12146 bp, 7 predicted proteins | sample Alteio_BWMinHeat_19_FD_153556 | JGI IMG/M metagenome (GOLD analysis project Ga0207125, IMG submission 153556) | Enriched cells from forest soil in Barre Woods Harvard Forest LTER site, Petersham, Massachusetts, United States -... | ecosystem: Environmental > Terrestrial > Soil > Temperate forest >...
TACGAAAAACGCCCATGAAAGACCGCGGCGTTGGACTGCACCCACAGGGAAAATACTCTAGGGTTGAGGATGTGCGAGAACGTAAGCCTTCCAGGCGTTGACGATGTTGGTAGCATTCGTCGTTCCGATGCCGGTAGCGAAGTCCCAGCCTACGTTCGTACCGTAAGCAGGGCTGTTCGCCGCGATGGGCTTCGAAAGGACGCCCTGTGTGCTGCTGGGAAGGTAGCAGTCGTGAGTGCCCGTGCAATTGACGGCCATATCACCCTGGGTAACGTCATAGAAAACGCAGTCCGAACCAACAGCATTGCCGAGCGAAGAGTTGCAGCTTGGCTTGCCGGTGTTGCCGTATTCGGCATTCGCAAGGGCGTAGAGAACGGGGTTGGGGTTACCGACACCGGTGGTTACACCCAGGTTCTGGTTGATCAGCGCCTGGATGCCGGCCCAGATCGGGCTCGAAACCGAGGTACCGCCGAAGCCGGCCCACGCGGCAGGATCAGCCGTGCAGGGAGTCGCTCCACCAGCCGTTTGCTTGGGGTCAGACCAGCACACGTCATAGTAGGCTACCCAGAAACCGTTCGAGGCCATCAACGAAACGTCCGGTGTATCGCGAACGCCGTCATTGGGCACACCAAGGAGACTCTGCCAGCTTGGCTTGGCATAAGGGGCGCATGTTCCGCTAACAACACCACGGTTCGCGGTTCCGGTCGCAACCGCACCTGTTGCGCATCCGCTGGGGCCGCCGCTGCCACTGGCCGTGGTGCGAAGGCTGGTGCCAAACTTAGCGGTGTTGTTGCACACGCTGGTTGCACCGGTGTTCGGTACACCCTCGAACGCGGAGAGCAGGGCCCCGGCGCAGGAATCATTCCAAGGAATTTCCGGCATGTACGACACGGCGGTTTGGAATGCAGGTCCGTTGGTTGTGTTGAAGTAGGTGCCGGTTTTACCCAGCGGCAGTTGACCAAAGTCCGTGCCGCCAACCGAGACGTTATACGGTGTCGACATCCATCCGCTGACGCCGATACCGTGGGTGGCAACGGTCCTGTTGGCGTCGGCACTGGCCGCACCTTCATCACCGGACGACACAAAGATAGACACGCCCTCGGCAACAGCCGTCTGGTAGAGGTTATTGATGAAGATGTTTTCGGTAGCTCCGTCGCTCGCTTCCGCTTCGCCATAGCTGATGCTGACGATGTTCGGATGGTTTGCCTGCTGCAGCAGGTTCGTCAGAGCGATGAATCCGCCGAACTGCGATCCGCCTCTGCATGCTGCATTGATGATCGTCGCGTTCGGAGCGGCAGCCGAAGCCCACTGCGCATCGATAGCCGCTTCGCCATCGTCGCCGTTCGCCCCCGGCGCCGTGCAGGTCATGGTGCCGGTGGGATGGCTATTGGTCAGAGTGCCAAACGGATACACACGGCTAAGGCCGAACGTCTTCCGGAAAACATTCCAGTCGTCGATGCTGTACTGATCGGTGTCCTCAATGACGACGATCGTCTGGCCCTTGCCGGTAATCCCAGCCTTGAACAGCGGGTTGAAGTTGTAGATGGTGGCGAGATCGGCAGCGGAGAGATAATTTTCACCGCTACTGTCTTCAATCCCGTTGATTCCCCTCGCCGTAGCCGTCTTGCTGAGCTTGGCATGCGCCATCGAGTGAGGATTGAAATCATTCAGCTTCGCGATGCCGGCAACGGCAGGCGCGATAGCGGCAGGAATCTGCGGATCGCTCATGTTCGCGTAGTGCGATACACCGTCAACGGAAAGATTGTGGATCGGCGCATTGAACGCCGTACGAATCGCCTTCACGGTGCCGGAAAACTCGATAACCATGCCGTCGGGAGTGACCGAACCGACTGTCAAACCCTTGCTGGACAGCCAGCTCTTCACTGCGGCGATGTCCTGGGTCGAAGGACCGAACTGGACGCCAATCTGCGCATTCGTCAACCACTTGTGGAAGTTCGGCGATGCCGGATTGTGCAGGTCATCGACATACTGGTTGAAGGCGGCCTGCGTTTCGGCAGGACGCTGCAATACGAGCTGCAAGCCGGTCAGAGAAGTCGCATCGCTGGTGGCGCCCTGATCGTTGTCCGAGCTCGCCTCGGGCGGGTATTGCCGCTAAAGGTCACCATCTGGTTGTTATTGACTGGCTGCGTAATGAGGCGCCTTTGTTGATTAATCTGTTGTGCTGGCGCAACGCGAATCAACCCAGCGAGGGTAAATGCACAGAGTATGGCTACTTGCTTCCTACTGGTCATACGGAACGCTCCTCGGGGGAAAACTGAATTCGGTAATTCGCGTTACTTTATATGTGACGAAAGTAATATGCAAGCAAGTTACTCCAGCCTTTTTCTGTGACGAACGTACAGTCAACAGGGATAAGGACTTAGCCTTGATCTTGCGTTTGACTTTTATCCTTTGCCTACCACAGGCCTGTGGAAATCCACAGATGGTAACCCGGAAGTTGTACTTACTAAAGGGAATGACTGGTGTAATGCGGTGAGTAGATCGTAAGAATGTCTGTTCTTCCCCAACTCCAATCTGTCTCTCGACGGAAGCTCGGGGCACCGACTCCAGGGACGTTGGAATGACCTGCATCTACACTCAAACCAAATCTCCAGTCGTCCTGCCCCTCGACTTCATGCAGGCGAAGCGATATCAACCGCATCCAAACTCCCACAGGAGTACCCTGCTCTCGTGCCCAAACCCGACACCTCCGAAACCCTCTCCATCGATGGCCACTCGGTACGCATATCGAGCCCGGACAAACCTTACTTCACCCGCGACGTACAGCTCTCCAAGCTGGACATCGTCCGCTACTTCCTCTCCGTGGCGCCGGGAGCGCTGCTCGGCATCCGCGACCGTCCGATCGTCCTCAAGCGCTTCGTCGACGGCGCCGAAAAAGACCCGTTCTACCAGAAGCGCGCGCCATCGGATACGCCAGCGTGGGTCCGCAAAGTTACGCTCTCCTTCCCTTCCGGCCGCACCGCGGATGAGATCGTCATCGACAACACCGCCAGCCTGGCCTGGATCGTCAACCTGGGCTGCATGGAACTGCATCCACACCCGGTCCGCTCCGCCGATCTCGACCACCCCGACGAGCTCCGTATCGACCTCGACCCCATCCCGGGCGTTCCGTGGGACGACGTCCGCCGCGTGGCCCTCGAGGTCAAAGCTCTGCTCGAAGAAAACGGACTCACGCCCTTTGTAAAGACCTCCGGCTCCCGCGGCATGCACGTCAATGTCCGCATCGAGCCTCGCTGGACCTTCACCGAGGTCCGCCGTGCCGCGCTCGCCGTCTCCCGCGCCATCGAGCGCCGCATGCCCGGCGTGGCTACCTCCAAGTGGTGGAAGGAGGAGCGCCAGGGCGTCTTCCTCGACTACAACCAGAACGCCAAGGACCGCACGACAGCCTCCGCATATTCTGTGCGGCCGCTTCCAGACGCCCGCGTCTCCGCGCCGCTCCAGTGGGACGAGGTCGCCGCCTGCGATGCCGCCGACTTCACCGTCCTCACCATGCCGGCCCGCTTCGCCGCCATCGGAGACCCGCACGCGGACATGGACGCTCACGCCGGCTCGCTCGACTCCCTGCTGGCTCTCGCCGCTCGCGACGAGGCAGAGGGCCTCGGCGATGCGCCCTGGCCTCCACACTTCGCCAAACAAGCCGGCGAACCATCGCGCGTGCAGCCGTCGAAAGCGAAATCAAAATCTTTCGACACACAAATGGCCGAAGGCTTCGGCGCGCAACGCTTCCGCAAACAAGCGAAGAAGATTCAGGAAGGCGAGGTTGCAAGCGAGGATGTCGCCGCACCGAAGAAACCCGCAGCACGCAAAACACGAGCATCGTCGAAGCCGCTGCTCATCATCGCGCAGTCACCGGACAAACCCACCGCTGAAGCCGGCCTCGCACGCTGGAAAGAAGCGCACCCCGAAGCCGCCGAGCATCTACAGGAAGCCGACATCCTGGTCGACCGTATGCGCGGATCGGCTTACGTCTGGTATCGCATCCGCGTAAACCTGGAGCACGTCCCCGAAGCGTTGCGCCCGCCGCAGGAAACCATCGACCCTGACGACGACCCGACGCGCAAGTGGCGCGAGGGCGAACCTTCTTCCGAAGAAGTCTAAAGCGGTTCTCCTCTTGGTGTGGTCCTGTGGGCGCTACTGCAACGCTTCTCTGTCTTTCGCTCACTCTCGCCACAAACTCGTCATGCTGAGCGAAGGCTCGCGGTTTCATGCGAGCCGCAGCCGAAGCACCTGCCAAGCCGCTCGCATCACCACCACCGATCGAGCCATTCAACCATAACTGCTCTTGTGCAGTCCCAATCTCTGAGCGTTAACCACAAGGGCGCTGCGTTGAGACATATCATCGAAATGAAGAGATCCAGAGCATCGGTTAAACGGGTCGCAAAATTTTACTGATTCCATCCGCGTGGCAGGTGCTTCGGCTGCGGCTCGCAAAAGCGCGAGCCTTCGCTCAGCATGACAGATTGGTAGTGAGTGTGAGGAAAGCAAAACGTCCACCGGGAGCCGATTCGTCCAGGCTGAATATACGTGGAACCGATGGCTCTGGAATAGTGCAGCGATTTACTCCCTCACATTAGCTCCCGAAGACTTCCCGCAACTCCGCCGGCGCAACCACCTCAAGCTGCGCATACGTACACTCGCTCGTCGGCTTATCGGGCCTCCATCGCCTGAAGTGCGCGAGGTGCCGAAAGCGGTCGCCCTGCATGTGTTCGTACGCCACTTCGACCGCCAACTCCGCTCGCACAGGAACCCACGAGAGATCCTTGCCCGCGGACCACCGACTCTGCCCTCCCGGCATGCGCTGGCCAGAGCTGGAAGCCTCAGCCCATCCACGCCACGGATGCCCGTCCATCGCATTCTCACGATACGGTTCAAGAAACTCCACCAGTTCCCGCCGCTTCACCTGCGTAAAGCTCGAACACACGCCGACGTGATGCAGCGTTCCAAGATCGTCGTACAGCCCCAGCAAGAGCGACCCTACCGCCGTCCCCTCGCCATCTTTATGCCAGCGGAAGCCCGCCACCACGCAGTCACAGTCGCGCTCATGCTTCACCTTCAACATGGTGCGCTTGCCCGGCTGGTACGTACTGGCGACACCCTTCGCCATCACGCCATCCAGGCCCGCACCCTCGAACCGTTGAAACCAATCCCGCGCCACGTCAAGCGTCCGCGTCGCGGGAGTCAAATGCAGCGGAGACGCCGCGTGCTCCAGCACCTCGCTCAGTCTTTTACGACGCTCCTCAAACGGCTCACCGCGCAGGTCGCGATCGCCCTCCGAAAGCAGATCGAAAAACACAACCGACGCCGGCATCTGCTCCGAGAGCGTCTTTACCCGCGATGCCGCGGGATGAATCCGCAGCGTGAGAGCATCGAAGTCCAGCCCACGATCGCGCGCGATAACAATCTCTCCATCCAGCACACAGCGCTGCGGCAACTGCGCCCGCAGCGGGTCCATCAGTTCCGGAAAGTATCGGTCCAACGGCTTTAGATCGCGGCTCTGCAACAACAGATCGTCGCCGTCGCGAAACACCACAACGCGAAACCCATCCCACTTCGGCTCGAATATCCACTCACCCTCTTCCGGCAGATCCTCGACCCGCTTGGCCAACATCGGCGGAATCGGCGTGAAACCCGAGCCATCCTTCATTACTGTTCTCCCGGATGCACCGCTTCCGGCGCATGCAATTTGAGCTTTGGCTGCGACGTCGTAATCTTCAGCCTCGTCAGTGTATTCGCCTTCTCATGATTCGCGCTTGCCATAAATGTGGCGGTATAGCTTTCCGCGATGGCCGACCGAAACTCTGCGAGAAACGGCGTCAGCGATACCGGGTTCATAGTGCCGTTCCAAAGCGAACGTCCTCCAGTAGCTTCCGCAACCTGCTGCAAATAACCCTGGCCGCTGAACGCAGCAGACCCACCCCGCATGCCGGCATCGTGATACGCGATCGCATAGACGGCGATCCCCGCACGCGCTGCGTCATTCTGGGCCGCCTCAACATACTGGCTGTCCTGATTCGACAACGCCGTGCTCCCGTTGTATGGGTCAACCCCGTTGGTGAGCATCAGCACAAACCGCACACCCGGATCGCTCGATGGCCACTTCTTCGCGAAGTCGGAAAGACAGAAGTAGGGACTTCCGCTGATGCCGGGACTTGCGAGCGGCACATGCAGCAGCGCCGCGACCGCCGCATGGTCCGTCGAGAAACCGCCCGGAGCGTCGACGCTTCCATTGCGCATGTATCCGACCAACACCTGCACGCCCGGCGGCAGCGCCGTTATGAATTGCCTCATATCTCCAAGCTGATTCCCGAACGAAGTCCGCAGACCATCGTCAATCAAAATGGCGACCTGCGCACTCGCGGGCCGCACTCGCGACAACCCAGTCAGAGGCGTTGGATGTCCATTCACCTCGACCTTGATCATTGTCGGATCAAGCTGCAGCGGCTGCTTTGCTTCCACCGAAATCGTAGCGCGCGTTTCCACCGGGCCTTCCACCGGAATCTGTGCCACCAACGACGCCGCACCGGCAAGCACACCAACAAGAGTCAACTGGGCTATCACGCGCATACGTACCTCCACATACGTTAGACGTGGTATGTGCAGGTCGGGTCGCGCGCAGCAAAAAGCCCGCGCTGCACGAGGCAGACGCGGGCCGTTTGGTTACGTTTTCACATCAGTCCCCACCGATCCGTATCTTGATTCCCGCGCGCGCCGTCAATGGCAGCCCGGGGAAACCGATAGGTCCAATGTGTTGATTGTTCAGCAGGTTTTCAAGCTGCGTAAACGCGGCAATTTTCGACGTGAGCCGGAATGTCCCGCCGAGATCCAGCTTCGCGTACCCGAAGTCCAGATCGCGATTCGGCAGGATCAACGAGTTGCCGAAGTTTGGATCGAAACCATCCAGGAACGTCGAGTCATCGCTGCGGCTTGCCAGAGCGCCCTTGAACGTTACACTGAAGCGCCGCTGGTTATAGTCCACGCCGAAGAAACCCGAATGCGGCGGACGCCGGAACGGCCGCCCACCAACCAGCGGGCTCTCCGCGCCGATCGCAATCCCCGGCAGGTTCGGATTCTCGGTCGGTACACCCTGCTTCGCAGCCACCGCATCGCTTGCGAACGACTGTACGACGCTCGCATCGAGATAGCTGTAACCGCCATGCACAAACAGCCGATGCTTCAGGCGCCACTCTACCTCCAACTCCGCTCCTGACGCGCGATAGGCCAGCGAGTTCACGTATGCCGTAAAGATCCCGCAGACCCCGGTAAACGGTGTAGGGCAAGGGTTTCCAATGTTTAGGTATTGAGCCAGCGTCGCTCCGCTTACGCCCTCCAGTTGACGATCAAACACGTTGTGGAAGTAGTCTGCCTTGAGTACGAGCCGCTCGCCCATGATGTTCTGCTCCAGACCGATGTCGTGGTTGCGCGACCGCTGCTGCTGCGGCGGTCCAACGTGCAACATAGCGATCTCGGCCGGCGTGAGTTGCCGGTAAAGGCTGTTGAACTCCAACGCGAGACTTGGCTCCTGCACGCCGGTCGCGGCATTCGCGCGGATCTTCGTTCCATGAAACAACTTGTCCGACGGAAGCACCGGAACATACGCCAGCCCGATGCGCGGTGTACCCGCAATGCCGTACAGATGGTTCTTCACTACCGCTCCGCCCGCCGAGTAGAACAACCGCCCCCAGGCCTGCCCCTGAAACTGGAGGTTGTACTCGAAGTTCGTGCGCTGCACTTTTTCGTTTTCGCCAAAGTCATTGTCGTTGAACACACCGCGCTCGTTGTCATAACGAAACCCGAAGAGTGCCAGAAACTTCGGCGAGAACGCATAGTCCGACTGGTAATAAAGCTGATCGCGATTCGAAGCCGAGTCTTCATTCGGAAGAAAGAAAGAAGCCTGCCCCGTCGCCGTATATCCGTTCGCTCCACGAATTGTGGAAACGTTGCCGAAGTACTCCGTAAACGGCCCAAAGCCGAAGTCGAACGTGATCGGCGTTCCCTGGTTCGTAAACATCTTCTCCTGCTGGCGCTTGCGTGCAATGCCGTAGCGCAACAGGTTGTGCCAGTCGCCCCTGGTCCGGTTCTCCAGCGTGATTCCCGAATACAAATCCTGGTCGGACTGCTTCGCATCGGACGACACGCCATAAAAATCATGCGCGCTCGGCAATCCAGTCGCGGACGCGCTATCGCGGATCGTGAACCGTATTTGCGTATTGCCGGTAAAATCATAGCCTATATTCGCCGCCGAAGTCGCCGAGTGATACTTGTCTCGCGGCAGCGCATTCGACATATCGAAGCGCGAGAATGCACCGAAGTAGTCCAGCTTCTGGTACGTCCCGCCCAGCGTCGCTTCGTTGCGATACTCATGCAGTGTGCCCGCATCGCCAGAGTAGTTCAGCACCGGCAGCAGCGTCGTTCCCCGCGGCGTATTCAGCGTAATGACAGACGCGCCCGCGTCCGTGCCATACAGCGCCGAGTTTGGCCCTCTATACATCTCAATGTGTCCGATCGCGGTCGAGCTCACCGTGCCAAAATCGAATACGCCTCCCACATCGTCCGCGGGAATGCCGTCGACCAGCACCAGGTTGGCCGTAGAATTTCCTCCGCGCACAAACAGCGACGTCACGCCGCCGGTCATTCCGGTCTGCACCAGTACGGCGCTCGGTGTCTGCCGCATCTCGTCGACTACGCCAACTCGCAGCGCCAGAGCTTCAAGCGGAATCACACTCACCGGCGCGGTCAACTGCGGCAGTGGCGTTGGAATGCCCGTCGCCGTCACCGACACTTCCTGCCGCACCGTGGTGGTCGCAAGAACCGCATCCTGCGTGATCACGTCTTCCGCTCTGCCATAGAAATCCTCGCCGATGGCCGGCAGAAAACCACCCGCCGACGCCAGCAGCGTAAACCGGCCCGCATCGGCGGCACGAATCTCGAAGCTGCCATCTGCCCCAGCCGTCGTCTGGCCAATAGCGTTACCGTTTTGGATAAGCTGCACCCGCGCACCCGGGACAGGTGTTCCCAGCGCAGTGGTTACGCGGCCGCGAACGACAACAGCGCCGGCGGCCGTCGCAAACAAAAGCAGAAAGAAAAAGGTGAAAGCGAAGCGTCGCAACGAGTGTGCGCGCAAAGACAAGCTCGCCCCATTTGGGCGAAAAGCCCGGGGCAGATAAGAATGCATGGATAACTCCTCCGCTCTCCCTGCGAGAGCGTGGTGACGTGCGCAGCGGAACCGGTCTCCTGACTGGCGCGATCTCAAGTCTGGCCATACATCATTCGACTCTCCCTTCCCGGCGCCGGGGTGGCGTCAGTGGCAGATTCGTGGCTGACTTTCACCCTCCATCGAAGGTGCGCGCTTCACAGTTGCGGGGCAGTGGCGGAGTTTCACCGCGCTTCCCGAACATTCCATTGCGGTACAAAGTGAATTCGCACACTGTCCTCAAGCTGACAGCGCAATAAAGGCCAACCTCAGTGTGCCGACTGTTGCTGCGGAAGTCAAAAACTCTTGCGTTCTACAAGACCTAAGAACGTTGCGGCCACGGTTTTCCGGCTAAACCGCCCCATGAGTGGGCGCCAGCCCGCCGCCGCCGCTACGACTTTTAGGGTACCGATCATCGGACGGAGACCCAGGTAACCACCACAGAAACTATGGTAATCATCTCGAAAAGTTACCACAACCAGCGCTATATCAACAATTTACAGGCGTTCGCCCATATCAGATGGAAGCAATGGGAGTGGTCTAAATCCATGGGAACACGCAACTTGCTTCAAAAATTAATTGTTTTTTCCTCTTGCAAGTAACACACCCCGGTGCTAGCCTCGACTCGTTACCACTGTTCCTATTTGAGATGACTACCCCGCCAAGGGTAACCATTCTTGTCGACCTTTCGTTACTCAACTGCACGCAAATAGATATGAGGGCTTACCTCCAATGAAACCTACGTTCTTCCTGAAAACCACACTGCTGGCACTCTCGGTTGCACTTTTCGCGCCACTTGCATCAGCCAGTTCTTTATTCGACATCAACATTTCTGGGTCGGATGCCGCGGGTGACCACTTTTCCGTCACTCTTGTAGCCAAGGCCGACCCCAGCGCAGCAGACACCTATGACATCGTGGGTGGGTTTGGCGTTGTGACCCGGGTTCCCCCCGGTACGACGGTTCAGGTCAATTCTTCAGCCAGCGTCTTCGCTGGCCCATGGGACCTCAATAACCTGGCGAATTCGCCGTCCGGTTTTTACAATTATGACAATCTCTTCTACGGCGGTACGGGCAATGCAGACGGCGATGCGTTCGACGTTTCTGGCCTCCTGCTCGTCCTTAGGAACGGCAAAGAAGTGAACATTTACTGTTATACCGGCACCCAGAATTGCTATTTCTCCGAGAACGACGGAAACCCAGATTCGCAAATCGGCGTAGGCGCATTCACCGAAAGCGTGAATGTGGCTCCTACCGTCCCTGAGCCCGGCAGCCTGGTTCTCTTCGGCACCGGTATCCTCGGGCTCGCAGGAACAGTTCGTCGCCGCTTCAATGCCTAATATCGACTGCGTGTAGTTCTGGTATCAGCAGCCCGTATTTGCGATGGCCCTCATCGCAAATACGGGCTGTGACCGTTTAATGATGAATCCCCGCCCCTTCAGATCGTCAGAAGCACTTTCCCTGTTGTCTTCCGGCCTTCCAGATCACGCTGTGCCTGTGCCGCCTGCTCCAGCGGATAGCGATGTTCGATCCGCAGCTTGAGCGCGCCGCTCATCACCCACCCAAACACATCGTTCGCGCGCCGTTCCAGCTCTTCCCTCGTCTGCATGTAGTCCTTTAGCGTCGGTCGCGTCACATACAGCGAGCCCAGTCCCGCCAGCCGGATAAGATCGAACGGCGGCACCGCTCCGCTCGAAGCACCATACAGGGCCAGCAGTCCACGCGGCCGCAGGCACTTCAGCGAGTCCTCAAACGTGGTCTTCCCCACGGAGTCATACACCACCGGCAACCCTGCGCCGCCGGTAATTTTCTGTACTTCCTCGCGAAAATCCTGCTGTGTATAGAGGATCACGTGCTCAGCGCCCGCCTCCCGCGACAGCACCGCTTTCTCCCCGGTCGAAACCGTTGCGATCACGATCGCGCCAAGCTGCCGCGCCATCTGCGTGAGCAACAGTCCGACACCGCCCGCCCCCGCATGGACCAGCACCACATCGCCGCGTTGGATCGCATACGTGTCACAGGCAAGATAGTGGGCAGTCAATCCCTGGGTCAGAGCCGCAGCAGCCTGCTCAAAACTCACCCCGTCGGGAACATGCAGCAGATCGCTGGCCGGAGCGCACGCGAACTCCGCATACGTCCCACGCGTCCCGGTCCAGGCCACACGATCGCCTTCACGAAACCCCGTAACGCCCTCGCCCAGTGCGACAACGACGCCAGCAGCTTCCTGCCCTGGGATGAACGGCAGCGGCGCCGGATAGCGTCCCTCACGCAAATAGGTGTCGATGAAATTGACGCCGGACGCCTCAACCCGCACCAACACCTGTCCCGCACCTGCTACCGGCGCTGGAATCTCAACAATCTCCAGCACTTCGGCCCCACCGGTCTTGAAAATCTGAATCGCCCGCATCGGCCCACCTAACCTCTGTTCCCTACTCCCTGATCCCTGCCCTCAGCTCTTCCGACGGCTTCATCCTCACCACGCGATCCACGGTGTACGGCGAGTGCTGCGACTGCGCATAGAAGTGCCGCACCTGCAACTCGCCCAGGAGACCCACGCCGATCATCTGGATCCCACCCAGGATCAGCACCGCCGCAATAATAAACAGCGGCCCGTGCTCGCCCCCGACATCGTGCCCGGTCAGCAGTTTATGCACCAGCAGCCAGATCGCCAGGCCACCGCCGGACAACATGCCCAGTGCCCCCACACCGCCAAATAGATGCAGGGGCCGCGTCATGTACTTCAGCAAAAACCGAATCGTCATCAGGTCGAAGAACACGCGGAACGTGCGTCCGATACCGTAGTGACTCTTGCCGTTCGCGCGTGCCGGATTCGAAATCGGGATCTCGCAGATGCTTGCGCCGTACCAGCTCGCCAGCGCGGGGATAAACCGGTGCATCTCCCCGTAGAGCGGAATGTTGTGGATTACTTCCCGTCGA
>Ga0207125_10216_pt2 | contig 11963 bp, 11 predicted proteins | sample Alteio_BWMinHeat_19_FD_153556 | JGI IMG/M metagenome (GOLD analysis project Ga0207125, IMG submission 153556) | Enriched cells from forest soil in Barre Woods Harvard Forest LTER site, Petersham, Massachusetts, United States -... | ecosystem: Environmental > Terrestrial > Soil > Temperate forest >...
TTATGCATTGTCTTCCGGCGCGCCGCGGCCAGGAAGTCACCGATTCGGTTATCGAATCGGAGCCGGCGGCAAAGGGGTCGGATGAAGCCTGGAGGCGCATCATCCGCGAATTCCTGGTGGACGTTTCAGCTACGCCGAATATCGTGGTGGTGAAGACCGGGGCGGGACACGCGTCAACCGTCTCACAGGCCCTGGACGAGACGGGCTGGCCTGAAGTGATCGGCACTATAGCCGGCGAGAACACCGTATTTATTGCGGTGCGCTCGGAGAAAGAGGGAAAGAGACTGGAGCATCGGATACGCGAGTTACTATAGCGGCGTCGGGACAAGCGTCGAGCAGCTGACGAACGGTCTTTCCGCTGGAAGGATCGACAAAGCCGGGAGCGATTTCCGCGAGCGGCGTGAGAACGAAGCGGCGGCCGGAGAAAGCAGGATGCGGTATCGAAAGACCGGGCTTCCGTACGATTTCATTTCCGTAGAAGACGATGTCGATATCGAGAGTGCGGGGACCTTTATTCGTGTCCCGCGTGCGAAGATTCTCTTTTTCGACTTCGAGGCAGGCTCGCAATAGTTCGTCAGGTGTGAGGGCAGTGCAGGCTTCAAGAACGGTATTGAGAAACCACGGCTGATCGAAAACTTCCCGGGGCTCGGTGGAATAAACGGAAGCACAATGAATGATGTCAATAGCTCGAGCGGCAAGACCACGGATCCCTGAACGCAGGTGCTCTTCGCGGCGGCCCAGATTTGATCCTAGTGCCAGATAGACAGGCTTCATGAAAACTCACGTTAACACGACACCACTCGAAGGACTCGTTGTCATCGACATCGAATATAACCGCGACGAGCGAGGGTTCTTCATCGAATCATGGAACAAGAGAGACTTCGCCGCGGTGGGCCTGCGCCAAGAATTTGTCCAGGATTCGCACTCCCGCTCGCGTCACAAGGTCCTCCGGGGCCTTCACTATCAGGATATGCGCGCCCCGATGGCGAAGCTCGTCCGGTGCACCGTCGGGAGGATTCTCGATGTGGCTGTGGATTTGCGTGTGCGCTCGCCGACTTTCGGGAAGTGGTTCAGTATCGAGCTGAGTTCGGACAACCAAACCCAGCTCCTCGTTCCTGTGGGCTTTGCCCACGGTTTTGCAACGTTATCGGATGTGTGCGAGGTTCAATACAAGCAGACAGAGCTGTATCAACCCTCGTCTGAAGGCGGCATTGCGTGGAACGATCCGGATGTCGGCGTCGAGTGGCCGTTCCCGGATCCGATTCTTTCCAACCGAGACCAAAACCAGCTCTCATTGAAGCAGTACCGCGAGAACCCTGCGTTTATTTTCCCCTGAGTTTTCGGTAGGCCGCAACGGCACGGTTATGTGCTGCGAGGTTTTCCGAAAAGGTGTGGCGAGACTCCAGGGTGCGCACAAAGAAAAGATAGTTCGTTGAAGCCGGTTGAATCGTGGCAAGTAGCGAAGGATAGCCCGGGTTGGCAATGGGACCGGGAGGCAGACCCGTATTCACATAAGTGTTGTACGGTGAGCTAAAGTGCAAGTCCGCCAGCGTGAGCTTGCCGCGATAGCGGTCCGCTTGTTCGAGAGCATAAATCACCGTCGGATCGCACTGAAGGAGGATGTGCATGTTGAGGCGGTTCAAATATACCGACGCAATCGTGGGCCGCTCGTCAGAGACCGCGGCCTCGCTTTCGACAAGGGACGCCAGAACGACCGTGTCATGCAGATTCAGCGGCCACTTGTCCGCCGGGAGTTCCTGCTGAAGACGGCCCGCCATTTGCTGGAATCGTGCGATCATTATTTCGATAGCCTGGCGCGGAGTTGTGCGGCTGCGTAAGGAATACGTCTCGGGAAATAGATACCCTTCCACCGAAACCGCTTTCTCATCAAACTTGCGCACGATCTCCACGGCGCCAGCCGCGGCTTTCAAGAAATCGCCGGCTGTTCCGAATCCCTGCTCTTCCCATTTTTGCGCTGTGGCTTCGGTAGTAAGGCCTTCCGGAACGGTGAATTTATGCAGCACCACGGAGCCACTTGCAAGCTTGCCGATAACTTCGGGAATCGTCATTGGGCGATCGAACAGGTATTCACCGGCCTGAAGCTTGTTTCGGGTATGGGTATAGAAAATATACGCCAGGGCCGCATTCCGGTTCGAAATGACCTTTTTATCCTCGAGAAGTCCGACGACTTCACGAGCGCCGAGACCGTGGGGAATCTCAACCGTTCCGCCTTCAGCCGGGCTTCCGACGGCGCGCCACTCCTGGAGTTCATAAACCGCCAGGCCCGCGACGGCAAGAATCAGGACGGAAACGGCCAGCAGGAATTTTTTCATGCAGTTCGGCCAGGCCGGCTGTCCAGATAATTCTGAAGGATGATCATGGCCGCAATCTTATCCACGTGCTCCCGTCTTTGCCGCCAATTCAGGCCCATATGTTCAAGGTGTTGCTCCGCCTCAAAACTGGTCAATCGTTCATCCAAAAACACAATTGGAAGGTCTAACACCTTGCGGAGTTGTTCGACGAAGCGGCCGACTTTTTCGCTCTGGGGGCTTGCTTTGCCATCCATATGTAACGGTTGGCCGACGACGATCTCGTGCACTTCGTTTTCCTCGGCGAGACGGCGGAGGATTTCGAGATCCGCCTTGAGCTCTTTCCTGCGAACCGTAGGCCGGCCCTGCGCTGTCAGCAGGAGAGCGTCGCTGATGGCGACGCCGATGTTCTTATCACCGACATCGAGCGCCATAACTCTCATTTTTTCATGATACAATAACCAGATCTACGTCTACTGGAGGTCTCATTTGAATTCGAAGAGTAAGTACGCGATTTTGCTAATCTCTTCGGTCCTCGTCATATACGCCATTATTGGCGGCATGCTCGGGCGCGTCAGCGCGCAGAATGGATCGTTTCAACAGCTGTCGATTTTCACCGAAGTCCTCGGCAGGATCCAAAACGACTATGTCGACGACCCGAATATGAAAACCGCCGTGGACGGTGCGATTCGTGGGCTCATCGAAAGCGTAGATCCCTACGGTGGGTACCTTTCTCCAAAGGATCTGGCCTTTTACAAAGACTATACGGGCAACCCGCAGAAAATGCCGGGTATCGGCGTCGTTCTGGCAAAACCCGCGAAGCTGGGCTACCCGGTCATCATCTCGGCAATTCCCGGCGGACCCGCCGCGAAGGCCGGCTTAAATTCGGGCGACATTATTGAGTCCATTGACGGTACGACGACCCGGGAAATGAATCTCGTCCAGATTACGGGAATGCTGGCGATTCCTTCGGGAAAGATGGCGGCATTGTCTGTTATTCGAAGCCGCAAACCCGATCCCGAGACTGTGAATGTAGGCCGCGAAGTTGTCCAGGCGCCGCCGGTTGAATCCAAGATGGTCGAGAACAACATCGCATATATCAAGATCCCGTTCCTGGCTCCGGGCAAAGCTCAGGAGGCCAAGCGTCAGCTCGATGCGCTGTTGAAAAAGGGCGCAAGCAGCGTCATTCTCGATCTAAGATATACGGCCGGCGGTGACAACAAGGAAGGTCTGGAAGTCGCAAATCTCTTCGTGGAATCCGGCACGCTGGCGTTCCTGCAGGGGCAAAAGCAGCCCAAGGAACTGCTCAACGCCGATCCCAAACAGGCGTTGACAAAGGCTCCAGTTGCCGTTCTCGTAAACCAGGGCACCGCCGGCGCGGCTGAGCTCATTGCAGGGGCGATCAAAGACAACAAGCGCGGCCAGGTCGTTGGCTTCAAAACATTCGGCTCGGGTTCCGTCCAGAAGCTGATTCCTCTGGAGGACGGCTATGCGCTGCTGATTTCAACTGCCAAGTACTTCACCCCGTCCGGCAAAGAGATTCAGGAAACTGAACCTCAGGATTCCGGAATCAAACCGACGTTGGAAGTCCGGCAGGCTGCGGAAGAGGCCATCGACCTGAGCGATGATCAGGACGCGGCTCCGCCCGTCAAAGCCCCCAAAGACGAAGATCGCCAGCTGAACAAAGCGATCGAGATCCTCAAGGATCCCAGCAAGATCACAGCGCCGAAGAGAGCCGCGTAGATTGTTTAGCCGCGGGTCGTGATCGTACAGCTCAATGGCGTCTCGAAGTCGTTCGGTTCGCAGGACGTGCTTCGAGATGCCGGGTTCCAAATCAATTCCTCCGAAAAAGTCGGCCTGATCGGCGCAAATGGCGCGGGGAAGACAACCCTTCTCAAGCTGATCGGCCGGGTCTATGAACCCGATACCGGCTCCATAACGCGCAAGTCCAACCTTCAGATCGGCACTCTGGACCAGATTCCCGATTTCCACGAAGGCACTTCCGTGCTCGAAGAAGGGCTTCGAGCATCCGATTACCTCCGTGGAATCGAAAACGAAATGCGGGAACTGGAACACGCCATCGCTACCGAACCTCGGACGGACGTTCTCGATCGCTACTCCCATCTCCAGCATGAGTACGAGCTACAGGGCGGTTACAGCTATCGGGCGCGCACAGAGGGAGCGCTGCTCGGCGTTGGATTTCCGAAAGATGCTCTCGATCGGCCAAGCAGAATCTTATCGGGAGGAGAGAAGAACCGGCTCGCCCTGGCGAAGCTGCTTCTCTCGAATGCGGAGTTACTGCTGCTCGACGAGCCGACCAACCATCTCGATATTCGCTCCATCGAGTGGCTGGAAAAATTCCTGAAGGAAACCGACAAGACCGTGATCGTCGTTTCGCACGACCGGTTCTTCCTGGATCGAGTGGCAAACCGAATTATCGAAGTCGTAAACACCAGAATTCATGACTATCGAGGGAATTACTCCGACTACCGCGTGGAACGCCTGGAGCGGCTCGCACGGCAGGAGAAGGAGTGGCAGCTTCAGAGCGACTGGATTGAAAAGCAGGAAGACTACATCCGGCGCAATATTGCCGGTCAAAAAACGAAACAGGCTCAGTCGCGCCGTAAGCTGCTTGCGAGAGTGAAGCCACTCGAGAAACCGACTTCTACATCCACAAAAGTGAAGTTTCGATTCATGCCGGTGGACCGTAGCAGGCGGTATGTCCTGACCACCCGCGACCTGGCTGTCGGATATGGAGACACGCCTCTGGTCCGCTCCATACGATTTGAAGTGCAGCGCGGCGAGCGTTGGGCGATTCTCGGCGCGAACGGTTCCGGAAAAACGACGCTGCTCCGAACTCTGGTTGGCGCTCGCTCGCCGATTGCGGGGGAACTGGAATGGAATGAGGCGCTGGATGTCGGTTACTACGACCAGCAACTCCAGGACCTGAATCCGCAATCGGCCGTTCTGGATGAGATCCGCGAATTGGATCTGACCGCAACCGACGGCGAACTTCGCTCGTATCTTGCACAATTTCTCTTCAGCGGCGAGGACGTTTTCAAGAAGGTCAGCCAGCTTAGCGGCGGGGAGAAATCGCGGCTGATGCTGGCGAGGATCATCTATGTGGCGCCGCAACTGCTGGCGCTCGATGAGCCGACGAACCATCTGGATATCGCCGCCCGAGAAGCTCTCGAAGCAGCTCTTCTGGAGTATCCGGGAACGATTCTATTCGTGACGCACGATCGGTATCTTGTTCAGAAGATTGCGACCCACATGATTTATCTCGAGAAGGGAACTGCGCATGTCTTCGACCGGTTGAGCGCGTTCGAAGAGTGGCTGGGGGAAGGGGATCGGAAGAAACTAATTCGGGACGGAAGAAAAACTCTGCCGGACAATTCAGGAGTGAAAAGTGAATCAGAGTTTTTCCTCCGTCCCGAATTAGTTTCTTCCGATCCCCTTCCCCCTTCCCCCTTATCCAAGAACAAGCGTGAGCAGCTCGAAAAAGAAGTCGCTCAACTGGAGCAGAAAATTGCCAAAGTAGAGGGGGAGCTTGCGGAGTTAGAGCTTTCTTTTCAAAACCCTGCGACCGGAACGGACTGGGAGTCCACACACAAACGCTACGCAGACCTGAAGGTGATTTTGGAACGTCTCTATGAAGACCTTGCAAGCCTCTGGGAATTGATGGGCTAGTTGCGGTAGGATGGGGGGTTATTATCAGCCTCAAATTCAGGACTAATGCAGCGCACCATTCAAAGTATTACCGTTCGCGGCGCACGTCAGCACAATCTCAAGAGTGTTGACGTCGAGATTCCCCGGAACAAACTTACTGTAATTACCGGCCTCAGCGGTTCCGGCAAGTCGAGTCTCGCATTCGACACCATTTACGCCGAAGGCCAGCGGCGCTACGTCGAATCGCTTTCGGCATACGCGAGGCAGTTTCTCGACCGGCTTGAGCCGCCGGACGTCGATTCCATCGAAGGCCTTTCTCCTGCGATCTCCATCGAGCAAAAGACGGCGGCGCGCAGCCCCAGATCGACGGTCGGTACCGTCACGGAAATCTACGACTATCTGCGCCTTCTTTTTTCTTCGATCGGAATTCCGCATTGCCATCAATGCGGCAAGCCGATTGCGAAACAAACCCCGGACCAGATCGTGCGGCACCTGAAAGCCCTGCCGGAAGGCGAGCGCGTCATGATTCTTGCCCCGATCGTGCGCGGCCGCAAAGGGGAGTTCAAGAAGCAGCTTCAAGAACTGGCAAAGAGCGGATACGTGCGCGGCCGCATTGACGGCACCCTTCACAATCTGGATGAGCCGATTGAGCTCGATAAGAAGAAGAATCATTCGATCGAGGTTGTTGTCGACCGACTCATGATCAAGAAGGACATTGAAAAGCGGCTCGAAGCTTCCATCGAACAGGCGACAAAGCTCGCCAACGGAATCGTTTTGGTGGCAATCGTCGAAGGAGAGGAGCGGCTCTATTCGGAAAAAATGGCGTGCGTCGATTGCGGTGTGAGCATTCCTACCATCGAGCCGCGCACATTCTCGTTCAACAGCATGTATGGCGCGTGCGAAGTCTGCAACGGGCTTGGCATGAAATATGACTACGATCCTGCGCGCATCCTCACCGACCCAACACGGCCGTTGCTTAACGGCGCGCTCGGGCTTTCCGACGGCTGGTGCAACGACGAGCTTGAAGAGCAGATGGCAAAGATCGGAGCTCAACTCGGCGCCGATATTTCATTGCCCTATGAACAGCTCCCGCCAAAGGTTCAGACCGCGATTTTTTACGGCATCAAAGAGCGCGGTAAGCGTGTGGAAGGAATCATCGACCTTCTGAACAATTACTACGGCAAGGATTCGCTCGCCGCAGACGATTTGTCCGACATCATGGTGACCAAGCCATGTGCGGCATGCCACGGCACCCGGCTGCGGCCGGAAAGTCTGGCTGTAAGAGTTGTGGACCGATCGATATCTGAAATTGTTTCGTGGCCGATCACCGAGTGCCTCAGGTTCTTCTCTGAACTGAAACTGGGCGGCCGGGAAGAACTAATCGCCGGGAGAATCATTCGTGAAATCCGCGACAGGCTTGCGTTTCTGGACGCCGTTGGATTGAATTACCTGAGCCTCGATCGCGCCGCAAACACGCTGTCGGGAGGCGAGAGTCAGCGCATCCGGCTGGCAACACAAATCGGATCGAAGCTGCGGGGCGTATTATACGTTCTCGACGAGCCGTCCATTGGACTTCACCATAAGGACAATGCCCGCCTCCTCGCCACGCTCGAGGAGTTACGGGATCTCGGCAACACCGTAATCGTCGTCGAACACGATGAAGAAACAATCCGACGCGCAGACTATGTCATCGATCTCGGTCCTGGCGCGGGCACCGAGGGCGGCAATCTCGTGGCGGCAGGTACTCCGGAAGACGTGGCGCAAACGGAAAGCAGTTTGACCGGACACTATTTGTCGGGACGATCCGAAATTCCGATTCCACCCAAACGCCGCGAGGCCAATGGCAAGGCGCTGGTTGTTCGCGGCGCCTCTGAGCACAATCTGCAGAACGTCGACGTCACGTTTCCCCTCGGGTTGATGACAGTAGTGACCGGCGTGTCCGGATCAGGCAAGTCGACGCTGGTGAATGAAATCCTCTACAAAGCCCTCGCGAGAAAAGTTTATCGCTCGCTGGATGAGCCGGGAGCTCACAAGGGCATAGACGGCCTGGATTACATCGACAAGGTCATCGAGATCGATCAATCTCCGATCGGTAGGACGCCGCGATCCAATCCCGCAACTTACACGGGCGTATTCACGCCTATCCGCGAGCTCTATGCCCTGCTGCCCGAATCTCGTGCGCGCGGATACAAGGCCGGCCGCTTCAGCTTCAACGTCAAAGGTGGACGCTGCGAAGCCTGCCAGGGTGATGGCATGCGAAAGATCGAGATGAGTTTTCTGCCTAACGTTTATGTATCGTGCGAAATCTGCCGCGGCAAGCGTTACAACAGCGAAACCCTTTCGATCCAGTACAAGGGGATGTCCATCGCCGACCTCCTGAACGCCACCGTTGCAGACGCTTTGCACGTGCTTGGAAGCATTCCTCAGATTCACTCCAAGTTGCAGACGCTGGTGGATGTCGGACTGGGATATATCGGCCTCGGCCAGTCTGCGACAACGCTCTCCGGTGGCGAAGCCCAACGGATCAAGCTCGCGAAAGAACTCAGCCGGCGCGCCACGGGCAAGACGCTGTACATTCTCGATGAACCCACGACGGGTCTGCATTTCGACGATGTGAAAAAGCTTCTGGATGTTCTGTGCCGATTGACAGACCTCGGCAACACGGTGATCATTATCGAACATCATCTTGACGTCATTAAGACAGCGGACTGGGTGATCGATCTCGGCCCCGACGGAGGCGTGAACGGGGGACGGATTATGGCATCGGGCACACCCGAACAGGTCGCCAAATCGAAAAAGTCGTACACTGGGCAGGCTCTGGCAGAGGTTTTTGCGAGACCGCATTTGGTAAGCAAATGAAACAGGCATCGCTACTCATCGATCAGTTCGTCAAAGAGAGTCTTCGCGTGAAAGCGAAGTTTTTCGAAGAGAACAAAGCTCTCATCGCCCAAACTGCGGCAACAATTGCTCACGGCTTGCGCGATGGCCGCAAGGTTCTCTTCTTCGGAAATGGCGGGAGTGCCGCCGATTCGCAACACATGGCCGCGGAGTTGGTCGGCCGTTTTGGGCCGGATCGCGCGCCGCTCGCGGGGATAGCGCTAACCACCGACACTTCGATCCTGACTGCCCTTGGCAATGACTACGGTTATGAGAAGGTGTTTTCACGCCAGATCGAGGCGCTGGGACAGGCCGGCGACACCGCCATCGGTATTTCGACCAGCGGCAACTCGCCCAGCGTGCTTCAAGCGCTCGACGCCGCGCGCGCAAAGGATCTGTTCACTGTCGGGTTTACAGGCGAAACCGGTGGCAAGATGCTCGATCGCGCCGAAGTTCTCTTTCGCGTCCCCAGCAGCCAAACACCCCGCATTCAGGAGACTCACCTTCTACTCGGGCATATCCTCTGCGACCTTGTCGACCGCGAACTGTTTCCGGAAATCTATCCCACCGATTAATTGTGGATTCCGAATATCCCATTAAACCTCTAGACTTCGACGGTATCTCCACCTATCCGCTTGCATCCAGGAAAAGTAAAGTTCACACCGGAATGTTCGGCAAACCCATGGATGGATCCGAGAATCTTCTGGGCTGGGTTTCCAAGCTGCCGCACATCCTGGCAGGTGAAAGCCTTCGGACTCTCATTCGCGCCATTCTTTACGCGAGGACGTCAGGGAAGCCGATCATCTGGGGTCTCGGCGGACACGTCATCAAAGTGGGACTTGGGCCGGTCCTTAATGATTTGATGCAATCCGGCTTTGTCACCGGCATCGCCATGAACGGATCTGCCGCCATTCATGATTTCGAAGTTGCGCTCCAGGGAACGACATCTGAAGAAGTCGAGGAACAAATCGGCGAGGGCCGATTCGGAATGGCCCGAGAAACCGGCGAGTATATGAACGCCGCAATTAATGCCACCACTGAAAGCAACCTTGGCCTCGGCGAAGGTCTGGGCCGGTTCATCGCAAATGGCGCAGAAAACGGAATCGTGTTTCAGGAACGCGCCTCCAGCCTGCTGTCTGAAGCATATGTCCAAAAGATTCCGGTTACAGTGCATGTGGCGATTGGAACGGACATCATTCACGCTCATCCCCAGGCGTCCGGAGAAACGCTGGGCGCATCGACCTACCGCGATTTCCGCCTTTTTTGCAGTATGACGAAGGAGCTCGATGGCGGTGGCGTCTACCTGAATATCGGCTCGGCGGTGATTTTGCCGGAGGTTTTCTTGAAAGCGGTCTCGGTGGTGCGAAATCTGGGACACGTTTTGGAAGAATTCACGACGGCGAACCTCGACTTCATCCAGCACTACCGCCCAACTCAGAATGTCTTGAAACGGCCCACCCAGAATTCCGGACAAGCCGTTGCGCTTACAGGACATCATGAGATCATGATTCCCCTGATTGCCGCGGTATTGAAAGGCTCCCTCGACAAAAAGTGATCACGCATTCACTCCCTGACCCAATACAGGAGCCGGAGTATCCGCCGCAGCGGAATCTTCTGGCCGTTATCGATCTGATCGTCTTCGGGGTGTTTTTCACCGCCATTCTGTTTCTTATATCGTTTATCCGGTTGCCGCTCGTTTATGCCATACCCCTTCAAGGAGCATTCAACATTGTGATCGTGGCCTTTCTGGCCTGTTGGATCAAGTTCGTCCGGAAGCAGCCATTCGGGGAATTCATCAATTGGTTTCGGAGTTTTCGCTTTCCTGCGGCCTATCTCATCAGCCTGGGCGCGATCGCAGCCATCACAGTGCTGGTCGTTGCCTCGTTGCTACCTAAGACGGATACGCCTATCGAGAAACTTCTGTCATCCAATGCGGCGATTTCGATGTTTGTGATCTTCGGAATAGCGGTAGCGCCGCTGTTCGAGGAGATTATCTTTCGGGGCTTTCTCTTTAAGGTGTTCCTGGAAATTGGCGGTACAGGATTCGCGATCATTTTTACTGCGGCCGTTTTCGCCTTATCTCATGCCCTGCAGTTGGCGGGTAACTGGCCCAGTGTCATTCTGATTTTCGCGGTGGGATGCGTTCTGTCTGTAATCCGCTATCGTTCAAACTCCATCATTCCGACCTTGATCATTCACACTTCCTACAACGCCACGTTATTTGGCGCATTTGTCATCAGCGCCATCCTTCAGAAGTTCTCGCCCAGCTGAGCGTTAGTTCACGTATCGCTCGTAAAGTGTGGTGCGCTGGCGTGGAGTGAAGCCGGCATCTTCGATCACGCGGCGCAGTTCACCGTCGTTTGCGCGGTTTTTCGCTCCTGCTGCGCTGATCACATTTTCTTCGATCATGATGCTGCCCATGTCGTTGACGCCGAACCGCAGGCCGACTTGGCCGATCTTGAGGCCGACTGTGAGCCAGGACACCTGAACGTTGGGAATGTTGTCCAGGTAAATACGGCTGAGCGAAAGAAGCCGCAGGTACTCCGCGGCAGTGACTTCCGGAAAGCCTCGTTGCGCGAGCTCCGTATTCTCAGCCTGGAACGTCCACGGAATGAATGCGGTGAATCCGCCGGTTTCCTCCTGAAGATCGCGCAGGCGCTGTAAGTGCCGGATTCGGTGATGAATCGATTCTCCAACGCCGATCATCATCGTGCTGGTCGTGCGGAGGCCGAGCCGGTGGGCCTCACGATGCACCATGAGCCACTCATCGGTCTTGCATTTCAGCGGGCTGATCTCGTTTCGAATTTCATCGTCGAGGATTTCGCCGCCGCCGCCTGGCATCGAATCGAGACCGGCGGCCTTGAGCCGCACGAAAACATCCGGCACCGTCATTTTGGAAACGCGCGCAATATTCAGGATTTCCGGCGGCGAAAAGCAGTGGAGGTGGATTCTGAATCGCTCTTTTATTCCGGCCAGAAGTTTCTCGTAGTAATCGATTTTCAAATCGGGATGAACGCCGCCCTGCATGAGAATTCCGGTTCCACCAAGGGCTAGGGTTTCTTCGATTTTCTTATAGATGACATGCTCGGGCAGGACATACGCTTCAGA
>Ga0207125_10180_pt1 | contig 11962 bp, 11 predicted proteins | sample Alteio_BWMinHeat_19_FD_153556 | JGI IMG/M metagenome (GOLD analysis project Ga0207125, IMG submission 153556) | Enriched cells from forest soil in Barre Woods Harvard Forest LTER site, Petersham, Massachusetts, United States -... | ecosystem: Environmental > Terrestrial > Soil > Temperate forest >...
GCCGGCATCGAAGGCGGCGCGCGCCAGGTGGAAGTGGCCATCAACGGCATCGGCGAGCGCGCGGGAAACGCCGCGTTGGAAGAGGTAGCTGCAGCACTTCTCGTCCGTCACGACGTCCTGCCATATATCTCGAACATAGTAAACATCGAGCTCTATCCCACCAGCGCCCTGCTGGCGGAAATCGTGGATCATCCTGTCGCCCCCAATAAAGCTGTGGTCGGAAAGAACGCCTTCTCCCACGAGAGCGGCATTCATCAACACGGCGTCCTCGCCAACCCTCTGACCTACGAAATCATGACTCCTGCTTCAGTCGGCGTGACCGCAACGACCATCGTCCTCGGCAAACACTCTGGCCGCAAGGCGCTGGAACACCGCCTGAACGAACTAGGCCACGCCCTCACCAAGCCCGAACTCGACGCGGTCTACACCCGCTTCACCGAACTCGCCGACCGCAAGAAATCGATCTACGACCAGGACATCGTCGCGCTGCTTCACGTCAACGCCGACGTCGTCGCCACCGTCCCGTAACTTTTGTTTGTCATCCCGTAGCGCAGCGAAGGGATCTGCTTCTCGCTGACGTTGCCACCAAATTTGAGGGTTAGCCCCTGAGGGTAAGAATGAAGCTGAAGATCGCAGTCCTCGCCGGAGACGGCATCGGCCCCGAAGTCACCCGCGAAGCCACACAAATCCTCAAGGCCGTCGCCGAGTTCGGCGGCCACGACTTCGCCTTCACCGAAGCGCTGATCGGCGGAGTCGCCATCACTGCGGAAGGCACGCCGCTTCCGAAGGCGACCATCGACATCGCGCTCGAGTCCGACGCCGTTCTGCTGGGCGCGGTCGGCGACAACAAGTTCAACTCCCTCACGCCCGACAAACGTCCCGAAGCCGGCCTGTTGCAGATTCGCCAGGAACTCGGCGGCTTTGCCAACCTCCGCCCCTCAACGGCCTACCCTGCGCTCGCTGAGAATTCCCCGCTCCGCCCCGAAGTGACGAAAGGCGTCGATATCCTGTTCGTCCGCGAACTGCTGGGGGGACTTTACTTCGGTCAACCGCGCTGGTGGAACAAAGACGCTGACGCGAATGGAGGCGGCGAAGCCATCAATACCATGCGTTACACCCGCGACGAAGTTCTCCGCGTCGCGCATGTCGCCTTCAAACTCGCCCAGGGTCGCCGCAAAAAACTCACGTCGGTCGACAAGGCCAACGTCCTCGAGTGCTCGCAACTCTGGCGCGCTACCGTCGACTCCCTCAAGCCCGAATATCCCGACGTCACGGTCGAACATCAGCTCGTCGACTCCATGGCGATGCACCTGATGAACATCCCGCGCAACTTCGATGTTGTGCTGACTGAGAACCTTTTCGGCGATATTCTCTCCGATGAATCCGGCGTCATCACCGGCTCGCTCGGCATGCTGCCGTCGGCCACGATTGGGGGCAAGGTCAATCTCTTCGAGCCCGTACACGGCTCAGCCCCCGACATCGCCGGAACCGGCAAGGCCAATCCGCTCGGCGCGATTCTCACGGCGGCAATGGTGCTGCGTCATTCCGGCAAGCTGGAGAAAGAAGCGCAGGCCATTGAAGCCGCCGTCGCCAAGGTTCTCGAAGCCGGCCACCGCACCGCCGACATCGCACGCGGTAACACGTCGGCCAACGTCACGACCCAGCAGATGGGCAAGCTCGTCCACGAAGCCCTCGCGCAATCCATCGACCGCGAGCAATCCATGCACGGCGTCTAACTTTGCTTTACTTCGCGAACTTTGCGTCAAGGCACTTGCGACTGTTCGTTCTTCCTCAACTATGCGCAAACTCCTCCAACTCGCGACCCTCTTTCTCCTCGCCGGAGCCTCCACCGCCCACGCGCAAATCACCAGCCCGGGCAAGCTCGTCGCGCCGCCGCCTCGGCCACCACAGATCAGCGACGGCCCCGCGGAAGACAATCTCCAGTGGCTCTGGCCGTACACCAAGGATCCCGACGCCGAAGTTGTCCTCGCGCTGCGCGACGAAGTGCGCTTCAAGGAGATGCTGCGCCGCAACTTCACCATGCAGCAAACGTTCTGGGGCGCGAACCCCAACCTCGCTGAGGCCATCTCGCAATTCCTCACGCGCTACGGCCACATCACCACGCGAGACAACCGCTACATCACCATCGACGGATGTGTGCGCACCTTCTGCCCCGCAGCCGGGCTGCTGTGGTTCGATCTCGGCTCGCTGCATCCGCAGATTGTCTTCGTCGGTGTCAACTGGTCGCCGACCGGCCATACCGTCAACCAACCCGCATCGTCGTACGACCTCTGGCTCTTCTCCAACCATCCGTTCACGCCTTCGACAGTACCCGAACAGCTCGTCAAGAGCATCGCCGAGTGGCAAAAGTATCTGCGCTCCCGCGGCCGCATCGTGCCGCACATCGGCCACGCCATTATGGTGGACGCGGACAACCGGCCGAACTTCATCCTGCCCGAACTGCTGGGCGCAAACGGAATCCCCGCACAAGCCGCCGTCCGTCCCGAGGACGGCGCTCCCGACGAACCCAAACCATAGGTCTGCCCATGAATCTCGCCGAAGAAAAATCGACTGTACAGCCTCTCGCCCCTCGCACCATGTTCGAAAAAGTGTGGGACCAGCACCTCGTAGCCGAGCCCGCCGGTGAGCCGACGATCCTCTATATCGACCTGCAGTTGGTGCATGAAGTCACATCGCCGCAAGCCTTCGACGGCCTCCGCCTGGCCGGCCGCAAGCTGCGCCGCCCTGACCGCCACATCGCGACCGTTGACCACAACGTTCCCACGACATCGGTCGCCGACCGCTTGCACATCGTCGACCAGATCGCCGATGCGCAGGTGAACGCCTTGCGCAAAAATTGTGCCGAGTTTGGTATCGAGTTTTTCGACGTGCAGGACCGCTCGCAAGGCATCGTCCACATGATCGGCCCCGAACTGGGCGCGACCAAGCCGGGTATGACCATCGTCTGCGGCGACTCGCACACGTCGACGCACGGAGCATTTGGCGCTCTGGCGTTTGGCATCGGGACGAGCGAAGTCGAACACGTGATGGCGACACAAACGCTGCCGCAGGACAAGCCGAAAACGTTTCGCATCAACGTCGAAGGCGAGCTGCCCTACGGCGTAACGGCGAAGGACATCATCCTGCACATCATCGGCCGCATCGGCACCGATGGGGCAACCGGACATGTCGTGGAATATGCGGGCTCGGCCGTCCGCGCGCTCTCGATGGAAGGCCGCATGACCATCTGCAACATGAGCATCGAAGCAGGCGCACGCGCCGGCATGATCGCCCCCGACGAGACGACGTTTGCCTATCTCAAAGGCCGTCGCTTTTCACCCGGAACTCCCGCGAGTGTGTCATCTCGACCGGACCCTGAGCGAGCGAAGCGAGTCGAAGGGGGAGTGGAGAGACCTGCTTCCAGCGCCACCGAAACCTTCGACGAAGCCGCCTGGAATCTTGCCGTCGAACAATGGTCTGCCCTCGTCACCGACGAAGGAGCCACGTTCGATCGCGAACTCACCATCGACGCGGCGACGCTCGCACCCAGTGTCACCTGGGGCACGTCGCCCGGCATGGTCACGACCATCGACAGCAAAGTGCCGTCGCTCGAAAGCGCCACCAACGAAGCCGATCGCAAGAGCTTTGAGCGCGCCTTTGAGTACATGGGCCTCGAACCCAACACAAATGTTGAAGACATCAAGGTCGACGCGGTCTTCCTCGGCTCCTGCACCAATGGCCGCATCGAAGACCTCCGCGCCGCAGCCAAGGTCGTCGACGGGTACCACGTGGCGACGACGGTGCGCGCGATGGTCGTCCCCGGCTCACAGGCCGTCAAACGTCAAGCCGAAGAAGAAGGCCTCGACACGGTATTCAAGACCGCCGGCTTCGAATGGCGCGAACCCGGTTGCTCGATGTGCCTCGGCATGAACCCCGATATCCTCAGCCCCGGCGAACGCTGCGCCTCAACCAGCAACCGCAACTTCGAAGGCCGCCAGGGTCGCGGAGGCCGCACGCATTTACTCTCGCCCGCGATGGCCGCGGCAGCAGCCATCACCGGACATCTGACCGATGTCCGTAAATGGAAGTTTGCCAAATGAGCGCTCACAAAGCGAGGTGGATCGGTTTCTCGATTCTCCTTGTCGTCATTCTCTGCGGTTTACGTTTGCAGTGGAATACGGTTCACCAAGCTGATACTTCATCCATGGACGGGACGATCGTTGACATTGACCATCAATCGAACAGTTTCACAATTTCTCGCTATGACAAATTCATGCGATTCGAGCAGTATCACGTTCAAGGCAACATGCCATTAGGCATGGGGAAATGCACGCACCTCGAATACAGACCAAAGCTTTATTGGGGTCTCATTCGGAGTAGTGACGATCACCAAATACAGATTGTTCATTCATTTTTGACATCATCTGGGAGCTGTATAGCATGACACCCATCAATACCCTCACCTCCGCCGCCGCCCCTCTCCCGCTGCCGAACATCGACACGGACCAGATCATCCCTAAGCAGTTCCTCAAACGCATCGAGCGCACGGGCTACGGCGACTTCCTCTTCTACGACTGGCGCCGCATCCAGGAAGGCCCACACACCGGCCAGCCCAATCCGGATTTTGTCCTGAATAAGCCCGAGTACAAAGGCGCCGAGATCCTCATCGCCGAAAAGAACTTCGGCTGCGGAAGCTCGCGCGAGCACGCTGCGTGGGCAATCAACCAGTTCGGCTTCCGCGCGGTCATCGCGCCGACGTTCGCTGACATCTTCTACTCCAACGCCGGCAAGAACGGCATCATCCTCGCGCGCCTCACCGAGGAAGAAGTGCAAACACTGCTCGAACGCTCCACCAAAAACCCGAACCACAAAATCACCATCAACCTCGAAGCCCAGACTGTCACCGACGACGAAGGTTTCAGCGCGCACTTCGACATCGACCCTTTCCGCAAACACTGCCTGCTGAACGGCCTCGACGACATTGGCCTCACACTCCTCCACGGAGATGAACTCGCACAGTACGAATCCAAACACGACAGCGAATTCTGGCTGGCACCGAAAACGCAGGCGGCGTAATTAACGCAGACTCTAAGCGCTGAAGGCGCAACGATATACCAGCCTAGGGCGAAGCCCTAGGTACACATCACCAAATATTTTTAGGGCTGAAGGCCCGACATATAGATGCACGAGGCAGACAACACCATGAGCACCACCGGCAAGACCCACAGCAACGTCCTCACCGAAGGCCCTTCGCGCGCGGCGGCCCGCAGCTATCTCCGCGGCGTCGGATTCAGCAAGGAAGACCTGCACAAGCCCATCATCGGCATCGCGAACACCTGGACCGAAATCGGCCCGTGCAACTTCCATCTCCGCCAGGTCGCCGAAGCCGTCAAGCAGGGCGTGCGCGACGCCGGCGGCACGCCCATGGAGTTCAACACCGTCACCATTTCGGACGGCATCACGATGGGCACCGAAGGCATGAAGGCCTCACTGATCTCTCGCGAAGTGATCGCCGATTCGATTGAACTTGTCTCGCGTGGCAACTCGTTCGATGGCCTCGTCTGCATCGCCGGTTGCGACAAGAACATGCCCGCCGCGATCATGGCGCTCGCCCGCCTCGATATCCCCGGCCTCATGCTCTACGGCGGCAGCATCGCTCCCGGCCAACTGGCGCAGCCCGACGGCACACACAAAGACATCACGATCCTCAACGTCTTCGAAGCCATCGGCTCGCACGCTGCCGGCAAGATCAACGACGCGCAGCTCGAAGCCGTCGAAGCCGCGGCCTGCCCCGGCCCCGGCGCTTGTGGCGGACAGTTCACCGCCAACACCATGGCCATGGCCGGCGAATTCCTCGGCATCTCGCCGATGATGATCACCGGCGTCCCGGCGATGAGTGCGGAGAAACATGAGGCGAGCAGACAAGCCGGCCGCCTCGTCATGGAGCTCGCCCGCAACGGCGTCACGCCGCGCCAGATCCTCACACGGCAGTCGCTGGAAAACGCCATCGCCGCCGTCTGCGCGTCGGGCGGCTCGACCAATGCTGTCCTGCATCTCATCGCTATTGCGCGCGAACTCGACATACCGCTCGACATGCACGACTTCGACGAAATTTCCGAACGCACGCCGTTCATCTGCGACCTCTCGCCCGGTGGCAAATACGTCGCGAAGGATTATCAGGATGCAGGCGGATCGCGCCTGCTCGCCGCCCGTCTTCGCGAGCGCGGCCAGCTTCACGACGCTCCGACCGTCAGCGGCAAGACGCTCTTCGAAGAAGCGGACGCCGCTATCGAGACGCCCAATCAGCCCGTCATCCGCGAGTGGGCCACACCGCTTAAATCCACCGGCGGCCTTGTCATCCTGAAGGGCAACCTTGCGCCCGAAGGCTGCGTGATCAAAGTCGCCGGCCACGAGCGCCTCAACCACACCGGCCCGGCGCGTGTGTTCGACTCCGAAGACCTCTGCTTCGCTGCCATCAATAGCCAGGATGCGCGCGTCAAGATCAATCCCAGCGACGTCCTTGTCATCCGCTACGAAGGTCCGCGCGGCGGACCTGGCATGCGCGAAATGCTCGCCGTTACCGCGGCCATCAAAGGCATTCCCGAACTCTCCGAAACCGTCGCCCTTCTCACCGACGGTCGTTTCTCGGGCGCCACGCGCGGCCTGATGGCTGGCCACGTCGCACCCGAAGCACAACTCGGCGGCCCGATTGCCGCTGTCCGCGAAGGCGACACCATCACCTTCGACATCCCCAATCGCAAGCTCACGCTCAACGTCCCTGACGAAGAAATCGCCGCTCGTCTAGCGAACTTCGCCGCCCCCGCGCCCCGCTACAAACGCGGCGTCTTCTTCAAGTACGCCAACTCCGTAAGCAGCGCCAGCGAAGGAGCGGTGACCACTTAGTTTTGCACCTGAACCGGCCTTTGCCTTTTTGGTTTGTCCTCCCCGTAGGGGATCTGCTTCTTCTTTTGCTGTCGCTTTTGTACTTGCCGTTGCACCAAGGGCCAAAGGCCCGACAACATACCAGCCTAGGCCGAAGGCCTAGGTACAGGACACATAGGACAGACCAGGGCTGAAAGCCCGACACATAAACGCAGCCTCAATTCCAAACGTACCACTCATGGAACGCCACATGATACTTCGCATAGAACGCTCGCATCTCGTCCTTGAAACCCCGCTTGCGGTGATGCGGCATGCCCGCGATTATATGTCGGGCCTTCAGCCCTCGTCGTACCTGGCGATCGCTGACCTAGGCCTGCGGCCTAGGCTGGTATGTCGTCGGACCTACGGTCCTCATAGAGCAGGCACCTTGGAAATAGCAGATTTCGGAAGACAAATTGGAACAGCAAGGCACACCTCACTCTGCCCGGCATTGAAATTCTCTTGTCCACCTTCGCTGGCGAAGACTCCGCCACCGTCCTGCGCAACGGCACGATTTCCCTCTTCCACATTCACCACCATGGTCCCCCAATGATTGAAGCCCTGAAGTCCCTCCTCTCCCGCGCCGCTCAAGCCCGCCAATCCGGCGAGGCCGCCGACGCCGAGCGTCTCTTCAAGCAAGCCGCGGCCGAAGCGGCCAATGAGGACGCCATCGCCCGCGCCGAGGGCCTCATGGGAGTCGCACAGGCTCGCCGCGACAAAGGCGATCGCATCGGTGCCGCCATCTACTACTCTGAAGCCATCACGCTGCTGCGCAACGCGGAGAACAACGAGCGGCTTGCATACGCCCTGCGCCACGCTGCCGAAGTGCGCTCTGAGCTGAACGAATTCGCCGTCGCCGCCAACCACATTCAGGAGGCGATCCGCCTCTATCGTGCGCTCGATGTCGCCGATCCTCTCGGCCTCGCCAACTCGCTCCGCGGCTCCGCGTTAAACGATGAGCGCGAAGCCCAGGCCTCGTGGCGCGAAGCTCGCGAACTCTATGCCGGTGCCCACATTGAGGCCGGGGTCGACGAAGCCAACCGCCATCTCGACCGGCTCGAACACAAAGACTTGTCCTCAACCGTAGCTCGAAAGATCGTCGTCCGAAAAACACCACCCGCATCAACGAGTAACGAGCAAGCAAGTTAAGGGACACCATGAAGACAGCGCCGCTCACACCTTCGGAATCTTTCGCACTCGACGTCATTCGTCTGGTTGCGGCAGCCGTGGTTGCGTTCGGCCATCTCACGCAAAACTTCTTTTCCACTGGCTGGACAGATCTCACCTTCGCCGCGCGCTGCTCGGTAGCCGTCTTCTTCCTGCTCTCCGGATTTGTCATCCGCTATGTCACTTGTAGAAAACCGGCCACACTGAAGCACTATCTCAGCGATCGCGCGTCCAGAATTTACTCGATCGCACTGCCCGCACTTCTTTTCACCCTGTTCGCCGACTCAATTTCCAGGCACGTCAATCCTACCTTTTATTCTCCGTGGGAAGGTACCTGGACTCATCCACTGCTTGCCATCGGCAAGAACCTCATCTTCTGCGGGCAGCTATGGACACACAACACAGATCCGCTGTCTAACTCTCCTTACTGGTCGATCAATTACGAAGTGGCGTACTACCTTCTCTACGGCTGCTGGTTTTACCTCACCGGGCTCAAGAAATGGTTTTGGATAGCAGGCGTTTGTTTATTCTTTGGCCCCCGTGTGCTGTACCTAGCGCCTCTGTGGATTCTGGGTTGCGCCGCACACGACCTCTACCGGCAATGGACCTCCCACGGAGCGAAAAGCTCTCGTCTCGTCTGGATATCCTTAGGCAGCTTGTCTCTTCTCACCGCTTCTCTTACGGCCCTATGCCTGGAGACGGATACACTCCTTCCGCACCAGGGCAACTACGCGCTACTGCGAATAGCCTTCAGCTCGAACGTAAGGCCTACGGATTATTTATTCGGTGCGATCTGGAGCATCTTTTTCGTAGGCCTGCTTTTCGCCGCCAGGCAAATAACCATGGACGCGCGCAGCGTCCTCGCGCGTGCTGCTCATTTCTTATCCGAAGGAACATTTCCGATTTATCTTCTGCATTTCCCGCTTTATGTTCTTATGGCGGCATGCATTCCGTATAACCACGCCAGCCCCACACAAAAGATCGCCATTTATCTAGGCGTTCTAACGATCGGTATTCTTGCCGGCCATCCCGGCAATCTGTTGAAGAACAAGCTTCGTACTCTCACCTTGTCCTGGAATGCGCACCTGTTTGCGCCTTACCAAAGGAGCATCGATGGCAACTAAAAATCAGCCCCCACAACTCACCGGCGCCGAAATCCTCTGGGCCACGCTCGCCGGCGAAGGCACGACCACCGTGTTTGGCTATCCAGGCGGCGCGATCCTTCCCATATACGACGCGCTCCGCAAGTTTCCGACGATCCACCACATCCTCGTCCGCCACGAGCAAGGCGCGAGCCACATGGCCGACGGTTACGCGCGCGCGTCGGGACGTCCCGGTGTGTGCATGGCCACATCCGGCCCCGGCGCGACCAACCTCGTCACCGGCCTTGCGACGGCGATGCTCGACAGCATTCCACTGGTCGCCATCACCGGCCAGGTCTCGTCCAAGGTCCTTGGAAGCGACGCCTTTCAGGAAGTCGACATCACCGGCATCACGCTGCCCGTCACCAAGCACAACTTCCTCGTCACACGCGCCGAAGACATCGCACCCGCGGTTCGTCTCGCGTTCCAGATAGCCACCTCCGGCCGTCCCGGCCCGGTCCTGATCGACATTACCAAGGATGCGCAGCAGGCCACCGCTCCATTCAGTTTCGAGGCCGCAAAACCCGCGCCCGCGCGGCCGCATCCGATGCTCCGCGCCGAGTCGCACAGCATCCGCGAGGCCATCGCACTCATCAAGCAAGCGAAGAAGCCCGTCATCCTCGCCGGCCACGGCATCGTCGAGTCCGGCGCCGAAGCCGAAGTGATCGCCTTCGCCGAGTCGCAACAAATTCCCATCGCCACGACGCTCCTCGGCCTCGGCTGTGTGCCCGCCGCGCATCCGCTACAGCTCGGCATGATGGGCATGCACGGCGAGTCGTGGGTGAACAACGCCATCCAGCAAGCCGACCTTTTGCTCGCCTTCGGCATGAGATTCGACGACCGCGTAACCGGCAACCTCGCCAGCTACTCTCCGAACTCGAAGAAGATCCACATCGAAATCGACCCCAGCGAGATCAACAAGAACGTCCGCGTCGACGTCGCCCTCATCGGCGATCTCAAAGAAGTTTTGCAATTGCTCTTACCCTTACTAACAACGAACAACCAACAACGAACAACTTCATCCCCGTGGCTCGCCGAAATCAACGCCAGCAAAGGCACCGCCGCGGTCCGCGACATCATCAACCTCCCCGACAACGGCCACCTCTATGCTGCGCACGTCATCCACGACATCTGGCGCGAGGCGCAAGCGGCAGGGCGGCTCAACGACACGATCATCGTCACCGATGTCGGCCAGCACCAGATGTGGGAAGCGCAATACTTCAAGCACGAAGCGCCACGCTCGCTCGTGACTTCGGGCGGCTTGGGGACCATGGGTTTCGCATTGCCCGCGGCAATCGGCGCGAAGGTCGCCTGCCCCGAAAAGGACGTCTGGGTGATCGCCGGCGACGGAGGCTTCCAGATGACGGCCGCCGAACTTTCCACCATCGTGCAGGAGGGCCTCGCGATCAACATCGCGGTGATCAATAATGGCTTCCTCGGCATGGTGCGCCAGTGGCAGGAGACGTTCTACGACAAGAACTACTCGGCCTCCCCAATCCTTTCGCCAGACTTCGTGATGCTGGCCGCAGCGCACGGCATCTCGGGCGCCCATGTCCGCACCCGCGCCGAAGTCACACCTACCGTCACGCGCGCGCGTACATCGCGAAAACCCTTTCTCATCAACTTCCAGGTTGAAAAAGAAGATGGCGTTTACCCCATGATCGCTCCTGGGGCCGCTCTGCACGAGATGGTGCGCAGGCCGGTGCATGACCCGCTCCTCGAAACTGCGGAGGATGAGTAGATGGAAGGCGATACGATCAAAAACTATCTATATGACCTCGGCACATTATTAAAGGCTGAAGCTATCGAAGCAGCAGCAAAACGCGACGCTTCCGACAAAGAGGATCGCAGCTTTCTGGAAGGGATGTCTCTTGCCCACATCAATGTTGTGCAATTGATGCTGAGTCAGGCAGAGGCGTTCGGTTTGGATCCCCGCTTGCTTCACCTCGAAAATTTCAACCCGGATGAGTTGCATTGAAATTGTCTGTTCGCGTGCTGTTATACATCGCGGTGATAACGTTCGAACCCATTTGACTAACACCTTCCAACTCGCTACCCCTCGCCTCCTCCTCCGCCCCTGGCAGGATCGCGACCGCGTGCCATTTGCCGCCTTCAACGCCGACCCTCTCGTCATGACCTACTTCGCCGCTCCCATGACTCTCGCCGAAACCGACGAAGCGATGGCCCGATACAACATGCAACTCGACCGCGACGGTTTCACCATGTTCGCCGCTGAGCATCGCGAAACCGGCGACCTCGCCGGCGTCATCGGGATGCAAACCATGCGCACCATCGTGCCGAACCTTCCGCAGCCTGCTGTCGAAATCGGTTGGCGCCTCGCCGGTGAATATCAAGGCCAGGGCCTCGCTACCGAAGGTGCACGCGCCATTGTGGACTACGCTTTCCAGCAACTCCGTCTCCCCGAAGTCGTCGCGATCACTGCCGTCGGCAACACTGCATCGCGCCGCGTGATGGAGAAACTCAACATGACCCACCGCCCCGAGCTTGATTTCGACCACCCTCTCATTCCTGCCGGACACCCGCATCAACGCCACGTGCTCTACGCGCTCGCGAACACCGCCAGTCAGGAGGCCGCATGATCCGCCCCTTCGTCAATCGAGCAGTCATCGCTCTGGCACTCACGCTCACGTTCGGCTGCAACTCGACGCCGCCTCCCGCTCCGGCGCCCAAGCCCGCGCAGGCCACGACACCCGCGCGCCCTACTGTTGCAC
>Ga0207125_10160_pt2 | contig 11955 bp, 12 predicted proteins | sample Alteio_BWMinHeat_19_FD_153556 | JGI IMG/M metagenome (GOLD analysis project Ga0207125, IMG submission 153556) | Enriched cells from forest soil in Barre Woods Harvard Forest LTER site, Petersham, Massachusetts, United States -... | ecosystem: Environmental > Terrestrial > Soil > Temperate forest >...
ATTTTGAAGTCGAGGTGTTGTTGCTGAGTTTGGTGCGCGGACCGGCGACTGTGGCACAGACGCTCTATCGCGAGACAGAAGCGAGTCGCGCACTGCGGCAGAAAGTCGCGGACGAGCGGAAGGCGATGATGGAGTTTGGGGGTATGCCGGCGGGGCGGCCGACGAAGCAGGATAGGCGCACGATCAATAAATTTCGTGGACGAGTGATTGGGTTCTAGGGAGAGTCTGCGCAAGTGCCACGGCTGTGATGTTCGTTCTGTTTTGCTACTGTCATCTCGACCGGAGCATCGCGGCCTTTTGCGATGCGAAGTGGAGAGATCCCGGCATTTTGTGGTTGCGGCCACACATTCTCGACGGGGCAGAAGAATGCGGGGATCTCTCCACTGCGCTGCGCTCCGGTCGAGATGACATTCGTAGAAGCAAACGGAGACTTGCGCAGAGTTTTCTAGGCAAGCCCGGTAGATTGCGCCTGTTCATGCGCGTGATAGCTCGACCGCACCAGCGGGCCGCTTTCGACGTGGCGAAAGCCCATGGCGAGGGCTTCGTGTTTGAGGAAAGCGAACTCGTCGGGCGTGTAGAATCGGGACATCGGCAGGTGGTCGCGCGAGGGACGCAGGTACTGGCCGATGGTGAGGATGTCGATCTTGCGGTCGGCGAGGTCGCGGAAGACGCCGAGAAGTTCGTGCATCTCTTCGCCCATGCCGACGATGATGCCCGTCTTGGTAACAAGCGGGCCGTCAGTGTGTTCGGCCGATTCTTTTTTCGCCGCGTCGAGGAAGGCGAGTGAGCGCTCGTAGCGGCCGCCGGATTTTGCGACGCGATAAAGGCGCGGCACGGTCTCGATGTTGTGGTTCAGGATTTCGGGACGCGCGTCGACGACGAGTTTGCGTGCTTCGGCGACGCCCTGGAAGTCCGGCGTAAGGACTTCAACGCGACAGCCTGGGGCCTGCCGGCGGATTTCATGGATCACGTTGACGAAGGCCTGCGCTGCGCCCATGTTGTCGTCGTCGCGGTTCACGCTGGTGATGACGGCGTGCTTGAGGCCTAGCTGGGCGACGGCATAAGCAACGCGCTCCGGCTCCTGGTGGTCGATCGGCTCGGGTTTGCCCTTGGGGACCGCGCAGAATCCGCAGCGCCGCGTACAGAGATTGCCGAGCATCATGAAGGTCGCGGACTTCTGGTTCCAGCACTCGCCGATGTTGGGGCAGTGTGCGCTTTCGCAAACGGTGTGCAGGTTCAGATCGCGCGCCAGCTTCTTGAGCGCGTGGAACGTTTCGCCCATCGGCGCGCGGGCCTTCAGCCACTCGGGCTTCGCGATGGGCTTGCGCGGCGAGAGGTCGATCTGAATCAGAGGTTCGGTTTGGACGAGCGGGGCCATGCTCTTTCGATTGTATTACCGCAGGCGTTCGCGGACTTCTGTTCGGCTGAGGTAGAGGAAAAAGACCATCGCGAACCCCGCCATGACAAGGAACCTCGGATCATGCTCGACTCTCGATTTATAGATGTAGCCGAGACTTGCGAGCAGACAACCAGCGATGACGAGCGACCATCCCCACCGTCGCAACCGTAAAAGTCCGACGACACCAATTAGCATAAAAGTGCAAATGGACAGCACCACATACCGACTGCCTGTTCCCATGAATTGACCAGTGACCGCACCAAAGGCACCCATCATCGCGAGAAAGAGAACAAAGATGCTGACTCCGGCAATTCCCGGCAGCATTCCGGCCCGCTCTCCAGCGGGCGTCACGACGGGCAGCGGACCGTGCTTGAGCGACGGTTCCGAATCCGGGATGGGCGTTTCGTCGGGCATGGCTTTCCTAAAGTGTATGCATGTATGCGAGCAGGTTGTTGAGTTCCTGCGGGTCGGTTTGCGGCTGCGCGGGCATCAGGTTGCGTCCGTGCAGCACGGTTGCGGAGACGCGCTCGTCGTTGGCGGGCGCTCCGCTGGGAAGATAAGGCTTCTTGAAAACGCCAAGCAGCGGCGGTCCGTGCAGCGCCTGCGCAACGCGGTCGTAGTGGCAGGCTGCACAGTGGGCCTTGTAGACTGCGTGACCGCGGGACTCCTGCTCGGTGAGTTGATCGAGCGGCTTGGGTGGGGGTGTGCTGTGGCATCCGCTCAACACAGCGGCTGCGAGCACAGATATCGCGAAGGTGAGCGCGAATTTATTTTGCATCGGCATGTTCTCGCGCGATGCGGTCGCAGACGTTGCGGAGATAGTCCCACGAGTAGAGACCGGCTTCGTGACCGTCGTTCCATTTGAAGCGCAGGGCGTACTTGCCGACTGGCGTCACTTCGACAGGGCGCGGCGGAGCTTCGTAGAGCGGCAGTAACGATGTGGGTTTTGGCTTGGCGGTGCCTGGTTCGCGTCCGTCGGCATCGCGCTCTTCGTGGCATGTGGCGCAGGGGCAGGCAGCGCGCAGCCAGGCGAAATTCCAGGCGCTGGAGTGGCCGTCGCGCCAGTCGATCTGCATGCCTGTGCCGCCAGATTTATCGACCCGGACCTTGGTGGGTGAGATGGCGTCGCCTGTGAGCTTTGGCGGCGCGTTCTCGGCGCGCTGCGCTTGCTCCTGGCTGACGAATGTGATGCCTTCGTGACTCATTAGCGAGGTGCTCCTGCGGGTTGCGTCGCGACGACAGCGCGGCGGTCGAAGCGCAGTTTCAGGATCAGGATGGAGACGGAGAGGGCGAGCGTTATTGCGTTGGCGATCAAAACGGGAAGCGAATGCGAAAGCAGACCGTAAAGGAACCAAAAGAGTGTGCCCACCGAAAAAATGAGGAACATACCCAGCGAAATGTCGCGTGCGGAACGCAGCTTCACGACTCGGATCAATTGCGGCAGAAACGAGATCGTCGTCAGCGTCGCGGCGACGTAGCCGATCAAGTTCACATCCTGTTGCGAAAGCGCCATGCTTCTATTGTAGCGATGCGCAACAGCCAACGAGCGTTAGGAACCTCTGCGGAAGCGTTTGTATGTTTCTACGGGTGTCATCTCGACCGAAGCGCAGCGTAGTGGAGAGATCCCTGCATTCGTCCGCCGGTCGAGAATGTGTAGCCGCAGCCACCGAATGCGGAGATCTCTCCACTGCGTCTTCGCAAAAGCGCGAAGACTCCGGTCGAGATGACATCCGCGGGACTTATACAGACTCTCCTTAGCTCTTCTTCGCGGCCTGTTTGAAGAAGTCCGTCAACGTGTCTGGGTCGTAACCATCCGCTTCTTTGTGCGTGCGTTCAAAGATGCTCGTGCCCTGGCTCACGATGAGCTTGCCTTCGGCCGAGAGGACAAAGAAATGCGGGTAGCCGGAGATTTTCGGATACTTCGAGAGAAACGCGGTATTCTCGTTCTCCTTACTCATGTTGATGTGTACGACGACGTATTTCTTTTCGAGCACGTCGCGGAGTTTCTGGTCAGAGTGCGAGACGCGGTCGAACAGCATGCACCAGCCGCACCAGTTTCCACCAACGTCGAGCAGGATGAGCTTGTGTTCCGCTGCGGCCTCGTGCTCGGCGGCGACGAGGTCGGCGGATGCGTCGCGAGCCGGATCGAAGATGTGGTCGGCGGCGTGAGCGGCAAACGGAACGAGCAGCAGGAGGCTGGCGATGCGGAGAAGAATTTTCACGCGCCGAGAATACCACACGTCGCTTATGCGCCGGTGAGGCGCAGGGCTTCGTCGACTGTCGTCGCTACGAGCAGTCGGTCGCGATTGCCGCGCAACATGCCCTCGCGGTCGCATACGTCGAGGAACGCGAGCAGCGTGTCGTAGAAGCCGTCGATGTTCAACAACACGACGGGCTTCGAATGGATCTTCAGCGTTTGCCACGCGAGGACTTCGAACATTTCTTCGAAGGTCCCAAAGCCTCCGGGAAGAATGAGGAAGGCGTCCGCACGCTCCGACATCAGCGCCTTGCGAGTGTGCATGGTGCTGGTGACGTGGAGTTCCGTTACACCCTGGTGTGCGACTTCGAGGTCGACCAGAACGTGTGGGATGACGCCGACGACGTGTCCTCCGGCCGCAAGCATTGCATCGGCGACCGCGCCCATCAGGCCGACTTTCGCTCCACCATAGATAAGGCCGATGCCGCGACGCGCGAGCGTTTCGCCAAGTTCAATAGCGACGGCGCGATAGACCGGCCGTGCACCATCGGCTGCCGCACAAAATACAGCGATGCTGCGCTCGGGCTTCTGACTCATACCATGCAGAATAACGCACGGCACCAACAGCAATGCGCAAACAGATGAGCCCGCTGAAAGCCTGTGCTCACAGCGGACTCCATTTTGTTCATGCAGAGAATTGCACGATTTAGTTGATGCGGATGGTGGCTCCGGACAGATCGCCCGAAACCTCGGCGAGCACAACGCCTGCTTCACGAGTGCCGGATGCAGTGGCGAGCGTGATCTTGGTGCCGGGCGCTGCGCTGATCTTCACCGTTTTGCCCGCTTCGATCGTCATCGGTGTCTCGCCGACTTTGACGTCGAGCGGCGCATTGGTGCTGTTGGCGAGATTCAGGTTAACCATGTGCTTGCCGAACGTGGCATGGACGGAAGGAACAGTTTTCAGAGGCGAGGCCATCGCCATTGTTGGAACAACAGCCTGCGAAGCAACCAGGCACGCGACGGACAAGGCGGGAATCATCAATTTTGAACGAAACATAGGAACACTCCTCTTTGGGTACAAACATTGCGCGAAGTCTGCCCCACAAAACTCTTTCTCGTGGGCTCGCTGCATGACTCACTACGCGGAATAGACGCGGGTAGTTCCGCTTCGCTCCAAAAAGAATTGGATGTGTGACGAGTGGTGGAAACTCGGTGACGACTCGCACGAATTCATATTCCGTTAAAATAGAAAGCTGGAGTGACACGGGTGGAAGACCTTCTCGCGAACATGAATCCGCAACAGCGCGAAGGCATCGTCGCCGTCGATGGCCCCGTTCTGTTGCTTGCCGGCGCGGGCTCGGGCAAGACGCGCGTCATCACGCATCGCATTGCGTACCTCATTCAGCAACGGGGAGTGTCGCCGGACAATATCCTCGCGGTGACGTTTACCAACAAGGCTGCGAAAGAGATGGCCGAGCGTGTGGAAAAGATTCTTGGGCACTCCACGCTCGCGAAGCCGACGCTGGCAACGTTCCACAGTTTTTGCGTGCGCGTGCTGCGGCGCGATATCGAAGCGTTGCGCACGAACGGTGTCGGGCTGACGAAGTCTTTTGCGATTTACGACGAGACCGATCAGCAGGCGGTGGTGAAGCAGGCGATCAAGCGGTTGGGGTTTGACGACAAGAGCCTGAAGCCGCGCGTGGCGCTGGGACGCATCTCGTGGGCCAAGAACCACATGATCGATCCGCAGGAGTATTTCCTCGCCAGCACGAATCCGATGGAAGAAAAGATCGCGCACATCTTCGAGATCTACAAGAAGGAGCTGTTGAAAGCGAACGCTCTTGATTTCGACGATCTGTTGCTGGAGACGGTGCGACTGTTGAAGTCGTCGAGCGAAGTGCGCGAGCGTTACAACCGTCGCTACAAATATCTGTTGATCGATGAGTATCAGGACACGAACCGTCCGCAGTATGAGTTGATGAAGCTGCTGGGCACACATGGCAATGTGTGCGTGGTCGGCGATGAAGACCAGTCGATCTATTCGTGGCGCGGCGCGGACATCAAGAACATCCTGGAGTTTGAGAAAGACTTTCCGGCGGTGCAGACGATTCGGCTGGAACAGAATTATCGTTCGACACAGATCATCCTGGAAGGCGCATCAGCCGTTGTAGCGCAGAACGTCCAGCGCAAAGGCAAGAACCTGTGGACGTCGCGCGAAGGCGGATCGCTGATCGGTTTCTATGAAGCGCCCGATGGTGAGAATGAGGCGTTGTTTATCGCCGACCGCATCCAGAAATATTTGCGCGAGGCGGGAGCGACGGAAGATACACCGCGCTGCGCCGTGCTGTATCGCACCAACTCGCAGTCGCGCCTGGTGGAAGAGGCGTTGCGGCGGTACAACATTCAGTACCACATGGTCGGCGGCTTTTCGTTTTATGATCGCGCCGAAGTGAAGGACATGCTGAGCTATCTGAAGCTCGTGCAGAACCCGCACGACTCGGTTGCGCTGGGACGCGTGGTCAACTCGCCGCCGCGCGGCATCGGCAAGACGACCATGGAGACGCTGGAACGCGTTGCGCTGACGACGGGCATGAGTTCGTGGGATGCGATTGCCCGCGCGATCGAGGAGAAGCTGTTGCCGGCGCGTGCGCTGCAGGCGCTGGCGAGTTTTCGGCGCCTGATCAAGGATGCTCGTGCGATGCTGGGGCCGGACTTTGCCGAGGTGCTGGCTACGGATGCTCGCGTGGGCGATGCGATGGAGTTGAACGATCTTGAGCTTGAGGCTGCGGCAGCGAGTTTTGATCCGGAGACGCTGGCAGACGATACGAATTTTGATTTTGGTTTCGCTACCGAGGAGACGCCCGCGCCTTCTGTTGCGGAGAACGATGCGAACACTTCGTTCGATACGAGTTTTAATTTTGGTTTTGATTTTGGACCGAGCGAGGAGATCAGCACGATCGCTGCCGAGAATTCGGTGGTGGCCTCGGATGAGGATGCAGGGGAGGGTGCTGCTCTTGAAGCTGCGTCCTACAATCCGTTTGCTCCAGTGCCGCTGAAGCAGTCTGCCAGTGATGCGATTAAGGAACGGCTGCGTAAGCAGAATGCCGAGACACCGCAGACGGAAGAAGCGGAGCGGCCCGCGTTCCGCGCGCCGGGCGATCCGGCTACGCTACCGGAGTTGATTAAATTTTTGAACGACCGCTCGGGCTACATCAAGGCGTTGGAAGAAGAAGGTACGCCGGAATCTTTTTCGCGTATTGAGAATTTGAAGGAACTTGCCAACGCCGCGCAGGATGCGACATCGCGCGGGGAGACACTGGCGGAGTTTCTCGATCATGCAGCGCTGGTGTCCGACGCCGATTCCTACTCCGAGGAAGCGCGTGTCACGCTGATGACGTTGCATGCGGCCAAGGGGCTGGAGTTTCCTCTGGTGTTTCTGGCAGGTATGGAAGAGGGGCTGTTTCCGCATTCGCGCACGGTCGTCGACCCGACGCAGATGGAAGAGGAGCGGCGGCTGTGCTACGTCGGCATGACGCGGGCGATGGATACGCTGCTGATGACGCGCGCGCGGTACCGGCGGCGGTACGGCAACGACGCGCCGGAGCCCTCGCTGCCGTCGCGGTTTCTGGAGGAAGTGCCGTCGCGGCTGGTGGAAGACCTGAGTCCTCCGGCGTTTCGTGGAGCGTACTCGACGCCGTATCCGCAGCGTGGGAAGCGCGGCGATGATGAGAGTTTCGACCGGCACTATAGCTACGAGGACGATTCGCAGGAAGCTCCCACGCCTGGCGCGATGGATTACGCCAAGCAGCGCTTCTACGGGAACAAGCCCTCAAGCGGATCGGGATCGCTGGATAATATCGCGCAGTTCTTTGGTAAGGGAGGGGCTGGTGGCGGCTATAAACCCGGCGGGCCGAGGTTTCCGGCGCGGCCGAAACTGGACATTCCGGCGCCTACAGGCAAGACCGGACTGGGCAAAGGGGTCCGTGTGCGGCATCCCAAATATGGCGAAGGCATCATCTTCGCGCGTGAAGGCGATGGGGAAGATGCCAAGCTTACAGTCCAATTTAGTGGGCACGGAATGAAAAAGCTGGTGGAGAAGTTCGCTCAGCTGGAACGAATCTAAGGCTGTTTGGACTTCTTTTCTCCAAAGTAGTAACCGAGCACAAAAGCAAGCAATGGGCCGAAAACGCTACTCAAGAACGTGCCGGTCTCTTTGAGCATTGGCGCCGCAGAGGCGAGCAGCGACTTTGCATCATCCGGCGGACGTTTCAAAATCTCATACATGCCGAAGAGGATGAGGCAGGTAGACACGGCGAAAGTCCAGCTGATAAGCAACGCAATGGAGATAGCATGTTGCTCTTTCACATCAGATACCTGGCCGATTGTTCCTGCGGGGTTAACGAAAGAACGCAGGCGCTCAGCTAAGGTCTCTTTAGGCTTTGAAACATTGCGCGGATCGACTATCACTGCCGAACCTTCCGATATCTCATCCTTATCAGTACGAGGCTTGGCAGCCTCTGTCTTTTCATCTGCCATCGTATGACCTCAACTCCGAAAATCAGGTCGCACAGCAAACTACGGAATCAGAAGATTCGACTTGGTACCATTGGCATCATTTACTTCGATCACTTGGGCACCTGAACTTCCACTTTTCGGCACGGAATCTTTCAGGTAACTATAAACTGCCACAGCATTGCGAATAACCTCTGCTTTCGAGGTTGCACTAGTCGAATTGACTAGGCTGGATAAGTTGTCATCGAAAGTCTTGTCTACATCTACCGTTAGTCTTGGCATGATTACCTCCTGCGCAAAATCTACTGCAATAGTACTGCAAATCGGCGTACCATGCAAGCACGGATGAGGTTTTCTGATACTCTTCGAGAGTCCCATATTTGAAAGACAAGGCAACCACATTGGCAAACACGAAATCTATTACCGACAAATCCGAGCGCAAGGCAATCAAGCGCGCTGCTCGCAAGAAGGCAGCTCCTAAGGCCCCACGCACTGGTGCACGCGGCGAAAACAAGGCCAAGATCAAGAAAGCAGCACGCGGCCAGTCGAAGCGCTAACTGGAAACGCATAACGACGAAGGGCGGAGCCTGAGCTCCGCCCTTCGCATTGTTGTTGCCACGCGCATCACGGATATTGCGCCTTCCCGCCCTTCCAGAGGATGGGATACCGCGCGCAGGGCGTGGTGATCGGCGTGTTCATCCCCGGATAGCAACCTCCCGAAGAGTAGATCCCATACGGGTCGACGAAGTACCACTCGTTGTCGCTGGGATCGCGCCGCGCCGTGAACAGATGCAGGTGCGTGTTGACGCCTCCGCCCCACACCCAGTTGGATGTGGTGGTGTTGGTGCATCCGCAGCCTCCCGGACCGGTGCAGCCGGAGTGCGCGATGACCGTGCCTGCCTGTACTTGTTTGCCGACAATGTTGGGGTCGATCTTGTCGGCATCGGTGCCCCAGAAGTTGGGGTCGGGATGATACGGTCCGCCGTGCGGACATCCGGTCTGCGTGAGGTAGTTCTTGTACTGCGTCTGGGCGATGCCGCTGAGGGTCGGCACGGTAACGTTCCAGGCCTGATCGGCGTCGTGGGTCGGGCCGTTGCGCAGATGCATGTGGATCGTTCGGAAGGCGTCCTGCACGCCGCCGACGTCGTGACTGATGATGATGGTGTTGCCCGACCACGAGTCCCATCCGCTGAAAATGACTTTCCCCGGCGCTGCCGCAACTATCGGGAACGAGGCCTTGTCAGCGCGTTGGAAATCGATGGCGTGATGCCAGCTGCCGGGACTGTAGAGCCACGGGCCGAGCTCGTTGACGGCGTGGTCGGTGAATGGGAGTGTCATGAACGGCGTGTTGTTGAAGGTGAGCGCCGACATGCGGGCTAACCGCTTGCTGCCGTCGAACGTGAGGCACGGCCAGCGGTAGTAGACGACCTCTCCGGGTGTGGGAGTGCCGCAGGTCCCGGGCAGGCCCTTGCAATGCACTGCCGTCTGGGTGATGCCGTAGTTGTAGGTTCCGGTCGGCATAACGACCTGGTTCAGGCAGGCGCTGTCGCAGCTTCCGCCGTAAGGAAACAGTTTCCTCATCCGCAGAGGGCCTTCGAAGTATGCTTCGTCGCGGCCGGCCAGCATCTCGAAGTCGTTGCCGAAGAACCACCACTGCGCTCCTGAGCCCGGCCGCCAGACTCCAGTGAAAAGGCCGTTGTGGATCTCAAGGTCGACGAGGCGCAGGCCTTGGTTGAAGTAGGCTGTGTCCTTGGCTTTGAAGTCGGCATAGCTAAGGCCGGTGACCCACCATTGCGCGCCCGTGCCCGGCTGCCAGACGCCGGTGAAGTTGCCGTCCGGCTGCACACGCAGGCAGACCAGGCGCAGGCCGGCGTTGAAGTACGTGGTGTCCTGGGCCTTGAAGTCGTTGAAGTTGAAGCCGGTGACCCAGTGTTGCGCGCCCGATCCGGGACGCCACACCGCGGAGAAGTTTCCGCCCTGGACTTCGATGTCGACCATCCGCAGGCCGGCGTTGAAGTATGTGGTGTCCTGGGCCTTGAAGTCGTTGTAGTTGTAGCCGGTAACCCAGTGCTGTGCGCCTGAACCCGGATGCCAGATGGCGCTGAAGCTGCCGTTCTGCACGCGCATGCTGACCATGCGCAGGCCAGCGTTGAAGTGGTCCGTGTCTTTCGCTTTGAAGTCGTTGTAGTTGAGACCGGTGACCCAGTACTGGGCCCCACTTCCCGGTTGCCATACTGCCAGATAGCTTTCTCCGTTTGCCATTTAAATCTCCTTGGAAGAATTGACTGCGCCTTTCCTCGGGGGCCTGGAGCACATTTGTGGTGCTTTACGTTCATGTTCAGGGCGATGTGCGATCTTTCCCTAACATTTGCGGGAACTATACTCCACGGCGATTGGCGCGTCATGTGAAATTTCGCCGCACCGCGCTCTCGAACCGCATAGAATCGACTCCAAACCATTTCAAGCAGCGAGGAACGAGCGCTCTGCCCCGACAAATTTTTGCCACCAAATCTATCGACAAACTGATTTCCGACTCGGAAGCGCCGGAGACCGCGCTCAAGAAGACGCTCGGCCCGGTTTCGCTTACCGCACTGGGCATCGGAGCGGTCATCGGTTCGGGTATCTTCACGGTCATCGGCACGGCGATCGGTGGCAATCCGGCCGCGCTTGCCAGTTGGAGCGAGTCGCCGGTCATCGACCTCGTCCTGCACCACGGGCACATCGCCGGCCGGCCCGGCGCCGGCCCCGCGCTCGCGCTTTCGCTGATCCTCGTCGCCATCGTCTGCTGCTTCACCGGCCTCTGCTACGCCGAGCTCGCCAGCATGATCCCCATCGCCGGCTCCGCCTACACCTACGCCTACGCCACGCTCGGCGAACTGGTCGCGTGGATCATCGGCTGGGACCTCATCCTCGAATACGCCTTCTCCAACATGAGTGTCAGCGTCGGCTTCGCCGCACACTTCGTCGACCTCCTCGACTGGCTCGGCATTCACCTCAGTCCAAGATGGCTCTCGCCTGCACTTCTTCCTCAAGGCGAGCAGGCCCTCGACGGCTCCTGGATCTACCACCCTGGCTGGCACTTCGGCTTCAACATTCCCGCCTTCCTCATCGTTATCCTGTTGACCTTCATCCTGGTCCGCGGCATCCGCGAGTCGGCCCGCACCAACAACATCATGGTGCTCATCAAGATCGTCGCGATCATCGCCTTTGTGCTGGTCGGTCTGCACTTCATCCACCCGGTCAACTACCATCCGTTCTCGCCCAACGGCTGGACGGGCGTGCTGGCCGGCGGCAGCATCATCTTCTTCACCTACATCGGTTTCGACTCCGTATCCACGGCCAGCGAAGAGTGCAGAGATGCGCAACGGACGGTGCCGATCGGCATCATCGCGACGCTTGTGATCTGCACCATTCTCTATGTTGCGGTAGCGATTGTGCTGACCGGCATTGTGCCGTGGCAGTCGGTCATTGGCGATGCCGCTCCGGTAGTGAATGCGCTGAAGCGGCTAACGGTTCAGACCGGAAGCCCGCTGCTGCACTGGACGCGGCTGGTCGTGTTGCTGGGCGCCATCATCGGCATGATCTCGTCGATTCTCGTGTTCCAACTGGGGCAGGCGCGTGTGTGGTTTGCGATGTCGCGCGACCGGCTGCTGCCGGACATGTTCTCGAAGGTGCATCCGAAGTTCCGCACGCCGGCGACGGCGACGTGGATCGCCGGGATTCTTGTCGCAATTCCCGCTGGGCTGTTCGACGTTGGAACGCTGGCGGAGCTCTCGAACATCGGCACACTGTTCGCGTTTGTGCTGGTGTCGATCGGCGTGCTGGTGCTGCGCAAGAAACAGCCCGA
>Ga0207125_10218_pt1 | contig 11892 bp, 9 predicted proteins | sample Alteio_BWMinHeat_19_FD_153556 | JGI IMG/M metagenome (GOLD analysis project Ga0207125, IMG submission 153556) | Enriched cells from forest soil in Barre Woods Harvard Forest LTER site, Petersham, Massachusetts, United States -... | ecosystem: Environmental > Terrestrial > Soil > Temperate forest >...
GGGATCGTCTTCGGCCACAAGAGCTTTCACGAGTCATATGTATCTGGAAACAGGCCTGAATACAAGGGATAATTTTCGATGTTAAATTTTGAAAAGATATCTAGAAATCAACGTGAATGTCTGCTTTTATAAGGAGGGTTACAGGCCGGTTTACTGTACCAGCGAGGACATCTGAAAAGTAGGCAGCATCAGGCCGGCGACAATAAACCCGACGATGACCGCCATGACCACGATCAAGAGCGGTTCCATTAGGGTGAGTAAATCGCGTACAGCGGCCCCGACTTCGGCATCGTAATAATTCGCCATTTTCATGAGCACTTCCGGGATGGACCCTGTCTTTTCACCCGTTGCCACCATGTTGGCCACGAGGACCGGGAAATGGGTGCTCTTGTAGAGGACGGGGGAAATCCCGTTGCCTTGTTGCACGCTGGAATAGATTTCGTCCACGACTTTTTCAATCGTGCGGTTCCCCACAACCTGACGGGCAACGTTCAAGGACAAGAGGATAGCGACGCCGTTGTCGGCCAGGCTGGCAAGCGTGCGGATAAATCGAGTGATGATTTCCAGCGTCGTGATTTTACCAAAGAGAGGTAATTTCAAGACCTGCGAATCATAGAAAACACGGAACTTTTCATTGCGGTCCCGGAGACGTTTCATGGCCATGACCAATCCCACAAAGGCCAAAGGAAGTAAAAAGCCGCCATGACGTGTGAAGTCACTGATCGTCACCAGAAGTTGCGTGGGTCCGGGCAAGGGGGCGCCCATTTCTTTGAACACTTTGACGAACGTCGGGACAATATAAACCATCATGCCGGTGACCACGATCGTGGCGACGCTGGCGATGACCACGGGATAGATCATGGCGGATTTTATTTTTCCTCGAAGTTCCATTTCCTTTTCCAGGAATTCGGCGATACGGTTTAACGCATCCGGCATGAATCCGCCCGCTTCGCCGGCGGCGGCCATGCTGACATAAAACGTCTCAAAGATATCGGGGCACTGCGCCAGCGCCTCGGAAAATTTCTTCCCCGACAACACATCGTCGAGAACGCGGCGCAGCGTGTAGGCCATGAGCGGATTTTTGTTATTGACGGCCATGCCTTGAAGCGCTTCCACGAAGGACATGCCGGCGTTGATGCTGATGGACAGCTGGCGCGTGAGGACCGCCAGTTCTTTGAGAGTGACTTTGCCCTTGGGTCTTCGATGGGGATCTTGTTCATTTCGTTTATTGGTGAAGGATTCCCACCATTGATGAAAACTGGGTTGCGTCGCGGTGGCGGGGGCCACGGTGGCGGTGGACCTCAGCATCGGCATCTCCGGCATGGACGCTGAGGGTGCCGCGGACGTCATGGCCGCAGACACCATGGGCGTGTCTTCCAATTTGCAACTCGTCATGAACAGGCCCTTGGTCCCCAGCACTTTGGCCACGTCATTCTTGGACGGGGCGTCGAGAGTGCCTCTAACGGAGTCTCCCTTAGCGGTACTGGCGATGTAGGAAAATTTAGGCATAAGGAATAAACGTCCTGGGGCTATTCTTCCATGGCGCAGACGCGCATCATCTCTTCGACGGTGGTTACGCCTTCCATGACCGCCCGGGCGCCTTCTTCCAGGAGGGTCCGCATGCCCTGTTGACGGGCGAGTGCGCGGATCTCATCCAAGGATCCCCGATTGATCGTTACTTCACGGATCGCGGAGGTCATCGGCAGGATTTCGTAGATACCCCGGCGGCCTCTGTAGCCCGTATCATGACAGCGTTCGCACCCCTTGGTCTTATAGAACGTGCTGGGTTGGAAGCGTTCTCCTAAAATCCCCTTGAGCCTTTCCAGCACGGCTTCGGTAGGCTCAAAGGCCGTCTTGCAGCCCGTACACAGCACCCGGATGAGACGTTGGGCGATGATCAAGAGGACCGACGCGCTGATCAAAAACGGTTCGACATTCATGTTCACCAGCCGCGTGATGGCCGTTGGCGCATCATTGGTGTGGAGGGTGGAAAGGACCAAGTGACCCGTTAAAGCGGATTGAATGGCGATTTCCGCCGTCTCCTGGTCACGGATTTCGCCGACCATGATCACATCAGGGTCTTGACGCAGGATAGATCGCAGGCCGCGAGCAAAGGTTAGTCCGACCTTGGTGTTGACCTGGACCTGATTGATACCCTGGAGCTGATATTCCACCGGGTCCTCCAGCGTGATAATGTTTCGTTCCGGAGAATTCAGGATCGTGAGCGCCGTATAAAGCGTTGTGGATTTACCGCTTCCTGTCGGCCCGGTCACCAGGATGATGCCGTTGGGGCGTTCCAGGACCGTCCGGAACATGTCCTCATGCATTTTGCCAAAGCCGAGTTTGGATAAATTAAATTCGACAGACTCTTTGTCCAAAATTCGGATAACCGTCTTTTCGCCGTACATCAACGGCAAGGTCGAGATACGCAGGTCAACGGGCCGGTTGACCACTTCGGTGACCACGCGGCCATCCTGGGGCTGCCTGTTTTCGGTAATGTCCAGGTTCGCCATGACTTTGATGCGGGACACTAGGGCGTTTTCAAATTCTTTGGGAACGGTCATCACTTGGTGAAGGACGCCGTCGATGCGGAAGCGGACCTTGGTGTTGTCTTCACAGGGTTCAATGTGAATATCGCTGGCTTTCTTGGCCACGGCCTGCTTGAAGATCGCGTCCACCAATTGAACGATGGGCATGTCCTCGCTGGTTTTTTCCGCGTTCTTGCGGTACACGTCGACTTCCGAAACAAATTTCTGATCGGGCAGTTTCGATTTGATTTCTTTAATGATGTTTTGAAATGCCGCCTTATCCGTTTTGGAGTCGACTTGAACTTCGATCACGGGAGGCGCTTTGGCGCTCGGTGCAGACATGTTGGGAAGCCCCGTGTTTTGCCCGGAGGATTTCGGAAGAGCAAGCGTCATCGTATCCTGAGGCCCGCTCGCTTCGTAGCCCCCATAGAGTTTATTGATCGTTTCGAAAATCGTGGAACGCATGCAGACGACGGGGTCGATCTTCATACCGAGGGTCTTTACGAGGGTATCGATGATGAAAACGTCCATGGGGTTGACCATCGCCACAGTCACGACGTTGTCGATTTTAAAGAGCGGGACTACCTGCAGCCGGCGCGCCAGCTCTTCAGAAATAATGTTGCCGGATTCCGCGGTGTAAAGACCTTCCAGACTGGTGAAATAAGGAACGGTCGCTTTGACCCCGATCCCTTTCATGATTTTTTCTTCGGTTGTGAAACCCAGGTCAACCAGGGTCTTGGCCAGGTCGCGTTCCGGATCCGGAGAGGAGGACACCGCCTGGGCTAATTGGGCGGTGGTGATAATGCCCAGTTCGACCAGGATCTTACCCAGTTCGGAGTGCGAGCCGCCGCCCGCCGTGCGGGAATGCGAAGCGCTCGAGGGCGGCATTAGAAGGATCCTCCAGGGGCCATATTCGAAGGTGGGGGAGCCCCGGCGTTGGTGGACGGGGTGTTATAGAGCGCGGTTAAGAAGTCCCGTAATCGCGAGCCCAGTTCCATCGAATCAAAGGGTTTGGTCACGTAGTCAGCCGCGCCGGCATCGATGGCCAGGCTGACCTGGTTTTTCGACTCAATCCCCGAGATCACGATCACCGGGATACTACTAGTGGCTTCATTACTCTTCAAATCTTTGAGCACCGTCAGACCGTCTTTCCCAGGGAGCATCAAATCCAGGAGGATCAAATGCGGTTTTTCCCGCTGGCAGATCGGGATAACTTTATTCCCATCGGAAGTGGTCAGCACACCGCCAATCCCTTGTTTTTGCAGGAGAAATTGGAAAATGCGGACCATCGCTGGATCGTCTTCGCACACTAGCACGCGATATAATTGGACAGCCATACAAGACCCCTTTAACGGCTTACTGAAAGATAGTGGCCAAGCGTTCGACGTGGGCGCTGATAATTTTCCGGAGCCGCTCGTCGGCGGTCAGATGCTTCGACTGCAATTTAATCATTAGATGCTCCAGCGCCTTGCCGATCCGTGTGACATTCCGAAATCCGTAGGTGCGCCCCGATCCGCGGAGCTGATGCGAAATCTTGCGCAGGAGCTGTCGCGCGGGCCCGCCGCCCACGACTTCATCCCAACGCTGCACCGCCGCGCGCATCTGTTCCACCGCCTGGCGGGCGTCCTCTTTGTAGAGGCCGACAATTTCGCTTAAGTCCAAAACCGGTTCAGTCATCCCATTACCCTATCTGAGGAGCGCGAGCCTTGGCAAGGGCTTCATTAATTTGAGAAACGATGGTCGACGGATCAAAGGGTTTAATCAAGTAGGCTGCGGCGCCCAGCGACATGGCGCGCGCGATGGCCGCAGGCTGAGGCTGGGCGGTCAAAAAGATGATGGGAATCTGTTTCGTCTCCGGGTCTTCTTTGGCGCGCTGGCAGATTTCGAACCCATCCATCCCCGGGAGCATCAGGTCCAGGAGCACCACGTCCGGCTTGTGTTCTTTGATCATGGCCAGTCCCTGGCGTCCTTCCGAAGCCAGAAAGACCTCGCATTTGGCCATGCGAGTCAGCACCAGCTCCAGAACCATCTGGATGGAACGGTCGTCTTCAACCACTAATACCTTCATAAGAGTCCTCTGATTGAGTCTACCGTCATGGTGTAACGCAGGGATTATCCCCCTGTAAAATTGTTGTAAAAGGGCCTCAAATTGAGCATTTTTAAAGCCGTCCAAAGTAACTTTGACCCCAAAGCGAATAAGAGTCAAGGTTAATTTTAAACCGTGCGCGAAATTCCGTTGACCATCCTCAGACGTCTGGGTATAATGCTCCAGCTTTAACATCAGTAAAAAAATAAAAAACACTAGTAAAAACAATCCCATTCAGTCGAGCAAAAATTGATGCGTCGACCACATCAAGGCGTCGTTTTTACCCTCTTTTTTGCCGCGCTTGCCGCGCTGGCAGGATGTACAAAGAGTGAGGCCCCCCATAAGGGAGAGGTCCTGATCTGGCATTGGATGACGGACCGGGATGATGCTCTGCAGCAGCTGGCAGACGCTTACTCCAAGGAAAACGGCATCAAAGTCCGGCTCGAGCTCTATGCCCCTTCCGATGCCTACGCGTCTAAAATCCGGGCCGCCGCCCAGACCAATACCCTTCCCGATATCTTTAGCGTTTTGGGCGAAACCCGGGATCTGGCGAGCTTTATCAATTCGGGCCGTATCGCCAACCTGACGGCGGCGATGGATGCCGATCATGGCGCCTGGCGGAAGGAATTCTTTCCTAAGGCCCTGGCCACGACCACCTTGGTGGCGGGCAACGCCTACAACGCACCCGCAGGAAATTACGGCGTTCCCATCGATGTGACCAATATTCAGATGCTCTACAACAAGGATCTTTTTAAACAGGCCGGGTTGGATCCGGAACGTCCTCCACAAACCTGGGATGAATTTATTTCAGACTGGCATAAGCTGAAAGCGGCCCATATCCCGGGATTAGTCAGCGGCTGGGGCGAGACATGGATGATCGACTGCTTTGCCAGCAACTATGCCTTTAACATTATGGGCGAGAGCAAAGTGCTGGACACGTTTCGCGGAAAGGTCCGGTATACCGACCCGGATTGGATCAAGGTCCTGGGGCTCTTTGATACGTTGCGTAAAGAGGAAGTTCTCGTCAGTGGGGTGGTGACCATGGTGAACAAGACCGCTGAACAGACGTTCTCGACAAGCAAAGCGGCGTTCGCTTTCAATGGCTCCTGGTGCGTCAATGTCTATAAGGGGATGAATCCGGATCTCTCGTTTGCCGCGATGCTGCCGCCGCGTGTGTCCAACAAATACCCGATGAAAATATGGGGCGGCGCTGGCTCTTCCTTTATGGTGAATGACGCGTCTGTTAATAAGGAAGCCGCGATTCAATTCTTGAAATGGCTGAGCCAGCCGGCGCAGCAGGTCAAGCTTTCCAAAGATACCTTGAATCTGCCGTCCAATAAAGCCGCCGTCGGAGACCTTCCGCCTGTTCTGGCGTCTTTTGCCTCCCGCATGGACATGACAACACATCCCTCGCAGTGGCCGGTCACCGAGAAACCTACCGTCGTCGAGGCGTTCGATAAAGGAATCCAGTCCATTCTGATCGGTGAGAAAACCCCTCAGCAGATCGCCGAAGATGTTCAGGCGGTCAAAGACCAACAATCGAAATGACCTGGTCCCGATTCAAAGACTATTTCACCACCTACCTCTTCATCATACCGGCCTTCCTTTTGTTCTGCGTGTTCAGTCTCTATCCCTTCTTAAAAGTGTTTCAGTTGAGCGTGTTTGAATGGGACGGCATCGCCCGTTCCATGCAATTTGTCTGGCTGAACAACTTCCGCACCGGGTTGTTCTATGACGCGTCGTGGTGGGTGTCGATGCGAAATGCGGGGGTGATCACGTTGCTGGCGATGACCTTGCAGAACGGCCTCGCCCTGATGCTGGCGATGATTGTGGACCGGGAGATCCGGGCGAAGAATTTTTACCGGGTGGTGTTCTACTTGCCGCCGGTGCTGTCGGGGATCGTCGTCGGACTGGTCTGGAACTGGATTTTTGATGGGTCCCACGGGCTCTTGAATCACGCCCTCACCACCCTGGGTCTGGCGAAGTGGACGCACGCCTGGCTGGCGGAGCCGAGTACCGCGCTGGTCAGTGTCGCGGTCATTCACATGTGGAAAGGGTTTGGTTGGGGGTTTGTGATCCTCCTGGCGGGTTTGCAGGCTATCCCACGTGAATTAAACGAAGCGGCCCATGTCGATGGAGCCAATGAGTGGCAGATTTTTCGAAAGATCACCTTCCCCTTGATGCTCCCGGTCTTTTTTCTGGTGTCAATCCTGACGGTGCTCGGCACGATGCAGATTTATGACATCATCGCCGCCACGACCAACGGCGGCCCGGGCTACCACACCGAAGTTCCGATCACTCGGATCCTGGCCGCTATGGTCGGGTCCTCGCGCTTCGGCTATGCCTGTTCGCTGGGGGTTCTTTTTGGGGTGATCCTGTTAGCGATTTCTATGGTGCAACTGCGGATTTCTAAATGGTCCCAACGATTCAGTTAAAAAACTCGGAACTCGCCACTCCGTTGCGTCCCTCGCAACAGATCCAGTGGCAGCGCTGGGTTTATCGGGCCAAACGATGGACCTTCTTGGCCTTCGCCCACACTTTTTGCCTGAGCGTGGCCGCCGCGTGTCTGTTTCCCTTGGTCTGGATGGTCTCCTCCAGCCTCAAGACGCAGACGACGATCTTCACCGACATGAGCCTGTGGGTGAGCCATCCCCACTGGAATAATTACTATCTCGCCTGGACGCGCGGTCATTTCGGCCAGTTCTTTTTTAACAGCCTGCTGTATACGCTCTGTGTGGTGGTGGGTGTGATCCTGATTTCATCCCTGGCGGCTTACGCGTTCTCGCGTCTGAAATTTCCCGGGAGGAACGTTTTGTTCATCCTGCTGATTTCCACGATGATGATCCCGATCCCGGGCTCGTTCATCGCGCTCTACGTCCTGTTGGTTAAACTGCACCTGGTGAACACCCGTCTGGGCTATATCCTCCCGCAGATCAACGGCGGCCTGGCGCTGGGCATCTTTTTGCTCAAGACTTTTTTCGATAAACTCCCTCAAGATCTGGAAGATGCCGCGCGTATCGACGGCTGCAACAAGTTCCAGGTGTATCTGAATGTGGCTCTGCCATTGGCCAAGCCGGCCCTGGCGGTCTTGGTGGTGTTCAACGCCCTGGCGGTCTGGAACGAATATCTGCTGGCGATGTTGGTGTTGTCGGATCAAGCGCTGATGCCCCTGCAACGCGGACTGATGGTTTTTCAGGGGGCTCATCTGACGCAATATCCTCTTTTGATGGCCGGGATCGCGATCTCCATCGTCCCCATCGTGACGCTTTATTTCCTGATGCAACGGTACATCGTGGCGGGTATTACCGCCGGCGCGCTGAAAATGTAGAAAGGTTTGTAGGGTGGGGGCCTATTTAATAGGTAGAACTTTCAGCCCCGGAAATTGACCCGATGGGCCTATATTGCCTTTCTGAGGATTCTGCTACAACATAGGTAGTTCAAAAACTATGACTTCACTGCGTAAACAGTGTATTTTCGGTTGTCTGGTAGCGAGCTTCGCCGGCTTGCTGCTGTGCACTAAAGCGGGAGCGTTTTCTTTCGGTCACCATGAGGACGCGCCGGCGTTTGTCTTGTTTAATCCAGGGCAGGAAAATGTCGTGGATTACGATAAGTACGGTGAATTCACCAACCTCGGGACCGCGCAGTATCGCTACCTGATCCGCGATCGTGAAGGCCTGTCCAAAGCTGTGGGCGAAGGGATTTACCCCAACGTCACCGGGTTGCTCAAGGATCCGACCTACCAGAAATTCAAATACAACGGCAAATTGGAAGGCAGCCTCTGGGATTTTGTGAATACGGAGGATCTCCAGGCCAATTTTTACAAATGGGCCTCCGCCCAGGAACAGCCCGGGGTGAAGCAATTTTATACAGCCGATATGCTGGATCGCGCCGGCCTTCTAACCCAGGCCGTGAAGGCATACTACGCCAGCGTGGTGCATTTTCCCAAAACCGCGGGCAGCACCTTCTGGAAAACCCCGTGGTATATCGGGCCGACGGCGTTGGACCGGGTGGCTTATTTGACCCGGCAGCACCCCGAGCTCGGCATGAAACTGGTGGGCGGCCGGGTCCGCATCAAAAACGGTTTTGACGATGACCTGCATAATGATATTTTTGAGATTGACCCCGGGAAATTGATCGCTGTACCGCCCGGTGCGATCCACCCCGTCCCACTCCAAGACATTTCCAAACGGCCCATCAAACAGGAGTTAGGGCAGGGCCAGGTCACGCTGAAGCAATATGACAATGGCCACTGGCAGATGTTCGTAGATGGCAAGCCTTACGTCCTGCGAGGCATGTCCTATTCGCCCAGCCCCGTGGGGACATCGCCCGACAATGGGACCCTGGTTCAGTACAAGGACTGGCAGCTCTCCGACCTGAACAAAAACGAAAAGATCGACGGTCCGTACGACGCCTGGGTGGACAAGAACCACAATGACCGGCAGGATTCGAATGAACCCGTGGTCGGGGATTGGCAGCTGCTCAAGGAGATGGGTGTTAATACCATTCGTCTGTATCACCACGCCTACAACAAGGCGTTGTTCCAGGACCTTTATAAAACCTACGGGATCCGAGTGATCATCGGTGATTTCCTCGGCGCCTATACGGTCGGATCAGGAGCCGACTGGTACGCCGGAACGGATTACACCAACCCAGACCAGCAGAAAAAGATGATGGAGTCCGTGCGCGACATGGTGATGACGTACAAGGATGAGCCGTATGTCGTCTTCTGGGTACTGGGAAATGAAAACAACTACGGCAACGCCAACAACTCCCGGCAGAAACAGGACGCCTACTACAGTTTTGTGAATCAGGTCGCCAAGATGATCAAGTCGATCGACCCCAATCACCCGGTGGCCTTGTGCAATGGCGATCTCCTGTTCATGGATAAGGCCGCCAAGTTCTGTCCCGACGTCGACATTTATGGCGCCAACGCCTACCGTGGCAATCACGGTTTCGGCGACAGTTTGTGGAAGAACCTACAGGAGATCTGGGGTAAACCGGTCTTTATTTCTGAATTTGGCTGCCCCGCCTATCACCATCGGCGTTCCGCCGAGGTGGCGGAGCAGATGCAGGCGGATTACCTGCGCAGCAACTGGGTGGACATCGAATATAACCTCGCCGGCGGGCAGGGGACCGGAAATGCGCTTGGCGGCGTTCTCTTCGAATGGACCGATGAATGGTGGAAAGCCGGGCCGCCGCCTCAATATGACCCCTCGATCCAGGACATCGTGGGCCAATTCGGCGGTCCGTTCCCGGATGGATGGAGTTATGAAGAATGGTACGGTGTGGCCAGCAATGGCAGCGGCAAAAACAGCCCGTACGAGCGGCAGCTCCGCAAAGCGTATTTCCTTTTTAAGGATGAATTGTGGAACCCTAAGAAAATGGCCACGCGAGGACTGCCGGAGTGAAGGACTCAAACAAAAATCAAAAATCAAAAATCAAACAGTTCTTTTTGATCTTTGGTCTTTGGTTTTTGATCGGTCATCCGGTTTTGGCGACCACCGCCGAACTTTACGATCCCGCTTGGACGTCCGAGCTTCAGTGGGTGGGGAACAATTCTCAAAACGACATTTATTTTTATGGACCTACAGGGTCCATGGCTTATCTGGAAAATAAGTTTGTCCCCTGGTGGCAAAACCAGGTGGCTCACCCGATCGATGATTATGACAGCGCCAAGCTGCCTGTAGGGGCGGTGCGGCTCGACGGGGCCCTGGATATGGAATACACGATTCATCGGCCGATGCCGGGATGGGGCGTGCAGAGTTCCCCGTCAGGAATCAACAATGTCTATGCCTTTACGCCCGGCAGTACGGCCCATCAGGACCGCACGGGGCGCGCCGGCCAAAATGCGTTTTTCGACTTCGGGTTCCACCCCATCACCAACCTGATGGGAGACATCGGGGTGGAAGCCGTCGGGAATTATGATGAACGCTTCTGGGCCCCGGTCAACGAGGAGCATCGTTTATTCAAGGACGACAAGCATGTCGCGATCACCCGCGGCGAACTAAAATACGATGACAACACCTTTATGCTCCGCGGGTTTGAGGCTATTCCCGATTATGGGTGGGTCGCTGAAAATGATTTGTTCCAACTGCTTCCCAGTGAGATGGATGTAGAAAAATACCGGCGCGAAGAAGGCACCCTGACGCCGCGTGGCGGCGAAATGCGTTATCGAACGGCGTTGGGCAACCTGGATGTCATGGGCGGCTCAGAAATCCGCTACGGTTATGGATCGTCCGTGTACGCTAAATACGATGCCCCTTCCATGGGGAGCTGGGAAAATAGTCTCATTTACCGCAACGAAAAAGTCCCTTTTACGCTCGACCCGGACCAACATCGCTGGACGCTCTCGTACAATTCGAGCTGGAAGCTGACCGATACCCTGGCTTCTCACGTCGGTGTGCTGTATCAGCCTTTTCGCTTGAATACGGCCTATACCGATGCCACCGAGGTAGACGCCGGACAAGGGACGGACGGGACTAATTTCCTGTTGCAGCAGAAAAGAACCTTGGCGCGCGATGCCTTCGGCGCGACCTGGCGGCTAGAAAGCCATCCCAGTTTTTTAGTGGACACGGCGGGATTGGGCTACACCTATTTAGGACCCGTGGCGGGGAACAAACAGCAGGTGGACGTGGACGCCAGCCGGGCATTTCAAAAGATATGGACGTTGTCCGGAGCGTATATCTATCGCCAGCCGATCATGGGACCCGTGCCGTTTCTTTTTGAAGGGACGTCGGCCAATCCCGGTGCGCTGATCTCCAGCCCGCGCGGGCCGGACGATCCGTTCTGGGTCGAGTGGAATAATCGCAAAGCCCATATCGTCAGTATGACCCTGGTATATGATCCAACCCCCGAAACCTGGTTTTTCCGCTATCAGAAGAACGTCCTGGAGGACTATAACCTGAATCCGGAAGAGGACGCCACCTGGTCAGCCGCGCTGCAGTACCGGGCGACGTACTACCCGACGAACACCGATCGGATGGTTTATTGGGACGAAGATCGTCAGGTCTTTTTTGACCCGCTTTTCCATACGGGTGCGCTGGCCACGTCCTACCCCTATAGTTCGGCCACGGGGATCCTGCGCTGGCGGCATGAGCGGTGGCACGTGACGGCGGATCTTTCCGGCGGTCAAGCGCTGGCCGGCAACGCGATCGCCTACACCGCCGCTACGAATTTCTACAAGCCTTCGACAACATTTATGCAGGGTGGCGTAGCGGTGGATAACAGCGTATGGAAGATTTTCGGCCGTTATGGGCAGGACGTATGGGGGACGGAAGA
>Ga0207125_10220_pt1 | contig 11835 bp, 11 predicted proteins | sample Alteio_BWMinHeat_19_FD_153556 | JGI IMG/M metagenome (GOLD analysis project Ga0207125, IMG submission 153556) | Enriched cells from forest soil in Barre Woods Harvard Forest LTER site, Petersham, Massachusetts, United States -... | ecosystem: Environmental > Terrestrial > Soil > Temperate forest >...
CAAGCGCACGCAAAGACAAAAGCAAATCAAGCCTTGCTAGTTTGCGCCTACGAGGACGAGGCCAAGTACCAGAGGCTAAATCTGGAAGGGTCCATATCCTTCACCAGCTTGCAGTCCCGGGCGGCGTCGCTGCCGAAGACACAAGAAATCATCTTCTATTGAGGTTGACCCGGCGATGCCAGCGCTGTCGGTCAGGCAGCGAAATATCAGGAGCAGGGCTTTACCAACGTCGAGGTGCTAGAGGGTGGTGTGGGAGCGTGGAAGGCTGCGGGATACTCGATGAATTGAATGGTTTGTAAAACTTTTTTTTGGTGTTAGTGGGTTCGATTCCCACCACCGCCTTCTATTTTTCGTTTTTGCACCTCGTAGTTTCATTCCGCTTCGTTTCTATCGACTTTGTAGTCTCCTTCTCCGGCCTCGATACCTCGTTTGGCAACCCTGTAAGCCCATTTCGGGGGTTGGGGGCATGTTTGGTTCAGGTTGTCTTTTTGTTCTGACAAATACTTCAATTTCTCTGTGAGAACCTCTTCAGACTCCTCACTCCAACAATCAATGGACCAAAACATCCGGGTTCTATTCATCAACGAATCGTATTTATTTCCGGCCGTCAGGTGTGTCGATGCTTTGGCGTTTGGATTCAAGAACGTCATAACGCTAGAAAAGGCCACAATGACTATCGAGAGACTCATCGCTAAATAATGGTTTGGATCGAATTGCACCAAAGCAGAGGCGCCCGCAACCGCTGACATGACAACCACTGGTATGCCAATACACAAATGGAAGTTTGACCAAGCGCTCGAAGCAGTGAAATGTTGCTTTGACGAGTACAAGAGTGCTTCCTCGATGCGCTTGGCTTCTCGAATGATCTCTACTTTGGTTTTCGAGATTGGCTTTTCAGCGGTTGTGTGCGGTTTATCCATAAGAGGGAAAACAATCTCCGAAGACTTTTTTCCACGTCTCTGTAGCTCTCTCGATCCGCCCGCGCGTAGCTAAATCCTCGGCCTCCAAGGCTCGCTCATACGCAAGTTGGAATTTACCGACCGCCTCTTGAATTTTTTGTTGGGTGTTTATGTACTTCCCTAGATCATCTCCGAGGCCTGCCGGGTCCATATTCTTCTGCGCAATCACCGAACGGCCTTTATCGAAGTAATAGCGCATACCAGACGGAAAATCAGAAATAGTCACTCCTTGTAGGATTTGGATGGCAAGCGCCTCAATATGAAATGATTGAAAATATTGGCCGATGTTTCTGTTCCATGCTTTCACCATCTTTGCCAGAGGTACTAATTGCCCGTCGTGCGCTGCATTCGCAGCTTTCATAATTTCCACATGCTTCTTAGGGTCTGTGGACATCCAGGTTTGAGTGACGCTGTTGGGGATTAAATATCCCCCACCTTGTCTATCGAATGCGGGTACCGCTTCCACGACGAAATCTTCGAATCGTATGCTGACAGCCTGTCCGTTTCTGCTTATGTCCGGAGTCCTCGTGTAGGTTTTCCTTAGTGTTCGCTTGAGAAGATCCAGCAATCCCGCTTGGCCTCCGTTCACCCCGTTATAGCGATGATAGTAGTCAACTGCCAGGACGAAAAAGATGTCCACGTCAGCTTCTTTCAAGGGCGCGATCATGGTGCTGCGAGAGTAAGAGCCGGTAAGGAATGAATCTCGAACGGTTAATCCCGCCTCAACAACTTCACGAACATTAGTTTGACGGATTGAGACCGTGGATTCCTGAAGCCCCGTGATTTCAAGATTTTGCTTCAGCTTTAGGAACGATTGTTGAATTGTTGTAGCCATCTATTGATCCACGGAACACTAGCAGAAATAATTAAATATCGCCATATTCGGCAAAGTATTCGGGCTCACAGTTAGAAAAAGCCGGGAGTGCCCTCAGCTTCCAGGAGCCGATAATCTACAGAGGATTAGCCGAGGCCCAAATGGGTCTGAAGCTCTGCGCGAAGGCGCGTGATGTTGACATTCCTGGTTACGCGCACCGCCTCGCGAATTTGCTATCCTCGTTTTATGTCCGCGAGTCTCGAATCCGCCCTAGTCTCCGTCTGGCAACAATCCCTGATCGATAAAAAGAAAACAGTCGAGATCGACGGCGCAACCTACGCTGTTCGCCAGACTTCCAAGAGCAAATTAAAGCAGATCGATTTCCGCTTCGAAGACCGAGAATTGCGCGGATTGGAACAGAATCCGAATACCAAATCTCGGTGGGCGAAACTAGCGCGGGAAGGGAAGCAGGTTATGCAATTTCTCGAACACGGCAGGTATATCGCGGTCGTTGTGGATGGGAAAGTTCACATCTATTGAGTGGTTCTAGCTGGGGTCCTTCGGTTAACGGTCCATATTGTATCTTTGTGATATCCTTCTCCGCAATAATAGGTTTCCCCGAGGTTCAACGAATGTGGCCTTTGATCGCAGACAATCCCGTTACACAGAATTCTGGCTCATTTCTTAAGTGGTTGATGGACCACGAGCCAATTGGAGTATGGGTGGAAGCCGCAGCATTAATATTGATTTTCGGACTCGATTTTATTGAGCGAATAGTAAGTTCAAAAGAACATAAAAGGCAGTACGAAGCGACTCAGAAGCAACTACTTCATTCGGAAAAGCAAGCTAAGGCTTCAATGTTGAGCGCAAAGGCCGTAGTAAACACCGAGCGACCCTGGCTGGTAGTTACATGGCGGACAGATGAGAATGTAGCTGGACTATTTCGTTTCGGTTGTAAGAATAATGGCAACACGCCTGCGACAGTTGTATCTGTGTCAGCGAGAACTTGTTTCGTTAAGAATCTAGGTGATCTCAAGACTCCGCCTGACTACTCTTCGCCTGGTACTCTGCCGGACCTTAATTTCTTGGTGCATTCGGACAGCTTTCCAATAGAACAAGGGCTGAACGCTACAGCTTATGTCGGAAGCCACAACAAAGAATCTCTGATAAGCGACAGCAGAGAGTTCCTTGTTTACTACGGAAATGTCATCTACCGGGATGCCTTATATGATGAGTCCTCCCCGGACGCCCTCCATGAAACAAGATGGTGCTTTGTCTACCAGCCTAATGCAAATAGGAAATTCGCGAGAAGCGGTCCAGTCGAGTACAACCGTTATACCTGAGTATCTCCAGACGAGACGGATAGCCCTAGCGCCCTCAAGATGTCGGCGGCGCCCACCTGGGGGCACTGACCAGCGTGGACAGGTTCGGAGATGACGGCGGGGACCGCAGCTCTCGGAGGAGCCACAATGAAACGAAGTGATAACAACGCCTGCGCGCTTGCAGGTGAGTTCGCTGTGTTATCGCAGTTGGCTCTTCTAAATTACGACGCCAACATGACTTTGGGCCGCACCAAGGGCGTAGATATTTTAGTTTCCATCCCGCACAGCAAGAAAATGTACCGACTAGAAGTTAAGACAAAGTTGCGCACGAGCGACAATGAAGACACCGAATCTAAGATTTTTGGAAGGGTTCTCGGCGGATGGATGATGGACAAGAAACACGAAACCCACGTTGACCCGTTACTATTTTATTGCTTCGTGATTATTTGGAAGCCGACAAAGAAGTTTTGTTTCTTCATCGTCCCTAGCAAGGTTGTCGCCCGGTACGTTGAACAAGAGAACAAGCTTTGGCACAAAGTCAAAAAGAAAGAACATAAAAAAGTTAAGCACACCAACATGAGGACATTTCGCATCGGGTTCGACAAAGAGAAGTATGTAATCAGCACGCCGACTGTTGAAGAGTACGAGGACAACTGGAAGTTTCGACGCTAACGATCTTTACTTCCGCTTATGAAGCTTTTTATCGAGCTTCAAGAGTTTTTCGAATTCTTCCAACCACTGTTCCAACGTCAGATCGGACACTCGTTGCACCCTGACCGAGTTGGTCAGCCAGTTGACGGCTTCACCGCCGCCAAAATAAAAATACCCTCCGCCATCGCGCAAACTTTCATCTCTCCCACGTTCGCGCAAGGCGTCGTTAACCATCTTCCGAGTTACGCGGTTCGGCATACCCCTCCCGCTCCATCTTATCTCGCGCGGTTCTCGATAGTTAACGGGTAAGGCAGAGCTGTTCTCGGCATCGCCCCATGATGCGTATACCCAGAAATTCGGTGAAACTGTGGTGCTTCGAATGAGGTTTCTTCTCTTCAGATTAGTCCGGCTATACTTTCTAAATGCCTCGTCCATGCATCTTTTGTGATAATCCGCTCACCGGAGTCCGTGCCAGAGAGCACGTAATCCCTAAATGGTTGATGGAATACCTGGGAATAGGAGAGGAACAGCTTTACTTGGCCGTAGCGCAATCGGCGGACGACGTTGTGACGAACAGTAGAAGGCACACTGCTGAAAGATTTGTAGAAGGCAGGGTGTGCGAAGACTGCAATAACGGCTGGATGAGCACATTGGAAACGGAAGCGATTCTGATTCTGAAGCCACTCATGGACGGTACGCTGCCGCTGCTTAGGCTTTCGAATGCTGAAAGAACAATTGTCGCAAAGTGGGCGACAAAAACCGCTTATGTCATCAGCCACGCGGCTCCGCTCAAGAAAACACCGGACCCCTCACAGTTGCGGTACATGAAAGAGAATAAAGGCGCGGTTCCGCCCCAAGTAGAAGTGTTCGGAAATCAAATGGTTACTGTGAAAGCAGGCTTTGGGCAGATACAACGAAATCATTGGCCTCACCTGACGAACACACCCCCAATCAGAATCGCTCCGCCAGATGGAACTTACAAGACTGCATTACAGTTTCAAAATCTCATGCTGTTGGTCGCTCACTGGTCCGCCCCGAATTCTGTACTTATGATAGCCCCAGGCATCCATATTCCTTTGTGGCCGCTACGCCAGACGAATCTCGCGCACCACGAGCAACTTCCTCCACTCAATATGAGCGACCCGATGGCGCCGCTCGATAGATTTTGTAGCACGCTTGCCGTATGCGATACAGATTTTCCCCAAGCGTGAAGAGGATGTTCATGGACTTGCTGCGCTATAAAAAGTAAACTGATCTCCCGCTTTTCCTACCTGCGAAAATTCATCATGTCAATCAGCAAATGTGTTGTCCGTTTGAAAGACGCTCACGATACCGAGCACAGCGCGACTGTTTACGCGGAAACTCTATACGAAGCGGTTCTTCGTGGATTGAAACTTTTAGAAGATGTTGGGTGGGAATCTGACCGAAACGAAACGATCAAGCACGTCGAAGTGGAAATCCATCGCGAACCAACTCCCGGCGTAAGGAAGTTGGTGGGCAGGTGCTGCTTTCCTAATTGCAAATGTAAAGTGTATAACCCGAAAAGCTAGGCGAGCCGTGAAACCGCACCGTCCAAAAATTGAGCCGATTCGCAACCCAACTCTCTTTCCAATGGAGTTCGAAGAGGAGAGCACAATTGCAAATAAGCCCGCAGTTCATCGCCCGTACTCTCCACCCGGAATTCTTCTTGGCACTTCTTCCTTTACTGCGTCGGGCTGGGAAGGCAGCTTCTATCCGAAGGGAATGCGGTCCACGGACTACCTCGCATACTACTCAGAGCACTTTCAAACGGTCGAGATTGACTCCACGTTCTACGGATGCCCTTCTCCTCGCACAGTAAGCAATTGGGCCGCTCGTACTCCCCAGGACTTCATCTTCTCTGTCAAAATTCCCCAGGCCATTACGCACGATAAAGCATTGGTGGACTGTGATTCTGAATTCGAAGAGTTCGTTAAAACGATGGACATTCTCGGTCCAAAGCTCGGCCCGATGGTCTTCCAGTTCCCGTCCTTCGACAAGTGGAAATTCCCAAAGCAAGATCGTTTCCTCGCGGTGCTCATCCCCTTCTTGAAGAAACTTCCCACCGACCACAAATTTGTAATCGAGATTCGAAACAAGACCTGGCTCGATGCTAAATTCGCGGACGTGCTCCGGGAGTACAACATCGCGCTGGCACTGACTGACACGTCGTTTGTGCCCCGGCCCTGGGAGATGAAGGAAAAGTTCGATCTCATCACGGCGGACTTCGTTTATGTGCGCTGGTTGGGCGACCGCAAGGGCATTGAGAAACTGACGGAGACCTGGGATAAGGCCATCGTTGATCGCACTGAAGACTTGCGGAGTTGGGTCGATCTCCTCAAGCGAATGGTGAATGACAAGAAGATCCGGAAACTATTCGCTTACGCCAACAACCATTACGCCGGACATGGGCCAGCCACGGTCAAGCTGTTCGCGGATTTGTGGGACAGGAAAAAATAGACCCGTGATTCTGTGCGGGTTCCGCTTGTCCGGTTTAGCGGTCAGTGCCAGTGTTCGGTCTTTTTTTTTTCTGAATCAGGTAGCGACCAAAAGATAGAAGCCCCGAAAACCTATAACTCGGGTCAACATAGTGCTCGATCACGTAGAACGCAAAATAATAAAATCGGCAGAAAGACCAAATGGCAATGGCCAGCAGAGCACCCGTCTTGAGCGTGGGATGTCCGAAGTACAGAAGACTTGCTGAAAGCAGCCCTAAAAGCAGAAAGAGAATTCCTTTTGCTTTGATCCAACCTGCGCTTGTTAGATTCTCCATCTTCCAAACACTATCAGAGGTGCGGTAGAATCTGTCTCCCGTTCCTTTACGAATCCTCCGTTCCCTACCTTGAGGATTCTATGAAACCAGTTTTGAAGGCAGCATTGCGTCCCCGTATTTGTGTTGGGAGTTCAGAGACTCTCGCAGTTCAGATCGCTCAGTGCCCTCGGTGTAAGCAAATGCTCCGTTTGATGTGGCCAGAATACATTCTTCAAATTCCGTTGCATCGGGTCGTCTCACTGGATTGTCCAGGTTGCGCGAAGTCGTTTTCATTGATCGCGGCAGACCTGGTTCCGGTTTGTGACGGAGGAGAACAATATGTTCCCGCCGTGGTCAACCAGTTGAGTTAGGCGACTCGCGCCGACCTTAGTTTCTATACTTGTGCATCCAGACCAGAAGGATTTAGAGCGTGGGATCATCGGTCACATTCCCATTGCCACCAATCTATCCTCTCGATAGTACGCCACTAGTACTCTACTCGGGTCATTACCCTACGCATTTTTCAGGTTTCCGCTCGCTAGGCCATTTACCCGGAAATTGGTACATCCTCTGCCAGTTTATTCCGGGGGTGTACCAATGAAGTCTATTGCAAAATCCTTGACTATTAGCTTTTGCTTCTTCCTCCCCGCTTTCGTCGCCGCTCAGCAGTCCTCTGCCCCAACCCAACCGTCCGATCCCTCTGCCGGCGCCTTACTGTCCAAGTCCTTGGCCGCACTCAGCGGCGGCAACCAGATCACTGACGTTACCCTTTCCGGCGCCGCCCGCCGCATCGCTGGCTCCGACGACGAATCCGGCACCGCCGTCGTCAAATCCCTTGCCGGAACCGGCACTCGCCTCGACCTCACCCTTCCTTCAGGCACTCGCACCGAAATCCGCAACACTTCGGCCGCGCTCATCGCGGGCTCCTGGTCCGGTCCCGATGGCATCTCCCGCGCCGCTGCTTACCACAATCTCCTCACCGACCCCGGCTGGGCTCCGGCCTTCACCATCGCCAGCCTACTCTCCGCGCAAAAAGCCGTCGTCACCTACGTCGGCCCGGAAACTCACGACGGTCAATCGGTCATCCACGTCACGGCCTCGCAGCAATTTCCCGATCTCGCTGGCGACGCCAAAACCGCTTCGTTGATGCAGCACCTCACGCAAACCGACGTGTACCTTGACGCTACGACTGGCCTCCCGGGCGCCATCACCTTTAACATCCACGCCGACAACAACGCCAACCTCGACATCCCCGTCGAAATTCGCTTCTCCGACTATCGCCCCGTAAGCGGCACCCAAATTCCTTTCCACGTCCAAAAGTTCATCAATAACAGCCTCGCCGTCGACCTACAATTCATCTCCGCCACCGTCAACTCCGGCCTCAGCTCGTCAATCTTCGCCGTTGGGGGTGCGCAATGACCCGCGCGTTTATCGCTCGTCCGACTACGTCATTTCGAGTAACGCGAGAAATCTCTCTACTATTTGCCTTTGTCGTCTCGATCATCTTCTCCTTCCCCGCCTCCGCTCAGACTACCGGTACGCCCCCATTCGGTTCGTTCGGCGGAGGGCCCGATATCGTAGATTTGGCCAACCTGAACGCTCGCCTTACGATCCCGATTATGCATAAAGCGGGTCGCGGAATGAGCTTCGATCCATCGCTGCTCTACAACACCTCGATTTGGAGCCCCGTTACTTCGGGTAGCACGACAACCTGGACCGCTGCTTTCAATTACGGATGGAGTGGATCTGATTCGTTTATTGGAACCGTGGCGAAGACGGTATCCTTAACATTTATTTCCTGCCCAGGGTATTCCGGCGTGCTGTCGGCTACCTATACGAATTGGGCCTACGTTGATGGCTTTGGTACGCCTCATCCGTTCCCGGGAACTTCAACACAGTCTAATGCCTGTCTTTCGACCACCGGATTCACGTCCACAGCCACCGACGGATCAGGTTATACGATAACTGTCTCCGGACAATCGGTCACAAATTTGACTTCTTCAGATGGGAAGCTGATTACACCGGGATCCAGCCTTCAAGACCGCAATGGCAATCTTATTTCGCTTCAGGGAGGAGTTTACACTGACACACTGAACACAACAGCTCTCACAATCACAGGGAATGGAACTCCAACCAGCGCAAAGGTCTTCACCTATACGCCACCAAGCACCTCAAGCAAGTGCGGCTCGACGAACGGCGTCGCTTGCTACACGGTGAATTACACCAATTACACGGTCGCCACAAATTTCGGTGTTTCAGGAATTAACGAAACCAAGTCCTCAGCGGCAGTGCCACTAATCACTAGCATCGTCCTGCCTGACAACTCCCAATATACCTTTCAATACGAGTCGACTGGAGGTAGCTGTACTCCATGGTCAGGCACAACCTGCACGACTGCTCGCATCACGCAAATCACGCTTCCCACAGGCGGCTCCATCGCATACGCCTACTCCTTCACCGGCTGCGCCACTGGAATCCTTGCAGATGGCACCCCCTCCTGCGTGCAGCGCATTTTGTCTGACGGCGGGAGCTGGTCCGGCACATGGACCTATGCCCATTCCGAATCCGGCACCGCATGGACCACGCTAGTCACGGATCCAGCCGGTAATCAGACCAACCTGAACTTCCAAGGCATCTACGAAACCCAGCGCCAGGTCTATCAAGGTAGCGTCTCTCCATCCAATCTCCTCCGCCAATGGAGCACCTGCTACAACACCAACACCTCAAACTGCAACACTACCGCCATCGTGCTTCCCATCACGCAGCGAACTGTCACGGACCAATACGGGGCCAGCGGCCCCCAGTGTCAGCACATCTACCAATACAATGCCGTTGGCGGTCTGACCGAGCAGGATGACTACGATTATCCCTCCGGCACTACACTCCTCCGAAAAACTCTCGTCACCTACGCCTCCCTCGACAGCATCACCGCCTTCAGTCAGCAAGTCACAGTGCAAAATGGCTCCGGAACCACCGTCTCCCAAACCAACTACAATTACGACGAAACGACGCCAACCACTACTTCTGGAATCGCGCAGCACACATCCGTAGGAGGCTCGCGTGGAAACTTGACGAGCATCAATTATCCAGCCAGCGGCCTCACGAGCCATTTCACGTATTACGATACGGGCAGCCCAAACACCTCGCAGGATATCAACACCGCCACAACGACCTACAACTATGGCACCGACAACACGGCAAATTGCCAGATGGCCTTCCCCATCAGCGTCAGCGAACCTCTGAACATGTCCCGGTCCATGACCTGGAACTGCACCGGCGGCGTCCTGCTCACTTCCACCGATGAAAACAACAAAACGACTACCACGGCCTATAGCGATCCCTATTTCTGGCGTCCCGCCTCTGTCACCGATCCTCTCAGCAACCAGACGAGTTTCTACTATCAACCTAATCCCACGTACTGCTGTCCGGCCGCGGTCGCTTCAACGCTCATCTTCAATAATGGGAATTCAGTAGCAGAAGATCTTCAATATAAAGATGGGCTTGGGCGAACCTATGTAGACCAGCATCCGCAGAGTCCCGGTTCATCCACCGCCGATTCGGTGTCCTACACTTTCGACGCCAACGGCAGACCATATTCCGTGTCCGTTCCATGCGCAATCGGTTACGCCGCAACCTGCTCCACACCAAAGACCACGCAGACGTACGACGCTCTCAATCGCCCATTTGTGACCACCGATGGAGGCGGAGGAACGATAACGAATACGTATTCCCAGAACGATGTGCTCGTGACTGTTGGACCCGTCACATCCGGCGAAAATACAAAAAGACGCCAGTTGGAATACGACGCGCTCGGTCGGCTGACCTCGGTTTGCGAACTCACCACACTTTCGGGCAGCGGAACTTGCGGCCAAACCAATACCCAGACCGGTTATTGGACCCAATACACGTACGATGCCCTCGGAGACCTGCTCACCGTCACGCAAAACGCCCAAGCTGCATCAGCCAGTCAGCAGACCCGAACTTATGCATATGACGCATTGGGCCGCCTGACCTCGGAAACGAACCCGGAAAACAGTACGACTACGTATGTTTACGATTCCGATTCGACCGGCAATTGCAACTGGCCAAGCACGACTTACTATGGGTCTGTATTCACCGGAAGTAATCCCGGCGATTTAGTGAAGAAGACGGACAGCGCAGGAAATATAACCTGCTATCAGTTCGATGCCTTGCACCGTTTGACCGGCGAAATTACTCCGTATGGCCCATATTATTGCGCGCGCGGTGCGGGGTCCCCATGCACCTCTCCCGATAAGTATTTTGTCTATGATTTGGCAACGGTCAACGGCACAAACATGGCGAACGTGAAGGGCCGTCTGGCGGAGGCTTACACCTGCGCAGGTGCTTGTAGCGCAAAAATCACCGACGAAGGCTTCAGTTACACGGTTCGCGGAGAGACATCCGACGTTTACGAATCGACTCCGAATTCCGGCGCCTACTACCACGCCGCTTCCACTTACTGGGCCAACGGCGCCCTGAACACCCTTAACGCCTACATCGGCTCCACTCTGAACTACTCAGCAGCGTGGAACCTCGATGGAGAGGGCCGCCCTTATTCAAGCTACCCTGCGACCAGCACCACCTATAATGCGGCGAGCCAACCAACTCGCGTCAATTTCACCTGGGGTGATAGTGACTCGTACACCTACGATCCGAACACAGGCCGGATGACGCAGTACCAATTCACCGTGAACGGCCAGTCCAATACGGGCGCATTGACCTGGAATGCCAACGGCAGGCTCGGCCAGCTCGCCATCACGGATCCGTTCAACAGCGCCAACGCCCAAACCTGCAACTACTCGCACGACGACCTCGTGCGCATTGCCAGCGCGAACTGTGGCAGTGCCGCTGCACAGACGTTTTCTTATGACCCTTTCGGCAATCTCAACAAGTTCGGCAGCCCGTACGCCTTCCAGCCCACTTATTCATCCTCCACAAACCGCATGACCTCCCTCGGTGCCTTTACGCCTACGTATGACAATGACGGGAATCTCCTCAGCGACAATATCCACACCTACGTATGGGACTCCAATGGCCGCTCTGTCACAATCGACGGAATCGGCTTGACCTATGACGCGCTCGGCCGCATGGTGGAACAGAATCGCTCGGGGGCCTATACTCAGTTTGTTTATTCCCCAACGGGATTCAAAATGCAGATCCTCAATGGCCAAACGGTGGCAAGAAACTTCGTCCCGCTCCCTGGCGGAGCCACGGCCGTCTACACTCCCGCCGCTCTTGTAGCCGTTCGGCATCCGGATTGGCTCGGCAGCTCGCGTTTCGCCTCGACACCTTCTCGCA
>Ga0207125_10221_pt1 | contig 11796 bp, 9 predicted proteins | sample Alteio_BWMinHeat_19_FD_153556 | JGI IMG/M metagenome (GOLD analysis project Ga0207125, IMG submission 153556) | Enriched cells from forest soil in Barre Woods Harvard Forest LTER site, Petersham, Massachusetts, United States -... | ecosystem: Environmental > Terrestrial > Soil > Temperate forest >...
TAGAAGTCAAAGACATAACACCTAATTAAATCGCGACTATTTTGGTGACAAATGATTTACTTTCACTTCTAATGATTCTGCCTCTGACTGTCTGCCAGTTTTTCTGAGTAACTTTGCATAATCTTTTTGATATGTTGGCAAATCAGTAAGCTTGTTTGAATCTTCAATCATTACTATAGATACTTTAAAAAGCTGCTCAGCCTTTGCATACCTACCTTTATCTAGATTAATATTAGCCAAACAATGCAAAGCAGTAGCTATTATTTGAGTGTCCCGATCAGTCATTATGACCATATTGGGGTTTTTTATACTCTTTTTGCTTTGAACATTTTTCGCTTTTCTATACGCACTTTGGAATGGATAAGGATCGGGAAATTCCGATTCAGCTTCGGACGCTGTTTTGACCTCCGCATCAAGAAGCTTCTTTGCCAATACAAAATCCTTGATAGGTATGTTTATCTCTACAGGTGTATAAGGCTTTGGAGTACAAATTCCCATCTTAGGCAAATAAGGCTTGTTGCCTTGTCCACTAACAGTCAACGGCATCTGCATAAAAACAAGATAAAACACAGTAATATAAATCAATCTAAATAAAAATTTCCTTTGGCTAAACATATATTTTAAATTCCTCAAAAGTTAGCGTGCCGAACTCACTTCTACTGCAACCGAAGTTAGCCAATGTTTGTATTTTTCAATTTTGCCTTGCGCCATAGAATAATATAAATCCATAAGTTTTTGCGTTACAGGACCAGTGCCGCCGTCACCCACCTGCCTATTGTCCACTGATATTATTGGCTTAACTTGGGCGCCCGTACCAGTAAAGAATAGCTCATCGGCGATATATAATTCACTGCGGTCTACTATTCTACAGTCGGTTCTAAGACGCAGCTCGCTTTCAGCAATATTCATGATTGTGGCCCGTGTTATTCCCTCAAGAATATTTTCTGAGCCCGGAGGAGTAATTAGTTGTCCATTCTTGACCAAAAATAGATTCATCGCACTGCCTTCTGAAACACTGCCTGCTTCAGTTAAGACTATTGCTTCATCATATCCGGCTATAACAGCATCCGCTTTGCATAAAGCACTGTTGGCATAAGCACCAACAATTTTGCAGCGAGCTGGAATGGCATTATCTTCTACACGGCGCCAGTTTGAGACACAAACTTTTAAGCCGTCGGCACCTTCATAATAATCATCAAAAGGCACTGCAAAGATACAAATATCAGAAGGAACTTTTTGTACACCAACACCAATTTTTTTTCCTGATTTATAAACTGTAATTCTTATGTACGCGTCTCTTTGAAAATTTTCGCGCTTCAATATATCAGCAATTATTTTGCTCAACTCATCAATAGAATATTTGATTTCTAAATGCATAATTTTTATACTGTCGAACATGCGCTCTAAATGCTCGTGCAGACGCAAGATATACATTCGTTTGTGCTCGGCATTCCAATATGCCCTGATGCCTTCAAATATAGATGTTCCATACATAAAACCATGAGTCATTATGCTCAATTTGGCTTCATTAATTGGCACAATTTTGCCTTCAAAAAAAGCATATTTGACTAGTTCATCCAAAATGAGCCTCCTTAAAGCTATAGCTTCATAGATTTTCTGTATATTCTACGCCTTTTGCTTTGTCCATGGCTTCATTAGCCAGCCTGTCCGCAATTATATTGCCTTCTCGGCGCACATGCTTAATATTAAATGATGAAAATTTTGCTGCCAGCCCTTGGGCCTTGACAAATAAAGGCAAAAGCTTTTCATTTTTAACCCGGTAATGACCAGTCATTTGTTTTACGACTAATTCAGAATCCATATATACAGTTACTTGTTTAAGACCAAGGTGGAGCGCTTTTTCTAACGCTAAAACAAGTCCAGTATACTCAGCCACATTATTAGTTGTGTGTCCTATGAATTTACTAACTGTTGCATGCACTTCATCATCAATAGTAATTACTGCGCCAGCACCGGCTGGCCCAGGATTTCCTCGCGAACCACCATCAACATGAATTATTGCGCCTTTAGTCAATATTTATTACCTGCTTTCCTATTTGCTGCCATTGCTATCAGATAATTGTTTCCAGATAGCACCAAGTGCTTCTGTAATCTTATCTGGATATTTACCACCAGCCTGAGCAAAATCTGCTCTGCCACCGCCTGAGCCACCAACTATATTAGCAGCGGTTTTAACTAATGAGCCGGCATTTATGCCTTGCGCGACAATATTTGGATCAACTGCGCAAGCAAGAGCTACTTTGTCAGAAGCTGGCGAACTAGCCAAAACTATAATTGACTTAGGTTTATGCTTAAGTAATTCTTGCGCAATTGTTTTTAGATCATCGGCTGAAGTCGCTTTAAGGTTGCTGCAAATGACTGAATATTGCCCTAATACTTTTGCTTCTGACAGCAATTGTGGTACTTTTGCCAATGCTAGTTCTGCTTGTAATGTTTGCGCTAAACGCTCTTTTTCCTTCAACTGTTCTTTGAGCTTTTCTATTTGAGCAGCTAATTCAGCCGGCTTAGCTTTAAGGGCGTTAGCAGCGTTGCCTAAATATTGTAATTGCTGCAAGATATATTGCGAAGCTATAGAACCGGAAACTGCTTCCACACGACGTGTACCGGAAGCAATACTACCTTCACTAATTATTTTTATAGTGCCAATTTGTGAAACATTGGCTACATGGGTACCGCCACAAAATTCTAAACTAAAATCACCCATACGTACCACACGTACAATGTCACCATATTTTTCACCAAACATAGCCAAAGCTCCAGTTTGTTTGGCTTGTTCGATAGGCATAATTTGTGTTTCCACATTAGCATTAGTGCGTAACCACTCAGCCATAATAGTTTCAAGTTTTTGTAATTCAGCCGGTGTTGGTTGCTTATCCAAAGTGAAGTCAAAGCGCATTGTGTCAGGACCCACTTGAGAGCCAGCTTGTAAAACATTTTTGCCAAATAATTCTCTAGCGGCAGCATAAAAAATGTGCGCAGTGCTGTGATGCAGAACTGTTGCCTGCCGTCTGACTTTATCTACAACAGCATGAATCTTTTGCCCGCTGCGTAGATCGCCACTCTCCACACGCACTTTATGGATAAACAAATCACCATGCTTTTTCGTATCTAATACGCGTAGCCTCGCTTCTTTATTTTCCAATATACCAGTGTCCCCAACTTGGCCGCCGGACTCAGCATAAAATGGTGTGCTCGCCAAAATAACTTCTGCTTCCTGTCCTTCACCAATTTCTTCCACTGCTTTGCCACCAGCACTTATTCCAAGCACATCTGCATCAGCTTCAAGAGTGTCGTAGCCAAGAAACTTGGTACCACCACTTTTTTTGGCTAACTCAGCAAGAAATTCGTCAGAAGCAATATTGACCTTGAATTTATTAACTGAAGATATTTCTCCGTGTTCTTGCTTGGCTTTCTCAAAGCCAGCTAGATCTATGGTTTTTCCCCGTTCGTTAGCAATTTCGCTGGTTAATTCAATCGGAAAGCCATAAGTAGAATACAAATTAAAAACTGCCTTGCCATCAATTGTTATATCGCTGCTAGCCAGCAGTTCATCTAAAATATTACTGCCATTTTCTATAGTGCGGGCAAAGCGCTCTTCCTCTTCTTTAATAACTTCTTTGATAAGTTCTTGGTTCGCAAACAGTTCCTTATAGTGCCCTCCGTATATCGAGACAACTGCCGGTACAAGCTTATAAAGAAATGGCTCTTTCAATCCTAATAATCTTCCAAATCTTGCGGCCCGTCTAGTAATAAAGCGCAAAACGTATCCGCGTCCAAGATTGCTCATGCGTATGCCATCAGCTATTAGAAAAGTTATGCAACGGGCATGATCAGTGATGATTTTCAAATAGACATCGCTATTATCCCCACCCTTTGTTTTGGCCGCGCGATAGGGAACGCGGCTCAATTTACTAATTTCTTGCAAAATAGGATAGAGTAAATCGGTTTCAAAAGTATTTTGTTTCTCTTGCAAAATAAGAGCAACTCTGTCTAGTCCCAGTCCAGTGTCTATATTCTTTGCTGCCAGTGGTTTAAAGTTGCCATGCTCATCTTTAAAGAGCTCCATAAAAACAAGATTCCAGAACTCAAGATAACGATCACATTCGCATTTACCGATGCCACATTTGGCTGGGTCATCGCTACAACCATATTCAGATCCTCTATCATAGTAAATTTCTGAACAAGGTCCGCAAGGACCGGTTGGCCCGGGTGGTCCCCAAAAATTATCTTCTTTGGGCATATGAATAATACGCTCAGGCGGCAAGCCCACCTTTTTGTGCCAGATCTCAAATGCTTCATTGTCAGGTGGTAATTGACTATCACCACCAAATATCGTCACCGATAAACGATTGGGATCAAAGCCTAAGTCTTTAGTAACAAATTCCCAAGCCCACGGGATTGCCTCGGCTTTAAAATAATCGCCAAAGCTAAAATTACCCATCATTTCGAAGAAACTATGGTGACGAGCAGTACGTCCCACATTTTCGATATCTGAATTTTTGCCACCCGCTCTAGCACATTTCTGAGCAGTTACTGCTCGCGGAGGCTCAGTTGGGGCTTTTTGTCCCAAAAAAATAGGGACAAATTGCACCATACCGGCTGATGTTAAAAGCAAAGTAGGGTTATCAGGGATTAAGCTTGAGCTGGGCAAATGTAGATGCCCACGCTTATCACGGAAATAAGCAATGAATTTTTCTCTAATTTGATTCCCAGATAAATACATCTTAAGAGCTCACTTATGCCGCGTAGGGCTAGAATTCCAGTATAACCCATCTATTCTTCATCTATTGACTTTTCTACACTATAATAAGCAGCATAATTGTACGATCAAGATACCCCCACTTCCATTTAAGTGAAGTTTTCAGGAAGACGATAAAGTGCGCCTCACCAAAGTTCTGCTATTTCACAAAAGATCTACCTATCAATTACAAGCCGTCGAATTCCGTGATGAGCGTTTTATTCAATTGCTTGAAGAAGAACACCAAACTGTCAACCGTGTCCAGAATGCCCATTGGGAGCATGTAAATACATTAGAACGCCTAGCTAATGAACTTGCGAGCCGAAAGATCAAAGTGGATACTAAGACCCGCTCAACTTTAGACCATAAAATCAAAAATATTGATCTGCTCATTTCCGTTGGTGGTGATGGCACTTTCCTAGACGCTTCTCATTATTTAGAGAGCATTCCTATATTAGGAATAAATTCAGCTACGTCGTCTAGTTTTGGCCATCTTTGTTTGGCCAACAAAGACAATATGGCCCCAGTCTTAGATCAAATCATAAAAGCGAGTATTTTGCCAACAGAGTTGCTTCGATTAGAAGTCAGTCTCAACGGCAAAACCCTGCCACAATATGCCTTAAATGAGGTTTTGGTCGCTCACACAAACCCTGCTGGCACAAGCCGATACATTATTAATGCGGATGGTAGCGAAGAAGAGCAATTGTCTTCCGGAGTATGGATAAGCACACCAACTGGTTCAACAGGAGCATCAGTGGCTGCTGGAGGATCCATTTTACCTATTGATTCCCGACAGTTTCAGTATATTGTGCGAGAGCCTTATTTAAGACCTGGTCAACACAAAAAGGTTACTAAAGGCATAGTGAAAGATTCTGCACAAATCAAAATGATTTCTCAAATGCGGACTGGCGCGATTTATATTGATGGGCAACATATCGAATATCCATTTAAACTTGGAGATGAATTGATTATAAAAGTATCTTCTGTAAATTTGTGCGCTTTTGTCGATAGAAAAATGAATGATCGCTTTTTAAACGAAAAAGCTTACAAAATGACGAAATGACATGGATAAATTGTTACCATGCCTAGCTATATCGGCTGCTAAATCTGTATCTAGTTTAATTCGCTTTTTTGGAATGGGTATGGCTTCTAGCCTACCAGGCAAAGTAGCCAATACGATTTGTCCCTCAATTTTGCCTTTTTTAGCCAATCAGTTACCTCAAGGTTGTTTAGCTATCACAGGAACCAATGGCAAAAGTACTACCTCAGGCCTACTTGCATCAATTTTGCGCGAAACTGGTTATCAAGTTATTCATAACCGTCAAGGTGCTAATTTAATTGCCGGAATTACAGCGGCTTTCATCGAAGAAACCAGCATAGGTGGATCATTAAAAGGCAATTTTGGTTTACTAGAAGTCGATGAAGCCGCTTTACCCGTTCTTACAAAAGCAGTATGTTGCCAAAGTATCGTAGTAACCAATTTATTTCGTGATCAATTGGATCGTTATGGGGAGTTAGATAAAACAGCACAATTGATTACCTCAGGCATAAAAGAACAAAATTCCGCCGCAATTTTAAACGCCGATGATCCTAATGTCTGCAATCTCCCCTGCCCAGGCAGAAAAATCTTTTATGGACTGGATTATTGCGAGCCCATACAAGAAGGCAGTCAATCAAATAGTTGTGCCGGTGCTGAAATTTCGTATTGCCCTAAGTGTGGGCATGAAATAAGCTACCTAACAAGTTCAAATGCCTCTAGTCTATGGAAATGTTCTAATTGTAATTATAGCCGACCTGAACTAGATTTTTATGCAGATGGAATAGAGTTATTACCAAGCTCCTCTAATTTTACGCTTCATAGCAAGCTACAATCTGCAACTATAAACTTACCATTACCAGGATTGTTCAATGTATACAACGCCACTGCTGCCGGTGCAGCAGCTTTCAGCTTCGGTATTGGACTAAACACCATAAAAAGGGGCCTTGAGCAATATGAAACTCTTTTTGGCCGATCAGAAAAATTGAAAATCAATGAGCATATGGTTATTATTCAATTAATAAAAAATCCTGCCGGCACCAGTAAATCTCTTGCTTCTCTAGCTAATGGGCACTGTACTCAAGTTCTTATCGCTATTAACGATAACCTTGCTGACGGGCGAGATATTTCCTGGCTTTGGGATGCCAATTTCGAGATTCTGGCTCACATTAGTCCATCTTTTTTTGTAAGTGGTCAAAGAGCGCAAGACATGGCGGTCCGCTTAAAATATGCTGGTGTTGATAGCGGTAAAATCACCTGCATACCTTCGTTATCTCTAGCTTTTAAACAAGCATTAGAACAAATGCCTGCCAATACAACATTGTGGGTATTACCAACATATACGGCATTGTTAGAAATGCAAAAGATCCTCAAACAGTACAAAACAATGGTTCACTAAATAAACCATGCAATCGCCAAATGAAATGATAGGTCAAATTATTGCCGCTCGCTGGCGAACAACTAAATACTTTGGCGAAGGCACTATGAGCTATGTTTATCAAGCAGAGGATACTGAAACTGGTAAAACAATAGCGCTCAAGCTCATTAAAAATAAGGTGTTAACTAATGTACCGGATTTAGAAATTTTAGCTAAGCAGGCAAAAGACTATATTGCTTTGAATCATGAAAATATCGCCAGCTATTATGATTTATGTTTAGTTAATAGACAACTTTTTTTGTTTTGCGACTTTTTGCAGGGAGAAAGCTTATCAGAATTATTGGGCAAGGTGGGCAAATTATCCCTAGACAGGTGCGTTAGCCTTTTCCAGCGGGTATTTGCGGGGCTCCAATATGCTCATGAAAAAAAGATCTTGCATGGCGATCTAAGACCAAGCAATATTTTTATTGTCAATGATCAATTCAACGACAACGAACCTAAAATTGTTGACTTTGGTTTTATGAGTCTAATAGGACGTGCTACTCAGCGCACTCTATTGCAAACTACCTCTACCCATCCAATTCTTGGAAATGCACCATATCTAAGCCCAGAACAAAGAGCCGGACAGAAAATAGACGAGCGTTCAGATCTTTATGCTTTTGGTTGTCTTATGTATGAGGCAGCTTGTGGTAAGCCACCTTTCACCAGCCGCAGCGCCATGGAAACAACGTACAGGCAAAAGCATCAAGCACCCACTGAATTATTACGGCTGCTGCCATTACATCCGCTTCTAGAACGCTATCAGCTCATTACATTTAAGTTATTACAGACTAATCCTAAACAGCGGTACCAATCCGCTGTCTTAGCCCAACAAGACCTCGCTCTCCTTACGAAAGGAAATGAGAAGGATTGGCAAAGAAAAGCAAATGCTTTAAAGGAACCCAAATTCAGTAAATTGCTTAAGTATAAATGGCGACTCGCATCAGGAGTATTAGTGCTAATTGCGCTCACTTATATAGTCTGGCAGTCAGTTATGATAATCGGTCCTTATACGCAACCCTGGACAGGCGTGCCATTTGATAATAACAAGCTTTGGCTAGGCCAAGATAAGTCTGCCGAAAAACCCTCAAGCCTTTTACTGCAACAAAGGGATATCCTTATTGCTAAACTATCTCAAATCGAGCATAGTGAGGGCAAAACATCGCCTGCTTTTATAAGCAGTCTTTTTGTCCTTGCCCAATATTTTCAAGCCTGTCACCAATGGAATGAGGCTTTAGCAAAGTTCACTGAATTGGGAACTCTTGATCCTGCTCATAAGCTGACTGACCCAATAGAGTTATCAGTCAACCTAGCATTTTGCCAATTTATGACTGGCGATTTAATCAATGCTGAACACAATGCCAATAAAATATTAACCGAAAGTGCAATTGACGATAATACAAAGTACACCGAAAGCAAAATTACAGCTCTTAAAATATTAGGAGACATATACAATCAAGACAATAAATTTCCACAAGCAGAAAAAATGTACAGCGAAATGTATAAGTTAGCCAAAGTTGTCCGACTAAGCAAACCAGCTGAATATGCCTATTCTGCCGCATTATTAGGAGATGTATCGCGCAAAGAAAATAAATTCAGTCAATCTGAACAATTATACAAGGAAGCAATTGACTGGGGAGAGAATTATATTGGTCATGAACAACTGTTTATGGCCAAAGCCTTCTATGGTTTGGCGCTAGTTTATTATCAACAAGGCAATTTAAAAGCAGCTAGTTCTCAATTAAAACTAGCGTTGCCTATTGCCATTGCTCGTTGCGGATCAAAAAATGATTTTGTAATTACTATTAGACGCTTCAGCGACTATCTACTTTTTCATCAAAATATATTTGCCTGGTGCAAAACCACTCTGGAAAATAAAAACTAATGAGTTGGCTATGAATTAGTGCCACTCAAATAAGCAGTCTGATCTAAAAACCAATATAAGCCGCCTTCCGGCTTGAGCTTTCCTGCTGGTAAATCGCCGTCGCCTTTTAATACTTGCTTAAGAATAGTGTTCTTTTCAGCTCCAGTTACCAGAAAAGCAACGGCTTCGCTACTTTCTAATACAGGGAAAGTAAGTGTAATTCGATCTTCGCTTTTTAAACCCGTTACTGCCTTTACCCAGGCAGACTGCTCATTTAGAACATCGCTATGAGGAAATAACGAGGCAGTATGACCATCACTACCGATACCTAGTAAAGTAACATCGAACAGAAGCCGATTTGGCCTTAAAATTTTGCCACCATAAAATGACTGCAAGTCCTTTTCATAATTACTGGCACAACTAGAAGCATCATTAAAATCAGTATTAACAGGGTGCACATTTGCCGCCGGTATTGAAATGTGGTCGAGCAATGCTCGTTTCACCATTTTATAATTACTCAAATCGTCGGTTTTTGGCACAAATCGTTCATCCCCCCAAAAGAAATGTATTTTAGACCAAGGAATTTGTTTGGAGAATTCTGGTTGGGCAAGCGTTTCATATAGAATTTTTGGGGTTTGTCCGCCAGATAAGCAAATAACAAATCTATCCCCAGCTTTTTGCAATCGCTCTATGAGCCACGTTGCAGTTCTTTTGGCTACAGCGATTTTATCTGCCTGTACATCTATAACAGCTTGTTTTGCCTTGATCATGTGCTAGCCCCCCGTCCCAATATACACTTATGCCCCGTTTAAGAACGATTATCACCTGCCAATGAGCTAAATAAGCCAACACCATAGAGTGGATTTGCTGTTTGTAAATATACACAATCCTGCTTGACTACTATAAGCTTACCCTTTAATTTTAGGTGATGATCAACACTTAAGTGTTATTTTTCCAATTAAGATCATATTGTATTGAAGCAACAATAGAGAAATGGATTTTTGAGTTCTGGAAATTGGTAATTAAATGGCGGTAGATAGCGAGGCGTTAAAGAAACAAGCTGCCCAGGCTGCTTGCGATTTAATTGAAGACGGTATGGTTGTTGGTCTTGGCTCTGGCACAACAGCAAGCCATGCTATCAATGCTTTAGCTGAGCGGGTAGGCAAGGGACTTAACATAATGGCTATACCAACCTCAGAATCTTCCCGTTTGTTAGCTGAACAACATAGTATTAAGCTAACCACATTTGCTCAACATCCGAAAATTGATATTACAATCGACGGAGCTGATCAAGTTGAAGCAAGATCTTTAAACCTAATCAAAGGCTTAGGAAATGCATTATTGCGCGAAAAAATCGTTGCTCGCGCCAGTAAGAAACTGGTTATTATGGTTGATGAACGTAAAATGGTTGATTGTCTTGGCAATCAAACTCCACTGCCAGTGGAAATAATCCCATTTGGTTGGGAAGTAACACAACAAGCAATTTCTCGCTATTGTCTGGCTACTAGACTTAAGCTTGATTCTAACAGCAAGCCGCTATTAACCGATTGTGGACATTATCTTTTACAATGTGACATCCCCAAAATTAGTGATGCTGCTAAATTGGACAAGGATTTAAAGTTAATTACTGGGGTGGTTGAAACAGGGCTGTTTATCCAGATGGCCAGCCTGGTGATAGTAGCTAAGCAAGACGGTATTGTCTTATTACAAAGTGCACAATTACACTAACCCAGGGTTATAATCATTTCTATAAACAGGAGAGAAGTAGTGAAAACAGTGCAAGCAGCAAATCCGCTTAAATCCCTCTTAAATTTCGGCCAATCTGTTTGGCTTGATTATGTAAGAAGAGACATGCTTGTGAATGGCGAGTTAAATGGGCTCATAAAGGAAGATGGTTTGCGGGGTATGACATCTAATCCGGCTATTTTTGAAAAGGCGATTGCTGGTAGCAATGATTATGATGTAGCTATAAAAAATCTACTCAAGCAAAATCTTCGGCCGATGGCGCTTTATGAACATTTAGCTATCGAAGACATCCAGATGGCTGCTGATTTACTGAAACCAGTATTTGAAGAAACAAGAGGGCGCGATGGTTATGTTAGCCTAGAAGTCTCTCCTCATTTAGCCTCTGACACTGAAGCCACCATAGCGGAAGCCAAAAGATTAGGGAAAGCAGTCGGGCGGCCAAACATTATGATAAAAGTGCCAGGCACCAATGAAGGCATTCCTGCTTTCGAGAATTTAATTGCCGAGGGCATTAATGTCAATGTCACTCTGTTATTTTCTAAGCAAGTATATGAAAAAATTGCCCGAGCTTATATTAAAGGCTTAGAACGATTTGCTGCTAAAGGTGGTGATGTCAGCAAGATTGCAAGTGTAGCTAGCTTTTTTATTAGTCGCATTGATACATTGGTTGATCAGAAGATCAACGAACAGTTAAAGACTGCTACAGACCTTGAAAAGAAAGCCAAACTTGAAGGTTTGCTAGGTAAAGTAGCGGTGGCGAATGCGCGCCTTACTTATCAGTTGTACAAACAAATTATTAGTGAGCCTAATTGGCAAGCTTTAGCTAAAAAAGGGGCTATGACACAAAGACTTTTGTGGGCAAGCACCAGCACTAAGAATCCTCAATATCGTGATGTTTATTATATTGAAGAATTAATTGGCACTGACACAGTTAATACCATACCGCCAGCTACTTATGATGCTTTCCGCGATCA
>Ga0207125_10222_pt1 | contig 11745 bp, 7 predicted proteins | sample Alteio_BWMinHeat_19_FD_153556 | JGI IMG/M metagenome (GOLD analysis project Ga0207125, IMG submission 153556) | Enriched cells from forest soil in Barre Woods Harvard Forest LTER site, Petersham, Massachusetts, United States -... | ecosystem: Environmental > Terrestrial > Soil > Temperate forest >...
GACTAAACGCCCTTTTAAGACTCGCTTTCGCTACGGCTCCTCCATCTTATACGGATTAACCTCGCCACTTACAGTAACTCGCTGAATCATAATGCAAAAGGTACGCTGTCAGACAAGACCTTACGGCCAACGTCCTCCAACTGTATGTGAGTATTTGAATTCAGGTTCTATTTCACTCCCCTTGTCGGGGTTCTTTTCGCCTTTCCCTCACGGTACTATACGCTATCGGTGACAGACATGTATTTAGCCTTGGATAATGGTCTACCCGGCTTCCAACGAGGTTTCACGAGCCTCGTTGTACTCAGGAAATCCACAAGAGATCTGCACTTTTCGCCGACGGGGCTTTCACCCTCTATGGCCGGCCTTCCCAGACCGTTTGGCTAAATGCAAATTTGGTAACTCTTTGCTGCTACTGCCATAGCAACTGCGGCTCCTACAACACCATTAAAAAAACGCCGGCAGGCTTACAGATTAATGGTTTGGGCTATTCCCTTTTCGCTCGCCACTACTGAGGGAATCTCAATTGATTTCTTGTCCTGGAGGTACTTAGATGTTTCAGTTCCCTCCGTATGCTTCCAACGGCTACTTTACTCGCCGGAGGATACTGCCGAAGCAGTGGGTTGCCCCATTCGGACACATCCGGATCAAAGGGTGTTAGGCCCCTCCCCGGACAGTTCCGTCGTCAAAAGGGAAAGAGCCCAGATCGTCAGCTAAGGTCCCAAACTAATGACTAAGTGGAGAAGGTAGTGGGGATTCATCGACAACCAGGATGTTGGCTTAGAAGCAGCCATCATTTAAAGAAAGCGTAACAGCTCACTGGTCGAGAGTCCCTGCGCCGAAAATTTAACGGGGCTAAAGTCATTGACCGAAGCTACGGGTTCTACGCTTAGGCGTAGAGCGGTAGGAGAGCATTGTGTTTGCCGACGAAGGTGGAGCGTAAGCACCGCTGGAGGTTACACAAGAGCTGCTGCTGAAATGAGTAACGATAAAACGGGCGAGAATCCCGTTCACCGAAATCCCAAGGGTTCCTGAGCAAGGTTCATCCGCTCAGGGTTAGTCGAAACCTAAGTCGAGGCCGAGAGGCGTAGGCGATGGATGACTGGTTAATATTCCAGTACTGTATAATTCGCGTTATCAACGTCGTGAGGACGGAGAAGGATATGCGTGCCACCTATCGGATGGTGGTGCAAGGCCGTAGGCGCTTCGGGGAGGCAAAATCCCTCCGGAGATTACGCTGAGAGCTGATGCGGAGTGACCGTAAGGTCGCGAAGGCGTAGAGTCCATGCTTCCCAGAAAATTCGCGACGTGAGTTAGTTATACATTCGTACCGTAAACCGACACAGGTGGGATAGTAGAGTATACTAAGGTGCTTGAGTGAGGTCTTGCTAAGGAACTCTGCAAATTATTACTGTAACTTCGGGAGAAAGTAACCTCGCTTTTGTTAGGATCCTCGCGGTCCGAAGCATAAGAGAGGCGCAGAAACCAGGGGGTACCGACTGTTTAACAAAAACACAGGGCTCTGCAAAGTCTCAAGACGACGTATAGGGTCTGACGCCTGCCCGGTGCTGGAAGGTTAAGGGGAGATGTCATTATCGCAAGATAAGAAGCATCAAACCGAAGCCCCAGTAAACGGCGGCCGTAACTATAACGGTCCTAAGGTAGCGAAATTCCTTGTCGGGTAAGTTCCGACCTGCACGAATGGCGTAACGAGTGCCCCACTGTCTCAGCAAGATGCTCAGTGAAATTGGAGTGTGGGTGCAGATACCCTCAACCCGCGGCAAGACGGAAAGACCCCGTGAACCTTTACTGCAATTTGACACTGACGATCGAATCGGTCTGTGTAGGATAGGTGGGAGCCTTTGAAGTTTGGGCGCTAGCTCAGATGGAGGCAAACTTGAAATACCACCCTGATTGATTTGATCGTCTCACCTAGCGTCGTAAATCCGGCGCAGAGACAATGTCTGATGGGCAGTTTGACTGGGGCGGTCGCCTCCCAAAAAGTAACGGAGGCGCGCGAAGGTACACTCAGATAGCATGGAAACCTATCGTAGAGCGTAAGGGCATAAGTGTGCTTAACTGCGAGACTCTACAAGTCGAGCAGATGCGAAAGCAGGTCCTAGTGATCCGGTGGTTCCGAATGGAAGGGCCATCGCTCAACGGATAAAAGGTACTCCGGGGATAACAGGCTTATCTCTCCCAAGAGTCCACATCGACGGAGAGGTTTGGCACCTCGATGTCGGCTCATCACATCCTGGGGCTGGAGCAGGTCCCAAGGGTTTGGCTGTTCGCCAATTAAAGTGGTACGCGAGCTGGGTTCAGAACGTCGTGAGACAGTTCGGTCCCTATCTGCCGTGGGCGTAAGAGAATTGAAAGAGGCTGTCCCTAGTACGAGAGGACCGGGATGGACGAACCTCTGGTGCATCGGTCGTCACGCCAGTGGCGTAGCCGGGTAGCTATGTTCGGACGAGATAAACGCTGAATGCATCTAAGCGTGAAACTTTTCTTAAGATTATTTCTCTCTGGGAGCAATCCCCTAAAGGATCGTAGTAGACTACTACGTTGATAGGCTAGAGGTGGAAGGACAGTAATGTCTGGAGCTGACTAGTACTAATAATCCGTGAGGCTTGATTTTTCTTTTATCGACGACGAGAGCATTCGTTCCGCAAGGAATGAACGCAGGAGTCGCCAGTGAAAGATATCGAAAGTCGAATTCAACTAAATTGAATTTGCACACATTTGATCTTCTGATTTCTAGAATGGCTCAATCTTCAACTGTTGATTGGCTTTGGCTAGAGCGTACTTCAACAGATTTCATCTTGAACAGGCACAGAGTTTCGTGAGAACGAGCTTGTGTCTGCAAGAACTAACGTTTATAAACGCTTTGGGTGTTTATAGCGACCTGGTCCCACCCGTTCCCATTCCGAACACGGTAGTTAAGCAGGTCTGCGGCAAACCTACTGCAAGGGAAGCCTTGTGGGAAGCTAGCACGATGCCCATTTATAAAGCCCTGAAGGAGTAATCCTTCAGGGCTTTACCTTTTTAAGCGCCTCTAAATATAATGAGAGCGCAATCCCATTCGAACCCGTTCACAAACACGCACAGGCAAGAGAATCGATGGCTGATAAAAATCACAAGTATCCCGACAATGTGCCCGGCAAATTTTATGTCGACGAGCAATGCATTGCCTGTGATGCGTGCGTGAACGAAGCACCTAAAAATTTTAAAATGAACGATGCCGACGGGCACTCGATGGTTTCCAAGCAACCGGAAACTCCCGAAGAAGAAGAAGCCTGTAAAGCTGCCAAGGCGGCTTGTCCCGTAGAAGCAATCGGCGACGACGGGCCTTAAGCAGCCATATTGCCCGCGAGCTCGCGCGCAGTCTTATTTGCCTTCGACGACGCTTTCGAGCAAACGCTCAGCGCCGAAATCGATGGGCCTTTATCTACAAAATTTTTCCAGCGTTCCACGTTCCATTCGTTTATCGGACGCTCGGCACCTCCGTGAAGCGCGCTCAGGGCCGATTCGAAAGTTCGTTTCATAAAGTCTTTTTGGGTGCGATCGCAGTCGGGAGAATCGAAGTAGAAGTCCAGGAATTCGATAATTGCGAGAGAGTCTTCGATGGGCATTGGGGCGGCGGCTCGATCGTGCGCCACGGCCGCGCGGCTCATCTCGGGTAACGCGCCTATATCGACTTCGGCGCCGTTTTTCACCGTAAAGAAGATCGAAGTGGCGAGCGCCACATCGTGAAGATAGCTCGTGCTTACGTAGCCCAGCGAATACGCGAGCAGCGTGGCCAGGCGCCCTGCGATCTGCGGGGTGTCCCGGTAGGCTCGCGCGCCGCGAGAGGTGAAAGGCAGCGCGTTGAGCGCTTGCGTGATCGAATCTTTTACTACCGTGAGCTCGGAGGCTAGCTGGGTTCCGCGGGTTTCCTGCGTCTGAATTTCTTCGAGGCAGCCGGTCAGATCTTGCCGGAGTAGCTCCACCGCCTGCTCGGTCTGGGGATCCTTACCGGTGCTGAAGCGATCGAGACTGGCCGCAGTTTTTTCGAGATTGCGAGTGAGGCTTTCGGCGGCCTGGGGATCGATCCCTCCGCTGGCGGCCTGGAACTCTTGCACGAATCCGGAGAAGTGGGAACTGAGCGCGGCAAGGTCGGGCAGGTCGGCCTGTGCTGGGGAGTCGGAGAGCACCGCCGTGGCAACCCTGGCGAGCGAGTCTTTGAGCGCGCGGAGAACTTCCGGCATGTCGCTGCCTTCTTTTTCGCGCGTGTTGAGTTCGTCGAGACAGATTTTCAGCTCCTGGCGCAATCTGTCGCGGGAGCCGGAGTCGAGGGAGTCGGGGGAGCGGCTGAAGGCTTCGAACGCTTCGGCGGCCTTTTCGAGACTGCCGGCAAAGCGAACCTCTTCTTCGATGTGCTCAGCCACGGCCGCGAACTCCTCTACGACACCGCTTAGGCGTTTACTCACGACTTGAATTTTTGCCGGCGAATTTAACGAACCGGCCGCGACGCGGGTGGATTCTTCGCCGGGATCTTCCTCCGCCTTTGGCGCGGATTTGGAGAAGCGGAGTTCGCGTTCTTTTTCCTTTGTTTTCTGGAAAGTGCGCTTCGTTTCGTCAGGCGGGGCAGGCTTGTCGGGGGAGAAGGTCTGGGTGATCTTTTCGTCGGCAGCATCGCCGGTGAAGGAAGCCTGTTCGAGTTGCGCCTCGTCGTTTGCCGCGAGGCGCTCCTCTTCCTGGGCCATTGGCTCGTCAGGCGAAAAGGTTTGAGACGGCTCTAATTCAAGGGTAGCGGGCTTGATCTTGGTGGTGCTGGTATCGCCGGGAGCCGCGCCAGATACCACGGTAGTCGACTCGCTGGAATTGGCGCCCATAACCAGGGTAGTCGACTCGCTGGAATCATCGCCCGAAATCAAAGTTTTCGACTCAGCGGATTCGGAGCTCGAAATCAGGGAGCGCGATTCGGTGGATTCGGTGCTCGATTCTAAAACAAGCAATTTACTGGAATGGGCGCCTTCCTGCGGGGATGCCGAATCGCCGGGAGCGGCGGCGTTCTGCGTGCCGTGTTCATTGATTGCCTCTACGGCGGCCTCTGCCAATTTTGTCTGCGACAGGTCAACCACGTAGAGAGGAAACGAGGCAGCATCGGTGGGGTCGCCCTCGAGGGGGATCGCGAGAATTTCGACGTCTGCGCTCGCCTGGAGGCGGGCGAGGAGGGCGGGGCGGAGGTCGTCTCCCGGGTTTACGATCCGGATCATCTTCTGGTTCCGCGGCATCCGAAGAAATAGCTCGCGCGCGAGCGGCCGGGCTGTTTGCAGGCGGGCGATGGGGATTCTGATCGGCTCCCTGCTCATCTCATGCCGCCTTGCTGGCTTTCTTGAGGCTGTTCGTGAGTTCTTCGATGCGCTTCAGCAGCTCCACTTCCTTCGTCTTGGCTTCTTTGAGTTTCTGATCGATGAGGCGCTGTTTTTCGGCTGCGTCGTTCTGTACGGCGCGGATATTTTTTTCGTGCGCCTCTACTTTGAAAGAAAGTTTTTTTACTTCCTGCTTGAAGAACGATTCTCGTTCCTCAAGCTCTTTGAGCTTGGGAAGGTAATTTTCTTTGGCTTCGTCGGAGGCGGCGGCCTTGGCCGTGCGATCGTGGCCTTGCTCTTTGCGTAGCTTGGCTGCGGTGTTTCGCAGGTCGTTTAGTTCGCGGTCTTTGCCGGCCAGCTCTTTGTAGAGGTTAGTATACTTTTGTTCGAGCAGAACGGCGCGGCGTTGTTCGTGGGTGGCGTTGTCGCGCAGGTGATTTTTTTCATTTTCCGCCGCACGCAGCGTGCTTTCCATTTTCGCCAGCATTTCTGCCATGGCGGGGCCGTTTTGGTTTGAGCGGGCCTGCGATTCATTGCCGGCAGCTTCCTTCGCCCGCGCCAGACTAGCCTTGAGCTCGTGAATTTGCCGCTCGCTCGATTCCGCGAGCGCTTCCTTCGCTTGGGCTGCGCGGATCAGTTCGCCGCGGCGGGAGTTCAGCTCGCGGGTTAGTTGCTGATTTTTTTGCAGTGATTCTTCGAGCTGCTCGTTTTTGCGCGCGAGATGGCCCGTGAGAACGCGCGTTTGTTCGGTAAGCTGATGCATCCGGCTGGTTACGGCCTCGGGCACTTCGCTCATGTCCATGCCTTCGATTCCGGCTTCCGGATTTTCCTGAGAGAACACCTGCATCTCGGTGTTTTCTTGCGCCTGAATTTCTGAAATCAGCATGAAGCGATAGTTGTGGGGAGGGTCGAGGAGATCTTCTTTCCGGTAGGTGCCGGTCGCTACTTTTTGCAGCAAGGGGCGAAAGCGGCCGTGCGTGTTGCGGTCGGTTCGGCAGAGGAGGAGCATCACTTCGAGTTCGCCCTGCGGTTCGTGGTGCGTGAGAAGAGTGGCGTCGCTGAGCTGCCATACCTGATGCCAGAATAGTTCGGATCCACTCAGCGCGCCGTGAACGAGAGAGTCTAGCGGAAGGGCCCCGAGCGGGAACCGGAGATTCACGGCGAGCTTTTGCGGAGAGACGGAAAGTTGAAAGTCTACGTACGGGTAGAGAGAGGATTTTTCGGCGGCATAGCTGAGACCCTCGAGAAGAAGGGCGGAGAGAACTTGGCGAAGGTCGGGGAGGCGTTGCTGCAGAGTGAAGCCTTCGAGCTTTCCGCAGAACGTGGAGACGCGATCGAGCAGCTGGCCCACGCTGTTGGGCTCCATCACTTTTTCGCCCAGGATCAGCGAGCCCTTTTCCATCATCGGCGTTACACCCGCGAGGCGTTTCGGGATCAGGAAGAGGTGCAACAGCCGCAGCAGGTCGCCGGCGCTGATGTCTTCCAGCAGGAGGAAGGGATGCGTGGCCGCGGCTTCCATTCGCTCGGTGCGGGTGGAGAGATTGTTCCAGGAAAAACTGGCGGCCTGCACCAGGGCAAGCCGGGAATGTCGGCGCCCCTGCAGCTCTGGCCAAGGCGCCAGAGCGGTGTCGAGAAATGTGAAGTCGAAGGGGGCGGTTAGGGAGTTTAGTGTTTCGGGGGCCAAGTCAGGGAACTCGCGAACCTCCAAATCCGCAAAGGTTTTCAGGGCCTTAGAGAGGCGGGCCCAGGCGGCGCGAGTGTCGGCGTCCTGATTGGGATCAGGAGGGGCCTTCAGGAGCAGAATTTTGGGTTTTCCCCGCACTTCTTCCATCACAGTTTTATCGACACCTGGGGCCATTTTCTTGAAATAAAACAAAGGAATTGCGGCTTTTCCGAACCCCTTGCTAAGCTTTCTACAAGAATGCCGAAACGGAAACATGTAGGGATGATCAAGCTAGGCCAGAGCGGCATGACGCTGATCGAGGTAATGGTCAGCACTGGTCTGGTCGGCCTTTGCTTTCTGGCCCTCATGACCATCCTGAACCAGGTAGGATCTTTTTCGGCTTACTTCACTGGAACCGCCGCCACGATCGAGGGTGTAACGGAAGCCGTGGCGTTGTTTAGCGGCGTGATTCCGGAGACGACGCGGATCAAGTCCTGCCTCTGTCAGGGGAATAGTTCCAGCCGCGCGAACTGCATCTGGGATGCGCAGAATCCTTGGTATGATCCGATCCGCACGGGGGGCGCTCCTGCGTCGGCACAAATTCTTACGGGCGAATTCGAGGCGTACGACGGAACCGTTCCTTCGGTCGCGCCATACATGACCATCTCCGCGCAGAATAAAAGTGCGATCACCATCGCGGGCCAAACTTGCGCCCCCACGAATTCGACCATGCCTGTGGCTCTACTTCGGGGCTGCAAGCTTCCTTACATCCTGACTTATACCGGCCCCGTTAAAGAGTCGGGAGGCGTGCCTTCGTCCGCGGGAGAACTTATGCTTTCGGCCGGGGCCACGCACATGGCGAAGGTGGGCCTGGCTGATCCGCGCGGCGCGAACAATCTTGGTATCACGGAACTTTCCTGCGGCTTCGACTACGGTGTGGGCGGCGGCGGCACGGGGGGCACGAGCTTCGTGCTGAATCTGAAGATCAAAGCACGTTCGAATCTGGTGAACAACACCTCGAATCTGAAATATGAGAGCTGGTATCCCGACCAGAACTGCACAAACAACTACTGCAAAGGCTCGTTCCGCGAAGTGCGCCTTAAGTTCGCGATGCGCAATCTCACCACGCGCGGCGTTTATTTCTGGAAGCCGACATCGATTCGAAACTGCCGCCCTGTGGGTACCAATAAAGACGCTGCGGGTAATGCTCTCGCGTCCGCCGCCTCCTGCTGCTCGAACGCCTGGGACGGCTCCAAATGTATAACATGCCAGGGGGCCGGTACGGGGAGCGCCGACGGCTCAAACTGCTGCTCGGGGAACGTTTCCGGGGGAGCGTGCCTATGAAATCGCAACGAGGGCAGGCGATGGTTCTCGCTGTGCTTTGCATCGGCGTGATCATGGCGGGCATAGTAATGTATGGCTCTTCGCGCAGCCGAGATTCGGCGGCGACGGCCACCAAAGTAGACGATAGCCAGACCGGCTATGAAGCCTTGGCGGAAGCGGCCAAGCGCGTGCAGTCGATGTACGCGAACGAAGCGGGCTGCATTCCGGAGACCCTCGATACGCGGCTCTCCGCGCTCCCGAACCTGCCCACGGCCGCGACGGATCTGGGCATAGGTACGAAGGGTATGTCGACCGGTAACGTCAGCACTATTGCTTACGCCATAGCGGAGCCGACTAATGCACTGGGCACACCCACTCTCGCGGTCTCAGAACGACAGAACCGCTGCGGAGGCGGGGCCGGCACGGGCTGCCGGCAAATCGGGGTTCCCATCGACACCTATATTTACATCGTCACGGTGGGCAACGTGGCGAAAGACGGCACCAATCCGCAGGGCGGCGATTGCCCGCGTGATGCATCCGTGTTTCTTAGCGTGGCGATCAACGGCAACCTTTTCACGCAGCGAGTGACGCTCACGAATCTCTGCACCTTCGCGGCTTGTAATGGTGCGTCTGCGGGTGCGGCTAAGGGCTCGCCGCCCGGGCGGGGATTTGATGATTCGTTTTCACCGTCGGGAAGCCAGCCCAACGTGACTTACTCGCCGATCACTGTCACCAGCCCCACGGGCCTTTCGGCGGCGGCTTGCACGGGAACATACGCAAATATTTTGTCACGCAATTATGGCGCCGGCTTTACGGAAGTCTCTGGCACTTCCCTCAGCTACGACGATCTTCGCTGGGCGCGCCGTTATCTGGAAACGGGGGGGGAAAGAAACGGGGAAACGAATTTTCTTTACGCAAATCCCGCTGTGACTACCGGGAACGGCGCCTGCGACCCGGCATTTAGTGCCAGCCAGTGCAAATACAAATTCTGCTTCCCGATGTTCGATCTGAACCGCGACGGCAGAAACAATGAAGAGGATATGACCATCCTCGAAAATTTCCTGCGGGGCTATCTCACCACCCTGCCGGTTAACGAGCTCCCATGACCGGGGGTGCGATTGCGCGCCGGACTTAAAGCCCGAGTGCTCCTTTGCTTTGCCGTTCTGGCGGCGACCGTGCTGCTCGCCTTCGCCTATGGCGCGTTCACTTTCCGCGGACTAGAACGGCGCATGCAAGCGGTGAACGACGTGCACGTTCCCGCGATCCGCGCGCTTAATCAGATCGAGAGCTCGCTGTTTCTGCTCGAATCCGATCTCGACAAAAGCCTCTCTGAGGGGATCCTTCGCCCGAAAGACGCTTTGGAGTCGGTGCTGGAATCGCGGCTCGATCTGCTGGAGCGCTTGTCTCGCGGAGACGGTTCGCTGGCGCTCACCAACGGGTTGCCGCCGATGCGCGCGAGCTACGCTTCTATGCGGGATCTTCTCGAAAAAGTGTATCGCTCCTGGGACGCGCGGGCCGGCTTCGAAGAAGAGCTCTCCCAGCGCCGGGCCGATTTTCGTCTGAAACTGAAAACGCTGATTCGCGACATCGACCGTGAATCGCGCGACGTATCGATGAGCATTCAAGCCGAGCTGAAGGGCCTGGCCTTTCTGCTCACGCTCGTGCTCGGCTTCTGTTGCGCCACCGCGGTGGTTCTTTCGCTGTGGCTGGCGAAAAGCGTGCAGCCCCTCGAAACCCTCGCGCAATGCATGCGCCATATTTCGGAAAACGGTTTGAGCGAACGCGCTGTGCAGGATTTGGCTGCGCTTCCCGACAGCCACGATGAAATCGGCACGCTTTCCCGCGAGAGTTTCAAAATGGCCGCGTCGATTCTCGATAATCATAAAGCGCTGCAAGACCAGAAGCTCAATCTCGAGCGAGCTCACCAGGAGCTCGCCCGCCAAAACGACGAGCTTCGCAGCACGCAGAATAAGCTGATGCACTCCGAGAAGCTCGGGCTTGTGGGCCGGATGGCCGCGCAGATGGCGCACGAGATCCGCAATCCTTTGAATGCCTTGAGTCTTCACACCGAAATTCTGGAAGGGCAGCTCAGCGGCGATGCCGAGCGCCTCGAGTGCGTGGCGCCGCTGCGCAAAGAGATCAACAAACTGATTTCTGTAACCGAAAGCTACCTCGATCTGGCCCGCGGGCCTCGGCTGCAAAAGGCCCCCGTACAGTTGAATCAAGTGATCGAAGAGCTGCACGAGCTCTACCAGCCGCTGCTGAAAGAGCGGGGAATCTTTTTCACCTGCGATCTCGGGGAAATCCCGCCGGTACCGGCGGATCGCCCTCAGCTCGCGCAAGTGGTGGCAAACCTGATCAAGAATGCTTCCGAGGCGTTCAGCGACCAGCAGCGCCCGGGAAAACGTTACATCCGCATGATCACCACGTTCCGCCCACAAGAGCGCGACGTTACGATCACCGTGATGGACAACGGCGGCGGCATCCCGCTCGACCTGCAGAAAAACATTTTTTCGCCCTTCTATACGAACAAGGCCGAAGGCACGGGGCTGGGGCTCACCTTTTCGCGGCAAGTGGTGGAAGCGCACGGGGGGGAAATCTCTTTCGACAGCGCGGTAAATCAGGGAACCAAATTCACGGTTTGCCTGCCGGTTACTGAATTCAAGCCCGAATGGCAGATCGAAAGTAAGGAGGCCGCCTCATGGACGCATACCGCGCGACTATCTTAGTAATCGACGACGAAGAGAGTAACCTGCTCGCGATGAAGAAGATCCTCGAGCAAGAGGCCTACCAAGTGGTTACGGCTCGCTTGGCCACCACGGCGCTCACGATTTTTCGCCGCCAGCCCTTCGATCTCGTGCTCACCGATCTGCGCATGCCCGGAGTTTCGGGCCTTGAACTTCTTCGCGCGATCCGCAAAGAAAAGTCTACAGTTCCGGTGGTAATGCTCACCGCTTACGGCACCGTGAACGACGCCGTGGAAGCGATGAAGCACGGCGCGGTGGATTTCCTCTCGAAGCCCCTTCGCCGGGAAACGATTCTCAAATGCGTGCAAGATACCCTCGCGCGCCACGCTCGCTCGCAGGAACAGAAAAAATTTACTTTCATCGGCAACAGCTCCGCGATGGCCCAGATCAAGAAAACGATCCGGATGCTCGCGCGCACCAGCGCCTCTGTTCTCATCGAAGGGGAGAGCGGAACGGGAAAAGAAGTGGTGGCGAAAACCATTCACGCCGAGAGCGCACGCACGGGCCAGCTGGTTTCCGTGAACTGCGGCGCCATTCCCGAAACCCTCCTCGAAAGCGAGCTGTTCGGGTACGAGAAGGGCGCTTTCACCGGCGCCGTGGCGGGCAAGCCCGGCCTCTTCGAGATGGCCGATAAGGGCACGCTTTTTCTCGACGAGATCGGCGA
>Ga0207125_10223_pt1 | contig 11741 bp, 9 predicted proteins | sample Alteio_BWMinHeat_19_FD_153556 | JGI IMG/M metagenome (GOLD analysis project Ga0207125, IMG submission 153556) | Enriched cells from forest soil in Barre Woods Harvard Forest LTER site, Petersham, Massachusetts, United States -... | ecosystem: Environmental > Terrestrial > Soil > Temperate forest >...
CGGGCAGCCAGGCGGGTGAGAACGGGGTTGTGTTCCTCTAAGAGGGAATCCGCGAAACCGCGCGTGGGAGCGCGTAAAAGAAGAAAAAGTTCCCCAGCCCACAATAGAATGTCCAGCAAGCGGCCGCGCTGCAGATTGGTGATGTCATCGCAATGCAGCGCCACTTCGAGAGCGCGTCGCGAGCATTCTTCGATGAACGCACGGAGCAAAGCCGGATCGAGATTCACGCGATCTTGCTTTCGGCCGCGTGGATCGATACGTTGCAAGTTTTCGTAGCAGAGATCGATGAAGTGGTTCAGGCAAAAATCCTGTTGAGCCAATGAAGCCACTGCGGCCCCTTCACAAAAATCCACTGCGCAGATTTTGTCCTCAAACATCGTTGATATGGCCCCCAATTCAAGTTGCTCTACTCCCATGCCGCTCGCACCTCTCCAGTCTATATAACCCTTGACAGAGTTGGATGTTGCGAAGGCGGCCATCCGTTGCCGGAGCTTGTTCTAAGTCCCGCGGAAAATAAATTCTGATCCGTTCGAATGTGTTTTCAAGCGACACACAACGCCGCTTCCTCGTTTCGCTCGGAGTGCATCGCTCCTTCTGAGCATGACTGATCGAATTGCTGCGAAATTTGCGCGGCCGCGGGTACATAGGCGGCGAGCGTTTGAACGCGCAAGCAGCGATCCAGATATGGAGCCAACAAAGCGCGTACCCAACGCACGTTTTCGTTGCAGTGTTGCATGCGATCCTCGCCGCTCCACAGCGTGACAACGGTGACGAGCCGCGCTTCGTGGTTTGCGATCATCACAAAACTTCCGGCGAAACCGGCTACTTCTCCTAGCGCGCCATTGATCGCTGCGGGTAACGCAGCATGTACTTTGTGCGCTTCATTGGGCTTGGCAACAAACTCGATGCTGAGAGCTGTAATCCGCGAACTGGTGTAGCACATGCCGAGTGTCCGCGCATTAGTACTTAGGGCGTTGGAATCGATCGAGCGCGAAGCAGGATTGGAAAGACTGTGGGTTTGCAAAGAACGTGACACGTAGCCTCCGAATTCATTGGTCCTCCCCGTGTGAGGGGAGGCGCATCCTCGTGGGTCCAGGTCCGACTCGGATGCGCCCTGGTGGGACACGCGTGGGACAGGGGAACCGTCCCTTCGCCGCAGGACGCCCAAGAGTACGATGGGTTCCTACAACCGAATAGTGCAGCAGGTCGGCATTTCGTTTCACTGTTCGGGTCCAAAACGGGAAAGATTGCTCCTGGTGGATGGCGCGGATATACTCCTCAGCACAAATTCGAGGACTACGTGGATCTCTTCGCATTCACCAGGGAATACGTGGAGCGCCTCCGCGAGGGAGATCCCTCGACGGAACAACATTTTGTCACGTATTTTGACCAGCTTCTGCGGATCAAATTGCGAGCGAGGATGCTTGCCTCGGAAACCGTCGAAGATCTCCGCCAAGAGACCTATATAAGGGTGCTGATTACCCTGCGTAAAGATGGGGTACGCCAACCGGAGCGTTTTGGGGCCTTCGTAAACGGCATCTGCAACAACGTGATACAGGAGTTCTACAGGGCCACGTCCCGCACCAGCCCGTGGGACGACACTTACCTGGAACTGCCGGATCATGCGTTGGACACCGAAGGCTCCCTGATTACCAAACAGATGAAGGAACGGGTCCGCCAGGTCATCGGGGAACTACCCAAAAAGGACCGCGATCTGCTCCGAGCCTATTTCCTGGAGGAAAGGGATAAGGATGAGGTGTGCGTCCAGTTTGGAGTAGAGCTGGATTATTTCCGGGTTTTGCTGCACCGGGCCAAGGATAAGTTCCGGGTTTTGTATGAGAAAGACAGGGATGGACTCTCCGGGAAGGGAGTCTCGAAAGGAGCGGCATGAAACGAACGGGCCTCCGCCTGCACTACTCATCGGTGGATGACAAAGATGAAAATCATGGATCATAACGAAGCGGTGCGCCTCCAGGCCGCCGAAAAGTACGTCCTTGGGAAGCTCCCGAAGGAACAGCACGCAGCGTATGAAGAGCACTATTTCGACTGCCCGGCGTGCGCCGAAGAGATCAAGGCTACTGTTGCCTTTATGGAAAGTGCGCGGCAGGTGATTCGCGAAGAAGCTCTCGAACCTGTTGGTGCAAAGCGACCTACTCCAACTACTCAAACAAGCGGCGGCTGGTTCGCTTGGCTGCGTCCCGCTTTTGCGGTTCCCGCACTTGCAGCTCTTCTCCTATTTATCGGCTATCAAAATGGAGTCACTATCCCGCGGCTGAAGGATTCTGCTTCCAGCCAAATGGGACAGACCATCAGTTCTTCCTTCCAACTGCGTGGCAGTGCGCGCGGAGGGAGTGAAACTGGCGACGCCACGAACAAGGTGCGAGTCCGCCCTGGGGAGAGCTTCGCCTTAGACTTTGACTTCACGCCGACTGGCACGTTTAGCGAGTATAGCTGGCAGCTGCGCGACCATGCCGCCCGGGTTGTGAACTCCGGCCACATTAATGGAGATAAGAAGTACCAGACCGTTTCCTTGAACGTAGCTGGTGGAGTGAAGAGCGCCGGCAAGTACAACCTGGTCTTCTTCGGCGCCGATGGCACCGGTCAAACGGCGAACGAGATCGAAGCTCAGCGGCTCACATTTACGGTTGAATTTCTTCAATAGATGAAAGAGTATTAGGCTCCATTTTAACTCCCTGAGGTGTCCCGTGATGAGCACGCACCACCGCATCCCTTTCCACTTTCACGCGGAGGGCCATGCACTTAGCGGAGAGTTTCGTCATCCTGGCCGGCACCTAATCGACGCGCAAGCCTCGACCTCCTTACCAACGATCGGCGGCCATGCCGTGGCGCATTCCGACAATTTCCACTTCGAGGACTTCATCTCATTCAAGTCCGCCCACACGCATGTCTCGGGCAGGAAAATAGATGAGACCACATTCAAGACACATGCCACGACCGTCATCGAAGACCTCAATATTCTTGACGTTGTCACGGTGGATCGGATTGTTTGTCGCCTTACTTCGACGCACGATCCCAAGCAACCGGAAGGGCATATCGTCGCGGACGGAAGCGAGTTTCACAATTTGAGGATTGCTGGACACGACGTCAAGGTCATTCTCCGCCACAAGCTGCTGGTCGAATGCAAGGGGTTTCAGGACTTGCGGAATCATGTTGAAAAGGGGAACGAATCCGGGAGAATAGTCGCGCGGAATGAAGGAGTGGTCGTTTGCTCGCTTGTGGACAAAATCGAGACGGACCTGCCTGGGGTAGATGCGCGCCGCCACGTTTTCAAAGTGGCAAATTTCGGGACTATCTCCTTGGCGGAAGTCTTCGCCGAACCCGGGACCAGGACCCTCACGATGATGCACCTGCAGTTGGGTTCTCCGCATGTCGCGGATCTGACGGCTGCAGAGACGCGAACCAACGGCCAGCCACCGCCCCCACCCTTGTCTCCTCCACCAACGAATTAGGGCAGCGCTATTTCATCCTGACTATTATCTGCTTTTCGTTCGCTTACGTATTGGTTGGATGTCGCTCTGTACCGCCTCCCGAGAGGCTTCGGGACGAAATTACCCTCGACATTCGCCATGGAGATCTAAAGACCGCTAGCGTTCTTATCGATCAGGCGCTCGCCCGCTACGAAAACAAGAGTGTGGAATGGTCTTGGCGCTTCCGTGTGATGAAAGCACATGTGCTGGCTTCGCAGGCAGCATCTGCTGAAGCGTTGCGCATACTCGCCGACGATCTACCTCCAGCACTCGCTACAACCGACATCGCTGTTCACAAGAGCATGCTTGAGGGACTAGCTTATAGGGTTGCTCAAGATTTTCCCCGGTCCGAGGATAAACTTGCCGTTGCCGAGGAATTGGCTAACCGGTATCAGCCGCAGCTCCTTTGCGAGGTATTGAATGTCAAGGGAGCTCTTCAAGTTAACGAGCAAAAATATGCCGATGCCCAAGCGACTTACAGTCGCGCTCTAAAGCTCGCTCGCGACAACCAGAGGACAGACCAGCAGGCGAGTGCGGAAGTCAGCTTGGCATGGGTGGCCGCCAAACTGGAGCGGTTTGATGAAGCCGTCGAGCGCGGGCAGGCCGCTCTCAAATTATCTCGCTCGCTGGAGATGCAAGGTCTCGTGGCGACGGCTCTTGGCAATCTGGGATGGAGCTACTTTGAGTTGGGCGATTTCGAAAGCGCACTGGAATACTATAAGGAAGGCGCGAAGAGGTCGGAGCAAAGCGATCTGAAGGGTCTTGCGCCCTATTGGTTTACGGGTGTAGCCAACAGCTACGAGGCCATACACGATTATGCCTCGGCGGAGGATCTCTCAAGGCGCACGCTTATTAGGGCGCGCAGTTTGAACAATGCGCAGACCGTCACTGAGTGCCTGAATACCCTTGCTGAGGTTGCCCTTCGGACGGGACGCCTTGAAGAAGCCGAGAAATACAATCAGGAAGCGCTAAAGATCGAGGAAGCCGGTGCCGATCATTTTGGGGTTCTCGATTCCGTCGTGCTATTCGGCAGGATCGAGGCTAAAAAGAGGAATTTTGACGAGGCAGAGAAGCAATTCCGCCGCGTGCTTGATGATCCCGATGCAGAAACCGCGATGCGCTGGGGAGTACAAGCAAGACTAGCTGAGCTGGATGACGCCAAAGGCTTAACAATTCAAGCTGAGCAGGAATATCGCAAATCGATTCAAACGTTTGAAGCAGCACGTTCCACTGTCGGTGCCGACGATCTTCGATTGAGTTTTCTCTCTGGCGCCATCGAGTTTTATGACGACTATGTGAACTTCCTTATCCGCAGGGGGCGTTCGGACGATGCGCTGAGGGTGGCGGAACTAAGCCGCGCGCAAACTCTCGAGGAAGGATTGGCAACGGGGAAAGAAGCCGCTGCTGTGGTCAGCCGCAGTGTTCGATCGCGCGAACTCGCAAGACGGCTGAACTCCACGCTTCTTTTTTATTGGCTGGGTGAAGATCACTCGTACCTCTGGGTAGTCACCTCGACAAAGACGGCCTGCCTCACCTTGCCGCCAGCGCCCGAAATTGACCGGGCCGTGAAATCCTACCGAGAAGTGCTGCTTGGCGCTCGCGATCCGCTGGAGGCGGTGGACGCTAATGGGCAAAAACTGTATGAAATGCTAATCGAGCCGGCGACGAACTTAATTTCGCAAGACTCGCGAGTCATTCTACTTCCAGATGGGAGTCTCTACGCTCTGAATTTTGAGACGTTGATTGTGCCCAATCCCAAGCCGCACTACTGGATCGAAGACGTCACTGCGACAACAGCAAGTTCCTTGACGCTTCTCGCTTTGGCCGCGACGCGACCTGCTCCGAAGGAGAAGAATATGTTCCTTGTGGGCGATACGGTTTCGCCCAACGCCGATTTCCCGGCATTGCCGCAAGCCGGTGCAGAAATGCAGAGCATCGAAAAATACTTTCCCGAGCTACGCCGGACAGTCCTTTCCGGCAGTGAGGCAACGCCAGCAGCTTATCTGGCCGGCAAGCCTGAACGGTTTGCGTATCTGCATTTCGTAACGCATGGGACTGCCAGTCGCGCGAGGCCGCTCGAATCTGCTGTAGTCTTGAGCAAAGAAAAAGACGAAGATTCCTACAAACTTTATGCGCGAGACATCGTCAAGCACCGCCTCTCGGCGTATCTCGTGACCATCTCCGCCTGCAATGGAGCGGGGACGCGTGCGTTCTCTGGTGAGGGGCTGGTTGGATTGTCCTGGGCGTTTCTGCGCTCGGGCGCACACAACGTTATCGGTGCCCTTTGGGAGGTTAGCGACGCATCGACGCCGCAGCTCATGGACGCGCTATACGATGGGCTGAGCCGGGGACAGGATCCCGCCTCCGCTTTGCGCGCTGCCAAGCTCTCACTTCTCCACTCCGATGGCGTTTTCAAAAAGCCGTACTACTGGGCGCCCTTCCAGCTTTATACCGGGTCGTGACACTCGCCAGGAGGGACACCGGCTTTCGCCGCTGGGCATGCGGCTGGCCAGGCGCATGCGCGAAAGTGTGAAACGGTTTTGCCTTCGTCGGCACTACCTAAGGTCCAGCAATTCTTTTTCAAGGGGTGTGTCGGTGAATTTAGAGCATTGCAATCTTAAGATAGACGAACAAATACCTGTTGTGGCTGTGCAGAGCCAAAATTTCGTGCAGGCGGGTCCGAGAATCGAACGATGCGAATTTGAGGAATTGCTGCAACGCGCGATGGAAATCCTTAATGCTCGCGACCTCAACGCTCAACTCAAGACGACTGCGTAGACTTCGGCCGTTGATCTGGACAAACGGTGGCCTAAACAAAAGGACGGCGAGCGGCGCATCAGGTGAGCGCCGCTTTCCGTCCTTTTCTTACTCTTAATTTCCGTGCATTCGCGCGGACTTTCGCTTGCGGCTACTTGCTGGAAGCCTCGACTCCGCGCACGGCCGGCGGGTTCCCCGACAACCTCAAATTGATGACGTTGTTGAGCATGTCGAACCAAAACGGCGCGCCCATGACGATGGCGAAGGACGTGAGGAGAATTCCAAGAGCTTTCAAAGCTCCAGCTCCGGGGTCACGGTGCCAGCGTCGGATGTCTTTCGCGTCGCGCGACCATCCGATAGGCGGAGTATTTACATCGCGTATTTCTTCCGCGATTTGATGTAGAGAAACCTCTTCGTTGGTGGATTCGGCTGAAATTGTAGAATGGGCCTGTTTCCCTGCTTGCGCAACCACGGCGCTGCGAAGCGCTTGGTCGCTCCACAATTCTTTGACGATCATGAGCGTGTCGGCGTTTACCGCTGCGCAGAGCAATAACCCGACTGCGAAGATGATTTTTTGGGCCATGCGTTTGTACCAGCCAGTTACGCGAGCCATAGTGTCGTCGAACCAGTGCTCGACTTTGAGGCGCGCTGCGTCGACGTCGCCACCCGCGGAGTCGATCATGTTGAGGAGCGTGGTGCGTAGCTTTGCGTCGGGAATTTGTGAAACGCCGGCGCGCAGGGATTGGATTGTGCGTGGCTGCGCGGCGTCGGCAGGAGCAACTATGTCGAACAGGGCGGCGGAAAACATGCGTGCTGAAATGTAGGAAGGCTTCTGCCCTTCGGGCGCGGTGGCCAAGATCAAGGGATGCGCGAAAAGCTTTGCTGTAAAGTCATTCGGGCCGTTCTTTAGCATGTTGCGGATGCCATTTTCGAGGGTCTTGGCGCGAAGGGAAAACATGGCTGCGATGACTTCTTTGATGCCCGAGCAGCCGATGCTGAGAACCAGGTAGATCAGAGTGAGGCCGATGACGACTTCCAGGACTTGCGATCCGAACATTTCTACCTCCATGCTCGCCAGAATTACCTTGGCAGGAGTCGCCTGCCAGGTTTGGCTCGCGGCATTAGCCTGCCACGAGTAGCCCGCGGAGTTTAGCTGGTTCCGATACGGCGTGCTTCGACAGCAATCCTTCCGTGACCCAAGAACCATCAGGACCACACTGTTACGCAAATAGTGCATTGAGACGATGAAACGTTTCGCCGGGTCCGAGTCACTAGCTACAAAGAACCAGCAAAACTCAGAAATGTTTGGGGGTGTGTATGTCAGCCGGATTAGACAATCTGAAACACATTGTCGTGCTCATGATGGAGAACCGCTCATTCGACCACATGCTGGGCGGGCTGAGCCTGGTGATGGAGAACGGTCAGAAGAAATATCCGAAAATCAATGGCCTCACGGGAAACGAGTCCAATCCCGACACGCAGGGGGCGATCGTAAAAGTTCAGCCTAACGCCAAATTCCAAGGCCAGCTCGATCCCGATCCGGATCACCATTTTCCTGGCGTAGATCTTCAAGTATACGGGGGCGCGCCGCCGGGGCCGGGACGCGTCGCCAACATGCAGGGATTCGTCAAAGATTATTTCACACAGACGAATGACGTCAACCGATCGCACAACATCATGTATTACTTCACGCCGGACAAGTTGCCGGTGCTCTCGACGCTCGCCACACAATTCGCCGTTTTCAATGGCTGGTTTTCTTCCATTCCCGGACCGACGATTTGCAACCGCGCCTTCGCGCACTATGGGACTTCGTTTGGCCAGGTGGGTATGGACCTGTTTTACGTCCTGGACCCGATTCCAAGTATTTACGAGCGCATGGTGCAGGCCAACCACACGGCAAAGATCTATTACTACGACCAGCAAAGTTCGACGATGGAGATTGTGAATCTGTTGAAGAATCAGCCGCAGATTTTTGGTAGCTACAGCCAATTCGTCGATGACTGTGCCTCCAACAAACTCCCTGAGTACAGCTTCATCGAGCCTTGCTACAACGACCATGCGGGCCCTGGTGGCGGTGAGATTCTGGCATCCGATCAGCACCCGGATCACAACGTTCAAGAAGGTGAGCGATTTATCGCTAATACGTACAACGCAATCCGCACGAACCCAGCTCTTTGGAAAAGCACGCTACTTTTGATCGTTTACGACGAGCACGGCGGAATCTACGATCACGTTGTACCGCCGGCGTGCACTCCAGACGGCTATTTCGCGAAACCTGCGGACACGGACACGGGCGAAGCATTCAATTTCGATCGCCTGGGCGTGCGCGTGCCTGCGATTGCCGTATCGCCCTACATTCTTAAAGGGACGGTAGTCCCAGGTCCCGAGGATCCTGCTAACTGCCGCGTCTTCGAACACGCGTGCATTCCGGGAACGGTGACCAATTTTTTTCTTCATGGAGACGCCAAGCAAACGGTTCGCGAGAAGCAGGCGAACACTTTTCTGGATTTGCTGTCGGACCAGATGCGGTCCGATTCAGACATTCCATTTTTCAAACTAGGAGGACAATGATGGCCACCCCTTCGAATGCAATCCTTGTGCCTGCAACGCAGCGAGGAGCCTACAATCCAAACAGGGCGGCCGGGCTTCTGCTGCGGTCTCAGACGCTGCACCTGCGGGAAGCCCTGCTCAAGCATCTGGAAGAGTTGGCGGCAGTCCTGGCGATCGATCCCAAATCGTTAAAAACCGAAGGCGATGTCAGCGCCTACATTCACCGGGCCACGGCGATCCTGCACACGCACGGCGCCAAGCCCGCAAAAAAATGAAGGAGGAATCGTGAGGCGCATCTTCTTGGTTTTTCTCTTATTCGCAGCCGGAGCGGCGCGGGCGCAGACGCCGCAACCTGCTCCGGCAAGAGTGGACTCCCCCAACGAGCTTGACAAACTAAAAGAAAATTGCGGTGACATCACTAAGTTTTTCGGCTGCGCCGAAGAGCTTTTTACCGGACAGCCTCTGCACATCGCCGTGGGAAGTATCGCACCGCAGAACGGTTTTGGCGCCGGCTTAGCATATGTCGGTCATAAAACCACCGACAATTGGCGAACGAGCTGGAATGCGGACGCTGTCGGCTCGATCAACGGTTCTTGGCGCGCGGGCGCATACCTGAAGCTCGTTCACACGCCCAACCAGGCGGTCGGCGTCGGCTTTGGAACGCCACCTCCTCTGAACTCCAATTTGACGGAACTGCCGGAACACTCAGTAATCAATTTGTATGCGCAAGCCATTTCACTCAACAAACTCACATTCTTCGGCTTGGGCCCGAATTCGACGGAGGCAGGCCGCTCCTTTTATGGCATGCGCGAGACGATCCTTGGCATAAGCGCGGTCAAACCAACTTACGAGCGGTTGCATGTCGCACTCTACGGCGAAATGAACGGGCGGTTCGTCGAAATTCGCCCCAGCCTCAACCAGCCTAGCCCAACCATCGCGGCGCTTTATACCGAAGCGACCGCGCCCGGACTCGTCAGTCAACCAGCATTCCTCCAACTTGGCGAAGGTATTCGCATGCGTCCCGGGTTTTTCAACGATTTCGTGCGCCTCAATTACGATCTCGCCTATCAGCAATATTTTGCACCCGGTAATTCCACGTTCTCGTTTCAGCGCTTGACCGCCGATCTTTCCCATCAATTTCCGATTTACCGGAAAACCACGCGCTGGCTCCTGCCTCGAGACGCGAACGGTCCCGATGATTGTTCATTGGCTCCGGCGTCGAGCCATCCGGAATGTCCGCAGGTCACGCGAGACCTCGAAGGCAGCATCGGGCTCCGCTTCTTCCTTGCCGCGTCGATGACCCCAGGAAGAAACGTGGTGCCCTTCTATTTTCAGCCTACGCTCGGCGGTTCTGACATCAACGGCAACCAATCCCTAAGCAGTTATCAAGATTTTCGGTTTCGCGCACCCAATGTGATGTTGTTCCGGCAGAGTTTCGAACACTCCATCGGAAAGCTGCCTCTGGGCTTTACTTTTATGATTGACGAAGGAAAAGTCGCGCTCACCCGCGGCGACCTCGGCTCGAATGACTGGCTCCACAGCTTCTCCACCGGCTTAACACTTCGCGCTGGTGGCTTCCCGCAAGTCTTCCTGCTTTTTTCCTGGGGAGGGAAAGAAGGAACACACACGATCGCGAACGTTAACAACTCGCTCCTGGGCGGTTCTGCTCATCCTTCTTTGTTCTAACGTACTTGTGGTCAGCCGGCGTTCCTGCGCGTGCGGTCTTCGCCCTTTTGGAGAACAGCAGCGTCAGGTCGTCGCAGCCGCCACGTCCTGTGCTTGCTCTTCTGAATCGCCAAGCCCGCGCAGTATCTCACTCGTATGTTCGCAGACATCCAGGCCGATCTCGCTCTTGCGACAAACGCCGCGTCTCGCAAGGCCCTCTCCTACTCTTTCTTCCGCAACTTCCATCATCAAAATTTTGATTGAATTCCAAACAAAAAGTTCCCGCAAAAGTTTTCCACCGCAACTCCTTCCAAACTTTACTTTTGTCTTGACACTTCTCTCAACCGGACGCTAGCCTACGCTCACTGGTGCAACTGGGGGAACGTCCTGGGATGTATTAGTATTTGTTCATATTGGCGGCTTGCTCGCGAGACTGTTTCTTCGCTTTACGCCACGATCCTGCACCGGACTTCTCCCTCGTTGAAGCGTTCTGGTCCTGGACATGATTTGGACCCAATAGCTTGCGGAAATTTTGTTTCGCCGTCGCATCAGGAGCAATGACGTTGGAACTTCCGTCGAGAAGCAGTTCGCAAAATATCATTTTGTAGTTTTGAAGAGCGCAGCTCGGCCGCACGGAAATATTTTCGCCGCCGTCGCGCGATGAAGTAGACTCTAGGCCGGATGGTTAAGGGCAATCGTCGTAAATGGTTGTAAACAGGGGTGGTCGAAAGGGGCGTTCCTCATGAGGTCTCGAATACTTTTCCTGGTTTTCGTTTGTACCTTGGCGTTTTCCGTCTCTCCAGCTCTCTACGGTCAAGCGACTGGCAGTTTTTCCGGCAACGTCGTAGATAAATCCGGGTCGGCCATCTCCGGTGCGACAGTTACCGCCACTTCGCAAGGCACCGGCGTATCCCGTGATGCAAGAACCGACGACGCTGGCCACTTCCTCATCCCTTTGCTGCCGGTCTCAATCTACACGCTGCGCGTCGAATTTGCGGGATTTCAAACCGTCGAGAGCAAGGACCTCCGTCTGCAAGTCGATGAAGCGCGCGAACTGAATTTTACCCTCGCGCCGTCCACTGTCGCCTCAACTGTGGAAGTCAACGCCTCTGCCGTCGCGGTCGAGACCACCAATCCTTCCCTGGGCCAGGTCATCACTGCTCAGGAAGTCTCGCAGCTTCCTCTCAACGGACGCGATTTCGTCCAGCTCGCCACACTCACTCCCGGCGCCACGGCAGAGTCGAACCCCAATAGTTTTTTCACCTCCGCCGCCAGCAGCGA
>Ga0207125_10224_pt1 | contig 11712 bp, 7 predicted proteins | sample Alteio_BWMinHeat_19_FD_153556 | JGI IMG/M metagenome (GOLD analysis project Ga0207125, IMG submission 153556) | Enriched cells from forest soil in Barre Woods Harvard Forest LTER site, Petersham, Massachusetts, United States -... | ecosystem: Environmental > Terrestrial > Soil > Temperate forest >...
CGAAATGCGCCACGTCAAAGGCGTCACTCTCACCGAAACCGGTATGCAATTTCGCAAAATTGATTCCTGGTTTGCATCCAGCATCGGTTCGCGCATTCATCAGCGAAAGCTCATCACCGGTTGCGGCATTGCCGCCACTTCTTTTCAAGGCGAGGAAATTCAGAAGCGGTCCTATCCCAATAGTTTCGGCGGCCAGCACGCACTGGAGGGCTATGAGCTTGTCGAGTCTCTCGAACTCCTGAAGCACGCAGCTCGCGTGGGCGAAGAATCCGCCGCGCTACATTCCGCGGCCCAGTGTCCTGAGAAAACGGGCACGCTGATTCTTGGCGGAAGCCAGCTCGGCTTGCAGATTCATGAATCCGTTGGTCATCCCATCGAACTCGATCGCGTCCTCGGCCAGGAAGCCAATTTTGCGGGCACGAGCTTTCTCACGCTCGATCAGCTCAACAAGTTGCGCTACGGCTCGGACATCGTGAACGTCGTAGCCGACGCGCGTCTCGAACACGGGCCCGGCCTCGGCACTTTCGCCTACGATGATGAAGGCGTCCCTGCACAGTGCACGGACATCATCAAAGACGGCCAATTCCGCGGTTATCTCTCCAATCGTGAAACCGCACATCTCATCGGTCTAAAGCGCTCCTCCGGCACCATGCGCACGGAAAGCTGGAATCGTCTCCCGATCATTCGCATGACCAATATCAGCCTGAAACCGGGCAAGTGGGATTTTGGCGGTCTGATCGCCGACACAGACGACGGCATCCTCATGGAAACGAAACGCTCCTGGTCCATCGACGATCGCCGCTACCAGTTTCAGTTTTCCACCGAGATGGGCTGGGAGATCAAGGGCGGCAAAAAAACGCGAATGCTTAAAAATCCCAGCTACAGCGGTATCACGACCGAGTTCTGGAATTCCTGTGACGCGATTTGCTCGCGCGATTATTGGACTCTGTGGGGCACCCCGAACTGCGGCAAAGGCCAGCCCATGCAGACCATGGGCACCGGGCACGGCGCAGCCCCCGCGCGATTCCGCAACGTCAAAATCGGCTCGGCCTTTTCAAATCAATGAGCGCCGCCCGAAAGTCCGCGAACTCCTCGGCAGGGAAGAGTCCCGCGTCCTCCGTGCAATTGTTCCCCGAACACGAATTGCGCCGAATCATCGATACAGTTCTCCGCCTCGCCAAATCCACCGGCGCCGATGAAACCGAGGTTCACGTCGACGAAACCGCCGACTCCCTCACGCGCTTCGCCAACAACGCCATTCATCAAAACGTAGCCGAGCGCGGCCTCAACGTTTCGATTCGCACCGTCGTCGACAGCCGCACCGCCCGCGCCACCACGAATCGCATCGACGAAGATTCCCTCCGCGCCGCAATCGAAGCGTCTCTTTCCCTAGCGCACAGCCAACCCAAAGATCCGCATCTACTTCCGATGCCCCGTAGACAGCGCTATCGCAAGGTGAATCGTTTCGCGAAGGACACTGCCGCTCTCACTCCAGAAGAACACGCCCGCGCCGTCCGCCGCGCCTGCGATCTAGCCATCCAGAACGGCCAGGTCGCCGCCGGCATTTTCGCCAGTGGCCTGCAACAATCCGCCCTTGGCAATTCGCGCGGACTTTTCGCCCCCTACCGCGAAACCCACGCCGAATTCTCCATCACCATGCAGGAAGCTCCTGCGGCAAGCTGGGCCAAAGCCAACGCAGCCAGCGTCCGCGCTCTCGATCCGCAAAAACTTGCTCAGCGCGCCAGCGAAAAAGCGCACATGGCCGTTGACGCCCGCGAACTCCCGCCCGGCCGCTATACCGTTATTCTCGAGCCCGCTGCCGTCCTCGATCTGGTCGGCTTCCTCTTTTACGACTTCGCCGCCACCGCTCTCCAAGACAAGCGTTCCTGCCTCAACGACCGCATGGGCAAGCCTCTCTTCGGCAAAAACATCTCCATTACTGATGACGCCTACCATCCGCTCCAACTCGGCGCGCCGTTCGACGGCGAAGGCATGCCGCGCCAGCGCGTTCAGCTAGTCGATCGTGGCGTTCCCCAAAATCTCGTCTACGCCCGCAGCAGCGCCAAATCCGCACACAAAAACCCCACCGGCCACGGCTTCGCGCTCCCCAACGAATACGGCGAAGCTCCGATGAATCTAGTCTTCGCTGGCGGCGATTCCTCCCTCGAAAAAATGGTCGCCTCAACGGATCGCGGCCTGCTCGTAACCCGCCTCTGGTACATCCGCGAAGTCGACCCCTACGAAAAAGTCATGACCGGCATGACCCGCGACGGCCTTTTCTTCGTCGAAAATGGCAAAGTCACCACCGCCGTCCGCAACTTCCGTTTCAATCAATCCATCCTCGAACTGCTCCGTAGCGTCGAGCAACTCGGCCCCGCCGTCCGCGCCACTGGCGAAGAAGCCTTCGAAATGGTCGTCCCCGCGATGAAGGTCCGCGACTTCCACTTTTCGGAAGTTACAAAGTTTTAATAATCCACAGCTTAGAATCTCCTCCCCCACAAAACCGATTTGATAAATGCAAATTCTGCGTTGTACATCCAGACCCCAGCAGCTTAATAAACAGGTATGTACCGATGGTGCGTGCCAGCCCAGAGTGACCGGCACCCAAACTGGGGCCATCCCGACCACGATGCCTGTGGCACGGGCTTCGTTGCGCGCCTTGCAGGTCCTGCCAGCCATGAGATTGTCAACATAGCACTTACAGCCCTCGAACGCCTTACCCATCGCGGCGGTGTCGACGCCGACGGCGCCAGCGGCGACGGCGCAGGCCTGCTGACCTCTCTCCCTCACGAATTCTTTCGTGCCCGCGCGCAGGAGCAGGGCATTGATCTCCCAGAAATCTTCGGCCTGGGCTTCGCCTTTTTTCCAGCCACCGCCGCGACCGACGCCAAAGCCGCGGTAGAAGCCGCCGCCGACACCGAGCGCCTTCGCATTCTCGGCTGGCGCCGCGTCCCCACCAACACCAACTCGCTCGGCAGCAAAGCTCTCGAGACCATGCCCGAAATCTGGCAATTCTTCGTCGCGCCTTTCCACGCGTCGCGAGGCGTCTCCCGCTTCGAGTGGAAGCTCGCCCTTCTCCGCAAGCGCGCTGAATCGCTTCTGCCAGAACGCTGCTATCTCTGTTCGCTCTCGTCGCAAACGGTGGTCTACAAAGGTCTCCTCACGCCCTGGCAATTCCCGCAATTTTACGAAGACCTCCGTGACGCCACGTTCGCCACGACATTCGCCATCTTCCACCAGCGCTACTCGACAAACACGCAACCCTCCTGGGATCTTGCGCAGCCTTTTCGTTACGTCGCCCACAACGGCGAAATTAATACCATCGTCTCGAACCGCCGCTGGCTCCGCGCCAAACAACGCGAACTCCGCGCCCGCCTCACGGTAGGTTCTTGGTTCACTCCGCTCGAAGAAAGAGTCAGCGATTCCGCCAGCTTCGATAACGCCTTCGAGCTCAAGCTCCTCGAAGGTTTCGGTCCCGATGAAGCCATGCTCACCATGGTTCCACCCGCCTTCGAAAACGATCCGCTTCTCTCTCGCGACATCCGCGCCGCCCTCACTTCGCTTTCGCAGCAAAGCGAACCTTGGGACGGCCCCGCCGCCCTGATTTTCTCCGACGGCCAATTCGTCGGCGCAAAACTTGATCGCAACGGCCTCCGTCCCCTGCGCTACACGCTAACGCACGACGGCCTCCTGATCGCCGGCTCCGAAACCGGCCTGATCGATCTCGATGAATCGCGCATCGCCGAACGCCAGCGCCTCGGCCCCGGCGAAATGATTCTCGCCAACCCTGCCACCGGCCTTTTCCTCCGCTGGCGCGAAATCTTGAAGCGCCTCGCGATGCACCAAGCGCGCAACGCCATGCCGCCGCCGCGGCACCTCGCGTTTTCCGCCGCGACCCCTTCCGCAGCCACCGGTGAACCCAAACGCATCGCCGCTGCCGCCGGCTGGACCGAAGACCAATTCAAAACCCTCTTCTCCGCCCTGACCCACGGAAAAGAAGCCGACTGGAGCATGGGAGACGACGCCCCGCCAGCTTTTCTCTCCACACTCCCGCGCACGCTCTGGGACTATTGCAAACAGCGTTTCGCGCAAGTCACCAATCCCCCCATCGATCCGCTTCGCGAAACTCACGTCATGTCTCTCGACGTCCATCTCAAAGATGGCGTCACCCTCCCTGGTCCTCTGCTCAACTCCGGACAACTCGCCGAACTCTCCGAATTCTTCGGCCCCGTTCATCGCATCGACATGACTTTCTCTTCCGCCCTGGGAGTCTCGGGCGCGCGCTGCAGTGTTGCTCAGCTATCTTCTACCCCTCTGAGTAGCAGCGCACGCCCGGGCCTCCTCCTTTCCGATCGCGGCCTCAACGCGGAAAACGCCGCTCTTCCCGCGCTGCTGGCTACCGCCGCGGTCTGGAAAGCGATGGTTCGCGAAGGCCTCTGGGACTTGCCGCTCATCGTCGAATCCGCGCAAGTCTTCGACACGCATCACGTCGCGCTCCTTGTCGCGGCTGGCGCCAGCGCCGTCGTTCCCTATCTGGCCGACGAATTTGCCGAAGCGCTCGAGCCAGGCGGCGCCGACCGCATGCGCGTCGCGATCACCGCTGGCCTTAGAAAAGTTCTCGCGCGCATGGGCGTCTCCACTCTCGCGAGCTACCGCAACAGCCATCTCTTCGAAATCGTCGGCCTCTCCGAAGATCTCTGCGCCGAATTTTTCGAAGACGCAGCCGACTACCCCGGCTCAAAAACTCTCGACGATCTTTTCGCAGATTACATCCGCATGCATACCACGGCGTTCTCCGCCGAATCCGCCGAACTCGGCGATGCTGGTCTCTACCGCTTCCGCAAAGGCGCCGAGCTTCACGCGACATCACCCGAAGTCGTTCGCCGCATGCACGCCCACGTCCGCGCCCCCGAAGCCGGCAAATTCGCCGCCTTCGAAGAATTGTCCGAACACCAGGGCACCGTTTTCCTTCGCGATTTGTTAGAAACTGTTCCCGGCACACCCGTGCCCGTGGAAGAAGTCGAATCCACGAACACGATTCTCCGCCGCTTCAGCACCCAGGCGATGTCTTTAGGCTCGCTGAGCCCCGAAGCACATCGCACTCTTGCTCTAGCGATGAACATGATCGGTGGCCGCAGCAACACCGGCGAAGGTGGCGAGGACCCAAACACCTATCGCTTTGAGCCCGCTGCCGCAAACAAAATCAAACAAGTAGCCTCCGGCCGCTTCGGCGTAACCGCGGATTACCTCGTCCATGCCGAAGAACTCGAAATCAAAATGGCGCAAGGGTCTAAGCCCGGCGAAGGTGGCCAGCTACCCGCGCGCAAAGTCACCGAATATATCGCGCGGATCCGCCATGCGACTCCTGGCACTCCGCTCATTTCGCCGCCGCCGCACCACGACATTTACAGCATCGAAGACCTGGCCCAGCTCATCCACGACCTGCGCGCCGTGAATCCGAGCGCGCGCATCGGCGTCAAACTCGTCTCCGGCGCAGGCGTGGGAATCATCGCCGCAGGCGTCGCCAAAGCAGGCGCCGACGTCATCACCATCAGCGGCCACAACGGCGGCACCGGCTCTTCGCCCCTCACCTCCATCAAAAACACAGGCTTGCCGTGGGAAATCGGCCTCCGCGAAACGCACGACACTCTTGTCCGCGCCGGACTCCGCTCGCGCGTCTCTCTCCGCGTAGACGGCGGCCTGAAATTCTCCCGCGACATCATCGTCGCCGCTCTCTTTGGCGCCGACGAGTTCGGCTTCGGCACCGCCTCGCTCCTTGCCATCGGCTGCGTCATGGCGCGCCAATGCCATCTCAACACTTGCCCCGTCGGCATCGCCACGCAAGACGAAAAACTGCGCACGCGCTTCAATGGAAAGCCGGAAATGGTGGTCGCTTATTTCCGTTCTCTCGCCGAAGAAGTCCGCAATCGCCTCGCGCAACTCGGCGCCCGCTCCCTCAGCGATCTCACCGGCTGGTACGACCGGCTCAGCGCCCGTTCCGGTATGGATCCGCTGCTGATCGTTCCCATGTCCGAATCCGGCCGCGTCGCTCCTCATCAATCCCCCGTGCTGCACGCCGCAGCGCGCGAGGATGCCCTGCACTTCAGCGCCGCCTTCGAGCTCCAAACTGAATCCGAGGCCATCCAAAATTCCGACCGCAGCGTCGGCGCCGGAATGAGCGGCGAACTGATGCGCCGCCGCCGTCCTGGCAGCCAGCACCGCCCCATCGCCCAAGAATTAATTAAGGGATTTCACGGCTGCGCGGGACAAAGCTTTGGCGCATTCCTCGCAGATGGAATCACCCTGATGCTTTCCGGCGAAGCCAATGATTACGTTGGAAAAGGCCTCTCCGGTGGAACTATCTCGATTGCCGCCAGCTCCGCCGCCTCCCGCCGCGGCGACGTCCTCGCGGGCAACACCGTTCTCTACGGCGCCACCTCAGGCCAGCTCTTCGTCGCCGGCCGCGCCGGTGAGCGCTTCGCAGTTCGCAACAGTGGCGCTCTCGCGGTCGTAGAAGGCGTCGGCCAGCACGGCTGCGAATACATGACCGGTGGCGTCGTTCTCGTCCTCGGCCCTCTCGGCCTGAATTTCGGCTCCGGCATGACCGGCGGCCTCTCCTACGTTCTCCGCGGCGAAGCCGACGAGGTTATTCACCGCGATTTCGTAGCCCTTTCGGAGATCGACGCTCAAGAAGAAGTCTGGCTGCGCACCGTCCTGGAAAAAACACCTGCGTTTCACGTCCAGCCCCCGTGCCTCGCGCCTGCTTTCGCGCCGCGGCGTTCTTCCTTTCCTGCGGGTGCAGCCCGTTCATTTCCAGGGCACTCTCGAAGCTACTTGGGAGCCGCTGCTCGCCCGCTTGAGGCGCGCCGAAGTGATTTTCAGCCCGCCGCAAAGCGCGGCGTTTTCGCTGGCGACTCTGCCTGCTCGAAAGGAGCAAGAATCTGCGCTCACTTAGCGGAGGCATTCCGCTATAATCTTTGCCGAGCTACCAGCCCATGGACTTCGACCAACTTGCCACTTTCGTCTACGTAGCCAAGCTAAAAAGTTTTTCGCGCGCCGGGCAAAAAGTTTTTCGCTCACAATCCGCCGTAAGCGCCCAGATCCGCCAGCTCGAACAAGCCTATCGCGCTCGTCTCCTCGACCGCTCCGCCAAATCCGTCGAGTTGACTCCCGCAGGCGAGGTCCTCTTCGAATACGCCGAACGTCTTCTTCGCCTCCGCGACGAATCCATTCAAGTCGTCGCCGATCGCGGGGACGTAGTCCAGGGCCCCCTGGTTTTTGGCGCCAACGAGGCTACCTGCCTCTATCTTCTTCCAGATATTTTCGCGGAGTTTCAGCGCCGCTATCCCCAAGTCCACATCAGCATCTATCGCAATTTCAGCCACAAGATTTTGCAGCGCGTCGAAGACGGCTCTGTCGACGTCGGCATCGTGACGCTTCCCATCAAATCGCCCACTCTCAAAGTTCACCACATTTCCCGCGACCGCTTGCGCTTCATGGTCAGCAGCCGCAACCCTCTTGCGCACCGCTCCAAGATCACCCTAGAGGAAGTCGCCGGCCAGCCGCTGATTTTCCCTCGCACCGGCTTCACCCGCCAGGTCCTCGACAAGCTCTTCCGCCCCTATCGTGCGCGCCTCCGCGTCGCCATGGAGCTCCCCAGCATCGGCATGATCAAGCGTTTCGTCGCCGCCGACGCCGGCGTCTCCTTCATCAGCGAAAGCTTTGCGCGCGACCAGGTCAAAGCCGGCGAAGTAAAGCTCCTCAACGTAGAAGGCGTCGACCTCTGGCGCGAACTAGGCCTTGTCTACCGCCGCGACCGCAGCCTCCCGCGCGCCGCCCAAGCCCTAATCGCCGTAATCCGCGAGCACAAAAAGTTCCCCGACACCACCACAGCCGCCGCCTCCGACTAAACACACACAGTCCCCGGCACGCCGTGCCCGCTCTTGCTCGGTACGTGCTATCCAAATGCCCTCTTTGCTGAGCCCAACTCATTGAAATCACGTCTTCCTCACGTTCTTGTAGCTGTGATTCGCCCCTTGGATACCCTCTTGGGGCGTTGCCCATATAGTGCGGCAGGGATACCGTCTATATCGCAATGCGGCTCCACCAAGTTGACGGTGAATAATAATATGTGTAGTATGTATTGTGACAGGGATCTGAGTTTTGCAGGAGCCTTGCCGTGCCTAGCCCGAGAGAGTTGACCAGAGCACAGATACTCGCAACCGCGAATAGGTTCCGCTGGTTTAGGAAGATGCCCAAATGGACCGTCATCGTTGACGACCGCGAACTCCCCGCGCGCCCGCTGGTTCTCGAAGCTGCAGGTGTGCCTCCCAACGATCCCACGAACTCCCATCAAGCGATTGCGATCCTTGAGAACTTGGGCTTCGAGACCCGCTACGCAGCCGAACCGAGAAAACCAGACCAGCCTCTGCGAAACGAGGCGCCCCCAGACGCTCCCATCGAGAAGCGTTCCATCCTCGAGATCATCGCCGAAGCCACAAAAGATCTTACTGAGGAGGATTGGGAAGGGTTCCCAACCGACTTCTCGAAGAATGTAGACCACTATCTCTACGGAACAAAGCGGGAAGAGGAATGAAGGCAGTTTTTGCGGACACCAGTTACTGGTTCGCCCTTCTGAACACGCGCGACACACTGCATCACAAAGCTGTCGTTATGTCACAACAGCTCTCCGCAGTACAGGTAGTGACCAGCGAAATGGTCTTCGTCGAGCTTTTGAATAGCTTAAGCAGCGGCAACCCAAGGGAGCGTCGGGCCGTGGTCAGTGCGGTCCAAGGTTTTGGTAGGAGCGATTCCGTAATCGTGGTTCCACAGACGCCGGAACAATTCGCAATAGCGTTTGATCGCTACAAACAAAGCGCGGACAAAAACTGGAGCCTCACGGACTGCGCTAGTTTCCATATCATGGAAACCGAACGCATCTCTGCTGCCTTGACTCACGATCGCCACTTTATCCAGGCCGGATTCGAAGCCCTCCTGCGCTAACTACGTACCTGAAATCGCGCAAGGAATGCGGACAACGGCCACAGTCAGCCGCCTCACAAATGGCCATGCCTGCATCCCAATTTTCTCTTGACAGAATCGCTCATGGAAGTATTATTGGGTTGGGAGAAATTCCGTTCGACGGCAGCCTCGGCTGCCGTTTTTTCTTTTAGGAGGCCCCCAGGCACGCGGGGGTCATCTTTTGTTCGAGTTCAAGACTCAGCAAATGCTCGATTTTGCCTTATTTTGCTGCAACTCCAAGCCATTTAGAATCAACACGTAGGCCAATGCCTGCAACTGTTGATTTTGAAGGGCTTACAAAATAGTTAAGTCTTTAAGATGCAACACTTACAAAAAAGGAGGGGGGGAGGTACAGCGGGGAGTGCGGTTGACTAGATCCAGAGTTACTGTGGCCGCGAGCTAAGCCCGCATCAATAGGCCACTGCCCACTACTCACTTTCCTCAATGTACGTTGAATTCCAGACTCGCAATCGATCTGTTGATCACGTTTTCCTGGATTTGAATGAGGTCGTTGTCGGCGTAGGTCATGCCGAGCACGGTAAAAACATCGGTCCCTCGAGATATCACCACTAGGGTTCCGGACCAATCGTGCCCGTCCGCCATCCCGCGGTAGTGATACTCGACGGCCGGCAATCCGCCGACCACCGTCTTCCGCTGCGAAATTCTCCGGTAGTTCTCGTAGATTTCGCTTAGCCGCTTTTCAATGGTAGCTGCCGCTGGGTCCAGCGCCACTTTCGTCTGTTCTTGCCCGATCACCAGCAGCGTCGACTGGTTGCTCGTGCCCAAAGCTACAATCGCGTCCGGCAGCGCCTTCCGCGCCTCTTCGTTCAACTCCCAGCTCGGCGCCTTGTACATCTTGAAGCCGTGTGTATAGTTCGTATAGACATTGCCCTGAATATCTTCGCGGATCGCAGGAGGTTCCGGCTCTTTCGGCGCCGCAGGCTGCGCGGCGGATGCCGCGAGTGATGAAGCCGGCGCTGCCGCGGGTGTCGTGAGCGCGGGGGCCACCGCGTTCGTCTTCGTGGCCGCCGGAACTTCGGGTTTTACCACCGTGTTGGTGATTTTTGGGGTTGCCTTTTCGCGTTTTCCCGTTGCTGGGTCCGCTGATCTCGCGCTCGCGTTCGTCGTTGCCGTCGTTCCTTCTGTTGACGATGCCACGGCCGGCTCTGCTTTCGGCTCCGCGCTCGCCGGATCTTTCTTCGCGGCGGGTGTCTTATCGGTTTTCTGCGTCTCGCTTACCGGTGTGGACGGAACAATCGACGCGATCTTGTCTTTCTCTACGAGGACATATCCAAAGTCCGTTTTGACTTTGAACATGTTGTCTTCGTAAGCCACGATCACGCCATAAAGCTTCTTGCCGTCTTTCAACCGAATCTCATCCGCTCGCGCCGCCGCGGCGGTAGCACACAAAGCCGCAACCAGAGCCGCAAAGTAAAGAGATCGGCGATTTTTTAGGACGGTCAAAGCTGCAACAAAAAGAGAGCCGCGTGTTCTTGGAACGGCCAATGCCGCAACGTAGAGGGAGCCGCGCATTTTGGGGACAGCCATATTTTCAGTATGGGGTCCCTGCCACAGCCTCGCAACCTTCACGAGCGCGGTGGTGTCCGCCGTGTTACCTCTGCCAGCAGCACCCCAATCTGCCGCGCCAGACGCTCCACTTGTTCAATAGACTCGCTCAACCGCGCCCGCAGCGGCTCCGGCAAGTTCGCATGTGTCTGCTGCATTGCCAAGGCTTCTGCGATCATCCGAAGCTCTTTCCGATGCCGCGGATTCAATCGCTCCCAAAGCCGCCGCTTCGCGCTCCGGTTCCGCCCCAGCCATTCTTCGCCGGTCCCCGCCGGCCGCCCCGTCTCCGGCTCCGCCGAAGTCGTCGCCGCCGCATTTGGTTTTTTTATCCGAAATAGCACTCTTGGCAGCTCCTCACCTTCGTATTTGGAGTTTTGCGGGAATCACGGTTCACCAAATGTTTCGCAATCTCCCGTGTGCCGGCTCTCTGAGAAATGTAGCGCAGGGCGTAGCCCTGCGGCTTTTCCGCTGATCACGGGTCACGGATCACGAGACGCGTATCACCAATCACCAGTCACGAGTCACTTCTTCAACGCTTCCATTTTTTCCCCATTGATCTGCCCGCCTACTTCCACGCGCCCCGTCACGCGCATCGCCCGCGTCTCAAACACCAACCCGCCATAACGATCGTAGGTATCGGGGAAAAGCACCACCTCATACAACCCGCGCTGATCCTCCAATGTCACAAACATCATGTTCCGGTAATTCTTCGTCCCCACGTGCCGGTAAGTCACCACCCACCCGCACAACGTCACCCGCTTCCCGCGCAATCCATCCAGCTCGTCGCTCCACACCTCGCCGTTCCGCGGCAAAAAATCCAGCGGGTGCCCGCTAACGCACACTTCCAAAATCTCCAGCTCATACCGCAATTTCTGTTCCTGCGTGTATGCGGCCATCGGCATCCCTGCAAGCGCTGCTCCAATCGCATCATCGGCGCTGGCGTCGGCAAACAATGTCTCCGGCCCTTCGAGTGGCACAGCCACTCTTGGCTGTGCGCTTTTACCGCCAGCTTGCAAAAAATTCCATCGCCACAACATCGCCGGCCGCGTCATCCCGCGCGCATTCTCACCCGTTTGATCACTCACCTCATCACCCACTTCATCAAACGCTCCGCACTTGATCAGC
>Ga0207125_10168_pt1 | contig 11660 bp, 10 predicted proteins | sample Alteio_BWMinHeat_19_FD_153556 | JGI IMG/M metagenome (GOLD analysis project Ga0207125, IMG submission 153556) | Enriched cells from forest soil in Barre Woods Harvard Forest LTER site, Petersham, Massachusetts, United States -... | ecosystem: Environmental > Terrestrial > Soil > Temperate forest >...
CGAAAAAGGCGGCTCAGTGGAGTACAGAACATGGGCAGGCGCTCTTGTCAGAGACCGTCGGACTCACCAGGCGGCAGCAGTTGGAAAGAGAAATGGCCGCCGTCAAAGCGCAGGCCGCGGCCGCCTCCCGCGATGGCTCCCAAGATGTAGTGTTAGCGAAATACAAAGCCAGGTTGTATGAGTTGCAACGCGCATTCGAAGAGACGGGTCCGCAAAGATTGATAGTTCCAGGCAAAGTCGTTGGCCTTCCGGTCAAGACTATCGCTGTTATTGGACTTTCTGACCCGGCACGGAACGATCTTCTGGCCAGACTACCTATTCGCGAGGGAGACACTCTTTCGCCAGATGCATTGGACTCTATGAAGCGGGCCGTCCGTGAATACGATGACCACCTCGTCGTTGCTTTGCAGGCGACCGGTGACGGGCAGGCAGAAGTCCGAATCAGCGTCGGCAAAGGCGAAGGAGTGTTTCCGAAATGAGAAAACGTTTGCTGGCGGCCGCCGGCATAGCCGCTATCGCCGGAACGATCGTGATCAGCCTGGGAGCCCCACTCCTCGGGCGGCCGCAGTCGCAAGCCGGCGTGGCGGCGCCTCCAGCCTTTGAGGTCGCATCAATCAGGCAGAATACGGTAAAGGGTCAGGGACGATTGCGCTACAGTCCGAATGGAATCGACTTTGCCGACGTCCCGCTGACCTGGATTATCGGAGAGGCTTACCAGGTCGCCTTTTCGCGCATATCCAGTCCTGACCTACGCGTTCGGGAACTATTGGTCTCCGGAGGATACTTTTTCGATATTGCCGCGAAGGCGGATCGCGAACTCCCCAAAGAACAGATCCAGCACCTGCTTCAGACTCTGCTGGCCGACCGCTTCAAACTTGTGCTGCATCACGAGAACAAAGTGGAACCTGTCTATAAGCTGGCCGTTGCGAAAAGCGGATCAAAACTTCACGAATCCGCGACACCCGGCGGAGAGCCCACGGCTGCGTTCGGCCTGGACGGTTTTGTGATCCGGAACATGGAGCTGCCGCGTTTCTGCGGAATCCTGTCCACGTATATGGATCGGCCGGTGATCGACATGACCGGTCTCGGCGGGTCTTACGATTTCACACTCAAATTCGAAACTACTCAGACCGGCGGTGAAGCGAAGTTGGCGCTCCGTGACTGGTTCACGTCTTCTCTTTTTACCGATATTCAGAAACAGCTCGGGTTGCAGCTCGCTGCCGACAAGGCCCCCATCGATTACCTCGTCGTTGACCGGGTAGAGAAAGCCTCCGAGAATTAATGCCATGAACTTGTCGACCCGCGTCGCGCTGTCAATTGCTGTCGGTTTCGCCGCAACGACTCAAACGCGCGCTCAGAGCAATACTGCCTTGCCGCCAAAGTTGGAGGTGGCGTCCATCAAGCGAAACACGTCGGATCTTCGCGGACCTTTTTCCATAGGTTTGAGTTTTTTTGAAGGAGGACGGGTTACCGGAAAGAATCAACCGCTATGGGAAGTGATTCGGAGTGCCTACCGAATCGACCGATTTCGGCTTTTCGGCGGTCCGGATTGGGTCGAGTCCGAACGATACAACATTGAGGCGAACGCCGAAGCGAATGCAATCCCGCCGGGACCGCTCGATCGGGCGAGTGTCCGCCAACTCCAGTTGATGATGCAGAGATTATTAGAGGACCGGTTCAAGCTGAAGATGCATCGCGAGATCCGTGAACTTCCGGTCTACGAACTCGTGGTCGCTAAGGACGGGGCGAAACTTCGGAAAGCAGACGACCAAGCTTGCACCGGCGGCGATACATCGTGCCATAACTTTGGAGGAGGACCTGCCAGCGGCTTGAACGGTAAATCCGTCGAGATCTCAACGGTGGCGCAAGTATTGACCGCTTTTCTGGAGCGCGGTGTGATTGATCGAACCGGCCTCGAGGGGACCTTCGATATACATCTGCCGCCCTGGTCGCGCGGCTCGGAAGCCGCAACGCGGGCCGTCGATGAGGGCCGGGAGCCCGCTCCCGATCCAAATGGGCCTTCGATCTTTACAGTAATTCGGGAACTCGGCCTCCGATTGGAGTCCCGAAAGGCCCCAGTAGAAGTCCTGGTCATCGATTATGCGGAGAAGCCATCGGAGAATTGATGAAACGGCTACAGATATGGGCGGAAGTGGCACTGTGGCCACAATCTCAGAACTTTGTGCAAAATTCTGGAATTGCGTCTGCAATCCGCCAATTGCACCCACAATTTCGGAATTGTGCGCACAATCCTGGGATTGTGTCCGCAATCCGCCGATTGCACGCACAATTTCGGAATTGTGCACACAATCCTGGGATTGTGTCTGCAATCCGCCGATTGCACGCACAATTTCGGAATTGTGCACACAATCCTGGGATTGTGTCTGCAATCCGCCGATTGCACGCACAATTTCGGAATTGTGCGCACAATCCTGGGATTGTGTCCGCAATCCGCCGATTGCACGCACAATTTCAGAATTGTGCGCACAATCCTGGGATTGTGTCCGCAATCCGCCGATTGCATGCACAATTTCAGAATTGTGCGCGCAATCCTGGGATTGTGTCTGCAATCCGCCAATTGCATGCACAATTTCAGAATTGTGCGCACAATCCTGGGATTGTGTCCACAATCCGCCAATTGCACGCACAATTTCAGAATTGTGGCCAAAACTTCGAAAGTCTTCGTCGGATCGAATCTAAGTCGTTGAAACGAGAGGTTAGGCGAGCATGATGAGGAGCTTACTGTGGATTGGGTTGATGGTGGGCATGTTTCAGGTATCTCCCACGTTCGAAGTCGCGTCCGTGAAGCGAGCCGCAGGTGGCGGGCCTCCGGGCGATATCCCGCGAAACATGGACGGCTCTCCGGGATCCTTTGCGATGCGCAATGTTCCGCTGAGATATGCGCTCGAATGGGCTTATGACCTGAAGGACTATGAGATATCCGGGCCCGACTGGATCAATGGCGAAGAGCGGTACGACATTATTGCAAAGGCCGCCGGTCCAGCCACGAATGAGCAGATGAAGCCGATGCTTCAGTCGCTTCTGACCGATCGGCTGAAGATGAAGCTCCATCGCGAGACCCGGGATCTCCCTGTTTATGTGCTCCTTCCCGGCAAGGGCGCCCCAAAGGTCAAGCCGGCATCTGCCGACGGTGAGGCGACCCTTTCGGGAAGTCCGGCCGGAGCGTTTTTCCACAACCAGCCGATATCGAGGCTCACATTCATGCTCACTCGCCGGATGGATCGGCCCGTTTTGGATATGACCGGGCTCAAAGGGGTCTATGATTTCACCGTCGATACTTCAGGATTGGGTTTCAATGGACAGCCGCCGGCGGATCCTACTGCCGGACCGTCGATTTTTACGGCCGTTCAGGACAATATGGGATTGCTTCTGGAAGCGCGGAAAGCGCCTGTTGAGACTCTCGTTATCGATCGTGTGGAGAGAATTCCCATAGAGAATTAACGGAGTGTCCGATTTTGGGATTTCGCGTGCCGTACGCGAACATCTTTTCTCTGCAACATTTGGATTCTTCTTGCGTATTAACAAGATAGGTTTGGAAGAAGCCGTGCGAATGGGTGCTGGGGTCCATTAGCCGGGAGTTCCGAACAATCCAGAAATTGTTGAAACAAAAGTGGCCGGATAAGCGTCTATGGAGCAGGGGAATTCCGAAGCAATCTCGCGGAAAAACTTCCTGAACAAAGTGGATGCTATCTTTATAGCGGCTGTGCTATACCCATAGCACATCGCAATAGCGCACCGGATGTCAACGGATCGTGCAGTCGCGGTGTCTATCAACAGGGAGAAATTTTGAAGTCATTGGTGCTGATAGTCCTGGGGATCGCCGTGGTTGCTATTCCCATCTTCTCGCAGGCGCCTGGCGGATCGCGGCCCTCATTTGAAGTGGCAACGGTCAAGCCAGGCGATCCCGGCCAGCGGGGAAGCTCGATCATGAATCAGCCGGGCGGGCGGCTGGTAATACGAGGGATGCCGCTCCTGGGGCTGATTACGTTTGCATATCGCGTGCGTACTTTCCAGGTCTCCGGAGGTCCTGGCTGGATCTCAACGGATCGGTGGGACATGGAAGCGCGTGCCGAGGAAGGCAGCATACCGCCGCAAACAGGTATACCCGACCCGAACACTCCAGATCCAATGGCGCTCCGGCTTCAATCGCTGTTGGAGGATCGATTCCAACTGAAGATTCATCGCGAAACCAAAGACTTTCCAATTTACGAGCTTTCGATCGCTAAAGGCGGGTCCAAAATGAAATTGTCGGAAGACCAAACCCCATATAAACCGCCCGAGCGAGGCGCGCCCCCTCCTCCTCCGATGCAACCGGGCGGAACCATGCCACGCTTCAGCTTTAGAACAGGTCGAGGAAGTATGGAAGCCGTGGCAATGGATATCGCTAATATCGTTCAGTCATTTTCCTCGCAATTGGGCCGCACGGTTGTCGACAAGACCGGACTCAAGGGTTTGTACGACCTAAAACTCCAGTGGACTCCGGATGCCCCAGTCCAAGGCGGGCCGGGCGGGTTGGCGGGACCGGGCGGTCCCGAAGCAGCGCCTCCCATTGATCCGAACGGTCCGTCGATATTCACAGCCATTCAAGAACAGCTCGGATTAAAACTGGATTCGACGAAGGGCCCGGTTGATGTCCTTGTGGTTGACAGCGTTCAGAAGCCGACCGAAAACTAAGGGTGAACTATGACAATTGTTTTGTACATCCTGTTACTGCTGGCTGACCATCAGGGCCAGATCCTGTTTGGCGGCGTGCCCGTTCCCGGCGCCACGGTGACCGCGACCCAGGCCGATAAGAAATTCGTGGCGATAACCGACCAGGCTGGCGCGTATTCATTCCCGGGCCTTGCGGAAGGGCCGTTCACCGTTCAGGTGGAGATGATGGGTTTCTCCACCGTCAAACAAGAGATCACTACGCCGACGGCATCACTTGAATTGAAGATGCTTCCCATGGAGGAAATCCATGCGGACGTTGTGCATGCGGACGTGCCCGCTCCCGCGCCACCGCCTCCGCCAACGGGCACGGCGACAGCGGCGGCAGCATCCAACAATGGGAAGCCGCCGGCGGCGAATGGCAAACAACCTGCGGCGCCTGCAAGACCGGCCGGGAACAGTTTTCAGCGAGCCCAGGTCAACGATACCGGCAGCGCGAATGCAACACCGGCACAGGCCGATGCGGCGCCGGCTGCGACTTCCGGAGCATTTGCAAATGTCAGCCAGGCCGATCTCAATTCGCGCGCGGCGGATGGATTGTTGATCAACGGCACGGTAAACAATGGCGCGTCTTCACCATTTGCTCAGGCTGCTGCATTCGGTAACGCTCGGAGAGGCCGGCCGCTTTACAACGGGAATGCGTTCCTTTCGGTGGATAACTCCGGTCTCGATGCCCGTTCGTATTCGCAGACCGGGCAGGACACTCCGCGGCAACCGTACAATCAACTCACGGGCTCCTTCATCTTCGGTGGTCCGCTTAAGACCCATAATCTGCTGAAGGTCCCACCGCAGTTCAATATCTTCTATCAGCGCATTCAAAACCGTAATGCGAGCACCCAGCCGGGACGAATGCCGACTGCCTTGGAACGAAGTGGCGATTTTTCTCAGACCACGAATCCGCTTGGACAGACTGTGCAGATCATCGATCCACTCACTGGACAGCCTTTCAAGGGTAATCTGGTTCCTCAAGACCGCATCAGTCCACAAGCGCAGGCTCTCCTGAATCTTTTCCCTCAGCCGAACTCTGGATTCGATGGGCGATATAACTACCAGGTCCCACTTGTCAGCGCCACGCATGGGGACGCCGTGCAGGGGCGCTTGAACAAGCAGATCAACAACAAGAATCAAGTATTCGGAGACTTCGCTCTCCAAAGCACCCGAAGCGGCAACCCGACTCTCTTCAATTTCTTCGATACGAGGCAGACTCTCGGTATCAACAGTTCGATCAATTGGACGACGCGGCCGACGCAGCGATTTTCCTCGACGTTCCGTTATCAGTTCAGCCGCCTGGGGACGCGAACGACACCGTACTTTGCGAATCGCATCAATGTGTCCGGCAGCGTTGGAATTACAGGGAACAACCAGGAAGCCGTGAACTGGGGCCCGCCCACGCTTTCATTCGGAGGCGGCACGTCGAACTTATCCGACGCCCAGTACGCCAACAATCGGAATGAAACCAACAGTTTTTCGTACAGTAGCTTCTGGAATCATGGGCGGCATAACGTGCAGTTTGGCGCCGATGTGCGCCGGTCGGAATGGAACATGTTGTCGCAGCAGGACCCGCGCGGAACATTTACGTTCACAGGTGCTGCAACGGGTACAGGCACAGTGCCGGGGGCCGATCTCGCCGACTTTCTCCTCGGACTACCCGATACGAGTTCGATCGCGTTCGGAAATGCAGACAAGTATCTCCGCCAGACTTTCTGGGACGGCTTTTTCAACGACGACTGGCGGATGAGCGGCGCCCTTACGATCCAGCCCGGGGTGCGGTGGGAGTATGAAGCGCCCACCAGCGAAAAATACGGAAGGCTCGTCAATCTGAATATCGCTCCCGGGTTCTCGGCGGTCACGCCTGTCGTCGGTAACGATCTGCTAAAGGGTGACAAGCTGGGCATTCAGCCCCGTCTCTCGTTTGCATGGCGTCCGGTAGCCGCTTCATCGCTGATCGTCCGCGGCGGATACGGCATTTATCGGAACACGAACGTGTATCAGGCGATTGTGAATCAGATGATTCAACAGTCGCCGCTATCGAAGAGTTTGAGCATCCCGAATACGCCAGCAAATCCTCTGACGATCGCCAACGGATTCACTCCTTCGCCCAACATTACAACGAACACGTTTGCCATCGATCCGAATTTTAAGATTGGATACGTAAATACATGGCAATTGTCGATTCAGCGCGATTTGCCGGCAGCCCTCCAGATGACGGCGTTGTATTCGGGGACCCAGGGTTCGCGACTGCCGCAAGGGATCTTGCCGAACACGTATCCGTCCGCGGCGGTGAATCCTTCGGGCTATGTGTACTTCGCGTCGAATGGCCATTCGATCCGTCATTCCGGCCAAATCCAGTTGAGACGCCGGCTTCGAAGCGGTTTCACTGCTAGCGCTCAGTACACGTTTGCGAAGTCGATAGACGACGCTCCACTGATGGCCTCGAATCAGGTCGCTTCGTTGAACCAGGTCGGACCGAATATTGCCCAGAACTGGCTCAATCTTCGCGGCGAACGGGCGCGATCGAATTTCGATCAGCGCCATCAGTTGCAAGTGCAGGGGCAATACACGACCGGCGTGGGGGTACGCGGCGGGACTTTGCTCAGCGGCTGGAAGGGCGCGATGTTTAAAGATTGGACTGTTGCGTCGCAATTGACCATCGGCAGCGGAACGCCCCTGACTCCAGGTTATATCGCCTCCGTGTCTGGAACGGGAGTGACCGGAAGTTTGCGTCCCGACTTTACTGGCGCGCCGATTTACGCGGCGCCGGCGGGTTTGTTCCTGAATCCCGCAGCTTATCGCTTGCCCGCGGTCGGACAGTGGGGCAATGCCGGACGGAACTCCATTACCGGCCCCTCGCAGTTTTCCTTGAATGCGTCAATGGTCCGGACATTTCGAGTGGGCGACCGTTACAATATGGATATAAATGTCAGCGCCCAGAATGTGCTCAATCATGTGACCTTCACAAATTGGAATACGAACATAACAAATGCACAGTTTGGATTGCCAGTTGGTCCTTCTCAAATGCGCGTCATCCAGACGTCGGCGCGCCTGAGGTTTTAAGTATGCGTTCGATCTTCTCAATCTTATCGATTCTGACCCTGACGCTGGTTGCCGGCGCGCAGCAACAACCGCAACAGCAAGCTCCCCAGCCGCCGCTGCAACAGAACGGCGACTCATTCACGCTCAAAGTCGACACGCAATTGGTCGTCGAAACCGTCGTTGTGAAGGACAAGGATGGGAAGGACATCGTGGGTCTCACGGATAAGGACTTTATCGTCACAGAAGACAACGTGCCGCAGACCATCGGCGTGTTTAAATTTCAAAAGCTGGACGATTCAGCCACCCCGCCACCCATAATAACGCCAGCCGTTCCCGCAGCAGCGCCTGGTCAGCCGGCCCCTCCGGAAAGAATCGTGGTGCCACCCCCCGGTGACGCGCGCTATTCAGACCGGCGGTTGATGGTGCTGTTCTTCGATACGACGGCGTCACCACCTCCGGATCAATTGCGCTCTTTTACAGCCGCGGACAAATTCATTCGAACACAGATGAAAGGGCCGGATCTTGTTTCCATCATCGTCTTCACGAACGGCGCCGTTAATGTGGTTCAGGGCTTCACGGACAATCGCGAGCAACTTCTCGAAGTTCTCCAGAAGCTGATGTACCCGGACGATCAGGACAATACTACGGCCGATACGACCGGCGCCTTCGGCCAGGACGCCGGCGAGTTTAACCTCTTCAATACGGACCGTCAGCTTGCCGCGCTTCAGACCGCGGTCAATATGCTGAAGCCGATTCCGGAGACAAAGTCCCTCATCTATTTCGCAAGCGGTCTGAACCTGAGCGGAACGGACAACCAGGCACAACTCCGGGCGACGACAAACGCCGCCGTTCGCTCGAACGTAAAAATTTTTCCCGTCGATGCCCGCGGCCTTGTCGCAATGGCGCCCATGGGCAACGCAACACAGCGGTCGCCCGGTGGAATCGGTGCGTTCAATGGCCAGACAGCGATGGCGCAGGTTACTAACTTCCAGCGATCGCAGGATTCGTTGTACTCACTGGCCGCGGATACGGGCGGCAAAGCAATGCTGGACAACAATGACCTGGCAGCCGGAATCGTTCAGGCGGAGCAGGCGATCACCAGCTACTACGAAATTGGCTATTACTCAACCAACACCAACCTGGATGGGAAGTTCCGGCGCATCAAGATCACTCTCAAGGAAACGCCGACTGCAAAATTAGAATACCGTTCCGGTTACTACGGCGGAAAGACGTTCAAGAACTTTACGGCGGCGGACAAGGACAGGCAGCTCGAAGACGCTTTGATGCTGGGCGATCCGATTACAGATCTCACGATCGCGATGGAGTGGAATTACTTCCAGTTGAACCGCGCGGAATACTTCGTTCCAATCACCATGAAGATTCCGGGTAGCGAACTAGTCCTCGCGAAGTCCGGCGGCAACGAGCGCACGCTCATCGACTTTATTGGGGAAATCCGGGATGACTACGGCTCTGTGATTCAAAACCTTCGCGACAAAGTCGACGCCAAGCTTAGCGGCGCGACTGCCGCCGAGCTGGCGAAGCGGCCGATTGAATATGACACCGGCTTCACGCTTCTGCCCGGTAAATACGTAATCAAAGTTCTCGCGCGTGATGCGGAAACGGGCCGGATCGGGACGTATCAGTCCAATCTCGTCGTTCCCAATCTGATGAAAGAAGAAAAGCTGATCCCTATCAGCTCTGTTGTATTGAGCAGCCAGCGGGTGGATAGGCGGGACGCGCTCTATAACGCGGCTAAGGACAAGACCGCGGCGGCCGCCGCAGCATTGGTGAACCCTCTTATTATGGATGGGCAGGAGCTGGTTCCCAGTGTAACGCGTGTGTTCAGCAAGAGCCGCGACATGTACGTCTATCTGCAGGCATACGAGCGGAACGCCACCACCACGGCTACTCCGATGATTGCTTTCGTGACGTTTTATAAAGGCCAGACGAAGGCTTTTGAGACCTCGCCTATCGAGGTCGTGGACGGGTTGGATCCGAAGACGAAGGCGTTGCCTTTGAAATTCAGCCTGTCGCTCGCGAAGCTGCCTGCCGGTGAGTACAACTGCCAGGTGACGGTCCTGGATCCAACGGGACAGAAGGTTGCCTTCTGGCAAGCGCCAGTCATGCTCGTGCCTTGAAAAGGGAAATGGCCGCAGATTAAATCCTCGTAATCCGTGGCTATTTCTTCTCCAGCGCCTCGACTCGCTTCAATATTTCCGGTAGGCGTTTAAATATCGCAGAGCTCTTCAGCCAGAGTTTGTTGTCGATGGCGGGATAGCCGGACACAACCTTGCCGGGTTCGATCGAATTCGGAATTCCAGTCTGTGCCGTTGCAATCACTCGATCTCCGATTTCGAGATGGCCTGCCACGCCGACCTGTCCGGTCAGAATCACGCTGCGTCCGATTTTCGAGCTTCCTGCCAGACCGACCTGCGCGCATAGCAACGTGTTCTCGCCAACGTCGGAAGCGTGGCCCACCTGCACGAGGTTATCGATTTTCGCGCCACGCCTCACTCGAGTCTCACCGATGGTGGCGCGGTCGACGGTAGCATTCGCGCCGACTTCAACGTCATCTTCGAGCACGACGATCCCCGACTGGACAATCTTGTAATAACTTCCGTCGTCCTGCTTCGCATATCCATAACCGTCTGTGCCGATTTTCGCTCCGTCCTGAAGGATGACGCTGTTTCCGATCTGGCAATATTCACGCACCGACACGTGAGAGTATGCCCTGAAGTTGTCGCCGATGCGCGCACCGCGAGAGATGTGAACGAACGGCCTGAGCGTGCAGTTTCTTCCGATATGGACGTCGTCTTCGATGACAACGTATGAGGCGATCGATGCGCCTTCGCCGATTCGGGCCGATGCTGAGATTCGTGCGCTCGGGTCGATTCCGGGCGCGGGCTTCGGCGCTGCGTAGAAAAGTTCGACTGCCCGGGCAAACGTAAGATAAGGGTTTCCGCTGCGCAATGTTGCGGACTCGATCTCCGGAAAGTCGGGTGACACGATGATCGCGCTCGCTTTTGTCGACCGCGCTTTGCCTGCGTATTTAGGGTTTGAGACGAACGTCAGGTGCCCCGTTTCCGCCTCTTCGATTCCGACAACACCGGTGATCTCCACGTCTCCATCGCCTTTCAAAACGCAGTCCAGCCGGGCGGCAATATCAGTGAGTTTCACGTGTTCCACCTTTCAGGATGCTAGTATACCGGCTTACTAATGAGCGAACACCGACACCTTCTCAAGTCCGCTTCACTCATCAGCGCATTCACGATTCTCAGCCGGATTTTTGGTTACTTCCGCGACTCCCGCATTGCCTTTCTTCTCGGCGCAGGCACGGCCGCCGACGCCTACACGGCCGCATATCGAATTCCGAACATGCTCCGGCGGCTGGTGGGCGAAGGCGCCGTTAGTGCCGCTTTCATACCCGTGTTTTCCCGATACCTCGCCGAAGACAAAAAAGACGAAGCGTTTGAATTCGCCAACACGATGCTGACCGTAATCACAATTGTTCTTACGGTCTTTACAATCGCGGGCATCGTGCTGTCCCCCGTCATTGTGAGGCTGTTTGCTTCTGGATTTGGCGATACACCCGGAAAGCTCGAACTTACGGCTGCGCTCAACCGGATCATATTCCCCTACATCTTCTTGATAAGCATCTCGGCCCTTGCGATGGGGATACTCAATAGTTTTCACAAATTTGGTGCGCCCGCATTCGCTCCGGTTTTGCTGAATCTGACGATGATCGCGTTCTCCTTCCTTGGCGCCATGTTTGGCGACATCGCCAGAACGCTCGCTGTGGGCGTCGTGGCCGGCGGTGTGCTTCAGCTTGCGAGCCAGATACCGGCGCTGCTGAAAACCGGATGGAAGATTCGATTCAAGCTGGACTTCTCGCATCC
>Ga0207125_10226_pt1 | contig 11626 bp, 10 predicted proteins | sample Alteio_BWMinHeat_19_FD_153556 | JGI IMG/M metagenome (GOLD analysis project Ga0207125, IMG submission 153556) | Enriched cells from forest soil in Barre Woods Harvard Forest LTER site, Petersham, Massachusetts, United States -... | ecosystem: Environmental > Terrestrial > Soil > Temperate forest >...
TCGCCACCAATCCTGGCGGTCGGAGGGCACCAGAAATCCGCCATCGCATTCTGGAGCGGCTCTCAATCAATCTTGGGGCGGCACATCGGCGATCTCGACGATCAAGAAACGCGTGACGCGTTTGAGGCGGAGGTATCGGATCTTTCACGCCTCTATCAGCTCGAACCGGCAGCCGTCGCCTGCGATCTCCATCCCGACTATTTCACATCGAAGTGGACGCAGGGGAAAAAAACGCGCACCATCGCCGTCCAGCATCATCACGCCCACGCCGTGGCTTGCATGGCCGAGCATGACCTGTTGGATCGCGAATTGTTGGCCCTGGTCTGGGATGGGACCGGTTACGGCTTGGACGGAACAATTTGGGGCGGCGAATGTCTACGCGTTCGGCGCAACGGATTTGAACGAGTTGCATCATTGCTCCCGTTTCCTCTCCCTGGCGGAGAGGCGGCCGTTCGACATCCCAATCGCGCGGCATTCGGTCTGCTCTATGCGCTCTTCGGCGAGGAGCGCATTTTACGGGAGCGCCAATGGACGAAACGTCTGGAGTTGTCGCAGGCCGATGCTCGATTGCTGGCATCCATGATCCGTTGCCACGTCAATACGCCCTGGACGTCCAGCGTCGGCCGACTCTTTGACGCCATTGCAGCCCTGCTAATGGGAATCAGGGACGTTTCTTATGAGGGAGAAGCGGCGATTCAGCTCGAGGCAGCAGCCGATTCCGGTATCGCGGAAGCTTATGACCTTCCGACTACGCGGCCGGGCGAAGGTCAGCCAAATCCTGGCGATCGCTGTTGTTCACGGGGCGATTGGCGGCCACTTCTGTCCGCCGTCTTGGCTGACGTGACTCGCGATGCGGATGTTGGAGTGGTCGCGGGTCGGTTTCACAATGCCCTGGCATTATGGGCGTATCAATTGGTTGCCCAGCAGCCGCATCTTGATGTGGTGCTCAGCGGCGGCTGTTTTCAGAACAAGCTGCTGACCGAGCGAATCATGTTTGAACTTGGCAAGCTCAAACGGCGCGTATTCATGCCTCACCAGGTGCCGATGGGCGATGGTGGCCTTGCGGCGGGCCAGTTGGCTGTTGCCCTAGCTGGGGCGGTATAAACACAACGAGTAGCGTGATTTGATGGGAGGCTCGAAATGTGCTTGGGAGTTCCAGGTCTCGTCGTTGAGCGGCAGGAAGCAACGGATGAGTTGGCCTTTGGCACGGTGGAATTTGCCGGCATCCGTCGACGAGTTTGTCTTGCCTGCGTGCCGGAGGCGCGCACGGGGGATTACGTAATCGTTCATGCCGGGATCGCTATTAGCATGATCAATCCAATTGAGGCTAGGAGAGTCTTTACTCACCTAGCGGAAATCGGCGATCTTGATGGCTGGACCGGAGACAAGAATGAAATACGTGGATGAATATCGCGATCCGCAATTGGCCCAGTGCCTGTTGGCCAAGATTCGCAGTTCGGTGACGCGACCGTGGACCATCATGGAAGTGTGCGGCGGTCAAACGCATACGCTCGTCCGCAGCGGCATCGACCGACTTGTGCCCGAAGATCTGCGGTTGATCCACGGGCCGGGTTGTCCCGTATGTGTCACGCCGTTGGAAATGATCGAGCGAGCGCTTGCCATTGCCGCACGAACCGACGTGACATTCTGCTCGTTCGGTGACATGCTCAGGGTTCCGGGAGCGAACGGGGATCTGTTGAGAGTCCGAGCCGCGGGGGGCGACGTCCGCATCGTGTACTCGCCGTTGGATGCGGTGCGGATTGCCCAGCGGCAGAGAGATCGCCAGGTCGTATTCTTCGCAGTCGGATTCGAGACTACCGCGCCCGCGACGGCATTGACGGCGTGGCACGCCAAGCGCCTGGGACTTCGCAATTTCTCAATGCTCGTCGCCCATGTTCTGGTGCCGCCGGCCATGGAAGCCGTATTGTCCACGCCGGACAACCAGGTTCAGGGCTTCCTCGGCGCGGGCCACGTTTGCACGGTAGTGGGTTATGAAGATTACCAGGCCCTTGCCGATCGTTATCGTGTTCCAATCGTCGTGACCGGTTTCGAACCCGTCGATTTGCTGGAAGGTATTCTGTTGATCGTGCGCCAGCTCGAATCGGGACAACACAAGGTCGAGAATCAGTACGCTCGCTCGGCGCGCCAAGACGGCAACGGGGAAGCGCGAAAGATCATCGAAGAAGTATACGAGGTGTGTGACCGCCCCTGGCGCGGTCTCGGTCCGCTGCCACGAAGCGGCCTTCGCTTGCGATCCTCGTTCGCCCAATTCGATGCCGAACTTCGATTTGATGTCGCGGCTGTCACGGCTGTGGAACCGTCGGAATGCCGCGGCGGCGAAGTGCTGCAAGGCCGAATCCGTCCCGATGAATGCGCCGCCTTCGGTTCGCACTGCACGCCCGATAATCCGCTCGGCGCTCCGATGGTCTCTTCCGAAGGCGCCTGTGCCGCGTATTGGAAATACGGCCGAAGTTCCCAACCAATTTCTATCATCTCGATCGGTCGAAAGTGATTTCCGATGACCAGTCAAGACCCGATACTAGCCGGCCTACCCGCCTTCTCCTGTCCGGTTTCGCAGGTGCTGGGTGAACGCATCCTTCTCGCTCACGGCGAGGGATCTCGCCTGACTCGCCAACTGGTTCGCGAAGTTCTTGTCACCGCTCTTGATAACGAGTTCCTTCATCCGCTCGGTGATGGAGCAGTCCTTCCCACTGCGGACGGCACTATCGTGATGACGACGGATAGCTATGTCGTGAGTCCGCTGTTCTTTCCTGGCGGCGATATTGGAAAGCTCGCCGTCCACGGCACAATCAATGATTTGGCAGTTTGTGGCGCCAAACCTTTGTAACTAAGTTTGGCACTCATCGTTGAGGAGGGACTGCCGCTAATTACATTGAAACAGGTCGTTGCAAGCATCCGAGAGTCCGCGCGATCATGTCAGGTGCATGTCGTCACCGGCGACTTCAAAGTCGTTCCTCGGGGCGCTGCCGACGGACTATTCGTGAATACGACCGGGATTGGCCGGCTACGTTCTGGCGTTAGACTCGGCGCGGATCAAGTACGGGTGGGAGATCGAGTCCTGGTGAGTGGGACGATCGGCGATCATGGCTTCGCCGTCCTCAGCGCGAGAGAAGGACTCGATTTGGAATCGAATTTGGCGAGCGATACAGCACCGCTGCACGAATTGGCGGAGGCTTTGCTGGACGCCGGGCTCAATGTTCGGATCCTGCGAGACCCGACGCGCGGCGGCGTTTCAGCCGTGCTTCACGAACTAGCCGAGGCTACCGGTTTGTCGGTCATCGTCGACGAATGGGCTGTACCACTGTCGGAAGCAGTTCGCGGTGCCAGCGAATTGTTGGGGCTCGATCCGCTTTATGTGGCGAACGAAGGCAAGCTCGTGGGATTAGTCGCGCCGGAAGATGCCGACCGAGCGCTCGATTTGTTGCGCCAGCATCATCTGGGTAAAGATGCCGCAATAATCGGCGAGATGGTATCGACAACCTCGTCTTCGGTCCTGGTTAGAACAGCGCTCGGAGTGCTGCGCGTACTCGACGAACCGAGTGGGGCACCGCTGCCAAGAATCTGCTAAACGGCAGAATTTTCTCCTACCTCGCGACCAACCGGATCAAGATCCCTTGTTTACGGAACATAATTGAGACTCCGAGCAAGGCAGCGTGCTATCGCCACGGAGGGTCATCACCAGACAGGGTGCCTTGCGGATCACTTTCTCTGCCACGCTGCCCATCAGAAATCGCCGTAGCCCACCGCGACCATGCGTGCCCATCACGATTAGTTCGCATTTCAATTCGTTCGCCACGTTCACAATTGCCGCGATCGGATCGCCCTCCATCACCCGGTATTGAATCCGAATCTGCAAATCCCTCGGTTTGACGCTACAAAGCTCGCCGCGCAGGCGATTCAAGTAATTTTCGGAGGGCGGTCCGTAAGCCTCCACGGCGACTGGCACGGCATAGAGCACAATCATCTCCGCGTCGAGATCCCGGGCCATCGAAGCGGCAAACTCAAATGCGCGCTTCGACAATTCGGACCAGTCGTACGGCACCAAGATGCGCGTGATCTTCATCATGGCAATTCTCTAAACGCTCGGGTCATACTCGGAATGAAGTCAGAACTCATTCCAACCGTCGCAGGATGTCGCCCATTGAAATGACGCCGATCAAAACACCCTCGTCGTCCGCGACAAAAAGATGGTGAACGTTCTGACTCTTCATCGTTTGGATCACTTCGCCCGCGAGTGCATTTCGCCGGACGGTGACAACTCCCGGCGTCATGACGTCACCCACCGTGGTCGAATGAGCGACGCCAACGCCGGCCTCATTCGAGGTCGAGGCGCATTGCGAACAACCGCCCACGGCAGACTGAACTGCCGCCGTCGGATTGCCGCAACTTTCGCGCTCGTGAATGAGAATGTCGGTAGCGCTGATCACGCCGATCGGGCGTCCACGATCGTCAATGACTGGGGCGATCCGGTAATTGCGGCCCGTCAACATAACAAGCGCTTCGTGGATGCTTGCGTCTTGATGCAGAGATATTGGATTCTCGGTCATCAGATCGGCCGCGGTGTCGGCGTGGAGCGTAAAGCGAGCGGGTCGAGCGGACATTTTGCACCTTGTTTCGAGTTTCGTTCCGGGCTTCTGGACTACGCGTTATTGCAAACTCAGTGCCAGATCGACGTCGCTCGCGTCCCATAGGACTTGGAACGGCAATCGCCTGCAAATTTTCGCGAGATCGTTCGCACCGACCCGCTTTGCGGTGTGCGATTCTTGTTAGATCTGGTTCGCAACCGCGCGCCACGAGTTCGATCGCCGTTCTTTCGACAACAATTCGAGAATCGTCTGAGACGCGTACGATCCATCCGGACAATGCCAAGAGATTTGATTCGTTCAGCCGCTTATCAGTCGCCTCGATTGCGCGAGCATTCCGTACGACCCCGAATTGACGGCACAGATTTTGCAATTCCGCAATTCGCAATGTCCGCTTCGTTCCTAAGGGAAAACAATCATGGATCGCTTTAATCTCGCCGATCTGAAAGCTCTGGCCGAGCCGCGCGAAGGCAACTTAGTCACTATCTATCTCAGCACGGATCGCGGCGGATCTTCGGAATACCTGCACCGTTTGAAACTGCGACTCGATGAAGCGGAGCAAAAGCTGCGGTCAGCGGGGACGATTGATACCGCCGCCGTATTCCGCCCCGCTCGGGCGATTCTCGAAAATGCCGATTTTTGGCACCATGCCAGCGATGGTTTGGCCGCCTTCCTGGCGCCGGAATTCCAGCGCATTTACCGGTTGCCGATACAATTCGCCGAAAAGGTTGTTGTCGGCCAGTCGTTTTACGTCAAGCCATTGCTTCCCTGGGTGAACGATGACGGGCGGTTCTTCATCCTCGCCCTCAGTCAAAATCACACGCGATTACTCGAGGCGACCGCGCACTCGATTCGCCGTGTCGAAGTGACGGGAATGCCCGAAAGCGAAGCGATCGCGCGGCGCTATCACGATCGCGACGAAACACTTCAATTCCATTCTCAGCCCGCCGCAGTAGGCCGCGCGCCGCAAGCGATCTATAGCGGTCGCGGTGTTGGCATTGACGATGCCAAGGATGAGATTCTGCACTATTTCCAAGATGTCGATCGCGCCGTCCACCACTCGCTTCGCGATGAGCGAGCTCCACTGATGCTCGCGATCGTAGGGTATGAGGCTCCCATTTACAGAACAGCGAACAAGTATCCAAACCTCGCCGAAACCGTGATCGCGGGAAACCCCGATCATCTCAGCGATCAGGAATTGCACGACCGCGCCTGGCCGGCCATCGCTCCGATGTTTCACGATAAGCAGCAAGCGGTTCTAGACCGATTCCGCCGACTTGCGGGTACCGGCTTTACGACGACTAACATCGAGGAGATCTTGCCTGCCGTGCGTCGAGGGGGAATCGAAACGCTCTTTGTCGTCGGAGATCGCGACTTACATGGTCGCTTTGACCCGGCCACGAATCGTGTCGAGATATTGTCCGCTGATAAACCGGGCGCGGAGGATCTGGTCAACCTCGCCATGACGTACGCCGTCGCTCGTGATCGGCACGTTCATGCCGTTCCAGCGGAAAAGGCCTTTGACGGAGCAGCGTTGGCGGGCGTTTACTTCGCCCACGCGAACCGCCACGGCAATTAAGCTGATTCGCAAACGAATGAAATAGCGAAACGGCATTAGTCAGGCCGGACGGAATACTTCGAGAATGGTCGATGTCCAAGGAGAAATTCGGTGGCAAACGCGACGATTACACCCGCCCCCGGGATTTTCGAGATTGAGCAGCAGGGCGACACACTCATTGTCGTTCCCACAGAAGATCGGCGGGAACTCGATTTCCAGTGCATCGAGGCGAGTGCGGCAATGGTTTTTGACAGTCTGGATCTATCGCTGGTGAAAAACGGTGTCTTGGACAGGTAACACGCGAAGTATGCCGTTCCACCGCCCTCGATTTTTTCTGGCGGCTCTGGACGAGAGTCAGAACTTGGAATGGCCGTTTGGCTGTTTGCAATGTTTCCAAACTCGACAAGGAAATCCTTGAGCTTGGAATTCCGAACCAAGATTGGTCAATCTGCACTTCGAGGAGTGAGGCGCTGAGTGCCATCGGACGCGATTTGTATCAGTACCCGCTCGAATCTCGGCGATCCTGACGCCCCATTCACTTGGCGGCCGATGTTCCCAAAGATGTTTTTTCAGCGTGGAAACGTTCCCACGCTCCGTGGGAAAATCCCCGTTTTTTCCTTGTTTCCTGCATTCTTGAAATTCGCCCGCATTGGTGCTTGCGAGAGGTAAGATTGCTGCTAAAATGCCTGAAAATCAGGTGTTTTTCCTGCCTGCAGGATTGCCAGTTCGTCCAGACTCACACGGTGGAAGGCACTGGTTCAAATTCAGTAACGCCCATTTGAAGTAACTAGCAGTCTCGTAGTATTTTTGAGCTTGCCTTCCGACTTTCGGACGTGGGGTACGAAAAACCCTGTTTCGTGGGAATCTTTCCACGGAGGGTTAAACGCGCGTTCGATCGTACTTCGTTCTCTTCCTATCGTCGCCACGTATACGGCCAAGCCCGCGTCACTCCAACGGACACTCTCAATCGCAAGGCGCAAAGATTCTCTTCTGGGTGATTTCGGCAAGCCAATTCTCTCCGCGCAAATCGACAAAAATCACGATGCCGCGCTCACCGGCCGGCACGGCACCGGTCAAGACTTTGTCGGGGAAAAGGCGCCGCGGAGTCGTTGCCCTCTTAGTAAATCTCCGGCACGAATTTTCGCCCCTCCAGCGTCGCCTGGTCGTCATATTTTCCCTTATCGGATCGCGCAGGGAGTTTGACCTTTTCCCGGGGGACCTGCTTATAGGGAATCAGGCTGAGAAGATGCGCGATGCAGTTCAGGCGAGCGCGCCGTTTGTCATCCGAGCGGACGATGTGCCAAGGGGCGTGTTTGGTATCCGTCGCCCGCAGCATCAGGTCACGCGCGCGTGAATACGCGTACCATCGAGCATACGACTCCAGGTCCATCGGGCTCAATTTCCATTGCCGGATTGGATCCTTGATTCGCGCCTGGAATCGGCGCTCTTGTTCCTCTTGGCCGACTTCAATCCAGAACTTGATCAGAATGATCCCGCCTTGGACCACAGACTCCTCGAACACCGGGCAATTCTCCAGAAAGCGCTGATATTGCTTCTTTGTGCAGAAGTCCATTACGAACTCCACGCCGGCCCGGTTGTACCAACTCCGGTCGAAGATGACAATCTCGCCGGCCGCCGGGAAATGCTGCAGGAAGCGCTGCCCATACATTTGCGTTTTTTCCCGATCCGAGGGAGCCGGCAGCGCCACGACGCGGAACACTCGCGGGCTCACCCTCTCGGTGATCGCCTTGATCATTCCGCCTTTGCCGGCAGCGTCGCGCCCTTCGAATACGACTACCACGCGCAGCCCCTCGTGAACGACACATGCTTTTAACTTGCACAATTCAGTTTGCAGCTTGCGCAACTCGTTTTCGTACTCTTTGCGTTTCATGGTGAACTCCGATTCCGATCGTTCACTTCGGTCGGCGATCAGCGCGGCGGAAAGAAGAGAAACGTAACGAGGACGTACATCAGCAATTAGGATCAGGCAACGATCTTTACCCAAATCGGATACGCTTCTCAGGTCTTTTGAACTGGCAAAGATTTCGCGGAAACTGGTTTTCGATCAGTTAGCCAGCGAATGGCAACATAGAACACGGGAGTCAGGAAAATGCCGAAAATCGTGACGCCGAGCATGCCGCTAAAGACCGCGATACCAAGCGCCGAACGCATTTCGGCGCCAGCGCCCTTAGCCAACACCAGCGGAATGACCCCGAGGATGAACGCGGCCGAAGTCATCAGGATCGGCCGCAGCCGAACCTTTGACGCATGGATTACGGCCTCGGTACGGTTCATCCCCTCTTCCTGACTTTGCTTGGCAAATTCGACGATGAGTATGGCGTTTTTAGCTGCCATGGCAACGAGAACCACCAGACCAATCTGGGTGAAAATGTTGTTGTCCAGGCCGACAAGCCAGATGCCGACGAGGGCGGCCAACAAGCACATTGGCACGATGAGAATGATCGCAAACGGCATCGACCAACTCTCATACTGAGCGGCGAGCACCATGAAAACGAACAGCACGGACAACGGGAAGATGAATGGGCTGAGCGGGTCTTTCATCGCCTCAATTTCCTGAAAGCTCAAGTCCGTCCAGGCGTGGCCCATGCCGGTGGGAAGCTCGCGCTTCGCTAGCGAATCCATCATCTCGATCGCGTCGCCGGAACTCGTACCGGAAGCGGTCGCGCCATTCAATTCGGCCGATGGATACATGTTGAATCGATTAACGATCGCTGGTCCTGTCTTCGACAGGTCCTTGATGAACGCGTCGAGCGAGACCATATTGCCCGCCTTGTTGCGCACTTTCAGAGATGACAGGTCGTTGATTTGCCGCCGATAGACCGGATCGGCCTGCACAATAACCTGCCAGTTGCGCCCGAACCGCGTGAAGTCGTTTACGTATGCCGAGCCGAAATAAATGCCCAGCGTGTCATAGAGATCACTCAGGGGCACACCACGAGAACTGGCTATTTCACGGTCGACATCCACGACAACTTGCGGCTGGTTTGCGTTGTAGCTGCTGAACATTCCCACGAGTCCTGGCTGGGCGCTAGCCGCACGGCCCAGATTCAAAACCGCGCCCTCGAGCAGCTTGGGCCCTTGGGAGGTGCGGTCCTGGACCTGAAGTTTGAATCCCCCGGTGTTTCCCACGCCATCGATCGGCGGTGCGCCAAATACCACGACATTTGCCGTAAGGATGCGCTCCCGATAAATCGCTCGCATTCTTGCGGCGACGGCCTTGGCAGACAGTTCGCGCTCCGACTTGCGATCGTCAAACGGCTTAAGGATGACAAACATGCCCCCCAAATTGGACACATTGCTCCCGGACAGAATGGAATAGCCAGGCACATTGATCGTGTGAGCAACAGCGTGTTCCAATTCCGGATCGTGGAGTGCGATCTCTTCCATCCGGCGCATGACCTCTTCGGTTCGCTCGAGACTGGCGCCGTCGGGCAATTGCGCATTGACGATCAAATACCCCTTATCCTGGTCGGGCACGAAGCCGGTTGGGACCACTTGCGTCATCCGGTACGTAAGCGCCAAGAGACCGGCATAGATTAAGAGCACGATGGCCGCGACGCGAAGAATGCGCGTGATAGTCGCTCCGTAAAAATTCGTGACGATGTCAACAACACGATTGAACGCGACCAGAAATCGGGCGAATACCGCGTTCAACGGTCGGTGGACGAGAAAACCGATGACACCGCCGACGACAAATACGATGAGCCGAACCAACCATACCTGCCACATCGGCGAGGGCTGAGCCGCATTTTCTTCGCCATGGCTCGCGATCGGAGCATGGATGCCAACGATGCCCATGGCGCGATCGGAAAACAATTCAAATGCGATGAAGCCAAGAAGCAGCGCGTATCCAATGGCTGGCAGTACTTCGCGCGGGCCGTGATGAGGGTCGCTCGAATGCGGTTTGATCAGCGCCACGGCTCGCGCCGGAGCCATGGTCATCGCGTTGATCGCCGAGATCACTGTTGACACCGCGATGGTCAACGCGAATTGACTGTAAAATTGCCCGCTGATGCCGGCCAAGAACACGGCTGGCACAAACACGGCGCACAGGACGAGTGTGATGGAAATGACCGGGCCCGTGATTTCGTCCATGGCGTTGATCGTCGCTTCTCGCGGCGGCAGCCCTTTCGCCATCCAGCGTTCAATATTCTCGACGACGACAATGGCGTCATCCACAACGATGCCAATGGCCAACACCAAGCCGAACAATGTCAGGTTGTTCAACGAAAAGCCGAGCGCCGCCATGATGGCAAATGTCCCAATGAGCGACACCGGCACATCGATCATCGGCAAGAGCGTGGCGCGCCAGTCCTGCAAAAATATGAGAACGACGACGAACACCAGTACAAATGCCTCGAAGAGCGTCTTGTATACTTCGTGAATCGATTCATCGATGAAAGTGGTCGTGTCATAAACGATCTTGTACTGGATCCCCTTCGGGAAACTCTCCGACAGATCTTTCATTGCCTGCTTGAGCTTGCTTGCGGTGTCAAGGGCGTTGGACCCGGGGAGTTGAAAAACGGCGATCGTCACGGTCGGCCGGCCATCAAGATAGCTGTTCACGTCGTAATTGCGTGCGCCGAGTTCGATGCCATCCTGCGATCGAACGACGTCCTTGAGCTTGACAATGGCGCTGCCGGAAGATTTGAGGATAACCTGGCCAAATTCCGCTTCGTGCGCGAGTCGAGATGGTGTGCTTAGCGGATATTGAAAGTCCTGTCCCTGAGGGATTGGCGGCTGACCGATTCGGCCCGCCGGCACCTGGCGATTTTGCTCTCGCAGACTCCTGACCACCTCGCTCGGAGTCATTCCAAACGAAGCGGTCTTATCCGGGTCGAGCCAGACGCGCATGCTGTAGTCACGTGGCCCCAGAAACGTAACATCGCCGACGCCGACAATGCGCGTTAGCACATCCTTGATATTGAGCGTCGCATAATTGCTGAGATAAAGCTGATCGAATTTGAACTCTCGGCCCGCGGTCTTCGGATCCTCCTCCTTCTCAGATATCAAGTTCACGCACAGGAGGATGCTCGGCGACTTCTTCTTGGTCGTGACGCCCTGTCTCTTGACCTCTTCGGGTAGTTTGGCGTCTGCGATCGCAACGCGGTTCTGAACGAGCACCTGCGCCATATTCAAGTCGGTCCCGGGCGCGAACGTTACATCGAGTGTCATCTGGCCGTCATTGGTGCATTTGGAAAACATGTAGATCATGTTTTCGACGCCATTTACTTCTTGTTCAATCGGCGAGGCGACATTCTCCGCCACATCCACCGCATTGGCGCCCGGGTATACTGCCGTTATTGAGATAGTCGGAGGCGCGACGTCGGGATATTGAGCCACCGGCAGCTTGACCAAAGCGATCAGCCCCACCATGACGATCACGATCGAAATCACCGTGGCGAATATCGGGCGATCAACAAAGAATCTCGAAAGCATGGCC
>Ga0207125_10227_pt1 | contig 11580 bp, 7 predicted proteins | sample Alteio_BWMinHeat_19_FD_153556 | JGI IMG/M metagenome (GOLD analysis project Ga0207125, IMG submission 153556) | Enriched cells from forest soil in Barre Woods Harvard Forest LTER site, Petersham, Massachusetts, United States -... | ecosystem: Environmental > Terrestrial > Soil > Temperate forest >...
TACCGCGGCTCATTGCATAGAACCTGGCGGGCCTAAACCCGTGGTGATTTTCGGAAAGGATCTGCACTCCGTGGAGGCCGCACATCGCGCGGTGAATGCCGTGGCGGTAGATCCCAAATGGCGCTCGCATGCGGGGAAGGGGATGGACCAAGGCGATATCGCTCTCGTGAAATTCGGGGGAGGCCTGCCCGCCGGATTTCACCAAGCGCCCACCATCGCGAGTGATTCGGAGATCAAGACAGGATCCGACGTAACGCTGGCCGGCTACGGCATCAATAATGCCCGCACCAAAACGGGAGCCGGGCGCCTGCGGAAGGCGCAGGTACGAATCGTAAATAGCCGCCCTGGTAAAAGTGAAATGATCATGGACCAAACACACGGGCACGGCGCCTGTCACGGTGATTCCGGAGGCCCGGCTTATCTGAAGCGCCACGGGAAAATTGTGCTCGCGGGACTCACGAACCGGGGATATCCCGACAACGCCCCCGACGACTGCGCACACCAGGTGGTTTACACGAAAGTGCCGGCCTATCGGTCGTGGATTCAGTCGAATGAGAAAAAACTGGAGCGAAGCCATCAGCCCGCCACTTTACGGGTGCGGCGTTTCACTCGCTCTTCTCTCCGGCATGCGCGCTCGCGGCGCGTTCACTAGTGGTGCTTTGAGCTCGACAGGATGCTCAGAATTCTCAGGAAGAGATTGATGATGTCGAGATAGAGGGAGATCGAGAGATTCAGCGCCCTTTCCCAAGTGTTACCGGAGCCGCTCTTTCCCATATTTTCCAGCCGATTGAAGTCGAACACGAGATAGGCCGTGAAGATGAGCGCTCCGATAATGGCTCCGACCAACTGGGTTCGATTGGAGAAGACATAGAACATGCGGAAGAAGTCGAAGAGCACGAGGCCGGAAAGCGCCACAAAGAGAAAGCCTCCTAGAGAGGCGAAGCTAATTCCGGAATACATTCCGATCAGCGCGGCGGATAGGGTTACCAACGCGGTAATGCGCATGGCGCGGAGGCCCAGGTTTTCGTCGATCGAAAGGAGAGCGAGCGCCAGCTCGAAGCCCGTGAGAATCGACCAGAAGCAGAATAGGAGAAAGCCGGCCTGCGCGTGTTCCGTGCCCCAGAATAGGAGCACGAGGAATACGACGATGTCGGTAGCCAGAAGGGCAAAGAAAGGCCCGCGGAGCATGTCCCACGAGATCTCTAGGTCGAGTTCTCCGTCTTCGTTCGTGGTGGCGGTAATGCCGGGGCGTTTCTCCAGGTACATTCTACGGAACATTCCGATAAGGAACGCCGTGGCAAAGAAGGTAATGAGGATTTGCGTGCCCACAATAAAGAGGGTTTTGGAAACGAGACTGGCGAACATGATGTCCATCGCTTCATGATAGCTGGCGGGCCCGAATTATGCAGAATGAAATAAAGTGCGGCGCAGGGAAACGAATATCGTGAAAAGTAGGAAACAGGGGGCGCATCTCGCCCCGCTGACTGCCATTTTCTGGATCGGAATTCTTGGCCTCCCGGCTTTTGGGGCGGGGCCGGAAGCCGCACCGTCTACCCAAGACGTGCTGAATCAAATGCATGAGGTAAACGAACGCGGGCTAATCCAGGGCCAGCAATCGAATCTCGACGTGAAGAATCGGCAACTGGAGCAACGAAGAATGTTGGACCAAAGCTTAGATCAAACTTCGCGCAACGCCGTGCTGCCCAGGCTGGAGTCGAAGGAGACGGAGATTGCGAGCCAGCAGAAAGCACTTTCGGCGAAGAAGAAGCAGCTCGGGATAAAGATTCCCAAGCCGCCGCCGATCACGTCGGTGGAGCCGTAGGCCCGCACGGAAAATTTACCTACGACGTCGAAAGTAACAATTTCTTACAGCGTGGGCGTTTCTACTAGTACGCCAGCGGCACACTGAGGAAATGGTCACCGCACTGGAATACGAATTCGCTGGGGCCGTTTGAGTCGGCATTTTTGGCGGAGGCGAGAGCCGAACAGCCTTTTTCCGCTTCGAGCTGAAACATCGCGGGACGTCCCACTGATTGGAGTTTTCCGCTTTCGCTGAACTTGGGCACGATCACCTGGGCGGCGCGCGTAAACACGAAGTCGCCGGGAATATAGAGACCGCCAGTGCGAGTTTCACCGGTGGCGCGGGCGAGAGAGCTGTCTTCCACCACCATCGAGAATACCGACTTAATCGAAAAGATCGAAGGCAGAAAGCTGAAGCGACGCTGGCTGGTCATCACGGCGAGACCGTTGGTGAAGTCGTGGTATTGAATTTCGTATTTCGTGAGGCTGAACTGGCCCACGCGTTTGGCGCCCACGAAGGTGCCTTTCACGTCGGTCACGGCGTCGAAATTACGAATGGAAGCCGCCGTAACATCGAGCGTGGATCCATCGGGTTTGATCACCGTCGAACGGCGGCTGCCTTTGGGGCCCACGTCGGTGGCCACGTAGCCCGAAAATGCCGAGCCCATGAAGGATTGGGCGGGATCGAGCGAGAGCACGGGGCTCGGGATGATGCCCACGATGTTGTGGTAAGCCGTGAGGCTCATCGGGCGAATATTCTTCCACGCGCCATTGGCGATCTCGGCGAACACGTAGTCGTTGATGTAGTCGGTTCCCTTGGACAGGAGCACGGAGACTACACCTGCCTTCTGCTGCGCCGGCGATTGGGGCAGCAGCGACACCATGTTCGGGTACGTTGCGGGAAGGCTCAGGCTGTGAAGCCCGTCATGAGCGAGGAAGTAGAAGCGGAGGCCCGGGGTGGTGTTGTCTTTGGGATTCCACGGATCGAATGGTTTGCGCTCGGCCACGGGGATAAGGCCCACTCCGTACCAGGTCGCCACGAGCTCGCCGTTGCGAAGCTGCCACTGGAAATCTTCGGGCATGGCGGTCACGGTAGGATCCACGCTCTGAGCCGGGCGGATGGGCTTCATCGTGCCGTCGAGCCAAGTGATCTGAATCGCTTGTACGTGCTGCTTCGGGGCGGGGGGAAGAATCTCAAGAAGGGCGTAGTTGGCCGCGCCGGTGGCGGGATTCAAGAGTTTTTGCAGAGAGTTGATATCGGCGCCATTCTTGGGGAGCGTAAGCTTGCCCTTGATCACCATCACCGAGCCATGCGAGCCCGGAGCTTCCACCAAAAGCTCCGCTACGCGGGCGCTGGAGGTCTCAGTGATGCCTAAGTATTCGCGGCCGGCGAGGCCGTTCAGCATCACGGTTTTTACTTCGTCGTAGGCGCGGGTGAGATTATTGCCGCTCGTGTCTACGATTGGGAGAATCTTGGAGTACGTGCCGCCGCCCGTTTGCGGGCCCACGGGAGACACGATCTCAGCCCGCACGAGGAAGCTGCGGGCGCTGGCGTTGCCACCGCTCACGGTCACGCGGAAGTCGAGTTCGCTATCGAGACGCGGATCGAGAATCGAGATCGACGTGGCGAAAGTTTTTTCGTCGAGCGCGTTCCAGGCCGGAACCGACCACGACGTTTGCGCCAGGCGCACGGCGGGGTTGAGGGCTTCCACTGAGATGGTTACGTTCTGTGCGGGCAGCCAGTGGTCGGCGAGCTGGAAAGCGAAGTTCACGGCGGAACTCGAGCGGTCCCACTCGATGCGGGAGGGATTCTTTCGCGAAGGCAGAACGAGGGCCTGCGGAACCGCTTGAAAGGCGCGGCCGAGATCGGCGTTGCCGCTGAGAGAGGAATTGGCGAAGAGGGCGGGATCTTCGATCTTCGAATCGCGCGTGGGGCGCGCACCGAGGATCAGGCGGGAGTAGGCTTCGTCGGGGCTGAGGCCCGCGCCGAGGAGGCGAGCCAGCATGCCGCTCACGAACGGGGCCGACATCGACGTGCCGTCTTTGGATTCGTAGCCGAGCTGGTCGGTGAAGGAAACGGGGGTCATCGACATCGGGTAGGTACTGATGATGTTCCAGCCCGGAGCGAGGATGTCTACGCCGTAGCCGTAGTTGGAGAAGAAGGCGAGTGATCCGTCGGGTGAATGGGCGCCCACGCAGATTACGCCGTCGTAGCGGCAGGGTAAGATTACGGATTCGGTGGAGTCGTTACCAGCGGCGGCCACCACGAGCACGCCACGGGCGTGGGCGATCTGGATCAGGCGGCGGAGAAGGTCGGAGTCGAGGGGGTCGGGAAACCCGAGCGACATATTGATCACTTGGGCATTCGACCGAATGGCGTAGAGCATGCCGCGGGCTACGATGTCGCCCAGGCCGAACGGGGCTTTGAGGTCGGCTTCTTTGGTGCCCGGGAGGCTCGTGTCTTGGGCCTTGATGGATTCGTTAGGCTCACCGGAGATCACGCGTACCGGAAGGATGAGCGCATTGGGTGCCACGCCTTCCACGCCGATTCCGTTGAGTTGGGCGGCGATGATACCCGCCACGTGCGTGCCGTGGCCCGCGAAGTCTTGCACGCCGGCATCGCCGAGTACGCCGTCGCTTTGCGGGAGGGCGCCCAGGCTTTCCGAGCCTTGGCCGTCGTCGGGCTGGGCGAGGTTCCAGCCGTGGCAGTCGAGCGGGTAGCCGTTGCCGTCGTGGTCAACCACGGCCGGGTCGGCGCACTTCGCGCCCGGCTTAGCGGCGCAAGCTTGGTAGGCCTCGAGCACTTTGCACTCGGCTTCGTGGCGCACGATCACGTTTTTGAGATCGGGGTGGGTGAGGTCGATGCCCGTATCCAGCACGGCAACTACGATTTGTTTCTTCGCGGCGGGGGCGCCGGCCACGTTGATGTCTTCACCGGCGATGGCGGGAAGTTTTTTTGGTGGTGAAGTCGTCGATGTTTACGGAGTAGGTGCCGCCGTTGTTCTTGAGGCCCCACTGCAGGGGGAGAAGCGGATCCGAGGTGGGATGAACCACGGGATCGGTTTCAATGCGGAAGTCGGGAGCGTTCTTGCGCGCCCAGAGCTTGAAGTCGTGAAGCTTTTCTTCACTCGCGAAGCGGAGGAGAAGGCTGCTGCCCAAGCTTTTATCGCCGTATTTGCCGAGAGCGGCGGCTTCGGAGGCGGCGAATACGGGGCGGGAGCTGTGAACCAGCTTCGAGGCACGGATCGCGGCGAGTTCGCCCGAAAGCGCGGTGGCGCCGGCACGCGGCACGGCGAGGATCCGCAAATCGGCCGCGTGAGCGCTGAGCGTGAAGAGAAGAAGCGGGATTGCGCCAAGGAATTTCATATCAGTCTCCGCTCGTGAAGAAGAGGCCGTTGATTTCGTAAGGAATGATCTTCGTTTCGGCGGCGAGGCCGGCGAACGCGCCCATCTTGATGTTGAGATTCGCGGTTCCAACGGTATCGGAAACGTAGCTCGCGATCACTTCGTTCTGTTCGCTGTCTTTGGCTTGGTGATCGCCCTTACGGAAGCCGCTCACGCTCACCTGATAGAAGAAGCCGTCTTTTCCCGCCACTTGCATCAGCATAGGAAGGGAAACTTTCTGTTCGAGCAGTTCGATCATGCGGGTTTGCCATTCAATTTGCCCCACGCGGTCGGAAGACGAAGGAAGGTTGCGGCGCAGAAGAAGAACCTGGCTTACCCAGGGTTCAAGGCAGATGTAGGTATTGCCCTTCCACACGGCGAACGTGTTGTGCGAATCCCCCTCATCGGGATTGTAGAATTTCTCGCACTCACTGTTGTAAGTGCCTTCGCCGCCGATCCAGGATTCCAGCGTTTTGAATACGGGGAGATCGCTGTCGCTGAAGCTATCAACGGTCATTTTCTCGAAAAAGTTCGGGTGATAGTTTTTCGGATTTACCGTAGGTTCGAGTGCATTGATGATCCGGAATACGCCGTTCGGGTAGAACGCGAGCGTGGTGGTCACGTTGTAGAACTCGAGCAGGCTCGTGGCTTTGAATACGTCACGGTGAATGGGGGAAACGTTCAGGCCGAACTTCTTGAGGTTGCCGAGCTTGGAGTCGATGATGTCGAACACCTTGAAGAGGTCAGCCTGGTTGATGCTCCAACCGGCCCAGGTTTCGCGCGAGCTCGAGAAGGGGGTGAAGTCTTTGCCCTTGGTAAGTTCGCCGTCGGAATACTGTTCCACCCAATGGGCTTTGCCGCCCAAGCTATAGGCAGGGTTGCTGCCGCTGGAGTTGTTAAGCTGGCCCTGTCCGCCGGTGAGGGCCGAGAAGGCATCGGAGAGCACGTTCATGTAGCTCGTACCGGTGCGGCTCAATTTGCGATAAGCGTATAGGTCGCGCTCGAAATCTTTGGGGTTGAACGCGTGATCCGGCTGAGTGGGCGGTTGCACCAGAAGCTGGTGGCGCTCTTCCATTTCTTTGGCTTGGAAGAAGAGGAAGTTGAATTGCCAGTCGCTCTCGTTGAGCGAATGGTTGAGGAGATAAAAAGGGTAGGTCGACTGCAGGCTCGCGTCCGAGTTCGAGCGCAGCAGTGAGCGGATCGACATCGCTAACGACTTGCTCGCGTCTTCCGGGCGGTTGGGATCGCTCTTGATCGTGTACACGCGGGTGCGGGCGTGGCCTTTGCTCACGTCGTGCTGGAGGTGAAGGATGTTGATGTAGTAGTTGAAATCGAGAGTGAGCGATCCGGTGGCCGCGTCCATGCTCTGCACGTAGATCTGCAGGAAATTATCCCCGCTCGTTTCATCGTGAACGCGGCGGAGCGTGGTGCGCTTCAGGATCACACCTTGGGCGGATGCGCCGAAAGTGATGTTCTGGTTGAAACCCACGGGAACGGAGGGCAGCAAAGCTTGCAACGGCACGGTGATCGCGGCCGAGGGGCCCCCGGCGAGGGTATCGGTGATGGTGAACATTTCGCCGTCGGCGATTTTAGAGAGAAGGTCTTCCACGGCCTGGGTGTAGTCGGCCAATTTTTGGGTGTTGGCCGCCGCAGTTTCGGTGGCGGACGCAGTCTTTTTCGGGTTGGAAAGGATCACCGAAAGATCGTGCAGGAGCTTGGGGATCACGAAGTCTGCGGCGGAAATTTTGAATCCGTCGCTCACTTTGCTGAGAGCGCGCACGTGGCTGTAGCTACGGTTCACGGAGAGATTGAGTTGAACAGAAGGGATAAAGTTCTTGAGACCGTCGAGCGCGCGGAAATAGCCAATCGAGGCGGTGAAGCCCATAGTATCTACAAACTGAATCGGCGCGGAGCTGCCGTAGAACGTGCCGGTGGTAACCTGGCGCGCGGCGCTCACCGAGAATCCGCCCACGGGGCCACCCCAGCTGCTGATCGGCTGGGTGTAAGGCTGGTTGGGATTGGTGGCCATGTGATTGAGGAAATCCTGGAACACCTTGTTCGACTGTTGCTGAGCGTAGGGCGCCGTGCTCATGATCACGAGGCGCTGGTTCACCTGGCCGGCGAGCGTTTCCATCGCGGAAGCGAGGCCCTGAAATAAGCCGAAGTCGGTGAGCTCGGAGGGGCTCATGGGATCTTCGGCATCGCCGTAGGAGAAGCGCGATGCATAGCCCGGGAAAGTGGCTTGCATCACTTCGCCGTTTTTCACGGAGTTGTTGTTGAGGCGGGCGTTGTAAGGCAGAGCGGCCGATTTGATGCTCAGGCTGGTGAGGAGCTGATCACGGCGCGCGAGTACCTTTTGGAGCACGAGCTGGCCGATATCGGCGGGGTATTCGGCTTTGGCCACGATAGCTTGCCAGTCGGCCACGCTGAGTTTGGCCACTTTTTTGGCGGCCCAGCGCAGATCGTCGATGGAGGTTTCCTGGAAAGGTTTGGATTGATCGATCTCGAGGGGGTAACGGATCTGCACGGAGTTGCTGAAAATCTGGTCGATGTCCCAGGTGTAAGAGTCGATATTTTCGGGCGCATCCGCGAGGGCGATCGGCACGAGGAGTGCGCGCATGGCGCGACGGCCGCCGCTGAAGTCGGAAGAGAGTACAGACCAGTAGTAGTTACTGATTTCCACTTTTCCGGGCTCGAGGATGATGTCGCGCAGGGTGAGAGTGGGATCGTTATCCGGAGCCGACACAACCCAGATGCTCGTATCTTTGGCGGTGTGGAGAGTTACGGCGTCGATGAACGCGGAGCGATCGGCGATCGCAGCGAAACGGATGGTGAGCTGCTGGTAGCGCTTGGGCTCGTACTGATTGTAGCCAAGCTTGGCGAGCAGCGCGCGCGTGAAGAGGGCGCGGTGGGGCACGGTGCTTACGTCGAGGCGAAAAGGAATTCCGTTGAGGTAAACCTGGTGAACGCTGAGCTCGTGGCCGAAGCCCGCCATCACGGCGCCGTAATCGAGAGTGGCGCCTTCAGGCGGCATCGCGATCGGTCCGGCGAGGGAGGGCTTTCCGTACATGTCGTTAGGAACGGGATCGAGGGCGCTGAGGTCTACGCCTTTTTTGCGCAGGCCGGCTGCCTGGTCTTGGTCGATCGGCTTGCCTTGATAAACAAGATCTACTGCGGGGGCATCGGTGCCGTCGATCGACACGAGCTGGCTATCGTCTTCCGCGTAGGAGCTTTGGGCGAGGAGGAGCGCTCCCAAAAGCAGACCGGTAATTTTCCAGGAAAAGGGTTTCATCTTGGGCGCTCTCTTTCGCGAAGATTCGGCCCCTAGTCCTTGGAGTGGGGCAGATTTTACGCGATTTCTTTCCCAGAACCTACGACATTTTATGCGGTGCGTAAGAATCTGGGGCGGTGTCATAACTAATTGAAAATACGTGTTTTTGGCAAAGAAAAGCCCGCCCCGGCGTATTGCCGAAAAGAGCGGGCCTATTAGGTGCCCCGACTGCCGGATCTTTAGGCTCGCTTGCTTGGTCTTTTTGCCTTGCTCTTGAGCTCGGGCTCCTGCCCTCGCCACTTCGTGCTCCCGCTGCGCGGGAGTCCCGATCGGCAATCCTGCCGATCGGTCGTTGCTCGTCGTCGGCGTGCTTCAGCACGCTGTCCTCCTCGCGCCTCGAGCAAGGCAAAAATCCACTGCGCAATCGAACCTAAAGATCCGGCAGTCGCGGCACCGGGCAGCTTACTGCTTGGCGCCTTGCTGGGCGAACCAGTCCGACATGATGCGCTTCATGTTGTCGGGGCTGGTGCTCCAGTTACGGGCGGCCTTGGAGATCGCTACGTCGTACGCGCTGGAATCGCCTTTGTTGAGCGAGTCGAGAGCGTTGTTTACTTCGTTCATGTCGAGGCCGGAGAGACGCTTGGTGAAAGCGGCTACGTCGGCGCTGGTGCGCTTGCGCGACTGACCGAGGGTGGACCAGTCGGTCATCGCTTGAGCGATGTTGGTGGAAACGTTGGCGTCGAGGCTGTACTTCGCCTGGAGACGGCGGGCGTTGTCGGCGATCATCGCCTTCTGCGCCATGGCACCGTTCGAGATGGAGTCGCGGCCGCGTTCACCCGGGAGGGCGTTCGTGGGGCTGCCGTAGTAATAGATGATGCCATCGGGGCTGGTCCAGTAGCCCACTTCTTCATTGGCGCCCGCGGTGTAGTTCGGGTCTTCCGATACGGTCATCAATACGCCGGCGCTGTCGAAGTCGCAGCCGGGAGCGGCGGCGCCGCAAGCATTTCCGTTAGCGTCTACGAAGGTGGGGCCCGTAGGAGCTCCGCCGCCGCCGTTGCAAGCGGTAAGGGCTGCGAGGCTAAGCACGCAACCGACATGGGCCATTAGTTTCAGTTTCGAGTTCATCATAAATATTTTCCCCTTTTTTTCATCAATTGCCGTTTGGCACCATGGCATTTATGCCAACAATATGGAGAAATGATGGAGACTCGCGTTCTCTAAACAGATTTTCTATTGAGTCTGGGGAGCTGCAGCGTGCCCAGCACGAGCGCCAAAGCGGCTAGGTGCGCGATTTGATAGAGTGTGGTTCCTCGCCCGGAAAAAATTACAAGGGCCGTGAGGCTCATCGGCGCGAAGAACAAAATAATTTTCAGCTCAAACCAGCGCCTCCGGTATGCGAGCCCGGCCGCCAGCGGAAGCACTGCCCATAAGCCTAGCGGCAGAGTGAGCGTGATCCAGATCAGGTTGAGCTGCAGCGGCAACGAGACGAGAAAAATTTCCTTCACGCGCTTGAATATAATCCGCGCGAACCAGAGGGGGTCGGAAGAGATGTCGGACAGGATTTTTTTGCGGATGATCTGGCTGTACTCGGGCATCAGCTCTGGTTTGAAGTAGTAAGGGGCATTGGGCTGCGAAGAGAGCCGGAAATGGCTGGCGATTTGTTCGAGTTCTGGGGAGATGGTGCGACGAAGCTCGGGAAGTGCGTAAGCGTAGGCCACGTTGTCTTCCCACTCGTAACCTTTGTCGCCGCCGAAATCGCCGAGGCCGATGAACACGTTATGCCAGATGGGGTGGTGGGTTTCGGTGGACCCGGTGAAGGGAATTCCGCCGTGGTCTTTCACGAACGCGATGGCATCGGCGCGCATCGAGGTGAAGTGAGCTTTCCACCCGAGGGAACCGAGCGTGAAGGTGGCCGCGAATAAGGTTACAAGCAGCGCCCGGCGGGCCCAGGTGAATCCGCGGGCGAAGAGGTAGGCCGGCGCGAGCGAGAGAGCGATCATCGCGGGTTCGGTGCGAAGCTGATACACGCTCGCCAAAAAAATCCCCGACACAAACGCGATCAGGAAATCGGAGCGCAACGGGGAGGGGCGATCCACCAGAAATCGAAGATTGAGCGCGAGCGTGATGAGCGCCACCGAGATGGGCAGCGAAAATACATTCTCGTGCCCATACACTTCGTAGAGCTGAAAGGAGCACGAACCTATGAGGACAACCAGCCAAGCCCCTTGGCTCAGCCGCCCTTCGCGCGCGAAGGCCCAGATCACCGCGATGAGAGAGAGGATGAAAAGCAGGATGTGAAACGGTAATACCGACGCATTCTCTACCGGCGCGCCGATCCAGACGCTGGGGGAAAAGAGATAAATTCGCGCGTAGTCTCCCAGCCGGCCCCAAGCCACGGGATCGATCGTATCGTTTCGAAGGCCGCTGCCCCACTTCGCGAGCACTTCCGCCGGGGGGAAGCCCATCGGGAGAGATTCCGGAACTCCGCGCAGAGTAACGGGGAACACGCCGAAGTGGTGATAGAAGTAAAAAAATCGGAGCGCGATCGGGCGATTCAGGCCGGTGCTGGCTTCGAGGCGGTAGTTGGTTGGGAGGTGAGTGCGGTTCGCGAGAATCAGCCCTTGCCACACGATCATCAAGAGCGTCAGGGCGAATTCGGGTGAGAGGCGGCGAAGCGCGAGCCGGGACATACTAGAAGCGTATCATGCCCGATCACTTCCGGTAGAAGTGAATCCTGCACCAGGGGAACTGTTGGTCTTCGAGTCCGGGTCCGCCGATCTGGCCGGCGGGGGCGTTGGCGTCGTTACGCCAGGTCCAAGAGGCGGCGCGATCTTCCTGGATATCTACCCCGTCTACCGTACTCACCACGAAAGAACTGATACAGCCGTAGGTGGTGAGTACATCGACCACCACGGGAATTATGGTGCCGGCTGGTTTACCGGCAATGTCGGCCTTTAGCTTTTCGCTCGATACCACCAGAGTGCGGGGCCAGTTCTCGGAGCGAAGGGTGATCGAAGGAGCGGGAGAAATGGTCATCGTGTAAGTAACTTTTCTGTGAACATGCGCTAGGCTCAGCCGGGCTACGATCAGGCCCACAATCATCGAGGTTGCGGCGGCACGAGCCA
>Ga0207125_10078_pt1 | contig 11577 bp, 12 predicted proteins | sample Alteio_BWMinHeat_19_FD_153556 | JGI IMG/M metagenome (GOLD analysis project Ga0207125, IMG submission 153556) | Enriched cells from forest soil in Barre Woods Harvard Forest LTER site, Petersham, Massachusetts, United States -... | ecosystem: Environmental > Terrestrial > Soil > Temperate forest >...
CGCCAACCTCGGCTCCGATATCAAGATCGACAAATACCTCGACCAGATCGGCGGCCCCGGCTCCAGCTTCAACGACACATTAGAGGGGGCGCTCGCGGGAGTGACTGCCGCAGGGAAAACAGACACCGCGGGCCCGCCTCTGACCTCTAGAGCCGCCGAGATCGAGCTGGGCATTCGCTCTTCGATTAAGAAGCGGATCGCGGGTTTCAAGCCTCTATAAGGAGTTCTGGGATGAGTTTGAAAAGAGTGCTTCCTTTCGTGGTTTTAGCCGGGCTCCTCGCGAGCCCGCACGATTACGCGGATGCCTTTGCTGGTGACTTCCCAGGTTGATTTGGCTTTAACGGTGTTCGCCGAGGCCTTGAGCAGAACGCGGGCGCGGGTCAGATCAGGCTGATACTGGTAAGTGAAAACTTTTTCCAGCGTGCCCTGATTGATGTTTTCGGTGCGGGCGGGATACGCGCTCACGCCTTTGAGCGAAATCTGAATGAAGTTCCGGTCGAACTCCACCGCTACGCTATCGGCCGAGATTTTCTGGCTGAGCGAGAAGTCGATGGCGTAAGTGCCGTCGCTCTGCGCTTCCCCTTTGATCCCGGTAATCGAAGTCGATGCGGCGTGGGCTCCGGACACCATCCAGAGGCAAGCCAGCACGGAGATTCCAATGAGGAGGGCTTTTGACAATAAGTCTACAATCTGGTCACGGAGCTGCAGCCTTCTGCGGGCTTTACGAATGAACTTCATGTTCATAGGTTTCTTCCTTAGTTACCCCGTTCGCGGTGAGCGTCCTGCTCGCCGTTGGTGAACGGGGATCAATTTTACTTAAGCTGTTCGATACGTTCTACGGGCGAGATGATGTCGGTGAGGCGGAGGCCGAACTTTTCGTTCACCACCACTACTTCGCCGCGGGCGATGAGTTTGTCGTTCACCAGAAGCTCGAGGGGTTCGCCCGCGAACTTCGCCAGTTCCACCACCGAGCCTTGGCCCAGCTGCAGAAGATCCCTTACTAGGATCTTGGTGCGGCCGAGCTCCACGCTCACGCGTAGCGGGATGTCGAGGATGAAGTCCAGGTTATGAATTTCATCCTGCGGCGCCGCCGCTTTTTTTTCCGTAGTTGTTGCAGTATTTTGCGTCACGTCCATGTGTCGTTGCCCCCTCAGCTATCAATCGGTCGCGTTACTTGGATCGCGCGGTTCCCGCGGCTCACCCCGAAACGGCATTTAAATTTCGGCGTTCCCTCAACCACCATGTCGAGTTCCCCGTCGGCATCTTGCGTGAGGGGAATTACGTCACCAATGTTGAGATTTACCAGATCGCCCACGGTGAGGTTCGTTTCCCCCAAGTTCACGCGGGCGTTCAGGAAAGTTTCCGAGAGGTGGTGACGAAGCTGGCCGGTCCACACTTTTTCGAAGCGGTCACCCTCGGGCTGGAAGCCGGCGTTCAGCTTCTCCTTGATGGGTTCCAAAGTTTGGTAGGGCACCACGATCGCGATCGTGCCGCTGGCGTGCTCGAGTTCCACCTCGAAGGTGGTGGAAATCACCACGTCAGACGGGGGCACGAGACCCACGAACTGAGGGTTCACCTCGATACGCACGAAGTGGATGTCGGTTTTGTGAACGGGAGCCCAGGCTTCGTCGAGGTCCCTCAGCGCAAGCTCTACTACTTTGGTAATTACGGAGAGCTCGATGCGCGTAAATTCTTTTCCTTCACTCTTCGTGTAGGGGCGGTCGGAACCGCCGAAGAAGGCGTCTACCAGCGCGTATACGAGCTTCGATTCGATCACGAGCATGCCCGAACCGCGCAGGGTATCGAAACGCATTACGCCCATGCAAGAAGGGATCGGAAGGGTGTTGAGGAATTCGCCGAACTTCAGGAGGTCGGTGGAGATGATCGAGAGAGAAGCGATTTTGCGAAGCGCGGTAGACAAGCTCACCCGGAACAAGCGGATGAACCGCTCGTAGATGATGTCGAGGGTCATCATCCGGCCGCGGATTACGCGGTCTTGGTTGCCCAAATCGTAGGGCATCACGTTTACGTTAACGGGAGCATCCACTCCCGCTTCGCCGCCCACGGCACCACCGGAATCACCGCTAGGCGCGCCAGCGGCTGCCGGATCCATCACGGCATTTAGGAGAGCATCTACTTCCGACTGCGAAAGGACCTGATTCATTCAGAACCCCGAGCTAAAAAACGTTAATTCACTACGAACGCAGAAAAATAGACTCCTTCTATTTTTCCTTTTTTCAAAAACGTATTCGAAACGGTCTTGATCTCTTCCTTCAGCGAGTTACGGCCTTCGGCGCTCTGGATGTCGGCCGGCTGCTTGCTGTTGAGGAGCGAGATTACTTTGTCGCGGAATTGCGGCTTACGGGCTTTGAGCTCGTCTTCGTCCGCTTCCTTGTTCATTTCGAAATTGACGGTAACTTTCACGTAATGCGAGCTCGCGGGGCCCGCGAGGTTGGCGGTGAAATCGCCCACACTGAAAAAATGGGAATCACTCGGGGGGGCTTCGGCACCCTTGGCGCCGTGCTCGCCGCCTTCGCCGCCTTCACCGTGTCCGCCGCCTTCGCCATGTTCCGCGGCCGCGGGGGCCGCTTTTTCGGCTGCGGCCGCGCCGGCCGCAACCTGATCCAAAGTTTGTTGCTGGGCCTGCTTCTTCTGGCCGAGGAAGAGCACCACCGCCACGGCCAACATCAAAACCATGTTGAGGCCGAGCACTCCCATCATCATCTTGTTCGAACCGGCGGCCGGAGAATCACCGGCGTGGGAAGCGGGAGCTGCGTCTTCTTTTTTAGCGTCTGCCACTGGCTCCTCCTTGAGCTAACGGAAATGGTTCCTGACCCAACCAAAGAATTGCAACGCATGTGCCATGATGAATTTTGACGATGACGGAGCCGGGCTCTCGAGGGGCCAGCCCAAGTGCCCGGATTCGCTTGCCTAAATTTTTGTTCCAATACCAGGTGCGCGAAAAAAACGATCGGGAAGGGCCAAGCGTCAATCCACTGGGGCCACTCGGCGTCAGCTCCTTGACGTTTCGGGTGCGCGCCCCCCTATACTGAAGCGACCACATGCCCCTATTTTCTCCTCTAACCTGGCACAGGGTAAGCCTCGCATTGATTGCGCTGGGCCTAGCGCTCTCGTTCACGGCCGTGATGAAGAAATCCGTCACCGTCGACGAATTCCAAGCCATGCCCTCCGGCCTCGCCATTCTGGAAACGGGCGACTTCCGCTATCCGCTCGGAACACCGCCGCTCTCCCAGCTTCTGCCCGCCATTCCCGTGTGGATCGCGGGCGCACGCGTTCCGCCGATGGTGGGACCCACCGCGAACTGGGCCGAAGGCCACACCTTCGCAACCACCTACCCGAAAGACTTTCACTTCTATTTTCTGCTCGCCCGGATTGTTTCGCTCTTAGTTCTGCTGGCGACGATGCTGCTGGCATATGGACTCGCGCTACGCCTGTACGGGCCGCCGGCCGCAGCGATCACCGCCACCTGCGTTGCGTTCAATCCAACGCTGCTCGCGCACGGAGTACTCGTAACTCCCGATATCTACCTGGCTTGCGCCTTCGCCGCGTTCCTCTATTTGCTGGATGTCTATTTTGAGAAGCCTTCTCCCCGGGGAGCGGCGCTTTTGGGGGGCCGCCATCGGCGTGGCCTGCCTCACAAAATTCACGGGGCTTCTGCTCCTGCCTTTTCTGCCCCTTTTCTTGGGGCGTCGAGAGTGGCGACACTGCCTGCTCGCCTTCGCCGTGGCGCTCTTCACGATCAACGCGGGCTACTTATTCCAGGAAATGTTCGCTTCTTCCAGCGCCCTTGCCTTGCGATCCGCCCTGCGGTTTATTCCCGGCCACCTTCCTTTTCCCGCTCAATTTCTCCGCGCGATCGACTCCCAGCTTACCGAAACCGCCTACCCCGCCTTTCTTCTGGGCGTATTTAACGTGCGCGGATTTTTTTCTTACTACGCCGTTGGCTTGCTCGTGAAATCGCCGGTGGGACTCTTGGTGCTCATCGCGCTGGCCTCTTGGCGTAGCCTTAACGCGCGCGAACGCCCCCTACTGATTTTGAGCGTGTTCTTTTTCGGATTCTTTTCCCTCGCGCGCTACAAAAACCTCGGCGTTCGCTATCTGCTCTTCCTCTATCCATGGATGGCTACGTGGTGCGCGCGAATTCGATTGGAGCGAAAAGCTGTTCGAGCCCTTGCGGCCGCGGCCTTGGTGACTATGGGGCTCGGAACCGCTCTCGCCTGGCCCGACTACCTCGCCTATTTTAATTTACCGAGCGGCGGCCCGGAATATGGGCATCGCCTCCTGCTTGATTCCAACTTGGACTGGGGACAAGACCTCACCACGCTAAAAGACTACATGGACGTGAATTCGATCCCCACGATCTCGCTGGCCCACTTCGGGCACGTAGACCCCGCGCTCTACGGCATTCAATACACGTTGCTGAACGGCATGCCGCAATCCGAGTACGTAGCGATCAGCGCGAATTTTTTGTGGGGAAGAGCTTACTTTGTGGATGGGACCATGTTCTATCCCGACAGCACGGCGGGATACGAGTTTTTCCAGACGATAAAGCCCAGAGCGGTACTCGGCCACTCGATCTATATTTTCAATACGGACGATATTCCGCGGGAGAGCCGTTAGACAGCTCAGCCCATCGCTACCTCGGCCGCCACCCAAAGGGCCGACCAAAGGAATAAACCACAAACGAACATCATCAGCATCGCTGCTCTCAGCATCCGGATACCTCAGGCATTATTCATGCGCCTAATGGCAAAATTTGGGGAGGCGAGGAGCCGCTACCTAGCGGCCCCCGCCTGATGTTTCAACTTATCTTACGTTGCAGCTATTACTGGCGTTTCATATTCAGAATCTCCTGCATCAGCTCGTCGGAAGTGCTGAGGGTGCGGGAGTTGGCCTGGAAGGCACGCTGCATCTGGATCAGGTTCACGAACTCGGAGGCGATATCCGTGGTGGACGACTCGAGCGACTTCGAGAACACTCGCCCGCGGCCCGCAGAGTTCGGCGCGCCGATATTGGCGGCACCCGAGTTGCGCGATTCGCGGAAGTTGTTGTTACCCGCCTTGAGCAAGCCTTCGTTGTTCTCGAATTTCGCGATCGCCACCTGGGCGAGGTTCTTGGTAACCCCGTTGGTGTAGAACGCGGCGAGAACCCCGTCGTCGTTGAAGGAGAGGCCGCCCACCGTACCGGCGGTGTAACCGTCCTGCGAGTGCTTGTAGATGTCGCTCGCCGATCCGTACTGGGTGGAACCTTTGGTACCGGTCCCGCCGTCCATCACTGCGTCACCGAAGTTGAACTTGATCACCTGGCCAGGTTGCGCGCCCTTCGTGAAGTTGAAGGAGTTGGCGGAGGTCGTTTGCGAGTTCAGCTTACCGTCGATGGTGTAACCCAGCTGCCCGGTGGCGGCGATCGCCATCTTGCCCTTTTCACCGCCCACCATTTCTTCCCCTTTGGCGGCCGCGTTCCAGGTCCAGGTGTTATCCGCCGTCTTGTTGAAGTACATGGTGAGGTTGTGCGCGTTACCCGCGGAGTCGTAGATCGTAACCCCGGTCGAGTAGTTAGAAGTTTCGTTCGGACGGAGCGGATCGAAGCCGTTCGGAATAATATCCTGCCGGATATCGAGGTTCATGGCGATATCGACGTTCTCGGTTTTCTTCGCGTCGATGATGCTCTTCTCGAGCTTGATCGAATCGAGCTTGGTGGTGATCTTCCCGTCGTCGTCGGCGCGGAAGCCTTTTACCATGGCGCCGTCTACGTTCACGAGCTCGCCGTCTTTGTTGAAGTTGAAGGAACCGTTACGCGAGAAAGCGCGGCCTTCGGGGCCGTCTACCACGAGGAAACCGTCGCCCGAGATGGCCACGTCAGTGGCTTTGTCGGTGGCAACGATCGAACCTTGCGAGAACACCTGGGTTACGCCGTTCAGTTTGGTACCGCGGCCGATCTGGTTACCGCCGAGCACGCCTTTCAGCGATTTCGACACCACGTCGGCGAACTCCGCGCGGCTTGTTTTAAAGCCGACAGTGTTGGCGTTGGAGATGTTGTCAGAGATGATACCGAGTGCTTCACCGTTAGCCTGAATACCAGACACACCGGTGTACATTGAGGATAGAATACCCATACGAGAGCCTCCTGCTCTTTGCTTACGTTCAGATCTCTCAATCAATCGAGATCTGATGGCCTCCCGTAAGGGTCCGGCCATTTACATCATATTTTCCCCGGATCAGCGAACCGATCCTATTTTCTCGTGGATCTACCGGCCCTCATTGGCCAGCCATCCCAATCACCCGCGGTTGTAACCCTCCGTCATCATCAGATCACCACCGTGGAATCGATATTCGTGAAGACGTTCCCGCTCATTTGGTTGCGGTCGAGAACGGTGATCACGGTCTTGTTGCGAACGCTCACGATGAACGCGGCGTTGTCGCTCAAAATCAAACTTTCTTTGGAGCCCTTTTTCGCGGCGGTATCCACCGCCTTTTCGAGCTTGCTCTTCAAGTTGTCGTCCATCGCGATGGAGCGATCCTTGATCCGGTCGAGCGCGTGGGCGGAAAACTTCAGCGTGGTGTTCTCGGGTTTCGGAGCTTCGATTCCAGGCTTTGGCGCGAGAGTTCCGCGCAGAGCCTTCTCGAAAGCGCCGCCATCGGCGCCCTTCGGAAGCGGAGCTTCGCTGCCAGCCGGCTTCGGCTGTATCGCTCCTACATTTGGAATCAAAAGTTCGCTCACGAATTTTTTTCCTTGCGCTTAGTTCGAGCCCGGGTTCCACAGAGGATAAGGCTTCTTCTCGCCTTCCGCCCCTTCGCCCCCTTCGACGGCGACTTCACCCTGCGGTGCAGCCCCCATCGACGACAACATAGATTTTATTTTCTCAGGGCTCAGCTCACTAGGCAAGCTGTTTTTAGCTACCTGCGTCGAGGTACCTGCGGGAGCTTCTTCGTTAGATGAAATTTGTTTGTCCTCGGCTGCTGCCAAAGGTTTGGCGGCCGTTCTTGCCGGTTGCGCCTTTCCGTCCTGCGCCGGAGCGGCCGCTCCCGGAGCAGCGGGTGCCGGAGAGTTGGCGGCGGTGTCGCTTTCGATGCGCCCTATCCGATCGATCGACACTTTTTTGTCACCCACGAGGAGCATCGATTTTCCGCCCTCGAAGGTAATCCCCGTTACTACGCCCGAAGAATCGCTGTTGATCGGGATCGATTTTCCATCTTTATCGGCGGCGCTCACTTTAAAGCTGTACTCGCCAACCGGCTGATCCTGGAATTTTCCGTTCTTTCCGTCCCACCGAACCGACTGCTCCCCCTTCGCCATTGCGCCGAGATCGATTTCGCGAATCACTTCGCCTTTACCGTCGACAATCGCGAGATTTACGGTCGCGGCGTCGTTCGGAAGCTTGAAGGGAATTTCCGGGTTGGTGCCCTTTTCTAAATTGAAGTGAGTGGAATCAGTGCTGATCCGCTTGCCGATCAGGGAAGCGGCGAGCATATGCTCGGAAGGCTTTTGGCCTGAAACCATTTTCTCGAGCGTGTTGTTCACGTTCATCATTTGTTCGAGCGCGGAGAACTGGGCGAGCTGCGCGGCCATTTCTTCGTTCTTCATCGGATTGATAGGATCCTGATATTTCAGCTGGGCGCTCATGAGCTTCATGAAATCGTCTTTGCCGAGCTCGTTTTTCTTCTTGCCCACCGATCGCTTTACGTCGGCAGAAAAATCGGAACCGATCTTCTGGCGCATCTGCTCCACGTGAGAATCGTCGGATTTTCCTCCGCCGTTATTGTTCACGCTCATCATGTCGGTGCTGGCGCTGTTTCCTTTGCGGAAGTCCATGTTTCGCCCAACGTTCATCGCCATATTTCGTTCCTCTTCTCAGTTAATTCCGAAAAACTCCCGCCCCTCTCGGGGCGGGATTCCGTCTTGGCCGTTAGGCCACTACGTCTAGCCGGCGAGAGCTGTCCATTGCCCTCGCCATTGTTTTGGGAGAAGAAGCCGCGCCACGCGCCAGGCCCCGTCCCGCTTCTTCCGCAAAGGCGGAGTATCCCCCGCCCTGTCGTGTTCCTTGTTCGCCGCCCCACTTTGCGCTCCGGCCGTTGTCATCGGCATTTGCTTGAGCGAATGCGCCGCTTTGATGCTGCGAATTTTGCCCAAGAAACTGCTCGTTCAGCCCAGACCGCGTGTCGGTAGCGACGAGCGAAGATGATTCGCCCACCGAAACCTCGAACTTGGTAAGAGAAAGGTTCTGGCTCTTGAGGGAAGCTTCCAGTTCTTTGGAGCCTCCCCGCAGGAGTTTCGCTACGTCTTCGTTATCAGCCGTAACTTGAACTTCCACTTTTCCGTTCTTGGTTCCCACCTTCAGCTTCACCTCACCCATGTCGTCGGGATGCAGAACGATCCGCATTTCTCCGCCGCCCTTATGAGCGTGGAAAGCAACGTTCGTGCCGAGCTCGGCCGTCAAAGCGCTCTTCAACTGCTCGGGCTTCTGGCCAGCGGGCAGGTAAAGATCTTTCTGAGCGGCTTCGTTCTTCTGCGAAAGCGTAGCGCCGAAAGTACCGGCCGCCGTGGCGTCAAGCTTGGATTGCTTGGCTCCATTGGGCAGCTGATCGGCCGTGTCTCCCTTACGGGAGCCGAGACCTTTCTGCGCAGCTTCAGCCACGGCTCCAGCGGTTAGAGCGCCTTCAGGTGCACGAACGGCGGATTGCTCCGCGCCGGCGGCCTGAGGCCCTTTAGACCCTGGTTCCTTGACTTGAGGTTTAGCGCCCGCGTTTACACTTTCGTGCAGCTGCAGGTAGCTTTCCGTGGTCAACATTTTCTCGGGCGTGCCAGCATCAGCGGAAGTATCCACTGCTTTGAGCTTCCGGGGATCAGTGCCCTTCGCCGCCATTGCCTTTTGCAATTGCGGGTCGAGAGCTTGTCCGTTCGGAGCGGCCGCCTTAGGAAGCGCCTGAGCCTTGGAAGGATCGAGAGGGGCTGGATCTACCGCGGGCACACCGGCCGCCATGAGTTCAGGCGGAATATCCACCTGCCCACTCTGGCCGTTTGCTTGGCTGATCTTGCCATTCACGTCCTGCAGGAGTTTCATCTCCTGCTGGCTCAGGGGCGGAAGCCCCTTCTGACGGAGTGCCTGGTTCACCAGCTCAGGCTGAACGCCTTCGAGCTGCTGCGCCGGTTGCACCGGTATCATAAGCGCTGCCGCGGGAATTCCGAGTTGAGAGAGGCGTTGCAGCTTCTCCTTTTCTTCGGCTTCCTGCAGCTTCTGCAGCGCTTCGAGCTGTCCGTCAGCAGTTAGAGGTACGGCTTTGCCATTCAAGCTCGGCATTCCATCAGCATTGCCTTCTGCAATGCTCTTGCCGAGCAAGGTCTCCCCAGGGGTCCGACCAGCTTCCGTTCCTGCTTCCGCTTCCTTTTTCATATTCAGAACTTTGATGAGGTTCATCAAATTTCCGAATCCTTGTCCGTCTGCACTGGCTTCCTCGGGCTGCTCCTGTTTGGATCCGAAGATCACATCCAGTAAGCCGCGCGATGGTCCCGCAGCGGTAGCGTTCGACATGTCCATTCACCCTCCTAGTGATAGATTCGATGTCCGAGACGGCGTAATGCCTTCTCGATAGTTGCTTACATCGGCTTGTTGGCCGCTGGCGCCTCCTTCGTGGTTGCTGGCTGAGCCGCGGGCGCGGCTTCTTCCGCCGATTCGCGATAGCCGGTGTAAAGTTCGGTAAGTTTCGCGCCCATCTTTTTATCGACGAGGTTGAGAATCTTCGAAGCCTTGGCCTCCTTGATACGCGCCAGAATTTCCACGGCGAGATCGGGATCGAGCGCTTCCACGTAGCGGGCGGCGGCTTCGGGCTTCATGCCCTCCACCACGGTCACCAATTTGCCGATGCGGCCTTCGTGGTCTTTCTTGAATCCGTCGAGACGTTCCGCCATCTTGCGGTTGAGGTCTTCCATCTCTTGAATCGCCTCGGCACTCAACGCGAGAGGGGCGTTAGACTTTTTGGGAGCCGCTTTTTCGGCCGCTTTTTGCACGGCTTCGGCCCCTTCGGCGGCGGGCTTGGGCGCGTCTTCAGCGCGAACTAGTCCCACGGCTGCGACGAACAGCAAGAAGCATCCCGTTGCGAGAATTAGCCTACTCTTCATTGCCGCCCTCCCCTTCATTCAGGCGCCCCTGGCGGAGGCGATTGCGCGTAACGTATTGCTCGTCTTGCGCGCGGATCTCTTGCTTGCGAGCCTCTTCGCGGAAAACGGCGAGCTTCTTTTCGCGGAGCTTTTCCATAATTTTTTTCTGCTGCCGGGCGCCCAGGAATTCCCGGTACGCATGCCCTACGGCCTGCTCGGCGATCTCGAGTTTTTCTTTCATGTCCACGCGGCGGATCTTCTGCCCGCGAATAAACTGATCGAGCATCCAGAAGTCGGAAGATTTGCGGTCGTGCCCGGGAGCTCCCAGGCTCGCGAATTCGCGGCGCGCCTGTACTTCTTTCATGTCCATATCGAGGAGGCGGCCTTCCGTGGCACGCATCGCTTCGAGCTTGCGGGCGAGCTGCACCTGCTTCTCCTGCTCCTGCAGCTTTCTGTGCCGTTCTACCGCTTCAAGGCGGAACTGAAATCGCTTCATTTAGCTCAAGCCCCCCTGATGATCGCGCGCATGAGCGCTACGGTGTCCTGCATCGACGTCCTGTCGGAAACGTCTTGGCGCAGGAAGCGGTTGATGAAATCGTTGAGCTCGATCGCTTTGTCGATCTTCGCGTTGGAGCCACGCACGTAGGCGCCGATGTTGATGAGGTCTTCCGCCTCGCGGTAGATCGACATCAACTCCCGCATCGCGGAAGCGAGATCGTTCTGTTCGGGGCTCACCACGGAACGCATCACCCGCGAGACGCTCTTCAGAACGTCGATCGAAGGGAAGTGGCCTTTGTCGGCCAGCTGACGGGAAAGCACGATGTGGCCGTCGAGGATGGATCTTGCCGAATCGGCGATGGGGTCGTCGAGGTCGTCGCCCTCTACGAGCACGGTGTAGAGGCCCGTGATCGAGCCGCCGTTCTTTCCGCGGGCACCGGCGCGTTCCAGCAAGCGCGGGAGCTGCGCGAACACGGAGGGCGTATATCCCTTTGTGGCGGGCGGCTCTCCCATCGAAAGACCAATCTCCCGCTGCGCCATGCAGAAGCGCGTGAGGGAATCCATCATGAGGAGAACTTTTTTGCCCTGGTCGCCGAAATATTCGGCGATGGTGGTGGCGAGGTAGGCTGCGCGCATGCGGAGCAGCGGGCTTTGATCGCTCGTGGCCACGATCACTACGCTTCGTTTTAGGCCTTCGGGCCCGAGGTCGCGCTCGAGGAATTCTCTTACTTCTCGTCCCCGCTCGCCCACCAGCGCGATCACGTTCACGTCGGCTCGAGTATATCGGCTCACCATGCCGAGCAGAACAGATTTACCCACGCCGGAGCCGGCCATGATTCCCATGCGCTGTCCGCTTCCGCAAGTGATCATGCCGTTAAGCGCGCGCACGCCGAGATCGAGGCTCTCGCGGATCGGCTCGCGGTCGAGCGGGTTTACGGGTGTTGCATAAAGGGGCATCTCCAA
>Ga0207125_10228_pt1 | contig 11541 bp, 10 predicted proteins | sample Alteio_BWMinHeat_19_FD_153556 | JGI IMG/M metagenome (GOLD analysis project Ga0207125, IMG submission 153556) | Enriched cells from forest soil in Barre Woods Harvard Forest LTER site, Petersham, Massachusetts, United States -... | ecosystem: Environmental > Terrestrial > Soil > Temperate forest >...
GCTGGGTAGGCTGCCTCCGGCCGGTGCACGGCTGGCCGACGACGAATTTACCGGCGCCGCTGCCGCCGCGGCGGTGGGGGCTATGTTCGTAGCCGCGGCCGCAGGGGAAGCTGCCGGCTTGTTTCCGGTAGTGGATTGGGGGGTATCGAGTCCGCTAACGACTTTGTCAAAGGCCGCCACTTGTTTATCGATTGTTTGGTTGGTTTCGGCGGCGTACCGCTGATTGTAGGAAGTGAACGCGGCAACGTCGCGAGACGTGATGGAGGAGGCGAGCTGCTGGGAGAATGGATCCAGGCTGCTCGTGTCTGGATTCGAGCTGGCTACGGCAGTATTCAGTTCCTGGGCTTTATTCTCGAATTCCTTCGCATTCAAATTTTGAATGTTCATTCGAGACATCATGATCGGGAGGGGCAATCCTTCCACTTTCTGAGATTCGAGAGCCTGATCGACTGCGGGATCCATTTTGGAAAGCGGAGGCGTATCGGGCGGCAGGGCGGCTAGTTTCACGGCTATTTGGTGAAGATGCATGCTAACCGACTGGGCTAAGATCTTGCTTTGCCGGCTCAATAGCGTGAGCGACTTCATCGACTCCTGGGAGGCGTCGCTGCTTTCCTGAAGTTTTTTTCTGGCCTCGGCAAATTTATCTTTCACTTTTTTCAGGCAGTCAGCCTGGCCTTTTGAACAAGACACTTGTCCCGCCGATTTGATGAGATCGCAGGCTTCTCCCGTGAGCTGATCGGAGCGAATCATGTAGCTGATGCTTTCGTTATAGCTCACGCGGCAAGGGAGGCCGCTTTTTCTGTCCTGGGGCATGGCCATGGCCATCGCGCATTTTCGGTAGGCGATATTGTCTACATTGCGCGGGGATTTCAGATCGTCGAAGGAGATGCCATCAGACTTCATGATCTTCATGAATTCATTCCGTTGCCGAGTGCGATTTGCGTCGCAAGAGGGAGGGGCTTTCTCCGGCGCCTTTGAGGCAGGAGCTTCGGCACGAGCGGGGGAGGCCATAACAAGGCACAAAAGCACAGCTGCCCCGGCGAAGCGAAGATTTCTTAGTTCAGAAAAGTGCATGATTTCGCGAAAACCCCTCTAACTAACTTCGGCGCCCTTCAATAAGAATTGTAGTGATTTTCGATCATCCTCGTCGGAAAGGGCTGTCTAAATTTTTGACACCCCATAAATTTACCTACAGCCATTTAGGGCGCGGAGGCATTCCCGGGGGAGGCCGCGGTTGGTCCCCCCCTTGCAATTCCCCCTTCATGATGAAAATCGCGATCGCCATGCTGGCCCTCCTTGTCGCCCCATCCTCCTTTGCTGCTGGACCTGCTGCCGGTGTTAGGGCTGAGCGCTTCTCGGAGGCCCGCTGCTTCGATATCAAGCAAAGCGTGATCACGGATCTTCCTCACTTCTGCGGCTCGGCCAAGGCCGAAAAAATCCGCGCCGAAGACTTCGGCCACCAGATCGATCTTCTCGCCAAAAAATGCGAACAGCCCCAGCTGGCCCGTCTCCTCAAAAAAGCGGTTACCGAACGCGCCGCCAAGAACGAGGCCGCCTGCATGGCGGAAGCGGAAAAAATGGTGAAGCCTTCTTTGTCTAAGGCAATTGCCCGCGATTCCGGCACCAGCAGCCTCTAATTTTCCCCATTATTTGCCCCCACTCCGATGCAATGAGACACTCGTTGCATCGTGAATCGTTTTCGGCGCACATTTCCGCGCCTGGCCGGTGAAGCCGGGCAAACCTTGATCTTACTGATCCTGATGGTGGATGCCGTGGTGCTCGTGGCGTTGTGGTTTTTCACCCACTATACGGAACAGCAGGCGAACGCGCGCGTGAGCTTCGTGAAGCGTTTCCTCCTGGAAGAAACGGTGAGCTCCTCGTTCGAGGTAATGGAAGCCGCGCTCCGGCGCCGGCTGTGGGAGGCTCCGCCCGATTCGAATTGTCTGCGGTCCACCAACTTCCGGGTGGATGGAAGCCGATCCGACCTCAAGCTCCAGTGGAGCGTGGTGGCCAACTACAATGCTTCCACCCACGTTTACGACCTAACCGCCAGCGGCGGCTACTACTCCGATCCCATCCTGAAAACTTTTATCCCCGGCATGAAGGTGAACTTTCACAAGCAGGTGAAGGTGCTCGACTCCTCCGACTTCCTGATGCTCAACGCCGGTACGCAGCCCGTGAACGTGATGCGCACTTACGAAAGTTCGGGGCCCGCGGGGCTGGTGGCCGGGGCCAAACGCATTTACCTCAAGGGATCGATGGCGCTCTTCTCGCTTCTTTATCCCAACGCCTATCCCGGCAACTGGGTTCCCGTCGGCTCCAACTTCAACTACTACGGCATCATCGTTCAGGGAGAGCGGATTCAGGTGGCGGGCGGGATTCGTTATATTCCCTCCTACTTAGTGAACACTCCGGATCCGGCTTCTTGCACCACTTACCCTGGGCTCTGCAGCACTCTGGCACCCTGGGAGGGCACGCGGTTTCAGGGGCAAGCCGCGAACGGCGCCGGCGTGTTTTTCGGCGGAGGCACCGATTACAATACCGCCGTGGCCCTCAACCTAGACATCAAGAACTGCCACAACGATCCGAACTGTCCCTATCCCGGCGATCTCGACATGGCCGAGATCAAGAAGCACGTATATCCGGTGGCTCTGTTCGGCGGAAGTTCACGTCCGCTGCTTTCGAGCTCCGCGAACGATACCGGCGCCTACGTGAACGATCAGGACACCTGGAACGACTTTCTCTATAGCTACTCCGGGAACCACTGGGGGATGCTGGCCGATTTTACCTGTCTGCTGGATCATAACGAAGCGAGCCCCGAGTGCTCCTTTAGTGAAGCGTACCCGAAAGGATTCTCCCGCTGGCGCACGAACGCCGGCCTCGACGGAGTGCTTTTCACGCACGAAACCGCGGATATCTCTTCCTCGCCGATTGACTGGGACAACTACCAGGCCTTGCAGGAAGATGCCGTGGCTTGCGGAAAAGTAGTAAATGCCGGCGACGCACCGGCTTACGAAGATTGCCCGATCTGGGATACGAATTTCCTGAAATCTTTCGTGGCGGCTAACGGCGCTTCCGCTCCTAAGTGCCAGTCGGTTACCAAGGTTTCGCTCGACGGTTCCATCTTTTCCAATTTCAACGAGGCAACGTATAAAGACGATTCCGTACAAGATCGTCTCCTTCGCCGCATAATTTACGCGAAAGGCCCGATTGAAATCGCGCAGACGAACGTGCAGGGGCTTCGGCCGGGAATGCCCGATCCCACCGAGCGGAGCCGGCTTACCATCTGGGTGGTTTCGGAAGACGTGGTGAATCTGCGCGGAAACCAGGCTGGCGACCCAACTCCTCCCGGTCCGGGCGACTATAGCCGCTTCCGGAGAGTCGTGTACAACTCCGACGGCACGGTTGCCAGCGGTGGATTTCCGTCGATGCGAATGGTGATCATGAGCCCCGAGCTCGTGCATCTGATCAGCCCGGGCTACCTGCCGATGACGAGCGCGCACTTCCTGGCCAGCTACGGGGTAAAGGGGGGATACCTCTATCCGAAAATTCCTACCTTGCTCGACGACTCACGCTGGAATGCCGACGGCTACGTGTACGGCATGCGCAGCTTCCAGATAAACAACATGGTCACGATCTCGAACGCTTCGGAACCCGCCGTTCTGCTCAGCGCCGCCGACGGATTTTTTCTCAAGGGAATGTGGAGTGGCTGGGATTCGGGAGAACAGCAGTTCGTTCACAATCAATGCCTTTTCAACCGCGACGGGCAGCCGGCGGTAAACCCCTATTCGGGGGCTACCCACGAAGTCTATCCGAGCTTTCCCACCTTGAGCGACGAGCTCGGTAACTACCCGGTGAGCATGATGCCCACGGGGGGAACCACGTACAACCCTCCGCTTACCAGTAACTACTACCAAAAAGATCCCGACGGCTCGCTGTGGGTTCCTTATCTTTACTATCCGTACGTGTACACCGGGCAAATGTACGCCACCACGACCTCGATGGGCACCCGCGAATCGAACGTGCAGTATACGGGTTTGCGTCTCCAGGTGAATTTCGATTCCACTCACGGGGCTAGCCAGCGGGATCTTTCCAGCAGCCTGTACGCCACCTCTGAACTTGCCAGCACCAACCTGGCCGACAAACGCTATTTCTACCGCTCCAACAAACCTTACTACTGGACTCCCGTGGAACCCCCGGGATCGCCCACGGGAAATCCCTGCGCGCGCCAAACTTTTTACTTCCTCGACGGCACTCTCGCGTATACCCCGGCCAGCGACTACGACGAGGTGGATAACTACTATCACGTGAACTTTGGCAAACACGTGTTTCAGCACACCGCGCCCGACGGAAACCTCACCGATCTCGGCGCCCTTTTCGGCGTAGACCTTCCCATGGTGGAGACGCGCGAATGAACATGCGGGAAAAAGGATTTTCGCTGATTGAAGCGATGGTTGCGGTGGGATCGCTGGCCCTCGTGGCGTATTCCTTCATGACCGTGTTAGATCTTCGCTCCAATTCTCTCCTAAAGGTTCACTTCTCCTACATCCTCAGCGACGTGGTGGTATCGAATATCAATGAGGTGAAGTCGAAGAACTTTTCGCTTCTACCCACTCCGGGAAATTGCCTCGTGCGCCACTACAATCTCGACGCCGCGGAAAATGCCGTGTTCGCATCGGAAACGATCGTGGCTTCCGACGCCACCGCCTGCGGAAAGGATCCGGCCACGCAGAAGGTGATCGATATTTTCTGGAAAACGCGCAGCACCGCCGATGTGCAGGCCAGCGTGGCCTTCGCGCCGTCGGAATTCCTGAAACTGCCCACCGTGCGTAATTCGATCGTGGAGATCGAAGTTCGGGGAAGAATGTTGTCTACGGGCCCTAGTCCGAGCGAGCAAACGTTCGGCACGATTATTTACCGGAAATGAGGAGCATGAAGGGGTTTACGCTTATCGAGCTCATGATCGCCGCCGGGTTGGGCGGGATAATCGTGCTTGGGGGCTATACGCTGATGGTGTCGAGCATCAACGAAAACTCCGTGGCCGATTCGGCGAACGAAGGCTGGCTGGAAGCCACCGGCGCCGGCACCCAGTTCACCACGATCGTCAAAAATATTCCCCAAATTGTACCTGCCGAAGATCTCTCCAGCGCGGGGGACCAATTTTACGCGGGAATCGCCCCACTCGATGCGAGCAACGCTCCGCCCGATTGCCTGGTGTCCCCCAAGTTTTCCGCATTGCGCGTAACTTCGATCAGTCTCAAGCTGCCCTCGGCCGCGCTGATGCGCGGATGGTTCAGTGATGCGGCCGGCGGCGGAACGGCGGCCACGGAGCTCCGGCTTTCGTATCCCGCCGATCTCACCACGCAAACTTCGATGTTCGGCGCCACGAATCCCGCCGAGCTCTTCCTGATCGACGCCGACGGCACCAACAAGCGCCGCTACGCCGTGAACAGCGTGGTGATCAACAAAAATACCCACCAGGATCCTTACGATAGCGTGGTTAAGCCGGCGCAGATTTTCAACTGGGTAGGGGTGCAGCTGGGCAACCCTTCTATGACCGATGGTGACATCGCGAATCCGCCCAATCCGCGCATCGGCTTCATTACCCAATCGCTGGCTTATGCCTCGAACACTTCCGTGATCTGCGTAACGAAAGGCGATCCGGTTACCCACACCGACAGCACGCTCGTCGAAATCACGGGGGCGATCCGGCGGCCCCTCATAAATCTCGATCACCGGGGAAGTTCGGCGAGCCTCAGCCATCTTTCGGTGGAGCGATTTAATGTATCTTTCGTGGCCTCCCAACAAACCGCCCGCTTCGATTCCCTCACGCCCTTTCCCGACCTGCTCACGAATCCCCAGCGGCCTTGCATGAGCGCGGTGCGCTTCGATCTGGAAGTGGGCCTCAAGCGAGACGTACGGCAGACCACTCTCCCGACAGTTCCAGTGCATCTTTCGCGAACCGTTTTATTGCCGAACTTTGTTACGGGCCGCCCGGTAACCTGTCCCTAGTGTCTCGCCACAATCGCACCGCAATTCCCTAACCTTTATTCCGCGCGTTAAACTCAAATTCATTGGTGACCCTCCCCAGCTGTAGTAGTGTGAAATTCCATGAGCAAGGTCGCCTTGGTGATCCCCGCGCGCATGGGTTCCACTAGATTAGCCAGAAAAGCGCTCGCCGATATTGAAGGCCAACCGATGGTCGTTCGTGTGGCCGAGCGCGCCGCCCTCGTGAAGGGCGTGTCGCGCGTGATCGTGGCTACCGATTCGGCGGAAATCGTGGAAGCCTGCAAGAAGGGCGGCTTTGAAGCGCGCCTCACCCCTGAGAATTGCGCCAGTGGCACCGAGCGCGTGGCCTTCGTGGCGAAAGATCTCACGGAAGATGTGGTGGTGAATTTGCAGGGCGATGAGCCCGTGATGAATCCGCTCAGCGTAGAGGCGGCGATGGAGCCCGTGCTGAAGCGCGGCTCGCTCATGGGCTCGGCCTATACCTTTTTCCGCAGCTGGGACGAGGTGGTTTCGCCTTCCAACGTGAAAGTGATCGTGGATAAGAACGGCGATGCCGTTTTCTTTTCCCGCTACGCGATTCCTTACCGCCAGAATGCCGTTCCCGACGGCGAAATTACCCGGGATCCTTTTTTTGGCAAACACATGGGGATCTACGTTTACCAGCGTGACTTTCTGCTGAACTACTCCTCCCTCGAAGTGCCGCTCATGGAGCGCTGCGAGAGCCTGGAGCAGCTGCGCGCGCTTCACCACGGCGTGAAGATCGGGATGGGGCGCACGAATTTCGGGGGCACAGTCGGTAGACACGGCGGAAGATTTGGAACTGGCGCGCGGTATTTTCCGCTCCCAGCGGGATGGGCGGTAAAATGGCGAAGCAGCAGAAATTTATTTTCGTAACCGGCGGCGTGGTTAGCTCCCTCGGAAAGGGCCTGGCGGCCGCTTCGATCGGTGCGTTGCTGGAAGCGCGCGGCGTGAAAGTTACGCTGATCAAAATGGATCCCTACATCAACGTGGATCCGGGCACGATGAATCCCACTCAGCACGGCGAAGTGTTCGTGCTGGAAGACGGTACCGAGTGCGACCTCGACCTCGGCCACTACGAGCGCTTCACCAATACGCAGCTCACGAAGAAGAACAACTTCACCACCGGCCAGATTTACGACACCGTGATTCAGAGTGAGCGCAAAGGGAAATACCTCGGCCAAACCGTGCAGGTGATTCCCCACATCACGGATGAAATCAAACGCCGCATCATGGACGCCAGCAACGGCGCCGACGTAACGCTCGTGGAAGTAGGAGGCACGGTGGGCGACATCGAATCGCTTCCCTTCGTGGAAGCCATTCGCCAGATGAAGTTCGACCTCGGGCGCGAAAACGTGCTCTACGTGCACCTCACCCTCGTGCCCTACATCGCGGCCGCTGGCGAACTCAAAACGAAGCCCACGCAGCACTCGGTGGCGCAGCTTCGCCACGAGGGGATCGAAGCCGATATCCTGCTCTGCCGTACCGACCGCCCGCTTTCGAACGAGATCAAAAACAAAATCGCCCTGTTCTGTAACCTCGAGAAGGGGAGAGTTTTCACGGCGGAAGACGCGGCCTCGATTTACGAAGTGCCGCTGAAGTTTCACAAAGAAGGGGTGGACGAAAAGATCGTCGAAATCCTCAACATGTGGACCGCCAGCCCCAACGTGAGCGCCTGGGAAAAAATCGTGGAGAAAATTCACCATCCCAAGCATGAAGTAACGATCGGGATGGTGGGCAAGTACATGGAGCTCAAGGAGAGCTATAAGAGCCTCAACGAAGCGATTTTTCACGGCGGGATTTTCAACAACGCGAAAGTGAAAATCGAATTCCTCGACGCCGAGGAAATGACCCGCGAAGGCACGCTGGAGAAAGCGCTTTCGCAGGTAGACGGAATCCTCGTTCCCGGCGGCTTCGGCGTTCGCGGAATCGAAGGCAAGATCGCCGCCTGCGGTTACGCGCGCGAGAAGAAAAAACCCTTTTTCGGGATTTGCCTCGGCCTGCAGGTGGCCGTGATCGAGTACGCCCGCAATGTGGTGGGCTGGAAAGATGCCTCCTCCGCCGAGTTCCATCCCGATTCCGCCCACCTCGTGGTCGACATCATGGAAGAGCAGAAAAATATCGAGAAGCTCGGCGGCACCATGCGGCTCGGGAACTGGGAATGCGAGCTGGTGGCCGGCACCAAAGCTTTCGAGGCCTACAAAAAAAGCCACATCACGGAACGCCACCGCCATCGATTCGAAGTGAGCAATCTGTTCCGCGACGAGATCGCTTCCAAGGGCATGATTTTCTCCGGCTACTGCCGGGATGCCCGCCTAAAGGGCAAGGGCGGCCTCGTGGAAATGATCGAGCTGCGCGACCATCCCTATTTCGTGGGCTGCCAGTTCCACCCTGAGTTCAAGTCGAAGCCGCTCGCGCCGCATCCGCTGTTCTCGAGCTTCATCGCGGCCGCGCTGGCGGAGAAGAAAAAGTGACCGAAGCCACGCCCCGAGATTTAAGCAAGCCCGTATTTTGGGGTTTTATGACGGTGGGATTCCTATCCCTGCTCGGCGGAATCGCGATGTTCATCTACGTCGTGCCTAAAGATTTGAGCCCCGATCAAACTCCGCGCGACATGAGCGTGATTTTCACCGAAGTATTCCTGAAGCAGCTCAATCTCTTCAACGACCACAAACGCTACTCCGCGGCCCTCACCGAGATCGAAATGGATCCCGCCACCTGCAGCCGCTATAATTGCCGCCTCACGGTTCCGCCGAACGGGCAAAATTATATTTTTCGCATGAGCAAGGATGGCCACGTTTGGGCGATCGGGCCCCGATCCCCCGTACCGAAGGTGATGAAAGAATGAAGCAACTTAGTTTGAAGAAATGGAACTGGCAGATCGGGGAGGGCGCTCCTCTCGCTTACATGCTCGGCCTCAACGTGCTCGAAGACGAAGCCCTCGCCCTGGAAACGGGCCAAGAGCTTCAAAGAGTGCTGAAGGCCATGGGCCGCACTTTCGTGTTCAAGGCCAGCTTCGATAAAGCCAACCGCTCTTCCATCAAGAGTTTCCGCGGTGCCGGAATCGAGGGCGGCTTGAAGATTCTCGCCAAAGTGGGCGCCAAGCTGGGCGTGCCCTTGATCACCGATGTGCATACGCCAGAGCAGTGCGAACAAGTGGCCGCCGTTGCCGACATAGTGCAGATCCCGGCCTTTCTTTGCCGGCAAACCGATCTGGTGGTTGCGGCCGCGCGCGCGGTGGAAAAGAGCGGCGGGCTCCTTCACGTGAAGAAAGGCCAGTTTCTCGCCCCGTGGGACTGCCGCAATATTCTCTCGAAAGTGAAAGAGGCGGCCCCCTCGCGCGATTTCACGATCCTCTGCGAGCGCGGCGTAAGCTTCGGCTACAACAACCTCGTGGTGGATATGCTCGGAATTCCCGAGATGCGTGCGCTCGGCGCGCCCGTAACGATCGATGCCACCCACGCCGTGCAGCTCCCGGGAGCGGGTAAGGGCAATGGCGGGGAGAATACCGCCACGGGCGGGCGCCGTTCCGGCGTGGAAACCCTGGCCCTGGCTTCGGTGGCCAGCGGTGCCGACGGCGTCTTCCTCGAGTTCCATCCCAATCCCGATCAGGCCAAATGCGACGGGCCTTCGGCGTGGCCGCTGGCCGAGGCGGGCCGATTGCTCAAGAAGATCGAGGCCGTAAGAGCGGCTGTCTCTTAGGTTTTTGCCCGGATTCGCCGATAAGAGGTAGATGGGATTCGCGCTTCACTTAATTTTACTCACCGCGGCCGCGCACGCCGATTCGCTTCCGCAGCACTCCCGCGCGGATGGCTTTCACTACATGCAAGACTGCGCTCGCGATCAGCACTGGGTGAGAGTGGAAGCGAGTAAGCCTCTCCAGGCGATGTACAAAGTGGTTTCCCAGGGCCAAGGCAATCAGTGGTTGCCCGTCTATTCCTGCATCCGTGACCAAGACGCTCAGGACAAAATCCTGGCCGCCAATCACTGCGCCCCTCGCTTCGGCGACGTACAGTGCTCGGGCCGGATCGCGGCCAATATTTCCGAACACACGCGCGGAACCGCCGGTGATTTTTTTATCCGGGACTTTCAGGGGAAGCCCGAAGTGCTTTGCCGGATTCTCGACCAAGCCCGTACGACCGCCAACGGGGGCCGGGGCGGTATCACTTATTACGGAACCGACACCATGAAGGATCCCAATACGGGAGAAATGGCCAAGATGTCGGCCCTGCACATGGATATCGGCACCGACGGAAATACGCCCAGCAACCCCGCGCACGGCGACTGGTGCAACTGGGGCCTGTGCGAGCAAGTGTTGGGCGAAGGGCACTGCATGCGCACCAAGTTTCGCCAGAAAAAAGCGGATATCGAAGAGGCGCTGGCGGCGGCTAAATTGCAAAATAGCCAGGCGTCGGTGGCCAATCTCACGAAGGCGCTGCAGGCGCTCACGGCCGATTGCAAGCCCGGGGATCTCTCCTGCCGCGATAATTTCAAGAACTGAGGCTCTCCTTGCGTATTGGAATTTGGATCGTTCTCTGCGGGCTGCCGGCAACATCACAGGCCGCGTTCGACTGCGCCAGCCCCGCGCTGCTGCGCCAGGGCGTGAAGGCCTGCGACGGCAACTCTTCTTACAGTGATGCTGCCCGGATTTGCGAAGATAGGTACGAAGCCGAGATCGCGGCCGCCCGTACTTCGCTCGCGCAAGCGCTCACCAAAGTTTCCTCTTCCGACAAACAAGCGAAGGGCCTCGACAACGCCAAGGCCGGCTACGACACCGCCATCGCCCGGTTACGCGAGCTGGTGAGTCTGGGGAAAAAACTGCAGGCGCAAATAGACACCTACAAAAACGAAGTTGTTCTCCCCGAGGATTTCGGGTCGGTCACGCAAACTGGCTTCAGCGCAAAAGTGTTTCTCGACAACAACCCCTGCTATAAGTCGACGCAAGACCTTCTCAAGCTCTACTCCTCGCTCATGGGCTCGCGGGCCCAGGAGCTCGAACTCACCGCGAAGATCGCGCAAGCCCTCGCTTCGAAAGCGTTCAAGGGCGAGGTTAGCCTGACTCCCGAAGAGATTATGCCGCTTCTCACGAACCCCAAGGCGCCGGCCGGAGGCAAGCCCACGCCAGCGGGCCGCCCCGCTCCGGGAAAATCGGACATCACGGGCACGAAACCGCCCTCCGGTAGCTAATTCTGTCTGCCAATATTCTGGCGCTTTACCGAATAGGAATTCGCCTGATCCGGCCCTATTATTTATAGACGGCGGCCATGAAGGCCCACCGGTATGCGAGGTTGCATGGACGCGTTGTATTGCCGAAGCGCTTTTTTTCTCGCGGCGCTTTCTCTTCTTTCCTGCTCAAAATTTGGGCGCCTGGAAGGCGGCGACCGCGTAGCCAGCGTAAATGTCGGCGCTTCCAGTGCGCCATCACTGGCTTCGCCAACCTGGGTGAGCGATCTGATGCGCCCGTTCTCTACGCCGCAGACCGGCGGTATTATGTTATTCGCCCGCAACCCGGCA
>Ga0207125_10229_pt1 | contig 11494 bp, 4 predicted proteins | sample Alteio_BWMinHeat_19_FD_153556 | JGI IMG/M metagenome (GOLD analysis project Ga0207125, IMG submission 153556) | Enriched cells from forest soil in Barre Woods Harvard Forest LTER site, Petersham, Massachusetts, United States -... | ecosystem: Environmental > Terrestrial > Soil > Temperate forest >...
GTGACTATAGTCACACCAACAGAAAGTAAAATTGCGATGAGCGGACCTGATTTGCGGCGACTTCCTTTTTTCGAACCAGCGGGATTATTATTTTTCCTATCGGGCACTCTTCGGACAACAAAAACAACATCTCCCGCGTTTAAAACCTCATCTTTGAAGGAAATAACGATTTTTAGGTGGTTTTTATTATTAAGAATATAAACCGAAGTATTAAGGAAATCCTTGAAATCCCATTTGCCTTGATCCCATTGCATAAGTTCATGTTTCGGAAAGTATGTTTCTATCGCCGACATTAAACTCATGTCGGTCTCAACGTAACGGGCTTCAAGCTGGCCGACTTTCTCGCCTTGTTCACGCAAGACTTTAATCACTCCCCTTTTTAGTTCCTCAAGCTTCTCTTTATCGATGGATGGCTGACCAGAAGAAATCTTTTCGAGAATTTCGGGAGGGGTTTTTATAAGTAAAACGAAATCGGGTCTATCAACAACCGTTTCGAACGTCGATCTTAATTTGCTCTTTGTCTCGAATGAAAGACACGAAACATAAAACCCATTATCTTTTGTTAAAATGCAATCCGCCTGAGAATTAAAATAAAAATTACGGTCTTTAAAATGCCGGCTTAATACATTCTCAATAGTGGATGTTTCCTTCACAATCCAAAGACGTTCCAGATGCGGATCCCTCCTTCTCAGTCGATTTTCAGTTCCTTCGCGCAAGGCTTCGGTTATTGGGGTATCCTTGTCGAGTTTTTGGGGAATCCGCGGAAGTGATAACAGCAAGAGAACCAGGCATGGGCTGCAAAAGAGCACTGTTCCAGCGAAAAGATTGAAGCCGAAAGCATGAAATGGGCCAATAAGAGCCAATGCGTAAGACAATATTCCTATGAGAAAGCTAAAAATTCCTATCGGATACGTGAATAGACTGAAAATAATGAGACCTAGGTAGGGGCTTTTAAAATAGTGTGCGCCAATCATGATCGGGACAAAAAGAAGCGAACGCATGCCGGTGCGAAGTATAAATAAACCAACTGCATTGGATTCACGAAGTGAACCCCATCCTGGCTTATTACTTTGGCCGCTTATTTTCCCAAATCCTTTTTGCATGAAGTGGTTGAGCAATTTGGATTCAAAAGGATTTATTATTTCTGAAATCTTTTCTGTTTCATGAAGAGGCAAGGCGAAGGCGAGCTCCGGCCGCAGAAATTGATAGAGAAATGGGATAGAGAAAAGAGTCATGGCCAATGAAACTGCGGAAATTTGATTCATATTCAGAAAATAGGAGCCTAAAAATATGGCGGCAGAAGCAAGCAGGGCGCCCGGGGCGAAGAATTCCTTGATCGGAACTTCCGTAAATTCCAAGCCGTTATCAGTTTCTTTATAATTGAGCCTCATGATTGACTCATCGCTTCTCAGTTCTGCGCTCTGGGCATTGAGCATCTTAAACGAGAGCTTGTCGGCCAGCCCGGCGGTCATCCGGCGAAATGCTTGCGAACCTTGGGAAACGCCTTCAAGAAGAGCGGCATAAGAACCCAGGGTCGCCTGAAACTTTGCTGTCCAAAAAGCTTTGGCCACGAACAGTTTGTCTCCGTCGAAGAGTTTTTCGAGCGGGGTTTTTTCCTGCGTGAATACGGACAGATATTCCGTGCCGCTTTGGCCTTCGATCTTTGTGATTTTTGGCGCCAGGGTTATAACTGCAACGTTTTGATCATGGAGCAGTTTGGAAATTCCTTCGGAGTGGTAGCCGCCCGTCACAAGGACTGCCAGATGGGCATTATTTTCTTTGACATGGGCTAAAAGATTGCCCGCCAGGGCTTGGTCGCGGAGGGCGGCATGTTCGAAGAAATTTTCAAAGGATTTCAGAGAACCCTCACCCCGACCCCCCGCCACGGCGGGCAGGTCTCTCTTCCAGGGAGAGGGGGCATCACGATATTCCCTCCACTCTTCCGGCGTGAGCGCGAAGTCAAGAAGTTTTTCCGTTAAATATAATTTTCTTGCTTCCGCGATTGTTTCTTGCTCGATTTTATTCTTTGCGAGCGCTTTATAATCCGCCTCCTCAATTTCTTTCAGCTCTTTTAAAAATTCTTCGGAGTGGATTTGGTCGGAGAGGATGACGTATTGGATGTATTTTTCCATCGCGGGGAATTCTTTGCAGTGCACGCCGGAATTTTTGCAGAGGTTTTGCAGATATATATAGAAGTCCGTGTGGCGGACGTTTCCGAGTCTGTAAGCCAAGCTTATGTTGAGGAGCTTGGAGACTTGCGCTTTGGAAAGCTCTTTCACGAGCGCGCTCATCATTTTGCTGCGTTCTTCTTCCACTTTTTTGTAGTCGAGGGATTGTTCCATGTGAAGAGCTTGCAAGAAAATGTTAAGTTCTTTTGAAACGCTCATCCCGGCCTTCTCCTTTTCAGGGAGAAGGAGTTCAGTTGTTAAAGCATTCACATACTCTCCGAGCGGAATCTGGCCTTTGCGGTAAGCCGTTACTTGCCGGTCAAACGCCAGCAAGTTTGGATTGAAAATTTCGGATTTCTTTTTTTCGAGTGAGGTTTCCTGTTTGGCGAGATCGGATTTGAGCTCGGGAACTTTGCCGATGGAATCTTTATAGGCTTGTACGTGCGCCGTGTGCAGGTTTTCATCGTCCACTCCCACGAACGCGGGAAATGCCTTGATATGTTGCACCGATCCCTGTTCCGATCCCGCATCGGAACGTTCCGATGCGGGACCGGAACAAGTGAGAGCGGCATGGATGGCCCCCGATATTCGGTTAAGCTTTAAGAAATAATCGGCGACTTTGCGCACGCTTTCATGGTCTTCGAATGATCTGAAGCGCGAAACGTCCACCGGGCCGAATGCGCCTTCGAGCGCGACCAGGTCGACTTTTCCCTCCCGCGTTAAATCTTGGATCGATTTGGAGATATTTTTCTGCGCCTCCGAATTCATGTGCACGTCTTGAATATAAACCACGGTTAAGCCGCCGGGGTTCCAACCCTTCGGGAAGACGGCGGATTTGATATTCACATATGCCAAAGGAAGCATGAGACCGGTGATCGGAACGTGCGAGAGCGCGGAGAGGTTTAAATTGTTGAGGGCTTGCGATTGGGCTGTGATTTTGGGAAGAGAATTGATATTGATGGAAGGCAGCTGGGCGAGCAGGGTATTATTCGGGCGCAGAGGAGTTTCCGCGCTCATTTGATGAACCGCCTCTCGGCGCTCTTCCCAAATGTTGGCCTGCGCGTAGGGCGCTGCGAACGTCGTAAAAAGAAACGCGGCGAGCACCGTTCCCGAGACCGAGCGCATAAAGGCTGAGGGTTTAAATTCGTTCATCATAAAACAAAGCCACCCCGGCTTTGGGCCGAGGTGGACTTTGCCATCTCAATTGAGGGTAAATTTTTACTGAAGGGATCTGCGTCGCGTTCAGAATGAAAGAAAATCATCGAATAGGGCCAGTGCGCCCGGCGCTTTTCAAAATTTTTGGCAAGGAAGGGGCGGGGCTCGAGTGAGATCTGTAAAATTCGATGCTCGATAAACCTTTGGGGCAGAACACAGCGCCAAACGCGGCTGAAGCGGTCCCAGAATTGCGCCTCCTCTTTTATATATTGGAGTTTTTGTGTAAAAGAGCCGGGGGCATGGATAGCGATTCGTTCGCGAAGCCCTCGTATTTTAAGGCCGGAGGACCGTAAAGTGATCGGGTGCGACAAGCTTTGAATGGAAACTCGACTGTCGTGGAGGATGTTTCTCGAGGAAACCTGAATGCCGGAATTTATTTCCCGGAGAATTCGGAACGTTTTTCCATAGAGCGCAAAAATTTCTTTGGGGTGGAACAGGACAGAGTGGAAACCCAAGGTCCCGCGGATGACTTCGATGGAACTCTTGGCCCCGCTTCCGCTCCACTCGCGCATTTGCGCATATCCGCCCTGGAGATTGGCGAAATTAAAAAAAGAAACAAGGGTCAGAAACCTGACCAGGTTGCGCTGAGTGCGCTGTAGGTGAAGCGGCAAGTTGCTCATGGAGTTTGGGTACAGAAAGTGTACCAAACAGGCCACAAACAAATCCTAAACTTTTTGTAACTTTTTTGTAAATTTTTACTTAATCAGGCCGGACTTGATCAGGATCTTGGGCTCGGCGACGATGTCGATTTTGCGGTCGCTGAAGGCCGAAGACTGGGTGATTTGCTCGTAATTCCAGTTGAGGAGCTGTTCCTTGAAGGTTTTGCCGGAGGTGGCGTTGGCGAAGGCGGAGAAGGGGGTGGCTTTGCCCTCGTCGGAAATGATGAAGGTGTCGTATTGTTCATATGGAATATCGATGTTCGTCTTAGGATAATAGGTGATCAGGCGCTGGTGCAGGGCTTCCGTGATTTTGGGCGAGTCCACGTTGGTGCTGTCGGGAAAATAAGAATCGAAGGCGTAATTGCCGTTTAGATATTTAAAGCTCGCGTTGCCGATATCTTGGTCGGCATAAGTCGTGAGCGTTTTCCCCCGCGCGGTGATCATGCTGCCGCTTCCCGTGAGCGCCGCGTTATTAATGGACTCCAAAGTTGCGATGTTCGTCACGCCGGCCGCAGGGCTGTAATATTGGAACCAAGGCTGGGAGAGCGTGCCCACGGGCGCGTTCGCCAAGTTTAAATTATTGAGGACGCTGGCCGGGCCCATCAAATGCGCATAGCGGTTGAACACGGTGCGCCAGAGCGTGTCGCCTTGCTTCATGTTTTTGAACGTGTCGTTGGAAGAATCATAAATTCCATCGGGGGAGGCGCCGATATCTTTATAGACGTCGGCGATGGGATCATAAAATTTTCCGCCCACCGAGGCGAGCTGGGTTGCCACGTCGGTGGCCGCGCCCGCTTTTCCATCGGAAGCCACAGCGTGCGCCTCGAGCGTATAGGTCGTTCCGTCGAAAGTCACTTTCACCAAATGCCCGCCGTCGGCCATGTCTTTGATCGCGTCCGTCAAGTTTGACTGGGCCATTTCATAGGACGTGAGATAAAATTCCGGCTCGGCGCCGATTTGCCTTCCCGAAACATTATTTAGAGCGATCGACAAATCCGTCGGCAAGGTTTTGTTGAAAATGCCTTTATAGCTAAAGAAATCGAGGCGGTCGTTCCTCTTGTCGAGCACCACGAACTTAAACGCCTTGTCGCGCAGGTCGGCGGAAACGTCTTTGGGTTTCCTCAATATATATTCCTCGACGCGGACTCGGTTGCCGCTGATATCAATCAGGGATTTTCCCTCCTGATATTCCGCGAGCTTCATTTCCTCGGCGGCGGCGGCCTCGACTTGCTCACGGGTCATATCCAAGCCCACTTCTTTTTTCGCCAGCTCTTTTAAGCTCATAACGGCGGGCGTTCCGTTGGATTGATCCGATGTCGTGAGCGGCTCGTTCGTTTTATCCAGCTTGAGAGTCTGGCCCGCGCCCACGTCGATGGACTCGCCCGTGGCGATTTTTAAGCCGTTGACCACGCCTTCGAAGACTTCCAGATTGGTGGCGCTACCTTTACCTTGGATATCCACTTCAAATTCGGTTCCGCGCACGGAGCAGACGGCGGTGGGCGTGCGCAAGGTGAAGCCTTTGCCGAGCTTGGAGATTTTAAAGCGGCTGCGGCCGGAACTTTGCTCGACGTTGACGGGCGCGGCGAGCTGGCTCATGACCAGCGTCGTCTCCGCGGATATTTCCGTGCGCGATCCATCCTGAAATAAAATCGTGGCGCGCGAGCGTTTCCCCGTGCGCAGTTTGTCGCCTTCCTTCAAGAAAAGTTTGGGAACGGCTTTGAGCCACTGTTTGGAATTCTTGATCTGAATCTCGACGGTGCCGAAATATGAAGAGAGGAGAGCCTGGCGGGCATGAGCCGTGGCTGTTGAGAAAAAAAGGAAGAGAAAGAGAAGCCATGCTCCCCTCACCCTAACCCTCTCCCGCAAGGGGAGAGGGGATTTTTTCTCTCTCAAATTATTCATCATCATTTAAAATCTCAGTTTAATCGAATACCTAAACGTGTTGCCCAAGTTGCCGTAGGGCACCCAGGCGAAGTCGAATGTGAAAAATTTGTAAGTCACTCCCGCTCCCGCGGACACTCCGCTTCCCATCCCCTCGATCTCCCTCTGTCTTCCCACCTCATATCCTGCCCGTACCGTGGAAATCGTGTTCTCGCTCCAGCCGTGCGCAAACTCCGCTCCGATTCTCTCGGACGGATCGTCGTCCCTCGGGGCATGCACGTCCAAGGCCAGTAAGAGACCAGTCTTGCGGTCGTCTCCCCCGCTCTGCACTCCGCTCAAGGCCCAGTCTTGGCCTATTCTCAGCGCCGTGCCCGCGTTCATCGTGAGCGGCAGAGGGTCGGACTCGCTCTTAAACTTCTGGCTCGCTCCTAGGTTCTGTATTGCAAATCCAAAAGACAATCGCTCATTCATCTTGTATAGAGTGCCGATATCCGCGGCGAACGTGTTCGCCTGCTCTCCCGCCAGGGTCTGCCGGATCGCTTTGGCGCTTACTCCCAGGTGGAGGCCGGATTCCTCGTTGTCCCCCGGGAGCCCTCCGAAGGTGAGCTTCTTGGAATATGAGACCGTGTATTCCGAATCATTCGAAGAGAATGTCGAGTCCGGGGTGTCCGAGTCCGTGGTTCGGCTCTCGATGTTGGCGATATTTAAGTTAATTAAGCCCACGGCAATTGTGCCATAGTCCCGCATGGGGTGCGCGAAGGCAAAGAAGTTATATTGGATATCCTGGAAGAGCTCGGCCCGCATCGCCACGAATTCATTCTTATGCTGGATGAGGGATAAACCGGCCGGGTTCCAATAGATGGCGTTTACGTCATCAGAGACCGCGGTGTAGGCTCCGCCCATGGCTGTGGGCCGGGCTCCTGCCCCCACCTTTAAGAATGCCGCCCCCGATGTGCCGGCACTCTTAGAGGTAAAGGCAGCGTAAGCGCGAGGAGTCGTTTGTCGCGGGTCGTTTGTCGCAATAAAAACACAAAGGACAAAGAGGATCGTCTTCGACAATCGACAAACGATAACCGACAAACGGTTAACGCGGATCACTTGATCACCGCCATCTTGAATGTCTTGGTGCGGGAAGAGCCTTCGATCGAGAGCCGGCCGATATAGACCCCGCTCGCCACCGTCTGCCCGTCCTCGTTTTTACCGTCCCAATCTGCGTAATGATATTTGCCCGTGTCTCTCTGACCGAAATCTAATCTGCGCACGAGCGAGCCGGACACGTCATAAATTTCACAGGTCACGCGCGGCGAGGCAATATTCAAATTCATGGGAAGTGCGATGCGGATGGCGGTTGCGCCCTCGACGAAAATCGGGAGCTGGCCCTGCGTCTTTAATGCTGAGGAGACAAACCCGCGGACGCCCGCGTTAAAAGGATTGGGGAAGTTAAAGGCTTCGATCTCGGTGCCGGTATAGGCGAGAGTCACCGGCGCTTGCAAAACTCCACCCAAAGTCACGGTCGCGACATTGCCCGCGATGCCGGTCACTTTCATGGATAAATCTTTGAGATTGTCGCCGTTTAGGTCAAGGAGCTGTTCCTGATTCAAAGCAAGGCTGAAGGTTTGAAGCTGAGACTGAACGTTGATGATAATTCCACTGCCGCCCGTGCCCGTGCTGATGAGCGTAAAGCTGTGCGATTCAGAAGCTCCGCCCGAAACCGGGATTCCCGAGACGGTCACCGTCGTGCCCACTGTAAGATTCAAGATGTTGACCGAGCCGCCCGTAAATGTCGCGGTCGTGCTTCCTCCGCCGCTGCTCCCCGTGCTCAAGACCACGCCTGAGCCGAGCGTGGACGAAGTGGCATTCACAACGACAAACACCGTAAAGTGGTTGACGCTCACGGATATGGTTTGGTTGACGTCATCGACGACTTTGTTGGTGTCTTCCAATCCATAAGTGCCGGGGGGTACGGACTGCCCCGAGGTCGTCGTCATGGTGGCGGTCGTGTCGTTATAAAAATACACGTTCATCGTCGAGGCGTCGCCCGTGGTGGTCGAATATTGCAATGTGATTTTGGCGTTCTTGGCCAGAGAGCGTTTGACGCCCGCGGGCAGGAAGAAATCATAGAAGGAACCCAAAACGTTGTTGGCCACGTCCGAGGCGTTTAAGGCCGCTCCGCGCAAAGCGGGCGCGCCGTTGACGGACGAAGGCAGCGATGGGCCGGTGTGAAGAGTTCTCATCCGAGCGATGGCTCGAGCCATGGCGGGCGGATAACGGTCAAATTCATCGTCGGCGGCGGCGCTCCCAAAGGCGGGCGCGCCGCGAGTGGCCGCCGTCTGTGTGCTCGACGCGACATCATTGGCGCGGGCGATGCCGCAAGAAACTTGGCCGGTCGGGTTCGGCGTCAAGTCGGTTTCGTTTACGAAAGTTCCCGCTTCAAACGTCACTCCCGTGTTTTCCTTTTCGTCCCCGGCGGCTTCCATTTGAATATCTCCGCCGCGGGCGTTCGACACTTTCTTCAAGCTTTGCGCATCCACCCCGACGAAGAAATCGAAGATTTTGTCAATCTCATAATCGTCGCCCGTGTCCGGATTTTTGACGCTGGTGAAAGCGTTGAACCGAATGCTGAACCGTTTTTCATTAGCGGCCGGCTTATAGACTACGGTCAATTCCTTGCGGTCGTCCGAAATCGTCCGCGAAGAACCGGCCGTGGTCAGGAAAGAGCCGGTGTTATTCGGAGCCGACAACGAGGTGCCCGTGGAGCTGACCGCCGAGAGCGAGATAATTCTGGAAAGGTCTTTGTCCGTGCCCAATCGGTTGCGCAAAGCCCGGCTCGCCGTGAACTTTATGTTGAAATTTCCGTTAGAGTTCTTGACTACCGCGACCACGTCGGCCAGCACCGGTTTATAGGTCAAGTTGATAATTTTTGTGACGGTGGATTCGGCGGCGCTGAAGGTCACATTGTTATTGGCTTCATCGGGGAAGACGATGTCATCGCCCTCTTTTTCCGGGAAGAACACCAAGGTATAGGTTTTGCCGGTCTTAAATCCGGTGATGGTGTACTTGGATATGGTTTGGGTTACCGGGTCGATATCCACGGTGCCGAAAATGAATTCGCTGAAATTCTGGTCGGTGGCGGCCACGGAAGCCACTTCGCTCTTGTTCACGGGGCCGAATCCGGATTTGTTGCCGTTGTCCGGCTTTAAGATCGTGCCGGTCACGACTGCGCCGCGCGCAATTTGAGTTTCGGCGGTGGAAACATAAACATCTGCGTTCGTGATAATCACGGTTGTAGTGCGGATGGAATATCCAATGCTGGCGGAGCGCAGGAGATAGGTGCCGGAGGAGAGCCGCGGGATTGCGAAGGTTCCAGTGGCGTCCGTGAAAGCGACAATATCGCCCAAAGGATTTAAGCCTGAAGGCGGCACACCCGCTTTTTGCATCACGACGGCCGCTCCGGGGAAGCCTAAACTGTCGCCGAACGGAATCAAGAGATTGCCGCCGTCGTTGGTGGTCACATTGCCGCGCACGGTGAAATTGGCCGGAGTGAGGGTGAAGACAGCGGTGGTTTGGCGCGTCAGGTCGAGTCTCTGAGTTTTTTCCGCAAAGAGGTTTCCGGTCTGGGCCAGCGTATCTTCATTATCTTGCCGCGGAGCCGCCGTGATGTCGTAATACCGCGCCAGGAACGAGGAGACCCAAAGTTTGAAAGCGCCGTTCGAATCGGTGTGTGTTTCCGAGAAGGCGTTCGAATCCACCAAAGCGGGACGGGCGATCACGCGGATGTTCGCTAATCCTTGATTGGAGGAATCTTGGACCACACCCGTGACCGCAGTGCCCTGATTTAAGTCTAGGATGCCTAAGTCCAGTGTTTCGCCTTCGTTCACTTGCACGCCGGACAAAACGATCGGCGAATAGTTCTGGGCGCCTTGCGCGACATAATCCATCGACCACATGTCCTGGGCGAAATGAATGTCATAAGGAGTATTGGGGATGAGAGGCAATAAATTGACCGAGCCGTCACCGGCAATTAAGTCCCGGGCTAGGGCGGCGGCGGTCGTGATTAAAACCGTGTCGGTCGAATGCAGTTCAGTGTAACCGCCGTCCGTCCAGGGATTGGCGATGGCGTAAATTCTAAAGTTGGGCGGGAGCAGAAAGCTGTTTCTCTGAGAGATGATGGTCCCGGAATTGGAATCGCGGAGCTTAGCTTGGATGCCGCCCGTTTCCAGAAGAGTAATGTCCTGGCCGGAGAGGTGGCTTTGCAGTCCCGCTCCGGTGGGATCGATCAACGGGCTGGGCACTTGGATCGGACGCGCGAGATATTTGACGGGCGCGGAACGGTCGAAGACCTGAATCGTATAAATCTGTCCGGCAGGCAGACCGGTAAACGAGTATGCGACGGAATTCGCCGTGACTCCCGCCGCGGGAATTCCGATGGACGTATTGGACGAAACCGCCACGACGTCGCCTTTTCTGTTCTTGACCAGGATGAGCAGGTTTCTGGCGTCCTGCTTGGATTTGGCCAGTTCATCATCACGGGCAGTTCCTCGCTTCTGATCGCCACCGCCCAAAATTCCGTTTTGAATTCGCTTCAGACCAGCACCGGCATTGCCGCCTTGATCAGCTTGTGGGATCAGACCACCTCTCTGCGCACGCCGCCCGTGAGCTTCACAATTTCCACGGGCGGAGCGGCTGGCGTTGCCGGGCAAAACGCGGTGGCCACGGGCACCTATAAAATTGATGGGGTTCAGCCCGGCACCTACCAATACTTCTTCTTATTTTTCGATATGCTCAAGTTCAGCGCCGATCCCAACAATCCGTCGTTCATCACCGTGAGCACCGCGCTCACGCAAAATGCGCCCACTCTCCGCTTTAAGCAGGCCACAGCCAACATCTCGGGGACGGTCCGCCTGCCCGCGGGAATGACCGACTTCTCGAACGTCCTCATCCGATCGAAAGTGATGCCGAGCCAGATCCGAAATGCGACCATCAACGGAAACATTCTCGACCCCAACACGGTGGACGTGGGCGCCATCCAAAATAAAATGGAGACGTTTACAACGCCGTATAACGCCGATAACAGCGTGGGTTTCTTCCAAACTTCGACGGCGGAACTCACCAGTTTGAACCTCACCTTCGTCTACACTACCAACGGCCAGTCCGTCAACAAAATTTTCGTGACCACGAAAGACGCCGTGATCAATTTGGGCGAGATCGATCTTTCCGGTGCGACGTTAGGCATCTCGGGCGCCTTTGAAAACGGCTTAAATGATCCGCGCTTCGACACTTTCGCCGAGATCATCAGCACCTCGCCCCGCACCGACGACGGAACGAATTTCGGCGGCTTTGGCGTTAACCGTTTCTATGCGCCGCCGGGATATCCCGCCGGAATCTCCTCGACGACGGCGCGCGTGGAAGCCGTCCGCAGAAATGTGAACGCTCCGTTCAACTCGCTTCTGAACGTCGGCCAGTTTGATAATGCCACGACGCGGATCGGATTCATCACTGCGGCGGGGACATATTCGATTTCGGGAATCACTCCCGGCATTTGGACCGTGCATACTTTTGACATGAAGGATT
>Ga0207125_10201_pt2 | contig 11491 bp, 11 predicted proteins | sample Alteio_BWMinHeat_19_FD_153556 | JGI IMG/M metagenome (GOLD analysis project Ga0207125, IMG submission 153556) | Enriched cells from forest soil in Barre Woods Harvard Forest LTER site, Petersham, Massachusetts, United States -... | ecosystem: Environmental > Terrestrial > Soil > Temperate forest >...
GAGCTCGTTCGCAGGAAGCGTGGCGAGGAGGTCGATGTCCGCGAAGACAGCCAGCGGGTGATGGAAGCTGCCGATGAGGTTTTTGCCGGCGGCGAGGTTGGTGCCGGTTTTGCCGCCGAGAGAGCTGTCGACCTGCGCGAGAAGGGTCGTGGGTACGCCCACGTATCGGATGCCGCGCATATAGATTGCCGCGAGGAAGCCGGTCATGTCGCCGATGACGCCGCCACCAAAGGCGATCAGGATGCTGTCGCGGTCGGCGCGAGCCTGGGCCATTTCTTCGGCGAGACGCTCGATGGTGACGAGACGTTTGTGCTGCTCACCGGCGGGGACCTCGAGGATAGTTGGCGGTGAGGCAAAGCTGGCAGTGAGGGCGGCGCCATGGAGCGACCAGATTTCAGGGGACGTGACGACGAAGAGCCGGGCGTTGGGGTTATTGCTGAGGGCGGCGATGTGGCCGGAGAGGCTGGCAAGGAGGCCGGTGCCGATATGGATGTCGTAGGCGGCGGAGGCAGCGGTTACGGTGACGATTTGGGGCGGACTCGGCATTGGCTTTAAGGATAGCAGTGGTGGCACCGTGGGTTGGAACGAGCGTAGAGCTTTGAGCGCGAGAGCTTAGAGGAAGTGTTGGTCCGTTGCCGGGTAAGGGGATCTGTTGAGTTATGAGTTTTGAGGGGTGAGTTTTGAGGGTTTGCGGAAGATGAGGGAGAGGGTGATCGTGATGCCGAGAACGGCAGCGATGACCGCGAGAGAAGTGAGGGGGCCGATATCGATCCATTCCGCGGCCAGCATTTTGATCGCGGCGAAGGCCAGCACCGCGGCCAGACCGTAATGCAGGAAGCGCAGCGTAGCCAGCATCGCGGCGAGCAGAACGTACAACGAGCGGAGACCCATTACCGCCATGATGTTCGAGGTGTAAGCAAGGAAGGGAACGCGCGTGATGCTGAGGACCGCAGGGATGGAGTCGAGGGCGAAGACGACGTCGGTGAGTTCGACGGCGAGAAGAGAAAGGAAGAGGACGGTCATCATGCGCCGGCCTTTTTCCACCACGAAGAAGTGGTCCTGACGTTCGCTGACTGGCTGGAGACGGGTAAGCCACGCGAGCCATGCGGGCGGTTGGTCAGTCTCCGGATGTTTTTCGGGCATCAGCAGGCGGATCGAGGCGATCAGGAGAATCACCGCAAAGGCATAGCTCACCCAATGAAAACGTTCGAGCAGGCCCAGACCGCCGGCGATGAAGGCTCCGCGAAGAACAATGGCTCCGATGACTCCCCAGAAAAGGACACGGGGTTGCTTGGCGGCCGGGATGCGGAAGATGCGGAACAGCAGAAGAAAGACAAAGAGGTTGTCGATCGAGAGCGCTTCTTCGATGGCATATCCCGCAAGATATTGCGTGCTGCCCTCGCGGTGGTAGAAGGGCACGAGGACCACCGCGAGAATCAGGGCTGCCGCCGTCCAGAGGATCGTGGCGTAAATGGCTTTCTGGCGCGTGTCGGGGACAGCGAGGTGCAGCAGGTATTCCAGTCCCAGCAGGGCGAGAATGGCGACATGGAAATAGATCCAGGGCATAAAGGCAGTGGGTAGAGTGTAGGGGATAGAGGGTAGAGAGAACAAAAGCAGGAACAGGAGCGGGTCCTTCCCTCTTCGGCTACGCTCAGGGCCGGGGCCCATATTCGTCTTGAAGTGTCTGTCTAGTGTTGGTCGATGAGGCGGATCATTTCCAGAAAGAGATCGGCGGAGATTTGCAGACTGTGGGGGCTGATTTTGTCGATCGTGTCCTGCGCGGTGTGGTGGTAGCCGTCAGGAGCGGAGCTGGTATGGGCGCCATAGTCCATGTCGATAAGATCGAGCACCGGAACGCCGCGCATTTTGAAGGGAAGATGATCGTCCTCGACCGTCTGCGGGTTTTTGAAGACGTTGGCCGAATGGCCGGTGTTTTTGGCGGCCTGCAGCAGCATGCTGGAGAGGTCGGGTGAAGAGTTGTGCTCGCGGTTGATATTGAGGTCCTTGTCGCCGATCATGTCGGCGAGGAGGAATGCCTTGATTTTTTTGAGGGTGCCGTCGCCGCTCCACTTGGCCGCAAGGTGCCGAGTGCCGTAGAGCGAGTCGGATGCGCTCCACTGCTTGATGGCTTCTTCGCCGTCGTCGAAGACCAGCCAGATGGAGTAGCCCTGGGGCGGATGCGCCCTGAAATATTCGCCAAGCGCGATCAGCAAGGCAGTGGTGCAGGCTCCGTCGTTGGCGCCGACGAAGTTGATGTCCTTCAGCGGATAGTTGGTCTCGTAGTGAGAAGCGAGAACGATGATGCCGTCTTTCTTGCCGGGATAGCGGACGATGTAGTTGCGCATCGGCACGATGCCGATGGGGGTGTTGGGCGCGAAGGAGTCGGTTTCGAACTGGCCGTGGGCGATCTCAGGAGCGAAGTGGGCCTTGATGAAATTTTCCGCGGCGAGGTGCCCGGGCGAGCCGACGTAGCGTTTGGGCGCTGCGGCGAGATATGCCTTGGTGAGGGCGTAGACATGGTCTCCGCTGACGGCCGCGGTGTGGGATTGCGCGCTGACGGGCCGCGGCGCGAAAGAAAGCAGCGCAAGGGAAAGCAGAGGGACAAGACGGTGGAAGATCATGCGGGCATCTCCTTCTTCTTTCGACGCGTGGGATGGACGATGAAGGCGACGAAGACGCCGATGAAATAAAGGGCCAGCATCGGGGTCGCGAAGAGGCACATGCCGATGGGGTCCGGCGTGGGGCAGATGATGGCGGCCACGAGGAAGATAGCGAGGATGGCGTAACGAAAATGCTTGAGTAGAAAGCGCGCGTCGACGATGCCGAATAGCGCCAGGAAAAAGATCAGTATGGGAAGCTCGAAGGTGATGCCGAGGCCGAGGATCACGGCGAGGAAGAAGCCGGTGTAGTCCTCGATGGTGATCATGTGGCTGAAGTCTTTGCCGAAGTCCTTGATGAGGACGACCATAGCTCCGGGGAGGACGTAGCGATACCCGAACCACACACCAGCCAGGAAAAGGCCGACGGTGGAGGTCATGAACGGGAAGACGTACTTCTTCTCGTTCGCGTACATGCCGGGAGAGATGAAAAGCCAGACCTGGTAAAGGATGAACGGGCTGGCAATGATCGCGCCGCAGACAACCGAAGTCTTAAGTACAAAATTGAGGGCGTCCGTGGGGTGAGTCATCGTCATCTTGAGCCCGATATCAAGCAGTGGCTTCTGAATGATGGTGAGCAGGGGGGCGCGATAGATGTAGGCGATGACGAAGCCGATGGCGAGGTAGCCTATGGACCAGAGGAGCCGGTTGCGCAGCTCTTCGAGGTGCTCCATGAGGCTCATGCCGGGGAGCTCGGCGCGGTCCTGCACGGCGCTGCGAGCGCGGTCGATGAGGTCAGTTGACATGTGTTGCACGCTCCGCGGAGTGGTCGTCTATATGCGGAACGTCTGCCTGCGGAACGTCGGCGTTTGCGGACTCGACAACGGGAATGGATTCGATGAGAGGGGCGATGTCGCCTCCAGTAGATGTTTGGGGTACGGGAAGGCCGGTGGAGGGAGGCATGATGCTCAACTCGCCGGAGGTGGCGATAGGCAGGGGAGCGGTGGAGTGCGTCCCGGGCTCGACGTAAGAGGTTTCAGGATCGGGGTAGGCGGCTTCCGCGTCCGTGGAGATTTCGGTTTGCTGATGGGGATGCTCGGGATCGTCGACCGGAATGCCTTCGAGAGCGGGCGCGACGGGTGCGGCCGCCTCCATGGCGGCAATTTTCTCCTGGCGTTCCGCCTGCTCGGAGATGCGAAGCTCCTCTTCCATCTGCATTTTGAACTCGTTGGAGGCACGGCGGAACTCGCCGATCCATTTGCCGAGCTCGCGCGCCAGCACGGGCAGCTTCTTCGGGCCGAAGAGCAGCAGCGCAAGGACGAAGATGATGGCACTGTCTGACAAACTAGGCATATTCAGTTAGATGATACGGCCTTGTCTGCGAGTGTCACAAATCGCGGCGGATGCGCTGGAAAAATGTAGACCAATGGCGGCGGGCTTCGTCCTACGGAAGAGGCAGAGCCATTACCAACATCAACATCAATTGCTGAGACAATGGTAGGAGCGGATCGGGACAGGTACGGAGGAGAGCATGACACAGGTTCAACGGAGAGCAGTTCGGGGCGCGGCAGGTGTGGCGGCATTGGTAATGGCTACGGCGCTCGTGGGTTGCCAAAACTTCTTCGTGTGCGACAAGGCCAGTTGCACGACCAGCGGAGGGTCAACCGGGGGGGGCGGCAATTTCGCCTATGTGGCCAATAATGTGTCGAGCATTACCCAGATCAACGGCTATACGCTGGCGAAGCCAAACCTGACGGCCGCGACGGGCTCTCCGTACTCGCTGGGGCTTACGCCGACAGCGATGGTGATGTCGCATAACAATGCGTTCCTTTATGTGGCTTCGGCTGGAACAACCGCACAGCCGACATCCCAGATTTTCGGTTTCCGTGTTGGCACTGGAGGGTCGCTCGCGTTGATTAACGGCATCACCGCGCTGGCAAGTCAAAGTTCCGTGGCTGCGATGGATGTGTCGCCGGATGGCAATTGGTTGGTAGTGACGACGGCAAACGGTAGCGCGAGCCTGACTCCGACCACGATCACCGCGTATCCGATCAATACCACCACCGGCTTTCTGAACGCCGCAGCGCCGCTGTCTTACGGAGTTGCGTCGAGTGCCATCATTTCCTCTTTGAAGGTCGCGCCGTCGGGTGAGTTTATTTCGGTCGCGCTGGGGCTTGGTGGAGTCGCGACTTTTCCCTTCAACACTTCAACCGGTCTGATTAGCAATGGTGTAATTACCACCTACACACCGACGACCGTGGGAGCGTTCGATCTCGCGATCGACAGTAATAATCTCCTCTACGTGGCAGTAACCGGAGGCATTTATGTCTACACCGTGACGGTATCGTCTGCGTCTGCGGTAACCCTAAACGCAGTCACAACCGCGCCGATCGCAACCGCGTCGGGTGGACCGTTTTCTATCGCGCTGGACGGCACGAGCTATGTTTATGCGACCGCGTCCAACACTTCGTCGAGCCTGATCTACGGGTTTTCGAATAAGGCCGGAGTGTTGACGCCACTGTCAACCGCAACGATCGCTGCTCCCACGTCGACGAGCAGGTTGGCTGTAGATAGCACCGGGGCGTATCTGCTGGCTGCGGGCTATGACTCCAGCGCGGGGTTGAAGCTGTACAGCATCACGTCCGGGACGGGTTTGCTTACGTCGCTGGATACGGCTGCAACCGGCACGTCACTCGTGGTGCCTACGGCACTGGCGTTGACGCATTGAGGATGATGAGCCAACCTGCGGGCATGGGAGAGACTCCAACGGGAGATATGCGCACGATGCGATTTTTGCCGGCGGCACTGCTGGGATGTCTTGTTCTGCTGGGCGGGTGTGGGCAATTCAAGAGCAAGCCGGTCGAAAAGTATGTCTACGTCACTGTAAAGGAGACGTACCTGATCGACCGTGTGGCCGCGGTTTCCAACCGCACCGGAACGGTGAGCAACGGTGAAAAGCTTACCGTGCTCGACCATGCGCGGAACTATGTGAAGGTGAAGACGCCGGAAGGCGCGGTGGGGTGGATTCGCGAGAAGGCCGTGGCGTCGGAGCAGACCGCAGATGCGTTTTCAGCGCTCGCCAAAGACCATGAGAAGGACCCCAAGGTAGGCAACGCGACCGTCCGCGACGATGTGTATATGCACGTTGCTCCGGGGCGCGATACCGAGCGCTTTGTGCTGCTGGCGGAGGGTGAAAAGCTCCAGTTGCTGGCGCGGGCGACACTGCCCAAGGTGACGTCCGCGACTCCGACGTTTGTGCGGCCCGCGCCGAAGGGTGCGCCTGCAAAGGTACCGGTTGCCGCTCCGCCAGCGCAGAACGATGCTGCGGCGGCGCCGCCTCCCGTGATGGAGGACTGGTGGCTGGTGCGCGATTCGCGTGGGCACACGGGGTGGCTGTACTCGCACATGATGGATGTCGATGCGCCCGATACGCTGACACGGTATGCCGAGGGGCAGAGGATCGTTGGAGCGTATGTGCTGGCCCATGTGAATGACCCCGATTCGGGTGTGCTGAAGGATGGCCAGCCCGACCCGGATGTTCCGATCTATGTGACCGTGCTGAGCCCGTACAAGGCGGGTCTGCCGTATGACTTCGACCAGGTGCGGGTGTTTACGTGGAACCTCAAGAAGCACCGCTACGAGACGGCGATGAGGGAGAAAAATGTCGAGGGCTATCTGCCGGTAAAGATTGGGGAGTCGAAAGACCCGTATGGTCATGCGGCGAACTCGGCGATTGCTCTTCCGAGTTTTACGTATCGGGTGCTGGCGGCGGAGGCTCCTGCGCCGGTGCCTGATCCCGTGACGGGACTGGTGAAACCGGGAAAGCTGATCGAGAAGACCTATCGGCTGGAAGGCAACATCACGCGGCGTATCGTTGCGCCCGGTACGCCGGTGGCCAATGAGGCCCATCCTGCTCCTGAGCCGGATAAGAAGGATGCGAAGAAGCGGAAGAAGTAGCTGCTTCAGTCCGGATCATCTTCCATTGCGTTCGTTGGTGGCAAGCGTGGCGGATGAACGAACGATACCAGAATAAAGCTGATGATCATGAGCAACAGCCAGGCGCCGTACTTGCTGAAATGAACCAGATGCCAGCCATTTCTTTGGTGCGGGTAGACCCACACGGTAGCAAAGGTGCCGATATTTTCGGCGGCCCAGATAAATAGGGCGACTAATCCAAACCCCAGTAATAGCGGCATGCGATGGAAGGTACGATACGGGCGGTAATAGACCCAGGTCGGGCCGTATGCGATCGCTATGAAGATAAAAAGAAGAATTCGTATGTCCGGAATAAAGTGGTGGGTAAAGAAGTTGGCGTAGATGAGGATGGCCAGAGCAGCCGTGATCTTTTTACTGGGGTAACGGGTGTAACGCATATCCATGATGCGCGTGGCACGGGCGATGAAACTGCCGACCGAGGCATACATGAATCCGGAGAAGAGTGGAACGTGGCCGATGCGGAAGACATTGGCTTCAGGGTAAGTCCACGAGCCGACGTGGGTCTTGAATAGTTCCATCACGGTGCCGACGATGTGGAAGACCAGAATGACCTTGGCTTCTCGAACCGTCTCCATGCGCAGGAGGAGCAAAAGCGCTTGTATGGCGACAGCGGATAGAAACAGGAAGTCGTAACGGGCCAGCCATGCATGCTGGGGCCAGTACCATTTTGTGAGCATCACCAACGCCAGAAGGAGCGCGCCGAAGAGGCAGGCCCATGCCTGCTTGAATCCGAAGAGAAAGAACTCCCATAGAAAGGCGTTCCACTTGCTGGTGGGGACGTGGTCCTCAAGCCGGATGCGGATTTCGTGGAAGCGGGTCTTGGTGTAGGTGAGCATGGATGGTGTCAGCAATAGGTTACGCGGCCGCTTCTTTGAGGGGATCGCGGGCGGATAGTATTGCCATACGTGAGGTGCGTATGTTGCATTGCCGATGGAACATGTTCGTGGCTGCCGGCTTAATGTGGGCGTCGCTGGCGCAATGTCAGGAGACGCCGGGGCGGCTGGAGTTTGAGGTCGCGTCGATCAGACCTTCGACGGCGAATACCCTGAATGGCGGGATCAAAGCGCTGCCGGGCGGGCGGGAGTATACGTCGCGGAATGTTCCGATCAAACTCATCATCAGCCTGATGTACAAGGTGCCGATGCGGCAGATTGAAGGCGGGCCGGAGTGGCTCGCGAATGACCGTTACGACATTGAGGCCAAGGCCGACCGTTCTTACAACATCGACGATCTGCATGTGATGTTTCAGAATTTGCTGGCGGACCGGTTCAAGCTGAAGTTCCACAAAGAAGTCAGGCAAGGCAATGTGTACGCGCTTACGGTGGATACGCCGGGCCTGAAGATGAAGGTGAATGAGAGCCCAGAGGACTTCAATATCCCGATGAATCCCAGTCCGCAGGGTTTTGTCGGAAAGCGGGTTCCGATGACCTACCTATGCTGGTTCCTGGGGCAGACGTTGCAGGCGGATGCAAGGCCGGTGATCGATAAGACCGGGCTGACGGGGAATTACGATTTCACGCTGACGTTTTCGCCGGTGCTGCCGCCCGATGTTTCGCGCGATAGCCTCGCGCCGGAGTTGCGGGACCGGCCGTCGATCTTCAATGCGCTGAGGGAACAGTTGGGGCTGAAGCTGACGGCGGAACGAGGGCCGGTGGAATACTACGTGATCGACTCTGTCGAGCGACCTTCGGATAACTAGCTATAAAACTGGCGAATCGCTTCGACGACGGTGTCCTGTTCGTCTTCGCGCAACTCCGGGTACATAGGCAGAGCGAGGACTTCGGTAGCCGCGCGTTCGGTCTCGGGGAAGTCTCCGGCTTTGTAGCCGAGGGAGCGGAGGGCTTCCTGGAGATGCAGTGGTAGCGGATAGTAAATCTCCGTGCCGATTTTGTGAGCGGTGAGAAAGGCGCGGAGGTCGTCGCGGCGGGGTACCCGGACGACGTACTGGTGGAAGATGTGCTCGGCGCGCGGGTCGGTGTAGGGGAGGACGATGCCTTCGGCGGTGGAAACGCCAGTGAGACCGGCTGCTGCGAAAAGGGCGTCGTAGCGGCCGGCAAGCGAACGGCGGCGGCGGTTGCCCTCGTCCACATAACGAAGTTTCACTTCGAGCACCGCGGCCTGGAGGGAATCGAGGCGAGAGTTCCAGCCGACCTCCTCGTGGAAGTAGCGGACCTTCATGCCGTGGGCGCGGAGGGAGCGAAGCCGCTCGTCGAGTGCGGCGGATTTTGTGGTGACCATACCTGCGTCACCAAATGCGGCGAGGTTCTTGGTTGGGTAGAAGCTGAAAGCGGCAGTGTCGCCGAGGGCGCCGGCGGGGATGCTGTTCCACAACGCTCCGAAGGCCTGTGCGGCGTCTTCGACGATCGTGGCGGAGTTCCGGGTAGCGGCGGATTGCAGCTCGTCCATGTCGGCGCACTGGCCGTAGAGGTGCACCGGCATGATTGCGAGTCTGTGAGACGGCGAAGCGTGCTTCTGCAGGGCTTCGAAGGTAGCGCTGGGCGAAATGTTGAAGGTCTGGGGATCGATGTCCGCTAAAACAGGGGTGGCGCCACAGCGGAGGATGGAGCTGACGGAGGCGAAAAAGGTGAAGGGGGTGGTGACGACGACATCTCCGGGGCCGATATCCAGGGCGGCCAGCGCCAGCCACAGGGCGTCTGTGCCGCTGGCACAGCCGACAGCGAAGGGCACGCCGCAGGCTGCCGCCGCCGCTTTTTCGAAGCGGGCGACCTCGGGGCCGAGGATGAACCGTTGCGAATCGCAGACCTGGGCGATCGCCGCCATCACTTCGTCCCGCAAAACGGCGAATTGCCGGGAAAAATCGAGCATCGGGACGGGTTGAAGTGCGGTGCTGGCGGGGGTTGTCGTCACATAGAACATCCTATCGCGGGCGCTGCCGGGAAGGGGGTGGTATCTAAAGTGAAACCAACCGGGGGTGATGTGCGTCCATATAAGTTGGACATTGTTTGCAATCCGCCGTATGGTTGTTTCTCTCGTCCGGAGAGCTGCTGTAGCTAACCCAAAGTGAAGTTGCGGAGGGTGAATGATCACAGTGGGAATGTCAAAAGGAGATCGGCCACATGGATGCCAAGCCGGCACAGAACATTCAGGATACGTTCCTGAACACCGTCCGCAAGGACAAAAGCCCCATCACGATTTATCTGGTAAGCGGCGTGAAGCTTACCGGAAAGATCCGCTCGTTTGATAAATACTCCGTTCTGCTGGAGAACAACAACCAGGAGCAGTTGATCTTCAAGCACGCCATCTCGACGGTGGTGAGCGGACGCGCCGGAGCACATTTTGAAGCGCGGCCCGCGAATGGTGAACGGGAACAGCGGCCCGTAGCCGCCGAACCCGCCGTACACTAGACGTACGGGACCTTCCGTAACTTTTGTCGAAGCACATACAGAACGTAGCTGGCAGACGAACGCCTGGGACCGTCCAGGAAGATGCCTTCCTGCGTTCGCGGCAGCGCGCCACGCAGGAAGTCGCGGTGCTGGTCGCGGTGGAGTTCACCTCGGGACGCAAGCGGATCACGAGCGCGGCACAGCAGGCGAAGGCCGCCGCGGCGCTGGGCGATGACGCTGCCGAGCCGCAACGGACGGCGAAAGAAGCTGCCGAACTGGATTTCGAGGCAGCGCTGGCGGAGTTTCAGGAACTGGCGCGGTCAGCCGGAGCGGTCGAAGCGGCGGTGTTGATCCAGCGGCGTCCAAAGCCCGATCCGGCAACGCTGGTGGGCGGCGGCAAACTCGATGAGATTGTGGCGGTGGTTGCTTCGACAGGCGCGAGCCTCGTGCTGTTCGACCACGACCTTACGCCATCGCAGGCGCGCAACATAGAAGCCCGGCTGCCGTGTACTGTGATCGATCGCAGCCAGTTGATTCTGGATATTTTTGCTCGCCACGCAAGAACTCGCGAAGGCATGTTGCAGGTAGAGCTCGCGCAGTTGGAGTATCAACTGCCGCGGCTGGCCGGCAAGGGCAAAAGCATGTCGCAGCTTGGCGGCGGCATTGGAACGCGCGGCCCGGGTGAAACCAAGCTGGAAACCGACCGCCGCAAGATCAACGTCCGCGTCGACCACATCAAGCAGCAACTGGAAGCTGTGCGCCGAATCCGGCGACAGCAGCGGCAGCGGCGTGAGGCCGTCCCGGTGCCGACGATCGCGCTGGTCGGCTATACGAATGCCGGGAAATCGACGCTGTTCAATGCCCTGACGCAGGCGGGCGCTCTGGTGTCGGAGAGAATGTTCGCCACGCTCGATCCCAAGCTTCGGCAACTGCAGTTGCCCTCTCGACGCAAGGTTTTGCTCTCGGACACGGTGGGTTTTGTGCGCGATCTGCCGCATGCGCTGGTCAGCAGTTTTCGCGCGACGCTGGAAGAGGTGGAGCGCGCGGAGCTTTTGCTGCACGTGCGCGATGCGGCCAGTCCCATGCTCGAAGAACAGCGTCAGCAGGTAGAAACGGTGCTGGCGGAACTGGAGGTCGGCAATAAGCCGGTGCTGCAGGTGCTGAACAAGATCGACCTGGTGGCTCCGGGAACCGCGCTGCCGCCGGGATCGATTGCCGTTTCGGGGCTTACCGGGCAAGGGCTCAACGAGCTGCTGGCGGCGATGGATGCGGCGCTGGTCGCGGACCCGCTGGCGACGGCGAACTTCAGGATTCCACAGTCTGAGGGTCGCGTGATTGCGGCGCTGGAGCGCGGGGCGACGATCGAGCGGCAGAAGTTTGCCGGGAATTTGCTGTACATGACAGCTACCGGGCCGGCCTCGTTGCTGCACCGCTATCGGCGGTTTCTGGCGAGGGAAGAGGCGGCGTAGGCGGTTTAAATAGAACAGGCCGCCTGAGCGGGGAGCGGAGGTGGTGTCCCCTATCACGCGACCTGATCGACCCGGAACCGGGTCT
>Ga0207125_10230_pt1 | contig 11392 bp, 10 predicted proteins | sample Alteio_BWMinHeat_19_FD_153556 | JGI IMG/M metagenome (GOLD analysis project Ga0207125, IMG submission 153556) | Enriched cells from forest soil in Barre Woods Harvard Forest LTER site, Petersham, Massachusetts, United States -... | ecosystem: Environmental > Terrestrial > Soil > Temperate forest >...
CGCCCCGCTGGAGTCCGGCAAACTAGCGCCCTTTTGCTCTTGGCCCTAACCGGTTGCTCCACGCTCGGCGTGCCGGGCGACTACCATGCCTGGTTCACGAGTGATCTCGAGCTCGCTCCCATTCGCCATTTCGCCGTGATCAGTCACGGTGACGGCTTCTCCGATCTCGAACCCGTGTTCCTCTTGAAGAAGGGGGAAGAGATGGAAGAACTCGTTTTCCCCGAATACGTGTGGGGCTATTCCTACGAGCTACGCACCCGCGGCCGCACGGTGGTTCATTCGCGCGGCACGACCGACGTGTTTCCCGTTCAGGAAACTCGCGAAGTGGAAAAAGTGTTAAGCGTAATTCCGGTGGCAAAGGGTTCGTGCTTCATCACGTCCCTAACCCCTCAGGAGCCCCTCGCCCGTGACGACCTTACCGCCCTACTCGCCCCCAATCCGGTGGAGCTCAGTGAGGCGGCCGAGAGCGCGCTCGGAAAAATGCGCCCCGGCACTTCGTATAACCTCGAACTCTGCTTTCCTTCCGTGCCGGAAATGAAGATTTCGCTCCGCTCCATCACCGAAATTCCCACACGTTGATCCGCGCCACACGCTAACGGCTCAAAATTCGCCGAGCGCCGCCGATAAGGATAGGAACTTCAATTTGCGGGAGCTAACGGGTATATGAATTCAGTTCGAATCAGCCTTGTCGTCATCCTCAACCTCTTGATCGCACCGGCCGTCTTTGCGGCGCCCCGATGCGTAGAGCAGTACAGCACAAAAGACCTCTGTGTGCTTCCCGGCGCGAATATGTCGCGCGTGCATGAATCACCAGAAATTCTCGTAGCGGCCCAGGTGGTGGCGCTCAAGATGAGACCCTATTTTCCGGAAAACGATCCCCGCATGTATCTCACCATGGGCTATCGTTCGGCCGCGGAGCAGGAACGAATTCGCCGTACCGGTGTGCGCGCCGGCCCCTCGTCGGGTAAGTTCGTGTCGGCCCATATTTACGGAGTGGCCCTCGACGTCGAGATCCACAGCCGGCGCCAGCTCGGCCACGAAATGTGCGCGGCCCTCAACCAGATCATGCCTCTCCTTAAAAATAAGGGCGGCGTGATCATGGAGGGAACCGGCGGCGGATCCACTAATGGACACATCGACGACAACTGGGGCGCCCGCTTCTCCATGCAAAAGACCGGTAAGCACCAGAGCCTCAACTATACCGGCCCTGAGTGCCCTCCTGGCTACGGTGTTTCCGGCCCGACCGGCGAGAAGTTTGCCGACATGGCCAAGATTACCGAGAAAAACCTCGAAGAGTCGCGCTCCGCTTCGATCGAGGAAGACGAAGACCAAGATCAAGACGCCGTGGCCCCCGAGAACGAAGAAGCCATGGCAACGCCGCCCGCCTCGAAAAAAACGGGCGCCCCGGAAGAGAAGCGCAAACCTTCGAGCTGGGTAAAGTATCACTAAGAATCTGGGCGGGTGACCCACTTTCGGGAAGCCCCGCTTGACTCTCCTGAAAAGAACCAAATAATGGTAATCCATGAAGCCATTATTCGTGTTCGTTGCTTTGTTGTACGGTTCATCAACTCTCGCCGGCCCCATGCACTCGGGAAAATCCGAGGCGCAATTCAATCCGGAGGCCGGCAAACCCGGCTCCGGCGAGCTGCTGGTGAAAAACACCGAATACCGCTTCGATCAATTCTCTGTAGACACTCCTGGGCCGGGCGCGAAATTCACCACGGCCACGCAGCTGCGGCTCTACGAAATTAAAACGGTACTCAGTGGATTTACCAACGTAGAAGGGTCTGATCCCGATACTACCGTTACGGCGTTCGACGCCCCGAGCGATAAGAAGCTGTGGTCGCTCGAGGAAAAAATTTCAGAGTTCCGCTCCGTGGGCCAATATTTCGTGGCGCGCACCGCCGCGGGCGGCGATTGCGAAACGTCTTTCCGCCTTTATAACCTGGATACCGGAAAATACCTCGCCGCTTACTCTTTCGCTCGTCACGATGATCATGCGCCGGTGGTGCTCCGGGGGGGAGCGTTCCGCCCCGAAGCCTTCCGCTTCCTCGCCTACCACGACGCCTACTGGCCCTGCCGCGACCGCGGCGAAATGAAAGATCCCGGTAAGAAGCTCGACTTCGCGGGCGTGATTACTTACGCGAGTCCCGAAAAAGTACTCCAGAAAATCGCCGTATTCTACGTGAACGACGATCCTTCCAGCGATCCGGATTCCATCGAGCTGACCTATAAAACCAACTCCGCGAAGTTCACGGGCCCCAAGGGCGATTCCCCCCACGAATTCCAATACTGGTGGCGTGCCGACAACCCGGGACTAAAACCCGACGCACTGGGAGACCAGCTCTATTCCAACATTCAGGTGAAATTCACCTGGGACAAAGACGTGATCTCGCTTCCCCTTGAAAACGATCGCCTCGCCGTGGGGAAAGCCAAGCTCGGCTCGCGCTATAAAAAGCTGGTGGAGATTCCGGAAAAAGATTGGGACAAATTCTAAGTGCCGCCCGACGAGATAGATGCCGGCCTCAAAGGAGCCCGCCTCGAGTGGCGCGCCTATAAGATGCCGCGCCCGGGGTGGGACCACGATCACTGCGAGTTCTGCTGGGCCACCTTCATGGAACCCGGTACCAAAGACACGCTTCCCGAGGGCTATTACGTGCCGGCGGAAGACACCTGGATCTGTGCGGATTGCTTCAAAAAGGAAAACACCCGCTACGAATGGGTAGTGGGCTAAAGATTCTTCCCTCTCAGGGGATCGAACAAACTCTCTAAACCATTCACTTTGATCTCGTATACTTGCGCCAGCAAACGGCCGAGCTCGCCTTCCGGAAAACCCTGGCCGTGAAACCACACCACATAGGGCTCCGGCAAATCAATGAGCGCGCGGCCGCTATAACGCCCGAAAGGCATTTTCATATTGGCGATTTTTATGAGGTCTTCCGGGCGAAGCTCCATGCCAGGCACACTACTACGGCTGATTTTGACGGTCTAGTGCGGTGAACTCAGACTCTCGGAATGAACGGTTTAGTTCTTAGACTCTGGATCAACTCCAGCAGCTTCTTCATCGATCCCGGCTCAAAGCAGGAGAATTCAATTCCGCATCCCGGGGGAGATTCTCCGCTTTCCGATTCTCGCCTCTGCCAGCGAACAATCCCTTGGCCCGCCACGATTACCGATGGCTCCTGAGGAAGCCCCATCCGGAACTCAATCACTTCTTGATTGATCGGAATGTCGTTTTCGAGAGCCACGAGCATCCCTCCTCGTCCCACGTTTAAAATGCGTGAACGAACGGAGGTGTTTTGAAATGGGCACCTGATACCTACCGGCAACTCCAGTTCAAGGCGAAGGTCGTCACGGGAAAATCGCTCTTCGGCGGGCTTAAGCGCGCGCACCACCGCATCGAAAATCACCTTCCGCTCGAAAGGCTTCGCAAACACGGCGTCGGCTCCACGATCATAGGCCTCTTCATTCGCCATGTCGGAATATCCGGTGATAAGCATTACTACCGGCAGAACGGCATCTAGTGCCTTCACTCGGTCGAGCAAATCAATGCCGCTTCCATCCGCCATACGCACGTCGGAAAGAACGAGATCGATTTTATTGTTTTTCACAATTTCGAATCCCTCGTTTCCGCTGGCGGCTGTAAAAACTTTGAAGCCCTTGCGGCGGAAGTCAAAAGAGATGGCTTCGCGAAGATCCTCTTCGTCGTCTACGATTAAAAGTGAATATTCGCTGAAAGGTTTCATTTTTCCTCACTCTCGAAATGGGGTCGGCCCCCCCAATAAGTAAAGAATGCCATCCCAGCTTGAAATGGTTATGGGCCTCCCATGAAGATTTCTTTATCCCAGCGCAAGATGCGGAATTGATGTTCGTTTCAGACCACGGCGATAGCCCGGAATAGCCCATATCTTCACGGAGGCAGGGGACAATTAGTTGCGGGCCACGATCTTCAATACGGCGTCTTTTAGAGCGCCGTAGGTATTCCAAACGCTCGGGCGCACGGCAGACTCCGGCCTCGGTGGGCGGGCGGCTTCTTCGATAAGAGCGTGAAATTCGGGAAAGGTAGCCGGGAAGCTTTCCGAGCGATACTCGTCGTGCCGCTGCACACTGTTCAAAAAATCCGGCCAATACCGCGATCGATCTTCGCTCAGCATAAAGCTGATGATGCCTTCGAAACTCGTGAGGAGGATGGAATCGTAGCGGGAGGCGTCTACACGACGGAGCTTCTCGGCAACCTTTTGTTTCAATGCCGGCGGCATGGCCCGCACGTCGAAGTGGTCGGGCGAGAATACGAGATTGAGAAACACCGGGGTTTTCTTCGCCAGCCAGTAGTCCAGAAATTCCGGCAGGTAGTAAATATTGAAAACGCCTACCGTGATCCCGATTCCGATATAGGCCTTCGTGTTAGCCCGGAGCTTTTCGATATTATCTACAACCTTTTCCCAGTCAGCACCTTTGCGCTGGTATTCGAAGTGGGGCCCGAGCCCATCGATGCTGAAAAAGATCGTGAGCCTTTGGAAATGCGGAAAGATCGTCTCCACGGCATCTTTCGGATAAACCGTGCCGTTGGTGTTGTAGTGAAGCGATTGGAGAGCGGAGTGTCCATCAGTCACCGATTTTTTTAAGAGTTCAAAATGGCGGCGGTTCAAGAACGGCTCGCCGCCGAAAAACTCGAAGCCTTCCATCCCGGGAAGCCACTTTTCCATGGAGGTCCAGAAACCGGCGCCTTGGTCTACCCAGCTCGCGATCCGCTCCCGCGATTCATCCGCCGTAAGAAGCTTCAGCTCGTCGTTCTCCCGCGGGATCAAATCCGTGCCGTACATGCTTACGAACTCTTCCGTCCACTTCGAGGAAGAAGAGGGGCAGCAGATCCGGCATTTCAAGTTGCAGAAGGTGCCGAGCTTGATGTCCACCCGTTTAGGCTGAAGGCGCTGCTCCTTCGCTTCCAGAATCTCCTTTACCTCGGACTGGTGATGGAGATTTTCCCGCTGGCGCTTCGACTCAATGCCATTGGCTTCGGATACCCAGCAACGCTCGCAGCTTTTGTCTTTGATCCCACACTTCAAATTCTCGCGAAGTTGATTCAAGTGCGGCGAGGCGTAGGCCTCCTCGATGGAGTCTTTGTACAAGTAGTAATCGCCGCTGCCGTTCGCGTGAGGAACCACCTGCGTATTCAGGCAACAGGGCGCCACGCGGCCATCCGCGCGAACCTCGAGGTTGATCCAGGGCAAAATGCAGAATGTATCGGGGGCCGGCTTCATGATTCTTTGGCCTAGCAAAGCATAAGTCGTGGCCATTTCCTAGGAAATGGCGGGCTCCTGGGGGTTTTGCGCGGGCCGTGCTAAAGAAGGGCTTAGAAGGCGGTTTTTTCTGCGATTTTTTCTTACATGCGAGCACGCCAGCAACGAAATTCCTTTGTCATACGCGAGCCTTTTCGCGGGCCGTGCGTCATTGCTGAAGTCTCATCGTGGCTGGGATCCAGGCGCCCTGCCTCTGGCGCGGCTTCTGGCCCTCGGGCTCCGGGCGCCGCTTTTTACCGGCGGCCATTCGCGCCTGCTGGTGGATCTAAACCGAACCGAAGATCATCGCGATGTATTTTCCGAAATCACCCGCAGTTTGAGCGGCACCGAACGAGAAAAACTGCTCGCTCAGTTTCATCGGCCCCACTGGAAAAAGGTGTACGCGGAATTAGCTCGGCGTAAAAATGTGATTCACGTAGGCGTGCACTCGTTCACCCCCGTATTCCACGGCCACAAAAGGAGCACCGGAATCGGGCTCCTCTATGATCCCGCGCAACCGGCCGAAGAAATCTATTGCCGCGCACTTCAAGCCACGCTGAGAAAATTGCTCAACGTTCCCGTGCACCGAAATTTGCCCTATCGCGGAACGGGCAATGGGCTAATTCACTCGCTGCGGGGAAAAAAACTTCCGGGCTACGTAGGCGTGGAATTGGAAGTGAACAACCACTTGGCGCAGAACAAAGCCTACGCGAAAGCCCTGGGCCTCGTGCTTGCGGCGGCCATGCGTGATGCCGCGAAAACTCTTTCCAGTTAGTCTGCGGCAGAGAAGCTCTCTCCCATTGCGCCGCGGCCTCCCTTGCCCCGTGGGCCCCATGATCCATTTTGGCCCCGCTGAATTTTGACTCCTGATCCATGGCACCTCTTTTGCAGCCCTGCATTGCTCGGAAAGAGCGGAGGGATATCAGATGAGCAACTTTGGCCAAAAAGTTCTCGAAGTGAAAAATCTCAAAAAGTTTTACGGGCACGACAGCCACCTGGTGGAGGCGCTCGTGGATGTCTCTTTCTCTCTGGAGCGCGGCCAATTCACCTCGCTCATGGGGCCTTCGGGCGGCGGAAAGAGCAGCCTCCTCCACCTCATCGGCGGGCTCGATCGCCCCTCTCAGGGCAGCGTTTGCATCAACAACAAATGCCTCGAGAACATGACCGACAACCAACTCTCCGCCTTCCGCCGGCAGAATCTCGGCTTTATTTTTCAGTTCTTCTACCTTCTCCCCACGTTAACCGCGCTCGAAAACGTGGCCCTCCCCTGCCTCATCGATGGCCAGCCGCTCAGCGAGGTTTCCCCCCGGGCCATCGAACTGCTCGGCATGATCGGTTTGGCCCACCGGATTCACCATCGCCCCGATCAGCTTTCGGGCGGTGAAATGCAGCGGGTGGCAATTGCCCGCGCGCTCGTAACGGATCCCCTTCTCATCGTGGCCGACGAACCCACGGGTAACCTGGATTCGAAAACCGGTGCGCTGGTACTCGAACTCCTCCAAACGATGGCGCGCGAGCAAGGGCACACGATCCTCATGGCCACCCACGACGCGAATGCCGCTTCCTACGCTGATCGCCAGATCACAATCCGCGACGGAATGCTGGAAAGCGACCGGCGCCACCGGCCGATGGTGTTGAAAAAAGTGCACCGCACTCCGCAGCTCGATGCGCCTCACCGGGAGCCGAGGCACCATGTATAATCTATTCCGCTTCATCGGAATCCGGCATCTCATAACGAAGCCCGGGCGCACCATCCTGGCCACGATGGGAGTTTCCCTCGGGATCGCGCTCTACGTGGCTATTCAGCTCATCAATCACTCCACTACGGCGGCGTTCCGGGAAAGCATCGAATCGATCGCGGGACGCTCCAAGCTAACGGTGGCCGGCGGTGACACGGGCTTTTCCGAGAATCTTGTGGAGAAGTTGCAAAAATTTCCCGGGGTACGTTCCGCCGTACCCTTGGTGGTTTCGCGCGCTTACATCGCCGGCACCGGCGACACTTCAGAAAGCCTCATGGTTTTGGGCGTAGACCTTCTCAAAGAAGAAGGCGTACGCAGCTACCGCACCACCGACCAAGAAGTGATCGACGACCCCTTCACCTTCCTCAACCAGCCCGACTCCATTATTCTCACCAAGGCCTTCGCCCAGCGGCGCGGCCTGAAAATCGATTCCCGGTTCGAGATCGCCACCGCGCACGGGCCCCGCACCATGACCGTGCGCGGTTTGCTGGAACCGGAAGGCCCCGCCAAAGCTTACGGGGGCAATCTCGCGATCATGGACATCGACGGCGCGCGGGTTACCTTCGGCAAAGTGAACAAGGTTGACCGGGTAGACCTCGTTCTTCGCGAAGGCGTAAACCCGGCGAACCTCGCCAAAGCGCTTGCCGCCTCAATGGGACCCGGCTTCACGGTAGAGGATGCTTCGGCCCAATCGGAAGGAATGAGCAAGGTGATCGCCTCTTACCAAACGCTCCTCGATCTCTTTTCGGTGCTCGCGCTTTTCGTAGGCGTATTCTTGATCACGAATACCGTAAACATCTCGGTAGCGGAACGCCGCAAAGAAATCGGCACGCTGCGCTCGCTGGGCACGCTCCGGAAAAAAATCATGGTGCTCTTCCTTTCCGAAGCCGTGCTGATGGGCCTATGGGGATCTTTCATCGGCGTTTTCCTAGGCTGGGGAATGGCTTCCCTCCTCGTGGATCTCGTAGCCCACTCCATGAGCATCGAATACGCCACGCCGATCCAGCCCGGAGAGATCGCATTCGGCTGGAGCCAGATCTTGAAGGGTATGGCCATCGGCGGTGGCGCAGCCTTTGTGGCCGCGCTCTATCCGGCGATTCGCTCCGTTACCATCCAGCCCATGGACGCCATGAAGCGTATCGACGAAGGCGAAGAATCTGTGGGCCCACAGAAGACATACGGCCTGCTCTTCGGCGCGATCCTTCTGGCCTACCTCGCCGTTTCTTCGTTGGCGGGTTGGTCGGCGCACGCGGGCGTGTTCAAAGTACTCGATCCGGTCGCGGCGATGGCGGGAGTGGCTCTGGTTTCGCCGTTCGCCGTGCTCGCCATCGTGAAACTGCTTCAACGCGGCTATTCGTGGATGTCGGGAAAGGGCGGCGCCACCTCCCGCCTGGCTCACGACAACCTCATCCGCAACCCGAAGAGAACCGGATCCAACGTACGGATCCTGATGGTGGGGCTTACGCTCGTGATTATTCTTTCTTCGCTCAGCGGAAGCTTCAAGAGCTCCATTGTGGGCTGGTACGACCGAACCCTCAACGCCGATCTCGTGGTTTCTTCTTTCGGCAGCCTGGTGGCGAATCAGGTTCAGCCCATCGACGAAAATATCGGAAAGGAGCTGGAAAAACTTTCCGGCCTGCGCGGAGACTCGGAGCGCTCCGCCTACGGAATCCGGTCCATTCACTTTCAATACGGCGGTAAGCAACTTTCGCTAAAAGCCTATGACGAAACCAATCCCGCCGATCGTTACTCCAACTTCGAAGTTCTCGATCGCCCTACCTTCGAAGCCGTACAGGAGCTTTATCACTCCAACGATCTCACCACGCTGGTTTCGGAATCCTTTTCCCGGAATTTTCATAAAAAAACCGGCGACACAATCGAGGTAGACTCACCAAGCGGAGCGGTAAAGCTGCGGATCGTGGGGGTGGCCTCTGACTTCTCCTCTCCCGAGGGGCTCATCTACCTAGATCGCAAGCAATACCGGAATATCTGGCAAGACCACTTGGTAGACGGCTTCGCCCTCTTCGCGCAAACCGGTTACGATCCCGACCGGATCCGCGTAGAGCTCGATCATCGCTTTGGTAGATCGCTCAACTTATCTTCGGTTACGCAGGGGGAAATCAAAAAACAAGTGAGTGAACGGATCGACAACGCCTTCTCCTATACCCACGCCATCGAGGCCGCCGCCCTGCTGGTGGCGATGTTGGGTTTGTTGAACACCTTCCTGATTTCCGTAATGGAGAGAACTCAGGAGCTGGGTGTGTTGCGAGCAATCGGGATGTCGCGGCGGCAAGTGCAGGGCATGATTTTGCAGGAAGCGTTTCTCCAGGGAAGTTTGGGATCCGGCACGGCGGTTTTGCTGGGCACCGCCGCCGCCTATTTCCTGGTTACGTACAGCCTTTCCCGCCTGCTCGGGTGGGTACTCTATTTCTCGATTCCCTGGAGCTCACTCGCCCTCACGGTAATTTTGGGAATCGTGGTGGCGATGCTCGCAGGAATCTACCCGTCGATCCGGGCTAGCCGGATCGAGATCAGCGAAGCCCTGGAATACGAATGAATCAACGGAGGAGCCCATGAAAACCATCCTATTCTTCCTGCCCATTCTCGCTTTGGGGAAATCCAGCCTTTCCGCCGAAGACATCATGGCCAAAAACGAAGCCGCCCGGCGAGTTACCAGCATGGACGCCAAAGCAAAGCTGGTAACGAAGGGCGACAACGGGGAAAAATCGAAAGACTTTCAATGGTGGCGGGAACTCACCGGAGATCAGGTGCATTACAACACCCTCACGCGGTTTAAAACCCCCGTGGAAGTTCGCGGCGAGGGGATTCTGTTCCGCGAGAAGAACGGTGGCGATACCGACGTGCAGATGTACCTTCCCGCCTTCAAAAAAATCCGCCGGGTGGAAAGCCAGCAGCAGAGCGGGAGCTTCATGGGATCGGAGTTTTCCTATTCCGACATAGCCGCCCCTAAAACGAGCGACTACGTTTACAAACTCTTGAAGCAGGAGCCCTGCCCGAACGCTAGCGGCGTTCAATGTTACGTGGTGGAGAGCACCCCCGCCTCCGAGACCATCAAAGACAGCACGGGCACTTCGAAAAGCGTGAAATGGATTCGCGCCGACAATTTCATGGACACCCAGGGCGAATACTTCAACGAGAAAGGCGAGCTTTGGAAGCGCATGCAGGCCACGGACATCAAAAAAGTGGATCCGAAAAATAACAAGTGGCTCGCCTACCGGATCAACATGCAAAACGTGAAGAACGGGCGCAGCACGCTCCTCGAGTTCAGCGACGTTAAAGTGAATAAAGGCATCGCCGACTCCACCTTTTCCGATCAGAACCTGAGCCGTGAAAACTAAGGCTCTACTCCTAGCCCTCTTTCTTCCGGCGCTGGCCAGAGGGGCCGACGAGTTTCCGGCACTCTCCTTCTCGGGCCGGGCCTTCGAGGATCTCTACCTCCCCACGAAAGTTCACACCGGAGATACTTTCGAGCAGCAGAATACCTCTCTCTGGCTGCAGGGAGACGGGAAGTTTTCCCCCGCACTCTCGGCACGCGCCATCTACCAGGGAGATTTTTTCGGCTCCGCCCGCCTCACCGGCGACCGCGACGGCGCGCACCTTCGCAATCGCCTGCGGGAAGGCTTTGCCGAATATTTCGCCGGTGGGCTTCAGCTCCGCGCGGGAAAACAGATTATCCCCTGGGGAAAAAGCGATGGCATCAATCCCACGGATTTTCTTTCGGCGAAGCAGTCGAACTTCCTCAATCACGACTCCGAAGTAACCCGCGCGGGCGGTGTGAGCCTGCTGGCGAGCTTTACTCCGGGAAGCGGCGCCTCGCCCGTGAATTTCACCGCCGTGATTCAGCCCGTTTTTCCCGAGAGCGATTACCTCGTGCCCCCTTCGGCGCTTCCGGCCGGAGTAACGCTCACCGGCACCGACCATCCCGATTCCAACGCTAAAAATACCGAGGCCGCCGGAAAACTTTCCTATGCCGGCGCGGGCTGGGACAGCTCCCTCTCCTACTTCCACGGCTACGATCACCAGCCGGTCTTCGCCGAGATTTCCCATACCGCTCTTTCCCCCACCCTCGTTTCCCTGCACGCCCACCGGATCTTCCAGCACCTCAACGCGGCCGGCGCCGACGCTTCTTACAGCAGCGGCGCCTGGATATATCGTCTCGAAACCGCCTACTTTTGGACCGAGAACAACGACGGGCTCAATCCCCTGAAAACGCCCTCACACTGGGACGCAGTGGCCGGGTTGGAGCGCCCTCTTTGGGAGAAGTTCCGGCTCCAGGGACAATTCATCAGCCGCCTCTTCCCCCAGTATGCCGATCCGCAGGCCGCCACCGGCGCCGATCCGGTGTCCGCGTTA
>Ga0207125_10231_pt1 | contig 11379 bp, 11 predicted proteins | sample Alteio_BWMinHeat_19_FD_153556 | JGI IMG/M metagenome (GOLD analysis project Ga0207125, IMG submission 153556) | Enriched cells from forest soil in Barre Woods Harvard Forest LTER site, Petersham, Massachusetts, United States -... | ecosystem: Environmental > Terrestrial > Soil > Temperate forest >...
AGGCGATCTCTCGGGTGTGCTGGATGCTCTCGGCCAGCCGGTGGTCGTCTTCGATCCCGCGACTGGCCTTTCCTTTCCTGGCAACTTGGTTCCCGTCAATCCTCAGGCACAAGCACTGTTGCAGCTTTATCCATTGCCGAACTTTTCAGCCAACTCACGATACAACTACCAGATTCCAGTACTGAACAGCAGTCATGTGGATGCGCTGCAGTCGCGGCTGGACAAGACCATCGGTCGCAAGGACGAGCTGTACGGGAACTTCAACTTCCTGAGCGACCGTTCCAGTGTCGCTAATCTCTTCGGCTTCAACGATCGAAGCGCCCTTCTTGGCATCAATACCAATATCAACTGGTCGCATCGTGTCAGCCAACGGCTGTTTGTCTATAGCGGCTACCACTTCAGTCGGCTAAGAGCGAAGGCTGTTCCCTACTTTGACGGTCGCCGGAATATTTCTGGCGACGCAGGCATCAGCGGCAACAATCAAACTGCTGCCAACTGGGGTCCGCCAACCCTGGTCTTCTCAAACGGCATTAGTTCCCTTACAGACCAGCAGAGCTCCTTCAATCGTAACCGTACCGATAGTGTTTCGGAATCGGTCGAATTGTATCGAGGGCGCCATAACATCACCATTGGCGGCGACCTTCGCAGGCAGGAGTACAACGACTTCTCCCAGCAGGATGCTCGAGGGACCTTTACTTTTACCGGAGCCGCGACTCAGACCATCAAGAATGGCACCGCCGCAGGCGGATCGGCGCTGGCTGACTTTTTGCTGGGCATTCCCGATACTAGCTCGGTCGCCTACGGCAACGCGGACAAATATCTTCGCCAGTCAGTCTATGACGCCTATACAACAGATGACTGGAGAGTGTTCCCCACGATCACCATCAACGCCGGAATGCGATGGGAGTATGGCGCGCCGATCACGGAGTTGCATGGACGCCTAGTCAATCTCGATCTGAGCCCCGGCTTCAAAGCAGCGGCTCCAGTTCTCGCCAGTAACCCGGTCGGATCAATCACGGGCAATCGGTATCCGAGTTCCCTGATCCGTCCTGACAGGCGAGGCTTAGAGCCGCGTATTGGCATATCCTGGCGCCCGATCCCCGCTTCGACGATCGTGGTTCGAGCTGGGTACGGAGTCTATCGAGACAGTTCCGTCTATCAAGCATCCGCACTTCAACTCGCGCAGCAGGCCCCTTTGTCAAAGAGCGTGAGCGTGCAAAACAGCCCGACGTGCCCGCTAACGCTGGCGAGTGGATTCAATGCATGCTCTGCCACCACCAGCAGCACATTTGCAATGGATCCAAATTTCAAGGTCGGCTATGCGCAGATTTGGCAGTTGAGTGTGCAGCGCGATCTGCCCGCTGCCCTGCAACTGACGGCGATCTATCTTGGAGTGAAGGGGACACGAGGTGTACAGGAATATCTTCCGAACACCTATCCGATCGGTGCAGCCAATCCATGCCCGAGCTGCCCACTCGGCTTTGTTTACGAGGGCTCAGGAGGCAATTCGATACGGCAATCGGCACAGATGCAACTGCGGAGAAGGCTTCGCCATGGATGGTCAGCATCACTGCTTTACACCTTCTCGAAATCGATCGACGACGACTCGATAGTCGGCGGCCAGGGACACGTCAGCAATGCCTCGCAGAGTCAGAGTTCCGCTGAGCCTGGAGCCTCCGGTGGACAAGGCCAGAGCTCAGGCACACCTCCAATTACAACCTTGCATGGGAATTCCGGGGCGACCGCCACTATCGCCCAGGACTGGCTGAACCTGCGCGCGGAGCGCTCGCTCTCGAGTTTCGATCAGCGTCACCTGCTGAGCTTCCAGGCACAATATACGAGTGGCGAGGGCGTCAGCGGCGGGACGCTGATGAACGGCTGGCATGGCCGACTGCTGAAGGAGTGGACTGTCGTCGCGCAATTGGTTGCGGGTACAGGGCTGCCAGAAACGCCGATCTATCTCTCCGCGGTTCCCGGCACAGGATTCTCCGGCTCCATTCGACCGGACCGGACGAGTGCACCAATCTATGGCTCGCACTCCAACCTTCCCTCAGGTCCGCATTTGGATGCAACGGCATATAGCGCGCCGTCATCTGGGTCGTGGGGTGGCGCTGGCAGAAACTCGATCACTGGCCCAAGTCAGTTCAGTCTGAACGGTTCATTTGCCCGCACATTCCGTCCGAACACACGGTTCTATGTGGACGCTCGCGTGGACGCTATTAATCTGCTCAATCATGTGGTGTTCACCGGCTGGAACACAACTGTAAACAGTACCCAGTTCGGCTTGCCGTTAGCGTCTAATCCGATGCGCAGCTTGGAGACCACGCTGCGCTTGAGGTTCTAGCAATGCGGAGGCTCTTCGCGTGGTTCGTGCTGGCCGCCTGTGCAAGCGGACGAGCACAGCAGATCGGCCAAAACAAACAATCAGGCGCCGCGCAAACCTACACGCTGTCAGTCAAGTCGCAACTAGTCGTCGAAACGGTCGTGGTAAAGGATAAGCAAGGTAACTTCATCGAAGGACTTACTGACAAAGACTTCGCACTCACCGAAGATGGCGCTCCGCAAACCATTCGCTTCTGTGAACATCAAGACCTCGCCGCAAACACTGCTCCCTTGCCGGTCGCGTTACCGGGTACTGAGGAACTGAAACTCTACAAGCGGCTCGCTCGCACTCAGGTGGCGCCAGAACCGTCAGGAGCAAATCGCTACAAGGACCGGCGTCTGCTCGCGCTCTATTTTGATATGTCCGCCATGCGCCCGGCTGACCAACTCAGAGCCCTGTCGGCCGCGGAAACCTTCGTTCGCACGCAGCTGACCGCAGCTGATCTCATCTCGATTCTGCGCTACCAGGGAGGATCGGTCGACATTCTTCAGGACTTCACGGCCGACCGCAACAAACTGCTCAGCATTCTGCAAACGCTCGTCGTGGGAGAGGGCCAGGGCTCGGCAGAGTCGGTCGACGACGCCAGCAGCGCAGACACCGGAGCCGCCTTCGGGCAGGACGACAGCGAGTTTAACGTATTCAACACCGATCGGCAGCTTTCGGCTCTGCAGACAGCCGCGAAGATTCTTGGCCAGTTGAGCGAGAAGAAGTCGCTGATTTACTTTGCCAGCGGTCTCCGGCTGAATGGCATCGACAACCAAGCGCAGCTGCATGCCACGGTAGATGCAGCGATCAAGGCCGGGGTCTCCTTCTGGCCGATCGACGCTCGAGGCCTGATTGCGCAGGCGCCGCTGGGCGATGCGACTCAAGGCTCGTCCGGCAATGCCGGCATGTACACTGGAGCCGCTGCACAGGCAACGACCAATGCTTTCCAGCAGTCTCAAGACACTTTGTATGCTCTCGCCGAAGATACGGGAGGTAAGGCACTCTTCGATACCAACGACCTGACTCGTGGCATTGTCCAGGCGCAGCACTCCATCGCCGACTATTACATTCTCGGTTACTACACGACCAATACCGCGGAGAACGGTAGGTTTCGCCGTGTGAAGGTCTCTCTTACACGCGTTGTCGCGGAGAATCTCACTTACCGTGAGGGCTATTACGCCGAAAAGAAATTCTCTACCTTTTCGGCGGTGGATAAAGAGCGCCAGTTAGAAGACGCTTTAATGCTCGAAAATCCCATTACTGAGCTTTCCATCGCGATGGAGATTGACCACTTCCAGCTGAACAGGGCGGAGTATTTCGTACCAATCGTGGTGAAGATTCCCGGCCGTGAGTTGGCGCTGGCGAAACAGGGTGGCGCCGAACACACGCTAATCGACTTCGTCGGCGAGATCAAGGATCTCATCGGCGGATCCACCATCACCAATGTGCGCGACAACGTCAATATCAAACTTTCGGACGCCACGGCTGCCGAGCTCGCTCATCGTCCAATCGAGTACGACACCGGATTTACGCTGTTGCCCGGCAAATACATGATCAAGTTTCTCGCCCGCGACGATGAAACGGGACGCATCGGCACGTATCAAACGACATTCACGATTCCCAACCTGAACAGAGAGATAAAGCATGTTCCGATCAGTTCGGTAGTGTTGAGCAGCCAGCGAGTTGAGTTGAAAGAAGCTCTATACGATACCGAGAAGACAAAGGAGAGACAGAAAGAGGTGGCAGTGAACCCCCTGGTGCAGGACGGGAAGAAACTTGTGCCCAGCGTGACCCGAGTCTTCAGCACCAACCGCGAGATCTATGTCTATCTTCAGGCTTACAAACCATCGGTGCCAGACGAGCCGTCTGTCGGTCAGCCCTTGGTCGCCTACGTCAGCCTCTATCTTGGCCAGAACAAGGTTCTCGAGACATTCCCTTCACTCGTAGTCCCCGCCGCGACCAGCCGGCTTGGAACTATGCCGCTATCCTTCACCCTTGGTGTGAGTGGTCTCGCGTCTGGTGAATACGACTGCCAAGTGACGGTGCTTGACCCGGCAACTTTGAAAGCGACTTTCTGGCGCGCACCGATCGTCCTTGTCCCTTAAACATGATGCGCCGTGAACTCGGGCTCGCACCAGCCGCATCTTTCCCCGCGAGGGTCAGCGTTGCAAAGCGCGTCTCGCCCCCGGGCCCTCTATCCCTTGACGAGCAGCAGTCGTGTGAGATCCAGCTTGATCTACCAAGGTTGAGCCTGACTCTACAGTGCTCGCTGAGCATTCGTAGGGACCTCCGCCTCCACGTGCGGCGCCTCATTCAGGATAGAAAGCATCGCGAGTTTCCGACAATTTGAAACGGGGGTCCTGCCGCCGCCACAGTGACCTCGCCTGGAACATCCGCGAAAGGTCCGCGATTTGGTCGATGTTTGGAACTGCGATCCGCCCAGGTCTTTGCCTCCGCAGCCTCATAGGACGCGGCCACGAAGGTTGTGCTCGCAGGATTCGCCAATGACTTTGGCATTGCAATAGGTGTTTGCAACTCGAATTGCTGGGCTTTGAGGATCGTTTGCATAAACGTTCGTTTGCCCAACAATTTCATTGGCCAAGTCGAGGTTACCCAAATCCCCGTCTTGCGGGAGGGTGTATAACCACTAATTCTCTGAAGGCTGCTCGACATTGTCGATGACAAGACACTTCCGCGGTCCCTTGGTTGATTCCAATTTTAGGCCAAGCTGCTCCTGAATCGCCGTGAAGATCGAAGGGCCCGAAGATTCATACGGTTGTGCGTTGTCAGGCGCTTGCTGATCGCTTGGTGGCCGCATCAGCATGAGGACAGAGCCCTCAGCACGCGGCAGTTGCATTGTGAAATCGTATTTACCTGTAAGCCCGGTCTCGTCCAGAACATCAGTGCCGAGTTGCCTTGACAATATGTGAACCAGCCCTTCGAGGGGAGTCCCCTGACCTATTACTAGGCCTCCTTGAATCCACAACACACCCGCACCTGTTGGGCCGTTAGGGCCGACGATTCCGTTGGGGTAAGTATCGCCAGTTTTCGCCTCATGAAATTTGGGACCGTTCTTCGCGATCACGAGTGCATAGACAGGAAGTTCTTTCGTCTTCCAGTGCACCTTCAACCTGAAGCGGTCCGCCAAAAGGGGCTGAAGCATGATCTTGCGCTGATCCAAGCTAAGCTTCTTCAGTTCATCAACAGCGGACAGGTCCACTTTTGCCTCAATGTCGAAGTTCTTAGAGGAGATCCAGCTCGGTGCTCCTACGATCCGATTGCCTTCGACTCCGTAGGCTTCTTGAATGATCACTTTCAGTGGGATGTCCGTTGCGCTGAAGCCGTCGTCTGTGTAGAACATCCTCACGTTATCCTCGCCCGGTTTACCCGGTTTAATAGAGGCAACGTCAAACGATGGCACATGGTGGGCTTCGTCCTCGGTTTGTGCCCCAGCGTGGCTCTGCGTAGCGCTTGCGAGACCAAACGGGCCTGGCGAGTTGAAGGCCATCGTTGCAGCCGTATCTTCGGTTTGGAATTTCGCTGTGTGTACCAATCCAAACGCAACTGGAATCGCCAGCGCTGCGAATCCCGCCGCGCCAAGCAGTAGCTTTCGGCTGAGATTCAGCTTCTTTGCGACATCCTCGCTCATAATGCGGACAATTCGATCTTTTAGGTCGGCACCCGTAATACCCGACACACATATCAGGGGCGACTCAGCACAGAATCGACACGCCTTCAACAAGCCTTCGGCATAAACTTCCGGTCTGCCTGCCAGCTGTACTACTGCCTCATCACACGCGCGCTCTCGTTCCTCCAGCATCCGAAGCTCTATCCACCACACCATGGGATGGAACCAGAAAACAACCTCTGCGAACATATGGATCGCAGCTGTCAGGTTGTCATGGCGTCGGACATGCATCAACTCATGCGCCAGGATGCCTGCGATATGTTCATCCTCCAATCGCTCGCTGAGACGCTCAGGCCACAGCATCAGCGGGTAAAAAATGCCGAATATTCCTGGCTCCATCATGTCCCCCGACCGGAGCATCGGGATCTGCCTGGCCACCTTCGCTAGAGTTTTCAGCCGGCGCAGCAATTCAAACTCGCGTCCGCTTTTGACTGGCACCGCCCGGTGCAGCGCCTGATAGATTTGCCTCCATCGCGTGCGCCAGGCCAGCAATACTGTCACAATACCGCAGAACCAAACCCCCGCAAATAGTTCAGGCAGCAGCACATTAAAGTGCTCGAAGAGGCTCTGAGTGTTCACCGCGTGTGCTGTCGGCAAACCTGAGAACGGTTCTACAACACCGATCGCTGAGGAGAGCGTGGGTTGCAACGAGAGGGCAGCGTGCTGCGGCTGTGACAAAAAACTGCCCAGATCAATTAGAAGCGAAAATGGTATGAGAAACTTGACCGACGCTGCCAGCCAAAGTCCATAGCGCACGTGCGCGCGGTTCCTGCGCAACTGCAACGTCAGCCACCATGCGGCCACAGCGAAGACGGACGACTGCCATAGATGGTTAGCGACCGCTGTTCCAATGCTTGTCACCATATAGGCCAGATGCCCGGGCATGCCTTGGCTCCGTTCTTGAGGTCCTTCAGCATCTTCTCGACGTATTCGACGTCTTCGAGTGTCAACTTGCCACCACCGATGAGATGGGCCATCACCGGGCGGGACTTTCCACCAAACATGGCGAGCAAATCATCCACCAACCTCCTTTGCGCCGCTTCTCGTGAGACAATCGCGACGAACATATGGAAGTTGCCGATCTTCCGGACGCGACGCACGACCTTCTTAGCTTCCATGCGGTAAATCATTTTTTGGACTGTCGTATATCCAGGTCTCTTCTGCTCAGGAAAAGCCTCCTGCATCTGCCGAATGGAAGCCTCGCCCTGATTCCAAAGCGTTTCCATGATTTGAATCTCAAGTTTGGTCAATCGCGTTCCCGCCATGCCTATGACTCCCGTCTTTTTAATTATGACAAGTGTCAGCGATGCTAGCGCTTGGAATTTAAGCGAGTCAAGAGCGGAAACGCTGAAGCGAGCCGATTGTCGGTGGAGGGAAGCATCGCCGAGCCACTCATCCCGCGTTGTGCGGGTTCGCGGTAACAGGAGTCCTTGGAGCCCTCATTAGCGCGGCTGCCGCGGCAAGAATTGACCACAGCTGATTGAGACCCGAGCGCCGATCAATCCAGAACCCCGCGCAGAAGAATCTCGGTGGGAAAGTTCATCAACTTCACAGAGCGCATGTCCTCGGTACTTGAGGGAAGCGACTATTTGGCTGGATTCTCGACATCTAGAGCCACAATTGACGCATGTCAATTCCGAGATCACTTCGACTACACCCACGGTCAGGAATTCTTGTTGAACTGTCACACTGGGCTCGATTTGCTTTAGAATGAGGCGCTGTAGCCACAAATCCTCATTCACATGCCTGGAATCGGGGATACGGCGTATCCACAGATAAAGAGTGCTCCGTCCGCCAGGGAGTTGGCCGAAGTAAACGTGACGACGGATGGCGTACTGTGGCAAGATCGATTTCGCCACGCGAAGCGTTCCAGAATCGCGCGTCCCTACGGTTCCAGCTCCATGCCTTCGACGCGGAGCGAACCCAGGGCGCTCTCCGCGGCGCGGCGGCGATCAGCGAGTTCCGACGCAGTCAGAGCAGCTTTGGGCCGGGTAGGAAATGCTAGCGCGCAAGTCGGAATCAGCCGACTGGAAACCGCAGACATTCATCCTTACCATCCCACTCCTCCAACAATTCCGCTCGGAATTGGTGCAAGCTCGCGACTCTGAATGTGGCTGTGCCTGTACCGAACCACGTCTCAACGTAGATGGTTTCCGTACTTGGATCGATCTCCCACTCGAAAAGCGATCCACGACAGTGGAAAAGCCGAAGCCATCCACGATCCCTTAGGAGTACGCCGTACGGCCTCCAGATCGAGCGAAGTGCTCCGGTCTCTTTGAATGCGAAGTGCCAAACTTGAGGTTCCAAATGCACGCGGGGAGCGGCGGCAATCAGGATACGCTGGAAGACATTCTGCTTGCTCGTGCAATGGTGTTTGAAATCAAACAGGTGCCACTCGCGCTGGAAGTACCTGTTTGCTAGGCGTTTAGGCGGCCACAACATGCATGGTGCGATCAGATCATATGCCCAGCGAACGCTCTTAGATAATTCAGTGTGATCTGGAGCTGCCATTTCCTGCAACAAGCTAAGGCAGAGCATTTCAAATTCATGGGCGGAGCATTCAAATAGAGCAGTCGGATCCACATCCAGCGCACCAGCTAAAGGAAGAATTTCTCCAATCGGTAAGGAAGTACGCCCTGTAATCCACCGCCAAACCGTCATGCGGTCAGGAGCAAGCAATGAAGGCGGCCACGCTTGAACGAGCCTCCCCGATGCGGCTCCGCCGAACTTCCTCTTAACTAGATCAGATATCCACTTTGCTCGAAAGTGAAGCACAAGACTGTTGTCACATATCGAACCGTCAAATGCAACCAATTCGGGAGCAGATCAGGTTAAGGTGAAGAGACATGGAGGTAAGTATGTCAAACGACTACCACGCAGAAGGGCAAAAGGACTATGTGGAGGGCGAGTACGACCCTCCGCACACTCTGACTCCTCTCGATGGTTTCATCCACAATCAGGAAACCTGGGACAGGATGGTTCAGGATAACGAGCAATACAATGCGGGCTACGAGAATGCTCGCGACCAAGACAATGGCTGACGCTGATGCAAAACCCGCGGTTCATTGATCTAGCCCCGACATTTGTCGGGGCTGTTTTCGTATCAGAACTCGCGAGGGTGCAGCCCAAAGGTCAATATTCCGGAGATGCTGTTGGATCAGAACGAATATTCTCCATTCTGTCGCGTAAACCACCAACCCACTTTGGTCGTGATCGCGGGTTAGTCCAAGAGATCTTCTGTGGCGCAGCCCGTTCTCAGGGGGTGATAAATTCTCAATATTTACGCCCCAGTCCTCTATGCTGCGAGTCCTGCCGAAGCGCTCGTGAATACTCTCAACGAAATCCTCTCAACGCGGTTGGCGTGACGGGGAAGGGAATTGCCCTCGCCCCTAATGCGAGCAACCGGGGCCAGGCTGCCAGGACGGCGACGGGATCCAAAGCCGGGAGCCGGAACAGGAGGCTGCAAACACAACACGCGGCTACGGGCACCGCAGTTGGCTTGATCGAAGGACGGGGCAAGCCGCAGCGCACAAGGACTCGCGGCACAGTCGCGCATCAGGCTGGTGAATATTAAACTCATTCCTGATGTATGGAGTCATAACATTATCATTAATAACAGCTTAATAAGTACACTGCGCGTTTTCTGTTATAAGACATGTTCTTTCAGGGGAAACCTGGCGGGTCACGCTGCCTCGACTAGGCCAGGGACGTTGGGAGGCGGCGTCTTTGCAGCGACCAACCAAGAAGAGACCAGGAAGTCTGGCTAGAAGCCCTGGAGGTGAGGCCAGTTTTCCGACCATGAACTTACCTAGCACCTGCAATCGTTCGCCGCAACGCAGTGCTGTGAAAACGGGCTTCCCGGTAAAGTGACCAGTTGCGGCCGATTCCCATTGTTTGGGAGTCATCCATCAGTCAGTTTCGCCCGGGCGCAATCGCAGACGTTGCACATTGCTCAAGTCCAGTTCCATTTCTCCGGGGTAGGGCAAACAGAGAAACAGTAATAGCATGTGACTTATGGGACTGGCTGCTGTCCGGATTGAGGAACCCGATGAAGTCGAAGATTGGAATCGCCCTCCTTGCTGCACTGGCGATAGAAGCGGTGAACTTCTTTGTCTTAATTCCTCACATCGATGTCGGCTATCTGCCGGGGACAGCCTGGTATATCAAATTCGTCGGAATCCAATGGTCTATCCTTCACGCAGCTGGGTTCTTCACCCTTAGCTGGTTCGAGCGTCTTGCCGGATGTAGACAACTCTGGGTCATTATGGCCTGTCGGCGTGTCGACATGGTTGTATTGTTCGCCAGCGGCTATCTGACCACTGTCTTATTGCTCATCCCAGTCATCTTTGGCTTTCAGCGAATTCTGCGGCAGAAGGCCAGTTAAGCCGATCAACCCCACAGCCAGCGATCAAAGACAGTCGGGCGACAGTTTGTCGCGAAGTTACCGCAATCCGGGGCATTTCAGGCACCACGGAAAGCGGGCCGCGTCCATTTGGATCGTGTCCGGATCGCCGGTGTTCCCCGGATCTCCGAAACTCAGAGATTTGCCGCCTGTGAGGCTCACTGTTGAGGCAATTGTCTTCAACCGACAATTCGGACGGTTCGGTCAGCAAGCGTGCCGCAATCGTTCATCCACGCGCACGATTCACCCAAGCGAGGGATCGTTCGCGAGTTATTTCTTTTCGAGCGTCAGGGCGTAGATATCAGCCATTCCCACATCACGAATCAATATTGGCGCGTCTTCCGGATCAAGGCCGAACCAGGCATCCAACGCCCCGGTGTAACGGAATCCCTTCAGATCGACAACGCGCTCCTCAACGCCATCGGAAATGCGGACTCGAAACACTCCAGGATCGTCGCGCGGGCGGAGGAAGTAAATGAATTGGCTATTTGACGACCAGGCGGGCCAATCGGCCTCGCCCTTTTCTGGCAGTACGGACCATCGCTGCGCCTCAAGGTCGAAGACTTTCAGACCTCCCGGGGCACCAATGTCTGTCCCGGCGATAAAGCGGCCGTTGGGCGACCATCGAGGCGAAAAGGTGCCTTCCGACCCGGGGAGTGTCGTGACCTGATGGCTGCCCAGGTCGAGAACCCGTAAGACGTATTTTAAAGAACCTATCTCTTCAATTGATTTCGCAGAACAAAAAACAATCTTGCGCCCGTCTGGAGACCAGCTCGCGTCGCCCGTTCCCTCCTTCTCTTCCGGGACAAGCAGCCGGGGAGTACCGCCCTGGGAAGAAACGATGTAGCTTTGCGAGCGCCCCGCCGAATCAAGTTGGAAGAACAGAATCTGGGCACCGTCCGGCGACCAACGGGGTGCCAT
>Ga0207125_10233_pt1 | contig 11295 bp, 11 predicted proteins | sample Alteio_BWMinHeat_19_FD_153556 | JGI IMG/M metagenome (GOLD analysis project Ga0207125, IMG submission 153556) | Enriched cells from forest soil in Barre Woods Harvard Forest LTER site, Petersham, Massachusetts, United States -... | ecosystem: Environmental > Terrestrial > Soil > Temperate forest >...
GCAAAATCAAAGAAATACCGGAAGGTGTACGCAAAGCACTTGAAGAAGGTGGATACAAAACTGTACTGGCTCCATCAGTAATCGAGGGGCTACCTAATCTCAAAGGGCAGTCTCACCCAGGCTGGACTCAGGATTTTAGTCATATAGACGGAACAGTAATTGCAGAAGAAAAGTTGATTGTCCTGGGCGAGACACGCATAGATGATAATGAATCGAAAGTAAAAGCCCGTGCGAACCAACCGGGTCATCAGTTCGGACATGCTTTCGATGCTTTAGGTGAAGAGCTTCAAGGAAAATATTTCTCCGCCACAAAAGAATTTTTAGATATATACGAGCAAGACATAAAAAACATGTCCCCTGAGGATAAAAACAACAAGAAAGATAAAGACGGTGATTTAACTATAGTCGGTTATTTAACTCAATCGGATGGACGCGGAGCCAGAGAAACATTCGCTTCAATTTTCGGCATGTTAACTACCGGTCCAGAGAATCCTGGCGACGATAAAGAGATCGTTCGACTGTTCCCGCGCACAGTCGATTATATGAAGACCCGTATTTTACCCAAATATAATAAGTAGCAACAATTCAAAACGCCCCCGCCGATCTTGAATTTGAAATACTCAAGTCATGGTAATATTTGTGCTAGTTAAAAATCTAGACTAGATAAATTGTATTGTTTGGCTAAACTGGACGCTGTCATTTAAAAGCGACAAAAGTTAATTATTGAGTGCACAAACTAACTGTTGTCCAGGCAACAAAAGTCAGTTCATCTCACAATAATCTCACAAAGATATGCTCTAATATCTCCGAGTCTTTCTTATCGACGATTCTCGAAGACAGTCTGGTCATGACTTAAACTTCAAGGAATAATATTACATGAGTGGTGATATAAATACGGCTGGCGATAGCGTAAAGCCACCAGAAAGAGAATCCCCTCATTCTTCGCAGCGGACTGCTCAGGAAGGATCACTAACACCCAACAATCTTAATACTATTCATGGCTTGGAGCAATCGAAACCAGTACCTTCAGCATTTACTAGCAATGAAAAATTACTGGGGCAATTAAATCCACAGAAAGCTGGAGAACCGTCGACATCGACTAAGGATCAACCAACTAGCTCTGATATGGTTAAGCCTGAACGAGTCAATATTATTGACCAAGCTATTGCAGAAGGTAGGCTCCAAACAATCACTCCAGAGGAAGCTGCCCGAAGCATAGAAGCACATCAACGTTTTCACGATAATCAAGGCCAATTTCTTAGAGACATAGATACAGTAGGAGCATTTCAACAATATGCTCGGGAAAACTCCGGACAATCATCAATAACACCTGATGGAGCCATAAAGCCTGAAGGAGCCACGGCCAATATTATCGATCAAGCTATTGCAGAAGGAAGGCTCCAAACAATCACTCCAGAGGAAGCTGCCCGAAGCATAGAAGCGCATCAACGTTTTCATGAAAATCAAGGAGGATTTCTGGGAAATGTAAATGTACTAGCAGAGCTACCACAAATTACTAGGGATAAAGCTGAAGAACAAACGGCCGCAGAGCAGTCACGCAACAACTCTAGAGCTAGAGAAATAAAAACAAATGTAGCGCAAGATATAATCAATCAGCGCATAGAGAACTTAGATGGGCCCAACAGCGATAAAACAAAAGCTGTTGCACATGCCATATTGAATGGCGAATTGGACGATGCTGCCGCCATGATTAAAAAGATGGATACAGAGAGTGTTGCGGCAATGGGTACTACACTAGCTTTGGCTTTTAGAGATTCGGGAATTTCTGTAAGCAAAGCTTCTTATGCGGGAAAAGATAGATTTGAAGAAGGATTAATTTTTAATCGAGAAGGAAGCACTTCTGCCTTAATGCTAACTACCGAAGAGGGGCGAGATCCGTTAATAGGAAATATAGTAAGTAAACCTGGCGAAAAGGAAAAGCTTAAATTCGATCAAAATGCTGATCGCTTTGATAAGGACACTCTTATGGGCGCTATTGCGGTAACAGCTGCCAATAACATTGCTAACGGAGCACAAGGTTCATTGCCAGATGAAAAAGCGGCTCTAGCACGTCAATTTAGCCCAAATGGTGCTATGGCGGACAGAGATAAAGATGGACAGATATCTGCACCTGAATTGGCAGCCTATCGGGATGCTACGCAAGATCCTATCGAACGGAGAAGACTGGATGCAGTAATCCGCAACTTTTATACGGTAGCTGGTAGCGACGAAAAAATATCTAGAGAAGATGCGGAAGCTCGGAAAGCAAAGATAATGGAACAAGGTACATTACTTGCTGTTGCTGATGGTCTTGCTGGTAAGCCGATGAGTGGCTTACCAGATCTTTTGTCTGGATCTTTATACTCCGATGAAAAAGCCACCGAATTTCAAAATGCTATCAATAAGAAATTATCACAGACAGGTGCCCGCGTTGAAATTGGTCCATCTCAAATTGATGATAGGCAAAATGAATCTCGCCGATTGAATGTTATTGGCCCAAACAACAAGATTCTTTCTACCATCGATATCCCAGTAAGACGTACAAGACCATCAAGACCATGATGATTGAGCCAAAGTCGTCTCAATAAATTCAATAGTACACTATGTCGTGTTAGATACCAGGTATGGATGAGGTATGTCCATTTGCCTCTAAAACTGCTTTGTAATAGGGAATGTAGCTTCCGTAGGCTGGATCTGATTCTCCGGCAGTGTCACGCAACACGGACATGCCCTGTGTAAAAATAGGCTCCGCTTCTGTATAGCGCTTTTGTTGGAAGTAGAGTAATCCTAGATTACACTTAACGCTGGCTAAAAAGCGACGATCCGGATCTGGCAGTCCTGCTTCTGTCTTTATCGCTTGTTCATAGCATGGCTGCGCTAATTCCAGCTTGAATTGGTTCCTATAAGCCTGCCCGAGATTATTCAAGACCATTGCATGTACATGACCGTCTTCCGCGGGGTTTGCATCCACAAGTTTCATAGCTTCTAAATAAGCTTTTTGCGCATCGGCGAATTTCCTTTCTTGAAAGTTGCAAAGTCCAATGCCGTTTAACGAGGTTATAAGGAGAGTTGGTGATGCCCGCCCTCTAAGCGAAATTTGATCCAGCGCTTGTTTAAAGACTTGTTCAGCAGCTGACACATTGCCTTGATTAAGCAGCATATAACCCCTATTGTTAAGATCAATAATTGCTCCTTCGCTAGCACTAGCCTTAATACCAGAAAGTCCTATTGCGCCCGGGGCACTTTCCAATGCAGTATCTTTTGTCCATGCTATACCAGCGAACAAAAACAAAGATCCTATAATGCTTATATATAATTGGAATTGAAGGTAACGTCTAATTTTCATCAATGCTTTGAGATTTAAAACGATACAGTTTATCCAGCCAGGTTGCCTGGATTTTTAACCCAGCACATACCATGATTTAATTATTTCAAATTATCGTCCTGTAGCCTAGCACCTTATTTGCATGTTGTCTATTGTTAGTGCAAAAGATTATGTATGCCTTTTGCCAATTTCCATAAGGTCGGAGTCGAACCGACATGAGGGGTAAACCTCGGTTAATTTTGAGTTGGTTGGGCAAGCCTGCCGCGGCAAAAAATGTAGTGAGGCAAGAGAAAATGGGCGATTTTTCTGGGGCGAATCGAGTAAATTTTTTTGAGCCATCTTGAAGGCATGACAATATAAACAGGGAATAACTGAGAGAGGTCAAAAGAAATTATTATTAACGATGCCTGGACTCCAACAGAAGATGAATTTGCTTTGATCCGACGATTAGCCGCGCTCAATTGGCCGCTGGCAAAGATAGCGGAGCCGCTGGGAATAAGTTCGGAGCAATTTGTTGATGCGGTTGCTAGATGCCCTCGTATTAAGACTGAATTTGACGCTGGACTAGAAGATCTCGCAGCCTATATTCAGAAAGCTGCATCCTGGCAGCCAACGGTATCGGATATCGAACAAGTTGAAGCGCTTGCCGCCAAAGGATATGGACCGGTCGAGGTGGCAGCAGCGCTAAAAGTCAGCCGAAGCACGTTCGCGCGCCGCCTGGAAGATTCTGCACCACTGCGTCAGGCTATGGAATTGGGTGAGGGCCGGTACAGGACAGAGCTGATCGAACTTTCCGAGGAGATGCTGAAAAATCGTGATCCTGACCTTAGATTTGTTGGTCAGTTGCTGATTTTCAAATTGAAGGCTTACTGCCAGCTCGGTGAGAGCAAGCCTGTATTAATTCAAGGGAAAGTTGAACATAGCCTCAAATTGAACGCACCACCGGTGGTGCCTATAGAAAATATCCACCAATACGCTGTCCTGGAGATGGAACGGGCAGCCAAGCTCAGAATCCCAGATAACATAGCAGATAATTGATCATTATTGATCAGAAGCCCTCGATCGAAAACCTTTGACGATCCAGGGCTTGTGATTTTTCCATGATAGCGCTTCTGCACCCGGCTGCCAAAAAAAAGAGCCCCTCGCCTGTGTTTTCGCATCGCATCAAATGATTCAAAAACAAAAATCAAGGGGCTCAATTATCTTTTTGGAAGATTCCTGTTTATTATAACAGAAGTCTTCCATTACTTCCAAAATCTGCAATTATTCCCAGCCGCCGAATCTTTTTTCTAGTCTTTCCTCTATTGGCAAATCAGACATGGGCTGGGTTAGCGGATCGACAAACGACGGCGGTGGTGATGGAGTTTCTACGGCGGCCAGTGTGGCCGTTGCTGGCGCTGCTGCTACTGCCTGCGCTGGTGGTGTTGGCAGTGCTAGTGGTTTTGATCTATCCCCCAAAAGCTTTTCTTTTACAGAGATGTTGTTGCAGGCGGGGCAATGCGAGTATTCGTCTTTTCCAGCAATGGCGATTTGCTGCTTCGTATCTATGCAGTGCCTTTGCAGAAAACTATCAAGCTCCAATTCTCCCCGCACCCTTTTGACAGTGCTGCCGTTATACCAGTAAGTCGTGTCTTTTAAATAGATCAACACGGTTCCGGTGTATTCATTTATTGACGCATCAAATAAATGCTGACACTTTTGACATTGCACCATATCACCGGCTGATGCAGCTATCACCGGATAATTATGCGCCCACATAAAGGAGCACAATGGATAATCTTCAAAAACTGTACCTGCCTCTGCTATCCAGCTTTGGCTGTTAAAACTGATTCTTGTTTGTTGCAAAAGTCGAAGCGGCGAACCATCATATGCTGGCTTAGTCTCTTTGGTTTGTATGGCCGATTGGGTTGCCATTTTATATACTCCTTCTTGGTGCTGTGATCCGTGTTATCTTAAATTCCGCAAGCAATGGGCTTTAGCTTTTTCAAATTCTGAATTATTCAATTTGCTTAGCTCAGCACCCTGGGGCTGACGAGCCCGGCTTTCAGCGTGTCTTGCAGCGCGGTCCTCCCTTGCAGCCTGTGATGTTTTCCGCAAGAAATCTTTTTTGGCTTTCTCATATGAAACTGCATCTAGTTTTTTTAGATCTGTGTCTGGCATTATTTGTCCTCTTTTATTTCTCTGCGGCCACTTGTACTGGCCGATGGCGCGTATATTCTTCCTGAACTGCAAGCAGGATAGCTTCATGCCTGCCGTTCGATGCTCTCCAGGTGGCGCTGCCTGGATAGTGGAGGTCTTTTCCATTATAGCTAATCTCGGATACTTTAAATCGTCCGTCGAGCACAGCGTCACAGGTTAAAAGGTTATTTTCAAATTTCACGTTCAACAGCTCTAACATTTATTACTCCTTTTTGGTAAGCCAAATTGATTCTAGTTGATCGTAGCAATCCTGAATGTATTTATATGGCGCACCTGCGGCTGATTTTCTAGCGCAAAACATCCAAAACGAGTCCCAAAGGGCGATACCACATCCATACTTGTCGATGACAATAAGGCAATCTTGCTCAGTGAAAGGGATAAATTCATCATTAGCTTTTCCTTGCATCAATCGTTGCGACTTTTTTAGCTAGACGGTCCAGCCTGGTTACCAGTTTGCTTTGCTCGGCCAAGAGTAAATTTTTTTCACATTCGCCCTCGTCACTTTCTAATACTTCTAATGCCTTTTGGTAGAGCTCGCAGTCGGTATTGTGACCGCCTCCAGATTTGGTGAGTGTTTTTTTGCATTGCTCGCACATGATCACTTCAGCATCGAGATAAAATTTTAATGCCAAAGAGTTGCCTGCGTATTTGCCAGAAATTAAAGCTACCTGTGCTTGGAGGGGTACAAGGAGCTGCTGGGCAAGCTCAATGCCTTGGGTTTGAGACTGTGGCATATGCAGCCTATTCCCTTTAAAACTTTCCCACCAATTAAATGTTTTGATTTGCATCCTTTTTTTTGCGTTATTGGATCGCTGCTGTTTTATTCTAACTGGTGTGAGTTACCCCGTTCAAAAAAATGCTGAAGCCAATTTTTCCCCAACCTGGCTACTGGGCGAGCGAGTCTGGTCAAATTTATAGCAGTATGCTTTTTGGCCGGGCAAACCAGTATAGGTTGCAGCGATCAAAGAAGCCTGAAACCAGAAAGATCAAACTCAGACAATCTCTCAATGGGAATGGTGACTTTGTGGTCGCCTGCTATGCCAGTCCCTATGATCAGAAATTGCGTCTGGTGGCAGAGCTTGTGTGTGAGGCATTCGCCAGCAGGCCCAGCCCAAACCATGGAATATTTTTCATAGATGGCAATCGAAAAAATTGCAGAGCCGACAATCTGGTTTGGATGCATTCTGCTGCTCAAAGCCTAAGGAAATTAGCTCGACTAGCCAGCCCTGGCGTAGAAATAAGGGCAATACCTGGGTTTCAAGACTACTGGGCAGCAAGTGATGGCCGCATAATTTCTACGAAATTTAGGAAAGCTGCTGCGCTCAGCCCTGCCAAAAGTTGGTTTGGATACTTGCGCGTTGTTTTATATTGCCAGGGTGGAAGCAAGCGAGCCCATTATGTGCATCGGCTTTGTGCGCTGTCCTTCATGGGCAGCCCGCCGCCGGGACGTAATCAGGTTGCCCACATCGACGGACAGAAGAGCAATAATTGTATTTCTAATTTAAAGTACTCAGACCAGTATGAGAACAATGTCTTAGACAAGGAAGCACATGGGCATTTAAAATTAAATTCTGGAGCCGCTAAAGAGATTAGAGAGGGGATCAGCCAAGGCATACCTAGAAAGGCGCTTGCTGATTGTTTTGGCGTGTCTGTGTCGACGATAGGGTTCGTTGGGCTTGGTAAAACATGGAAAGAGCGAGAACTTGCAGCGGTGTTCTAATTTAGTCGAGAAATAAAAGAGCCCTCCGACAAAAGAAAAAAGCGGAGGGCTGCTGGAATAGCGCTCCTATCATATTCGAGAATCTTGTAAGCGACAAATAAAATGAGCCCTCGATCGGCATCAGGGACCGAAGGCTCATCTATCGGGCTACATTTTAGCAGGCAGGATTGATTTCACTTCGAGAATTTTGCAGCTAGTCATAGCGGCTGGCAGCGCTTGATATTACTTTCTTCTCAAGGAGTATAAAAAGCCTACAAAGAAAACGATACCTGCGATTGCAAACCAGGCTAAGTCCTTAGCGTCAGGGTGCCTATCTGCAAGTGCGGCCAAGATGACGGGATATATGAGCAAGAGAAAAACTGCTTGTTCTAACTTCTTGTCCGTTCCTGGTTTAGCTTCTCCAAAATCTAGGGTTTTTACTTTTACATCGCCGATTGGACGCGCTTTTACTTCAATATCTTTGCGCGACGCCTCGTCGGCGTAAACCTGAACCTGGATGTATTCGCCTTTCTGCAAAGGCAATACATCAAAGGTAATCTCATGCACCGGTGCGTCTATTACAGGCAAGTTACAACTGGCTCCGGTAGACGCAGAAATGATCTTACATCTGAGCAATGTGCCTTTGTCTGTTTTAATGGTGACGGGAAATTGCTCTTTAAGATCTCTCCTCCCTGTATTGCGAATCGAGACTGTGATTATGGTCAGGGAAACGGTTGGTTTTTCGAGAACTAAAACCTTGATGTCATCATTGCTACTAAGACTGATCGCAGATTTCTCCACCGTTAGCTCGCGCCGATTTTCAAACTTATCCCAAGCGCGTGTCCCCGCCCCTCCGATACAGAGACTGAGAATTGAAACAATAACTCCATGGTGCTCAATCCACTCTAAAAATGCTGCGAGATCTTTGACTACTCCGTCCAATCACTCACCAATGTTGTAGGTTCGATGAAATAACATCGAAGGGAATATTCCTGCGACTCGGCGTTATCGTCTTGCATTTTCTGCCTCTTTTTGCTGTATCCCCGCTGTATCACTTTAACTGCATGATCTGAAAGATTTGGGCGGTATAGGATTCGAACCTATAACCCCCTCGGTGTAAATTATTGGCGCTCACATTCTATTGCGACGCCAATTTGTATATACGCTCCGTTAACTGTTAATCCAATGTTTTCCTGTTCCCATAACAGGACTGAAACAATTTCAGATTAATTAGCGCTTCATTTATAAGTGGGGCACAATCGGGGCACAAAGCCTTTCTTCATTTTGTAAAATGGCGCGCCCGGTTGGATTCGAACCAACGACCACCCGCTTAGAAGGCGGATCGCCTAGCGGTTGAGGTTGCCAAGAATGGGGTATTACATATATAAAACATATCCTTTTAGGTGAGTTCATGGCTAAATCAGCTAACCCCAAACTCTTGTCAGTAGGACATCCGCCGGAAAAATCGTTATCATCGGGGCACAATCGGGGCACAAAAAAACGAAACCGGCGATCGAAGATGGATGAACAAAGGCTAATTTTTACACAAGGATGGATAGAACGGCTAGAAAAATCTTCTGCCAGACAACAATTTTATGATTTGAAAGTCAAGGGGCTAGTTCTAGAGATTATGCCAACCGGCTCAGTCATTTTTCGATTTAGAAGAAAGTTCAAAAACAAAGACCAGCGGGCGACCATTGGCACCTATCCTGAAATATCACTGGAAAATGCTAGGGATAGAGCGACTCTGCTAGCGGCTGAGATGGTTAAGGGTGAAGACTTTCGGCAGCAACGTCAGGCAGGCAAGGAAGAGCTTACTTTGTCTGAGCTAGCATCATTGTATTTTGATACTTATGCTGAGGGACGATGTGCCACTATAAAGAAGATGCGTCAGGGCTTCGATCTGTATTGGAAAGAAGAACACCCATTAAGACTTTCACAAATCAATACTGCCATTGTTCAAACAAGAATTAACAAGCTTGCCGCTAGCGGGCGGCACAGAACAGCTAATTGGGCGCTAACCCAAATTACCGCCATGCTTAACTGGGGTATCAGGCAGGGACTGCTCAAAAGCAACCCTGCTAAAAGTGTTGATAAATTCAGAATGAGATCTAGAGAGAGATTCATTCAGCCCCATGAGTACATTCCGCTGCTGAAGGCAATCAATGGATACTCCGATCAAAGGTTGGTTGATTTTTTCAAATTGCTTTTGTATACAGGCGCAAGATCAGGCAATGTCAAAACGATGAAGTGGCAGGACATCAACCTAGACCTAGGACTATGGGTAATCCCAGATACTAAAACTGGTTCTAGTCAGACTATTCAGCTGTCTGACGCAGCACTGGAAATTTTACATCGCCGCAGTAAAACGAAAGAGTTAAACCCTTATGTGATACCAGGCGGCGGAAAGGGAAACCCTGGGACCCAAGGGCATCTTGTAACTCCTCATAAGGCATGGAAAACAATCATCACTGCTGCCGGCCCATCTTGCGCCGATTTGGTTATACATGACCTTCGGCGGAGCCTTGCAAGTTTCATGGTATTGAGCGGAGCTCCAACGCCTATCATTATGAAGCAATTAGGTCATAAGTCTATGGCGGCGGCCAGCGTCTATCAAAGGGTGAATAATTCTCCTGTTAAAGCGGCCACAGACTTGGCGATCAAAACGATGGAAGAGTCGGCAGCTGCTTCGACAGTGCGCCAGATAGAGTTAACCAGAAATGGGCGCAAAAAATCAACTAACCAGAAAATGTGAAGCTGTTACAGAGCCGCTTCGTAACTTTAAAGCCGGTCCCGAAATTCAGCTTAGCAAAAGTACTGTTTGATCATACCGATGCAGTCCTTGTAGAACAGTACTTTAAGACGGGTATTCCACTGAATTGCACACCTTGTGTGCCATTCACCGTGCAGTTTCGATTGCCATGTTGGCAAAATTCTGAATCCATTTCCGAAAGCCCGGCTGAAGCTATTGCTGGAATCTCTTATTGCAACTTATTGCTTAAATACTATGACGTGAGGGCAATGTCACGTCTTATTTTTAAGGTGTATGCATTGTCAGCCCTTCGTTTCAGCTCCTCATCAATAAAAGTGATACCTAATGCCCAAAAACCCTGATTTCCCATCACACGTTTCTTCTCTAGAACCAGCATTGCGCCTAGTAGAAAAGATCCGCCGTGTCCTGGGCACTCCGATTTGTAGATTCTTAGAAGAACCAGGAATTGTAGAAATAATGCTCAATGCAGACGGAACTTTATGGATAGAACGTCTTGGCACCGAAATGGAATGTATTGGGACGATGTCACCCTCTCAAGCGGAGTCTGTGATATGCAGTGTTGCTGCCTATCATAAAGAAATAGTGACTCGGGATAATCCAATTTTTGAGGGTGAGTTGCCGCTCAATGGCGAGCGTTTCGAAGCGCTCATTCCACCAGTTGTTTCTGCCCCAGTTTTTACTATCCGTTTGAAAGCATCGAAAATTTTTACTCTAGCTGAGTACGTCAGCGCCAGTATCATGACTGAGCACCAGAGGGAAATGATCGAGTCCGCTGTCTTAAACCGACAAAACATATTAGTGGTAGGCGGAACCGGAACCGGAAAGACCACTCTTACGAATGCCATCATTGAGGCCATTGAGCGGCTCTCTCCTGACCATAGGCTTATTATTATTGAGGACACCGCCGAGATTCAGTGTTCAGCAAAAAATGTAAATCTGCTTCATGCCACCGATACAGTAGACATGCTGCGCCTGCTCAAGGCAACCATGCGACTGAGGCCCGATCGCATTCTGGTGGGCGAAGTGCGTGGACCAGAAGCACTGGCACTACTGAAAGCCTGGAACACCGGACATCCTGGTGGTGCTGCAACCGTACATGCCAACGGTGCTAGAGCCGGCTTAATTCGCCTTGAGCAATTAATCGCTGAGTCTTCTGCGAATCCCATGCAAAGACTCATCGCAGAAGCAGTTAACGTGATTGTTTGTAATGGCGCTTCCCACGGAAGTCCCGCACCAGCATTTGCAGCTTGCACTTGTTCAGCCAAAATCAGGCTGATTGCCAGAGCACTCAAGACCGAT
>Ga0207125_10234_pt1 | contig 11248 bp, 7 predicted proteins | sample Alteio_BWMinHeat_19_FD_153556 | JGI IMG/M metagenome (GOLD analysis project Ga0207125, IMG submission 153556) | Enriched cells from forest soil in Barre Woods Harvard Forest LTER site, Petersham, Massachusetts, United States -... | ecosystem: Environmental > Terrestrial > Soil > Temperate forest >...
TCCGGATGGCGTGAAATATGTTTCGCTACGGAGCCTGCTCTGCAATGACGAAGGGTGCCTTGTAGCGGTGGGGCCGGACCTCGAACGGGATATAATCGTTTGGGATTATGGCCACCTGACCGTTGCCGGCGCCAAGTTCATTACCCACGCCCTGATCGAGCCGGAGTTATCCGATATTCTTAAACGCTAGCGTACTGGAGCATTCCGACCTAGCTTGTTGTGGTTCTTAGAATTTGTCCATGTGCGTTCGCTTCACCAGCACTATACGTGGCGCGAGATCATTGAGCTCTAACTTACGCTGCCGTGTGTCGAAATGAAGTAGCCGCTGACAAAACGGCCTAGCAAATTAAACAAAGCGCAACTCCAGCAGAGCGCGGCAGGAGAGAGCCTCCGAATGTTAAGGGGCTATGGAGAGAGTGGCGCGCGAAGAACCGGTTTTTCGGTGATAGGTAAAGTTTTCTGAGCGAGGCAATCTGGAAATCTTAATCACGGACTGCGACATTCGGAGCGCCCCTGTTCGAGTGTTCACTGAACATCCGCAGGAATGCTCGCACGATCAGTTCAACTACGCCCTCCGAAACGTGATGGGTTGAGCCATCCTCGGCTCCATACATGCCGGGAACATATGAACCGAGCCACCTGACAACCTCGAAGGACGGCCAATACAAGCAGCCGGCAGAATCTGCGACGACTTCATCGACCGCGACTCGAAGAGTCGCCTTCGAAATACAATCTGCCTCCATAGCCGAGCGCGACTCTAGCGTCGAAAGCAGCGGCACTGGCGACAGGGAAAATACGATTTGAATTGAAGGATTGGCTCGCCGCACGATCGATATGATTGATTTGAGGTTATCGAAGTTCTCCTTAACAGTTGTCGTTCTAAAGACGTACTTTCCTTTCATTACCCCACGAACCCCGTCGCCTTTTTGCGGCAGAATGAACTTACCCGTCGACTTTTCGAAGAAGCATGGAGCGACACCAAGTGTATAAATAAGTAAATCCGCCTGCCGAAGCAGCACATTGACCTCGTCCTTACCGAATTTCTGGAAAAACTCCTCACTAACGGATTGCGAATTTCCAAGCGCCCATTCGAAAAACTCAAGATTTGCGTACGTGCTATTAATGGCCTCTCCCACCGTTAGATTTGTCGCGGCTACGCTATTCAGCCGAAACCCGTGGGCCATATTGGCTGCGAAGCACGACCCGACAGTCACCACGCGGCTGTCTTTACCGATCTTCAACGCGTCCTTTGAAACATGACTAAGAACGTGTTTCTGGACGGCTTGTTCGACATCTGCGAGTGATGCAATCGTTTCTGGGAACCGACTGAACGGCTTGGCCCTCGATGTTTCTGCTTCAGGGTCCGGGGCCCAATACAGTTCTTCAAGAGCGAGGGCGTGGCGCGTCCGAGCGATCTCCAAATTCGGATCGATTCGAAGCGCGCGCTCGTAATGCTCTTTCGCCTCCGTCCATCGACCTTGACTGTCCATGCTCCAGGCGAGATAGGCAACCGCTTCAGCGTTATCGGAGGAGACCGCCAACGCGCGGCGAAAAGAATTTTCCGCTTCAACGAACACAGACGCCCTTTGATTTGAGTCGAACAGGAAAGTCTTGCCGGCAGCCATCTGTGCTTCAAAATCATGCGGCGCGAGCTGCGAAAGCTGCCGTGCAGAATCGAGGTCGAGAAGCTTGCCCGCGCGTAAGTCAGTCAATATCCGCGTCAGATCAATTTGCTCGGCTACAGGGAGGGGGTCGTAATCCACGGGAATCTCCTGAACCCGGCCGCGAAATTTAGATCACCACCCGAGTGTCGCAGCACGGTACGTTACACTCGGAACATAGTGGAACGTCTACGATATTGCCACCCATGACATCTGCGATCGTGCGGTTGCTAAAAGCGCGGTACGTCCGTTTCGCGATGAAAGATTGCCGTGACGCGGTAGGACGGCAGCGCATGGCAAGCATGGCACAGCGGTGGCGCCGAGACATCCGCCGATAAAGAGCGTGTTCGTGCCGTTTGGGCTCGCTCACACATCGTTCGGGTTCTTTATCCATGTCAGCACGCCGAACACCGACTCGCGATCATTGGTCGCGATTGCTTGCGTCAGAAGGTCAAGTTGCACTCGCACCGCGTCGAGCGACGACTGCGCCGCAGGCCTGCGACAGCCCGCGACGGTGGGCCGCGCTCGCCCTTGGTTCAAAACTGATAGTAGATAAATGGCCGCACCGCGACGTTAACGAAGCGCAATATCGAGGCGGTGGCCGCGGCAAAAGCGAAGGCGAAGACGAAATCATTGAGTCTGGCAAGCAACGCGGAAAGCTCGAACCGGTAAAACGCGATGTGGGTTGCGAGCAACGCTGTGCCGAGCAGCATTGCATATTGCCACGCCACCAGCGTCGGCAGTGCGAGCACCTGAAAACGGCCGATCACCGCCACCGCATTCGTAAAATCCGGCGAGCGGAAGAATATCCAGGCAAAGCAAACGAAGATAAATGTCAGCACATTCCCGGTCACGGAATAATGCGGTTTGTGACCCGGCCGATACCGCTCTTGTACACGCTGCCAGGCATGGCAGATGACCAAGCCAATACCGTGCAGCCCGCCCCACACGACGAAATTCCACGATGCGCCGTGCCACAGCCCCCCGAGCAGCATCGTGATCATCACGTTGCGTGCTCGGTACAGTTCTCCTCCCCGGTTTCCCCCTAGCGGGATGTAGAGGTAATCACGCAACCAGGATGACAGGCTCATATGCCATCGTCGCCAGAACTCGACCAGATTCGACGCAAGATAGGGGCGGTTGAAATTCGGCCTGAGCTGATAGCCCAGCATGCCGGCGGTCGCGATTGCCATGTCGGTGTAGCCAGAGAAGTCGCAATAGATCTGCGTTGCGTAAAGGACGACCGCCAGGGTCGCATCGCCCGCGCCGAAATTTCCCGGGGCGCCAAAGAATGCATCGACCAGTGGCGAGACGTTGTCGGAAATCACCGCCTTTTTAAAGTAGCCGATGAGAAACAATGTAAGGAAAAATTTGAAATCGATCGCCGCAAACGAGCGCGCCGAGTGCATCTGCGGCAACAGATCGGTAGCGCGAACGATCGGTCCTGCGACCAACTGTGGAAAAAACAGGATGTAGAGCGTCACGTCCATAAAACTGCGCGTCGGCACAATCTTGCGCCGATAAGTATCGATCATGTAGCTCAGAGAATGAAATATGTAAAAGCTGATTCCGATCGGAAGCAAGATCTGGCGTACCGCCAGTTTGACCGGCGCGATTTGCGACAGCGAGTCAACAAAGAAATTATAATACTTGAAAACTCCGAGCACGCTGAGGCTGATGACGATGCCGAGCGTGAGAACGCGCTGCCGCGATATTTGCGTCTGGAATCGATACACCAGTAGCGTGGTCGCGTAAGTGTTGACGATGACCAGCAGCACCAGGCTGAGAAAACGCCAATCCCAAGCCGCGTAGAACACTACGCTACAGGCGAGCAGCCACAGCTTGCGCCAACGATTGTCGGAGATGGTCCAGTAGATGGAGAACGTGATTAGAAAGAAGATAAAGAAAATCCAGTCGGTGAAGATCATCGGTCTGTCTCGCGCTCTGAAAGGAATCTGCTCTAATTCAGCGCGCAGATTGGTCGGTTAGGTTCCGCCGGCGCATCCGTATGAACGAGCTTAATGCATTGATCAGCGAGCTCCTTGCCTCGGGATAGCGGAGAGCGAGGTCAACCTTGGCCTTGAGCGCATTGTTTTCATCCAATGGGGGGCGGAGCCAAGCGCCAAAAGACAATGCGGTCACCAAGAAGCTGATCGCGTGAACCAGCAATAGAACTGGAATCCGCCTAGACCAGGCGCGAGGGAGGGTGTGTCGAGTTTTCCCAGATGACCAGATTCGGGGGATCATCGACATGGCCTAGTCGGACGGGATGTGAATCAATTGCGGCGCGGTCGAGCCCGGGTTTCCTGCAAGCGTGCTCATTCGTTCACCTTTGGGAGCCCGGCACAGTTCTTACACCACGGTAACGCAAACGGACGCAAGTTTGCGGCGTGGCGTTCGATATGATGAAAAATCGCGCATAGGTCGGTAAAAATGTCCTGCTCACACGGAGTTTTTAAATCGACTCCCATGGCCTTGGTATAGAACGCCATGAATTTGTCGTCGATCGGCGTGGTGTCGGGACCTGGCCACGTCAAAAGGTAATTCTTTCCGTCAGTCCAGCGAACCGCCAGATGCGTGCGAATCTCGGTGGGCGAAAACAAGCCTTGAAATGACGGAAAAAAAGGCAGCTCCATCGAAATAAAGAAATAATTGAGTCCATCCGACCTTAATTGCGCAGCAGCCCGGTCCGCAGTTTCCAAGCCAGCCGCATATGCCGTGCGCCACTGCTTCCCGAGCCTAAACGTGACCGGGATGACAATGTTGCAGGCGGGAAGCATGCAGTAAGCGTGGATGTGGAAGGCCAAGATGGGTGTATTCGGCCCCACGATTTTCCACGGTTCTTCGACGCCAGAGAAGATTCCGCCGGTCGGATGCTTTCCTTCCCAACCTAATTGGTTCTGATAGGCCTCTTTCAGGCTGTACAGCCCGCTGAAGAAGCGCCAGCCATTCGCGGAGATCATTTTCAGCCCCGCCGACGTCATTTCCGGGCGCGCGGTCGAATACGAAGCCAGCGGCCATAAAACAACCAGTGTCGCGCAGGCGGCTGCGACCCGGACGACATGCATCGCCTTAGAAGTTTGCTTGAGCGGATGCAGCGCGAAGTGCCAGAGCAGCAAAATGAGGCACAAGGGAACAGGGTAAGCTAACGACATCAAACGTCTGAATGACGTTTCTTCGGCCGTTCCGATCATGATGGCCACGGCCAGTATGCAGATCAGAAACCAGAACAAGGCCAGGATCGCCCACAGGTAGCGCGCGCTGACCGACTTACGCGCGGTACGGTTCCACAATCGCCACGGAATAAAGAGCGCCACCGGCACAAGAAGCGGCCACCAGAGCGGCAGCCGAAAATATTCGACAAGGGCCCGCGCGAAACTCCACGACCAGATATGAGCTGGGGCGAATATGCTCGAGTGACCCAAAGACAATACGAAGCTCGCAAAACTGTAATGGAGAGCGATGACTTCGTACAAAATGCCCCAGTCCCGCAACCGATTCAGGTCGGCGTAGGGCCACGCCTCCAGCAACATGTGTTGAAGCGGTAGGCCCGTATAAATGTAGTTCAGTACAAGGGTACCCAGGACGCAAAATACCGCGAGTGACGCGACGCAAAACGGCTCCAGCGCCCTGCGCCACTCGCGCCGCCAGGAGAACCAAGCAACAAGTCCGGCCAGATAAATGACGATCAAGAGGCCGAGCTCGACGGTGATCAGGATGCTGGTCACGACAGCCGCGACGAGCGCGATGATCCAGGGGCGACGATCCGCTTGTTCATCGAGGAGCCGGATTGATGTCCATAGCATCGCCAACGTTAGAACCGCCGTCGTGACGTGCTGCTTTTCCAGCTCGTCATTGCCGATCGCGAAAAAGACCACATAGAGGATGGCGCCGCACAATGGCAGCAGCCGGCTGCCGGTGGCGTGGCGCAGAATCGCGTAGACGAGGCAGACGCCAAAACCGGCAAACATCGTCGTCACCGGACCCGGCGCCGTCGGGTCGGTGAGAATCATGGACAGGAATAAGAGCGACACGCCCTTGCTGTCGTAAAAGTGGTACCAAGCCGCGTTCGGCTGCAGCGAACCGCTGCGCGCTACCTCCGTGAGATAAGAAAAATAGTGCATGTAATAGTCATGGCCGCCGAGGGGAAACGCCCCTCTGATGACGATGAAGGCGGCGGCAACAGCCATAAGAGTAATGACAAGCGTGCCCGCCGTGGCATCTTCAAGGGTGGCCGGCCAGCGCACTTTAGAACGACTAGATCGAGCCGCATCGACACATCGCGCGAGATGCCCAATCGACAGCGCCGCCACGACGACCGTCATTCCAGCCATGACCGGCCACATATAGAGCCCGGCGAAACCAAGAACGTACAATACAAGATGCCAAATCGCACTGCCGACGAAGAAGCCGAGCGGATACCGTTCGAAGGCCGGGAGGCGCCACAGGAACGCCGGCCCCGCGAACATCGCGACCACCGCAACGCCGACCGCATAGACCAACCACGCTAACGCGAAGAAAAAAAACAGACGTGCGAGCTGATAGACCGCGATAAGAATGCCATGTTCAAAAAAATGCCGGTGATAGATATCGACCTGATGCAGCCAGCCGATATTAACCATGTACGCGATCACCAGGCCCGCGCTGAGAAGAACGGCGGGCCGACTACTGAGAGATTGTCCGACTCGAAAAAGGCTTAGGATAGCGCTGATCGGCATCATGCGGATCCGGTCAATGACAGGGGGTCTGCGTTGTCTTCTCGCATGCGACCCCCCTTTTTGATCGACCGACTATTCCCGGGGGCGATAAGCGTGTCGCTCTAGCCGATTGTTCAGCGCACTTAGTGATGAGACTTCGACTTAGTGATAAAGACGCTTAACCTTCCGCCAATATGGCGTCAAGTTCCAAGCACGGTTCCCGCTGATTCCGCCCGCAGTCCTTCAGCTCAAGGACATTATGATAGCTTGAACGTAGTCGGCCTCTCGCCGCGAGTATGACGAGCCCACATCTCTTGAATCAGGCGCTGGAGCTCGGCCGTATAGCGATGCGGGTCGAACATCATCACACCGCGGCGCCGCGCAGCAATCTTTTCCCGAAGTGCCGCCAGACTGCTCTCGTTGTTGCGTAGTTCGATTGCTCGGCTGACATAGCTGGAAACGTCAGTGACGATTTCCTTGCTCATTGACAGGGGGCCAAAAGCGCCGCGACAGGCGCACAAATAACTCTCGTCGGTGCATGCAGCTACCACCGGCAAGCCCACCCATATGGCATCCAACGTCGTAACCCCGCCTCCCAGTCGAAGCGTATCCAACGCCAAATCCATCGACCGTAGCCGTCGCAAGTGTTCCGCGTGATCGACCATAGGCAGGAACACAAGTCTCGCCGGATCGATGCCGGCGCGTTCGGCGTTCGAGCGCATGTTTCGGACCGCATCACCTAGGTTCCAGTGACAAAGCACCAGGACGGAATGGTCAGTGCCACGCAAAATTTCCAACCACGCGGCGAAGGTTTCGCTGTCAATCTTGCCAAGATGATTGAAGCTACAGAAACGGAACGGGCTTGCCTCCGATGTACAATCTCGCTCTCCGTCGACAACTCCGACAGGCGGATAGATCCATGATCCGTCTGGCATGAGCGCATAGGTTTCGGTGGTCAAGTCACGCAGATGCTTCGGATGGTAGTACGGATCTGTAATTAGATAATCGATATAAGGCGCCTCGATGATGGTGGCCCATCCAAGATAATGCGCCTGTAGTGACGCCGGCCGATAGGCTAAGATCGGCAGACAAGTCGTGCGATTATGTCCACTCACGTCGAGCGCCACGTCGATGCGGTCCGCCTCGATAAGTCTGGCGGCGCCTTCGGCATCGAGATCGTCAAGCGCCACGAACCGATCGAAGCGCGCCCGAAATTCTCTTTCAAAATCGTCGGCGCGCTGTGCCGTGTTCGTGTGCAAGGCATACCCATAAACTTCGAAGCGATTCTGGTCGAATTCCGGCAGAAGCGCGTGCACAATCACGTTGCAGCTCGCGAACCAGGAGTAAGGCAGCAAAAAGCCGATCCGGATACGCTCGCCGGAGCGGACGGCTTTGTTTGTCCCGCTCGTCTTCGAAACGCCGTCGGGGATGAAGCCCATCGAACGTTGCCGACAGACCCGCGAGAAAAAATCAAATTCGACGCCGGTCAAAAGTAAATTGAACGGGTCGATATTAATGTGTTCACCTGAATTAAATTGATGCTCGATTTTGACAAGTTCGTTCTTCCAGAAACGCTCGCTATTGTCGAAATCGCACATCAGGATGGTGGAATTAATCAGCATCGCCTCAGCATCCTGACGGCCAGGATATATGCGGCAGTACCGCGACAGAACTTCGGTGGAAACGCCGGCAAGCTGGGCGGCGTGGAGTCCTTCGCCGAGCCAGAATAGGCGCTCCCTGTCGTCTTCCAGGAGAGGCGCAAGCGTCCCAACAAAGGCGTTGAACGCGACTCGGTTTTTCTCCAATTGTGGACTGGTTTCGACGCCGGATTCGGCCGGTCTCGAGTACCATTTGCCGACTTCACCGAGATCGAAAAGCAGCTGCTTTGACGCCGAACGGAAACGATCGACTACCTGTTTCTGACGCACCGAGTCGTCAGCTCTCATGGCAGCGATCGCTGCGAGCCCGAGCGCTATGCCGTGATTTTGGACGATATCAATGGCAGTGAAAAGGTCATCGGCGGCGAGCGCGATTACTCCATCATTCAGTCTTTGCTGACCGCGGCCGATGTAAATCTCGGGATCGACTTTCGGAGGCCACTGCAGGAACCGTCTCGCCCATCGCAAAAACGCAGAAGTCATCGGAAATCTAGTCCTGCAATTGGAGGCTGACTATTAGAGGAATTTGCAACCGTGTTGAAGCGGAAGATTCCTGGCTTTTTTCCGGATGAGAACGCTTGTCGACAATCTAAATTTATCCTCGCGACTGTGGGTATGTGATGAAGCGCCACACCGCGAGGCGCAGCATAGTTATGCCCTGGAGAAAAATAACTCGCGGACGCATGACGCGGGAATTTGCATCCGGCGCCGGGTTTAGAATGGCGGGCACTTGATGGAAAGTGGGACAGATGACGAGCAAGCGGCCTAAAGCCTCGATGTGATAGCCGTAGCCCGACGATTCGGATGCAAATTCCCGCGTCATGCGTCCGCGAGTTATTTTTCTCCAGGGCATAACTATGATAGCCGTAGCCAGACGATTCGGTTGCACATTTCCTCGCGACATCAACTGGAAAAATGAACATGCTTTGCGCGTCGCGAATGGCTTTTCCCGTAATCAGTCGCATCAACGTCGTACACCAAGTCGAAAGCAAGCGGCGCAACCGTGTGCGCACTTCCATATTGGCGCGGTACGACACGACCAGGGGAGCCACATTCACGCTCGCGAAAACACTGTCGAGGGCGGCTTCCGAGAAGGCATTGTCGCCGGGCACAAGCGTAATCGATCCATATTTGGCTTGCGCGAGGCACAACTGATAGGCAGCCCCTACCCCACGATTCGTCGGCTGATGAATGACGCGGACCCGTCGAGTGCGGCCAGCGATCCCGTCTGCGATTCGGCCGGTCTCATCGGTCGAGGCGTCGTCGACGACGATGACTTCGTAATCGTCGAGATGCCGGTCGGCCGCGCGAATCACGGCGTCGATAGCCGCCGCGATATGGCGCTCCTCGTTGTAGGCCGGCACAATGATTGTCAGCGCACGCACGTTGTCTCAGTTCCCCGTCCTCACCGCGCCGTCAGCGCCAGCGATGTGGCCCGGCAGCCTGACGGTGTTTCGATAACCACTTATAGTGCGCGGAGCAGCTCCATTCAGCGAGATTGGAGTCTCGCCTACGTATCCCGTCACGTAGCCCAGCGAGTGCGACTTGTCGAGACAATGGTCCAGCACGTCTGCCGGTTCGTGCGCGATAACTGGCGCTCCATCCACGTCTTATTGACTAGGGCGGCCAATTTCCATAATCACTTGCACCAAGCGAGGCGTCTGGAGGCGTGAAAGTGACTACCGAGCAAGCCACGCCGAGCGGAGGTCATCTAGGATATTATCTGCAGTATGGAATCTCGCCCGTCCGCTACCAGATGGACGATGTCGAGGCGCATTTCGATCGACGCGATTCACTTTACCGCTCACTTGGCCTGCCACCTGTCGCGTTTCGCGGCAGCCGAGTCCTGGAGGTAGCTCCTGGATCCGGACAGAACAGCATGTACATAGCCAGTTGCAGTCCCGCCAGCTACGACCTTGTCGAACCCAACCCGCAGGCTATTCAACAGATCCGCACCGGCTACGACAAGTTGGAACTCCCGCACACCAAGCCCAATCTCCATCCTGTCCGTTTTGAATCGTTTGAGCCCGACGGGGCTTACGACGTCGTCGTGTGTGAGAATTGGCTTGGTTCTCTGCCACATGAGATTGAGCTCATCTGCAAACTGGCGTCGATGGTCGTCCCCGGCGGGGTTCTCGTCCTGACGTTTACGCCCTCGAGCGGACTATTCTCGAACATCATGCGCAGGTTGCTGTCGCTCCGCATTATCGACCCGACGCTCGATTTCGAAAAAAAAACCAAACGCCTGATTGACGTGTTTGCGCCTCAACTGGCGACGATTGCGAACATGACGCGCTCGACACGCGACTGGGTGCAGGATTGCATGCTCAACCCGCATTATTTCAACATCGTCATTCCGCTGGATACGGTGCTGAAAGCAATCGGCGGCGAAATGGAAGTACTGGCCACTTTTCCACGTTTCACCCCGGATTGGCGGTGGTTCAAAAGTCTCAGCGGCAGCGCGCGCCAATTTAACGACGTTATGCTCGATGCTTATCGCGAGAACTTGCACAACTTCATCGACTACCGCAAAACTTGGAGAGCCCGTCCGACGACCGCCAATTCGCAGCTCGACGCGGCATTCCGCGGAATCCATCATGCCGCAGTCCGTTGGCGAAGCGCATTAGACTCCGGTGACCCGGCGTCAACGAAGCCTTTGGTCGAACAAATCGGCGCGCTTCTCTCAGATATTGTCGTAGGCCTCGCCGAGATCGATCACGACACGAGCCAAGCGATCAGAGAGCTCAAGTCTGTGTGGGAGCACCCACAACTCGATGCGGCGATGGTGCGAGATATGAAAGTGTATGGCAGCCTATTCGGTCGCGAAACGCCATACATCTCGTTAACGCAACCTCGCCGGATGTATGGCGCGCATTCCAAATTCGAACGGTCGGCAGCGAAGTCTTAGGTGAAGAATGACCGTCATGTGTGACGGTCTTCACTCGACTTGCCCGTTCGGCATCAGGTTCAAGGCAGAATTGAGATATTCGGAAGCGGAACAATGAAGCGTCCTCCGCGCGCGATGTATTCCGGCTGTTTGCGCATAATCGGCTCGGCATAGCGCCAGGCCAGGACCACGATCAGCCTTGGTTTGTGCGTCATCACGCCTTCGGCCGAGTAGACAGGCAGATCGTAGCCCGGGCCATCGAGCCGGCTCTTGAACGGCGTATCGTCAAATATAAAGTCGAGCTTGTCCTCGAGCTCGAACTGGTGAATCAAGGCCACGCATCCA
>Ga0207125_10187_pt2 | contig 11204 bp, 9 predicted proteins | sample Alteio_BWMinHeat_19_FD_153556 | JGI IMG/M metagenome (GOLD analysis project Ga0207125, IMG submission 153556) | Enriched cells from forest soil in Barre Woods Harvard Forest LTER site, Petersham, Massachusetts, United States -... | ecosystem: Environmental > Terrestrial > Soil > Temperate forest >...
ATGACGGCCGGCTGACCGCAGATTACAAGTCACGTCTTTATCACATTTACGCAGATTCCGAAGTCAAGGACGACATTAATCGCAGAGCTGAGGAGCATGAGCCATTGCCCGATCTGGTGCAGCAGGGTTACTACCTGCTCGGCAAAGACTGGCTTGAAACCGCACAGAGATGGACTAGCGACGGTGCACCGACACCCCCGGTGATGATTACTGTCGCCAACCGGACGGAGACGGCGGCGCGCATCAAGTACACATTCGACCATGGGAAGATACGCATCGACGAACTCTGTGCACCGGAGAAAACGCTGCACATAGATTCCAAGGTTCTGGATAAAGCGGAATCCCGCGAAGAAGCTCCTGAACTGGTCGCTGTTGGCGACGATGAGAACGATGGCGAAGAGGGTGAAATTGACGCGCCGCAGAAAAAGCTTTCTAAGAAGGACCAGGCCGAGTTGATACGCCGGATGGTAGGCACCGTTGGGACTGTAGGAGCCGAAGGCGAGAAGATTCAGAACGTGATTTCGGTGGGAATGCTGTCCGAAGGATGGGACGCTAAAACCGTCACCCACATCATGGGGCTTCGCGCTTTCACGAGCCAGTTGTTATGTGAGCAGGTGGTTGGCCGCGGATTGCGACGCACCTCCTATGACATCAGACCCGGCTCAACGCTTTTAGAACCGGAATACGTCAATATCTTCGGTGTGCCTTTCACGTTCCTTCCGCACGAAGGCGGGGAAGGGACTCCGCCACCGCCTCCTTCACCCAAAACAGAGGTGCGACCTCTCAATGAGCGCATTGGCTTCGAGATTGAGTGGCCTAATGTTGTGCGCATTGATTACGAGTACCTTCCCAAGTTGACCCTCGATATCGCCTCGGTCCCCTTACTACAACTCGATGCAAGTGCAACACCAACCGTAGCGGACCTCGCGCCGATCGTCGAAGGCAAACCGGACATAAAGCGCATCAGCACTATCGACTTGGAGGAACTGGGAAAGCGCTTTCGAATGCAGCGTATTGTTTTCGAGGCAGCTCGTGACGTTTACGACCAAGTACAGCCCACTTGGAAGGGAAACAGGGAAGTGCTCCTGGCCCAGGTTATTCGCCTCGTTGAAAAACTCCTTGTTAGTGATCGGATTTTGATCACGCCGCCTCTCTTCAATCAGGACGACTTGCGCCGCCGCATTATGTTGACGGTAAACATGAACAAGGTCGTCCAGCATGTCTTTGAACGAATTCGCTTCGAAAACGCACAGGCCCGGAACCTAGTATTCGATCGCGAGCGTCCAACGCGCCGCACTGGTGATATGCGCCCGTGGTACACGGGCAGACCCTGTGAGAGTACTCAAAAGAGCCATATTAACTTTTGTGTCTATGATAGTACCTGGGAAGCGACCGAAACCTTTGAGTTGGAGCGTTCGAAGGAAGTTGACGCTTGGGTTAAGAACGATCACTTGGGTTTTGAGATTCTTTACATCTGGCAGGGTATCGTGAAGAAGTATCGTCCCGATTTTCTGATCCGACTAACGAACGGCGTCAACCTTGTGCTCGAAGTCAAAGGTCAAGACACGCAGGAAAACAAAAGCAAGCGACAGTTCCTCGATGAATGGGTTAAGGCGGTTAATAGCCATGGCGGATTTGGTGTCTGGGCCTGGGATGTTGTGCTTCAACCTAAAGAAGTATTAGGCGTTTTGGAGAAACACGCGGTCTTAACGGAGCAGCTGCCAGCCTAGGTATTTGACAATCATTTTTTACCACCGACCGTGAGTTCGAAGTGTCCGGCATCGGTAGCATGCATGCCCCTGGTCGACGTTCGAACATAACCAGGATTAAGTCGGCTGAAGTCGAGAGAGTGTGGTACAGCGGAACGGTGCTCGATGCCGTGCAGGTCGAGCTCGATAACTTGGTAGAGCGGACCCCCATGCAGAAGCCGCAACACTTCTGAGAGAGCGAGACAGGCAGCGACTGCGCCGACGAATGGCGCACCGACGCTCTTCCCGGCAAGAAGGGTAACTCCGCAGCGGTCGAGATCCCCATCGCTCAACATTTTTTGATACCCAGGACGTTCTCCGATATCTTCCCCACGATCCTCAGCATTCCATATTGATGCGGCAGGCCGGGAGGCCGGGAGGGTATGCAAACGTATGGTTCGAAAATCATTGTAGCCGCGTCCTAGCCCGGCTCCTACGACAAAGTCGAAGCCGACCTGATCGAGCGCACGGCGGCCGAGCGCATTGTCGAGACCACAGAGAGCAACAGATGGCTCATCCGGCTGACGTGTGAAGTCTGCTCCAAACAATCGTTCATATATTGAAACTTTGAAGCCTCGCCGTTCGGCCCATGCAGCAGTGGTGCGGGTCTTTTTCTGGCCGATCTGGGTGGCGTCGGTCAATATCGACGTGCTCTCGGTCGAGGGTGTAACGATATCGACATCCTGAAGGATCAATGAAAGTCCGGTGGGGTGCGGATACGGGAGAAGTCCAAGACCCCAAAGGTAGGCTTGACCGAGATGACCAAGCCCGATCAACCAGAGCCTCGCGGGCAAATATTGCAAGTCTGGTTCATCGGCAGCAGGGTCCAGCCAGTCGTTATTGTGCGAGGGTTGCCATAACGACATACCCACTGTCCGGTGCCCAAATGTTGCATTTCCGCTGCGGGCATAAAGAAAAGCTTCGTTGACCGCTAGAGCAGCAGATAGCATCGGAGCAAGTGGCATGATAGATGTGGCGGCAGCCACGAAGTCGAGGTGAGCGGGGACGATTCCCCCACGCCAGCCCGCATAGACTGTGCGAATACAAAATCCTGGCGAACGAGGTTGTGCCGTGCCACCAATAGTTACCACTGGGTCATTAGACGCATGCTCTCCGATTGAGCCACCGAGCTTGACGACCGCTTCACCGATCGTCGCACCGAGGGACAACGAAACCGTCAGAGGTGCTGTCGTGGAACCCGACACGCAAACTCCACCCAAGAACACACGCCGTGCGAGCGCGACTGTGGTGAGTAGGGCAGCTTGATGGGACGAGTTGTGTGCCTCGGAATCGGCGATGGTAACGCCGAGACGGAGGCTGCGGAACATCGCATTCGCTTCGGCAAGGCTCGCTGCGGCACCGCTGTCGAGCGCCTCCTTGACTAGTCTGTGTAACGTATCGGCATGGGAGAAATCATTCATGATCGGCATTCCTAAACTCCAATGTGAAAAAACACGCTGCGATTCTCCGCTGGTACAGGACTCCACCTTTTTGAACCTTCGTACCGGTAAATTCCAACTTGAGAGCGGATGACCGGTTCCATGGCAAAGCGTGGCACGATAAGTGCGATGTGGCCGGAACGCGAGATCATTGGATTGGCGCGATCGGAGCTGCTCTGTTGCGAACCTTCAGGATGAGTGTGAACGTCGGCAACGACAGAAAGACCACTCTCTTTACAAAGCTCCCACAACGCTCCAAAGTAACGGCCATCGAAATGAACGATGCCTGTCTCTAAGCACTTCGGATCGAGATCGTCGTAGAGTACAAACTGAGTGATCCGCGCGCGCCCCTCGCGGCGTTCGCCAATCAGGAAAGCTCCGCTCTCGTGCCTGCCATAGTGCCCCCGCTCCCTGAGACGTTCGAGTAATTGGCGCCAAAGCAGCCACGAGCAGGAAAGCTCATGCTGAGGGGCGCAGAGGTGGCGCATAGTCCCGACAATTGAGAAGTTCATGAATGAGCTCCAGATAATGGACGATCCCGACGGTAGAATTCCAGATTTTCGATGGCATCTCAGTGCGCCAATTGTCGTGGCCAGCGATCGCTTCGCGATCGCATGGGAGATAAAGTGCAGAGCCATTCTTCCAGCTGGTGTTAAAAACGGCACTGACGCGACCGCCCTGGCTTCGAGGCCATTGATCGAACGCCAGACTTGCGTCACGGATAACATCCCATGGGCCAGCCGTTGGGGGTGTGTTTGGGTAACCTGCGCAATTAAAGCGGAGAGTGTACTCGCGCCCGTCCTTCGCGGTAACTCCGATCAAGGAGAGGGGCCACATCACGCCGAGCAGGCGCCAGCGACCCTCAGCTTGTCCGAGCCGGAATCGGGCTTTCGCCAAATCTGCCTCAAACGCGCGCGCATCGGGTGCTGTCACGACAGGCCTTCCATGAAACCACCGTTTACCCGTTGATCAGGCACAAGGTCGAAAGCCACCGAGCATTTTGGGCACATGGTCAAGGTTCCCAAATGCGTTCCAGGTGCTGGCCGTTCGTGAGTGCCGGAGATTTGCAGGACATGTTCGCTTGCCTCTTCTGGGCTCATTTTGAATTTGTGCTCAGCTGCCCAAAGTTTCACTCGAGTCACGGTAGTGCCGGGACCAAAGCGGTGACGCACGGTCTCGTTGTTGAAGGTGACCGTCACTTCTACGTGACGGCAACGATGGAGATGAGTCTTGATGCCAACTCGACCAGCATGTTCCCTCACCATCAGAAGTTCATTCACGGGTTCATCGGAATCTTCAAGAAAGATCAGCACGTCGGTTTCAAGGCCGTGCTTCTCAATGAGAATGCTTTTGAGTGCGCGAAAATCATGATCGGGGCCAATTTCGATGTGCTCGATCTCACGTAAACCTTCACCTTGATAAAAAACGTCAATTGCGGTCATAAGTGCTCTCCCTTGAGGGCAGCAAGTTGGATCGAGCGTGTGCTCGTCATATGCCCTCTATCCTCTTGATCGAGACGTAGGAGGTAACCCGGAAAGGCGATGCTCGCGATATGTCAGGGAAGGATTAACTGGCCCTTGGGCGTTGCCGAGCAGATAAAGAAGTGTGGGCAACGTGGGCAAGCTACAGAATCGATCTTCGGCGGAAACGAGCCTGCTGCGATGTTCTTAAGCATCAAGTCGCTGCTCGTGCGCCGGTTTTGCAGTTTCTTCGGAGTGATCTCCACGGATTCCATAGTCTCATCTGTAAGGTGTAATGCATGGACCTGAAATCGTGAGCCGAAACGGGCCTCCCCGGCCAATTGATACAGCGCGTAGTCGAGCCGGTCGTATTCGTCTGTGCGCTTCTGTCCAGTACGCACCCGGCGGAGAATGACTGTGCCGTTCGGGAGTTCCACCATTTCGTTAGGTTCTACGATGACGCGACCGTTGGGGAAGTCTATTGCGAGTTGTTCGGCGTCGCGAAACCGATGACCTACTCCCGACCGAATTAATGCAGCAATGATGCGGGATGCAATCCGACGATAGTCCGCCGCGTAGCCATGTTTAATTGGGCCCTTTGATTGCCATATCCCTTCGAATTCGGCTTCAGCTTCCTCGATCGTCGGGACTGCACTGGCCCGTGCGTCTGCTAGCCAGTCGATGAGCTCATATAGACAATCGTGAGTGCGCGAGAATGCCGTGGGCTTTCGCGCACCTCCAAGACCCAAAACAGAAGTATAAAAATAGCGGCGAGGGCACTTCTCATAGAGGCTTAGTCGCGTGTCGGTGATGTTCGCGGGGCTGGAGCGCGACACTTCAACGGACATCGTTCTTATGGGTCCGCCTGGGAGTGGCAAGGTTGATGGTTGAACAATCTCTCTAAGGATGTGGCTTGGTATCAAGTCCAAGAAGGGCGAAGGCTTGCGATTGTTGCCATTGTCCTGAAGTCGCGCGCGATAGAGCCGAAGGTGGGTGCACGCACGTGACAAGGCTACGAAAAACAAACACTGCTCTTCGCGTTCCTGTGACAGCTTCGACGCTTCGGCGATCGTCAGGGCTTCCGCGCCCTCAATCATGCCAACAGGAGGTGGACACCGTTGACCACGATTGGACAATGGAAAACTGGCGACCGTAAGTCCGGGAATATGCACGGCTTGGAATTCGAGCCCCTTGCTTCCGTGCACAGTCATCAGCCGCACAGCATCCATATGTAGAGCCGCCGCCGGAACTTGGCGGAGATCCCGCTCTTCGGCGAGCAATACGAGCTGCCGAACGCGATCAAGCGTGCGCTGGATGAGCAGGCCTGACTTGGTTGGACTCTGCTCTCGAACGAAATTGAGGAATTGCCAAATCGCAACGGCACGCATCCGGTCGGTAACCGATTCACGTTGTGCCATCTCGCGAACTAGGCCGGAGCGATCCAGAAGATAGGTCGAAAGAAATTCCCAGGCCGAGCTTGACGCGGAAAGACCTGTGAGATCCCGCGCTAACAGTGCAAGTCCCTTGGAACCGCCTGGTGTCAAACCGACTGTAGTGGACAAGTCGGACAAACTCTCTAGGGCCCTCTCGGTCGATTCACGCAAACGTTGAGTTACAAGATAAACGTCCTGCAAAGAAATGGCATAACGGGGCATAGCGCCGATACGGGCAAGTCCATCGCCAAAACGGTCTACGGCCAGACTTAGGACGGCCAAAAGATCGCGAACCTCCTCGCGTTCAAATAAGCTGCCAAGATGGAGAACGGGTATCCCGCGCTCTTCAAGCGCCGTGGCAATTTCATCTAGGCGTCTGTTCGAACGGCATAGGACGGCTTGGTCTCGCAGCCGCACGCCGGAAGCCTCAAGCTCCCGAACGCTGGCGGCAATCCCTTCTTCCTCCTCGCTGAGTGTGTCGTATACCCGAAGCTCTGCGGAAGAGGGACCAGATCCGCGCTCAGAAGTGAGGGCAAGAGGAAGCATCCCCTTCGATGCGCCCATGTGCGGTGCGATCGTCTGAAACATATCTACGATTTGTGAGGTTGATCTGTAGTTGACCGAGAGGCGGTCAACTGCCGCGCCCTCGTACTCACTGGTGAACATAGCCATGTTTGCAGATGATGCGCCACGAAAACGATAAATTGCCTGACGAGAATCACCGACTACCCAGAGCCGCTTTCCGTCTCCGACGAGGGCTTTAAGCAGACGACCGCTTGCACGGTTGACATCCTGATATTCGTCAACCAGAACGTGGCGATGCCGAAGTTGAACGGCCGCACGTAGTGCCGGCGTGGCTTCCAAAAGCAATGCTGGGCGCATTATCAGATCGCCGAAATCGACGCCGGCGTATTCACGTAGAGCATGTTCGTACAAGTCATAGATATGAGCTACTTCCAGGCACTTCTCCGCTGCCACCCTCGCTTCTTCGTTTCCCGCTCGCTCGAGCATGGCTTGAGCGAGCGCGCGATATCGCGCTGGATCTGTCATCTCGTCTTTTGCGCGCGATATCGCCGCGACGACTTCGCGCAGTACCATCGCAGGGTCCCAGAGATTTCGATAGTGGATGACGGGGAGGGTAGGGAGCAGCTCTTCAAGTACTGCGATTGCGTCGCTTCGATCGAAGAGTGGTGGGTCAGATGAGATGCCGAATGAATCGTGGTAACGGCGCACGAGATCGAGGCCGAATGCGTGAAACGTACCAATCCAGATGTGGGAAGCGGCATTCGGCACCGTTCCAGCAAGGCGGTCGGCGAGTTCGCCGGCAGCACGATTAGAGAAAGTTAGAACCAGTATTGAGGCCGGGTCAACTCCCTCGGCCAGCAGTGACTGCACGCGCATTACGAGCGTACTGGTTTTGCCAGTGCCGGGTCCGGCCTGAAGCTGAAAGGCCGAACCCCGATGGGCAGCTGCCCGATCCTGCGACGGATCGGATAGCGTCGACCGAACTTTTGTTGGACTAGGCGCCTCAGGCGGAAGAGGCAGGAGCAAAGCATCGAAGATCTGTTGACGAATGAGATGCTTGGATAGTCCTGTTCTCTCCGCGATAAGATTCGCTCCCAAAACTTCATCCAAATGAAGACGCCGCGCGAGGGAACGTGGAAATAGAAACTCCCGAGCAAAAACATTCGCCTGCAGCTCCCGCCGTTCGTGTGCTCCGTAGTCTTCGACGCGTTGTAGACCAACTGGTGCGGCTTCGGTTGAACGAGATGGATCGATATCTTCAACGCTGCAGAAGGACGATAAAGTATGAATCACGGCGTGCCCAATCTCGTGTGCAACGAGCTGAGAGCGTTCGCCGGGTTCACCGGAAGTCTCGCAGATTACGGTACCGCTCTGGTTATCAAACAGCGCCCGGGCACCTTTGAGAGACGGATTGCCTGGGTCTAGCCAAACGAGTCCAAGGTCCAATTTTCCGATAGCGGCTTCCACCAGATCCATCGGTTTCAATGGATCGACACCCGCCGACGTGAGCTCGTTGTGAAGTCGCGCCGCACTCTGTCGAATTGGTTCGAAAGCTTCCATTTTGCCCTTTGGTTAGAGACCCATGAGATATTGTTGCTGCTGCTCGGTCAGACCTGACGTCAGAACGGCTTCTTGAAAGCTCTGTTTGACGGCCGCGGTTGGTTTCCCTTCAGCCTTGTAATACTGTCCAGCCCGGACTTCGGAGCGAGCACCAAAATGGGCGGCGACCAAATCCAGCGGCACCTTAAGCTCTTCGGCGACACGGTGCCGGAAGCCATCAGTCATCGTCTCAGGATCAATTTCACGATCGCGCAATTTGGCGATAAAGACATTGTTGGCTCGAAGGCCGCTTGCTAGATCGCGGAAGGCTTTGCGATCAAGCATAGCGAATGGATTTGCTACAGGGGCCGCAAGATTCGGAGCACGCCCAGCAACGGGTAGTCCCGAGCTGCGGACTGCGAAGAGCTGGTTTTGAAAGCGGCTCATAACACGAGAAACTGTCGGAGTAACCGTGAGCTCGGAGGGCTTTGCAGTACCTTCAATTTCATCCTTACTAGAGTCGAGTACCATTTCAATGGCAAAGTCCGTTAGGATCGTAGCGTGCTCGGGGTAACGGCGAACGTATTCGTCGAGCAATTCCGCGTCAGGCATTGCCTTTGCGAGTGAGAATTCATACAACACGTCTCGCAATAGCGTGGTTGGTGTGGTCTGATTCATAGTCATTTGATCTCCTTATATTGTGAGAGCCTTTTTGCGGCCCGAGCGAGACGATTGCGGATTGTACGACCTGTAACGCCGCATAACGTCGCCGCGGTGGTAACAGTTGGGTCCTCCGACTCCTCTTTAAGTCCGAGAACACCGCAAAGAACGACGGCTCTGCGTTCATCACATGGGAGATTGTTAATCGCCTCAAGAAGTTCCCCCTGAAAAATGACCTGTTCCTGTGTAGCTGCGACTTGCCAGCCCTCTCGTGGCTCTGTGAGTGGATTTTCGTCCAAACTCGCGCGACCGTCATCCTCCGCCGGAAGTTGCTGAAGGCGTGCTGAACGTGCTCCCTCACGGCGAAGATAGTCAATTCGAAAAAACTTGAAAGCGCGTGCGAAGCGGCATTCGAAAAAATCAAGCACATTGCTGTGATCGTCGCGGCCATCCTGAATGAAAAGAAGGCTGAAATCGCTGAGAATGTTTTCGCGGATTTCAGCAGCGTTTACCCGGCCGCCATCTGGTATTTTTGCGGTTAGCATTCGCTCACTTCGCGCTAGAAAAGCGGGCATCAAAGCGTTCACTGTTGGCTCGTCTCCCCGGCGTAACGCGTCGCGTATCAAGTGGACGAGACATTCCATCGGCAAGAAATCTGAATCGTCTATATCGGACAACCATGCACGCCGGCGAAGACAGTCAATGTTTTGTTGATTGGCAACGTCGATGGCGGCTTCAATTGCCATCGGACGCGCGTACAACATTCCGTTGCGGTCTTTCTTTGTAAGCGGTTTCGCCATCTCACTCCTTATATACGCCGGCATTCCCCCACAAATGGGTCCTCATTAACCAAATCGCAGCGCACGACTATACCCGGAAACGTCCTCATCAACATTTTTCGATCTGAATTGGTCAACGGCAGAATGGGATAGGTTCTTTTAGGATTTCCACTCGAGGGCCGCCCTTTCAAGTCGTTTATTGTGTGCAGGATAGAGGGGCCATCGTCACCCTGCAATCGGACGGTAGGGGGCGGGAATTCATCTACTGGGACACTCCATGCTTAATACGTGATCTTAAATGTCGGACTGTCCTCGGGCCGTGTCCTGCGGTGATCGTAGAGCCTCGTTGTCGCGATGTTGGCGTGACCGAGCCACTCCTGGACCTTGGCAATATCAGCGTCGTGGTCGAGCGCATTCGTTGTCGCCGTCGCGCGCAATGAATGGGCGCCAATCACGAACCCCAGGAGCCCGGAATACTTCCTCACAAGCTTGTAGACGCCATCAGGAGTGATTGCCTTCTTCATACCGCCTCCGCGACTGTTGCGAAGAGGGCGAAAGAGCGCCCCGGAATTATCTGCTCCATGTCCGGCCAGCTGTAGGTATTCAGAAATCAGGTCGTGGGCCACTCCATGGAGCGGCACGTAACGCGTCTTTTCGCCCTTACCGGACACCTTCAGATAGAGCACGCCACTTCGTTCATGTTTGAAATCTCTGACTGTGAGTTTGCACAGCTCCTCGCGCCGGAGTGCGTGATAGAGCAGGGTGGCCAGAATGGCGCGGTCCCGTATGCCCTTCAGTGATTTCTCAGCGGGTGCTGCAAGCAGCTTGCGCGCCTGATGGTCCGCAATTGCCGGGGTTTTGCCTACGTCGCTCTCCACCTTCGGGCGTTTCACACCCTTGACCGGATTGTGGGTCACGGCGTTCTTGTCGCAGAGGTACTGAAACAACGACGACAGCGCGGCTAGCCGGTGTCGGATGCTCGTGCCGATCAGTGTTCGGTCACCAAGTCGGTCGCCAAGATCGTCGCGCCAAGCGATGACATGTGCGCGTGTCACGTCGCGGAATTCCTCGGGCCGCTTGATGCCTGCGAATAGCATGAAGTCCTTGATCGCGTTTTCGTAGGCGCGCTTCGTGCTGGGGTTGCGGATATTCTTGAACCACTCGACCTCAGGCGGGACATTGGCGAGGCGCTGGAACTCGGCGGCGGTGAGCAGCCGGGTTTTGACGGTCACTTTGACAGGAGTTTTGGCCTGATTCATCGGCGCATATTAGTCTTGATAAAATCTGTTATCAAGACTAACCCTACACTCAATTCAGAAGGCCAAATGACGCGCCTGAGATCCATCGGAGCGCGGCGCCTTGAGTAACGCGTGTGCGACCGACGCAAGAGCAAGCCGGAAGACAGCCCGACATTCCCTGTGAAGTATTGAAGGGGCGGCGGGCTCGTGGCATCGGCTAGGCTCTGAATAACAGGTCTGCGAGCAGCCGGGCGTTTATCGAGTTCGCCTTTGGATCTGCGCTCGGATGGGCAGCCAGACCATCGATTGCCAGGGCGCTCACATGGCGGCGAGTAGACATGAATTCTGCCATCTTAGGGCTTATGGCAAACGCTCGCCGCTCG